>Ga0326727_10011636_pt1 | contig 20376 bp, 12 predicted proteins | sample MB2enrmetagenome_FD_207643 | JGI IMG/M metagenome (GOLD analysis project Ga0326727, IMG submission 207643) | Lab enriched peat soil microbial communities from McLean, Ithaca, NY, United States - MB29MY | ecosystem: Environmental > Terrestrial > Soil > Wetlands > Peat | place: USA: New York...
TACACCCAGTGATCGCACACGAACGAGTACTTCATGAAATACGCGTTCATAAACCCTAGCACTGGAAACAATGTCCCCACGTAAATCAATACCGCCGCCAACGGCCCGCGCCCAATCCGATTCCGCTGCCACCACAGAACCCCAACCGCCGCCAACGCCGTCACCGGATACAACCATTGCCACCATATCGCCACGTTGACCCGCCACCGCGGATACACAAAGCACAATGGCTCCGGCCACACCAGCTTCCCGAGGTAAAACCAGAACACCCGTCCCGCAATCAAACACCGCTCCGGAAACGTCAGCATCCATTCCGCACCCTTCGCCCCCACGTGGTTCTTCTCCAGCCACGCCGTTCCCAGACAAAATCCGATGGATGCCGTAAAAAACGGCAGCGTCGGCAGGATATCCTTGCGCCATCCCAACCGCCCCCGCTGCCACCAGCCAATCACCAGAATCACCGCCGGCAATGAAAACGCCGTCGCCTTGGCCAACAACGCCGCGGCAAACAAAATAAAGGCCAACACATAAGCAAGTGACGGGTGACGGGTGGCGGGTGACGTGCCGGCGCCCGGTAACGACGAACGACTCATCACCCTCGACGTGAAGCGCAAATAAGCCAGCAGGGCGCCGAGGTAGAGAGCCAGCGACAGGACGTTCTTGCGTTCGGTAATCCAGGCCACCGATTCGACCATGACCGGATGCAGGGCGAAGAGGGCGCCGCCCAGCCAGGCGCCCGGCACCTGGAGTCGCCGCAACAGGGCCCAGAACAACAGGGCCGACACGATGTGCAGCAGGAGATTTTCCACGTGGTAGGGCAGGGGGTGGAAGCCCCAGAGATGGTAGTCCAGCCAGAAGGTGGTGCCACTGAGGGGATAGTATTGCTGGAGGGCGGTGGGCTGGCACCAGATGGAATACAGACCGTGGCCGTCTTTCAACAAGCCGACAATCCCGGTGGTCCAGGAGTCGTCATCCCAGATGAATTTCCCGGACAAGGCCGGCAGGTAGGCCAGCACCGTTAGTAAAATGATTACTATCACTCCGCCAATCCGCCGGCGCCGCGCGTTCTTCAGCGCATCCTGATTGCTTCCAACGCTCTGGGAGGCGGGCTTCACGGGTGCTGTTGAACCAGTTGATGCGCTTCATTTCCGCAAGCGGTGCTGACTGCGAACCGGCCGCAACCGGTTTGCGCCGTCTGAAAATCAATTTTGTCTTCAAACACCATAACGCCTTGGCCGCGGCGATGACAACGTTTGGAGAGGATGATCTGCCAAACACAGAATACACTGCCCTACGCGCATTTTATTTTAGCGTTACGGTAGGGAAACACGCGTTACCAATCAACTGCAAAGTATGTCGTGGAGCAACAAGGAGCTTCTCGCACAGACACACTTTGGCAGAGGCCTGACAGTGGAAGCTCCACGAGGCGGTGGCAGTTTTTTAGAAACGGCCGTTCCACTGAAAGCTATGTCTTATCTGCCACTTCCAACTGCGGCGGCCAGAAGACGGCCAGGAGATAGCAGTCAAGCTAAGTCAAGCGATAAGAAAGTCTAAAAAATGGACATTTCTGTCCAATTTTTATTAAATAATCCTTGACTGGTCGGTGTGAATTTTCTATAAAACAGCTTTCCCGAATTTGTCGGCAAAAGCTTAACGAGCCGATTTTTGGACTCAGATAGTGTTAGTTCAGACTCAGATAGTGTTAGCTTGGGTTTATGCGTTTGGGTTGCTGGTAAAGTTTCAGACGCTGGGTAAGAATTATCCCCTGATTAGGCTCAAAGCGCGGGCGAACACATTCCCCCCAAACAGAAGGTAACTTGTCAGATGGATTTCCCGCCCCAAATGCAAATTAGAAAGGAATTCCATCCAAACCATCCACTTGTAGGGCCGGGCGAATTGCCCTTCGGGCATCTTTATTACAACCCCTTTTGTCCTGCCGTTCGTGGCAGGGCGAAAACCAGAAGTACTAACAAACAAAAAAAACAGTAAACAGGAGACATATATGTCATTCAGTAAAACTCAAAAATGTATCGGCGTTATCGCCGCGGTTGCCTTGCTTGGTTCAATCGTGGCCAAGGCAGACATTGGCAACACCATCAATAATGCGAAGACCGGCACAACCGTCAGTTGCTCCGGGACATACTCAGTGGCGGAAGAGATCAAGGTGCCCACCAGCGTGACGGTGCAAGGCTCGGCCACCTTCAACTTCTCCACCGGCACCAAGACCCAAGCGGGCATCTATCTGGGGAACAGCGGTGGAAAGGTTAACAGCATTACGGTTGTCGGCGCGAATCACGCCATCCTGTGTGAAGCCTCGAGCTGCTCAATCAATTCCTGCGTCACCCACGACAACTACAACGACGGCATCATGTTCGAAAACAGTGGCGCGAAGAGCTCCTCCATTTCGGGCTGCACCTCGTACAATAACTGCGACACCGAAAGCGGCGGCGGCAATGCCGACGGTTTCGGCTGCAAGCAGGGCACGGGCACGGGCCTCACGTTCAACAATTGCACCAGCTATGAGAACTCCGATGACGGTTTCGACTTTGAGAAGGCGGGCAATCCTGTGGTCGTGACTGGCTGCGTGTCCTACAACCAAGGCTCCTCGCATGGATACACGGGCAATGGCAACGGCTTCAAGATGGGTTACAGCGGCAACAATATTGCCCACACCTACACCAGCTGCACCGCCTACAACAACACCGCCGGTGACTCCCCGCACGGTTTCAGCACCAACAACAGCACGGCCAAGATCCACCTGAACACCTGCCACAGCTACGGCAACAAAGAGGCGGACGTTCTGGGCAATTGTGTGTTGAGCAACTGCACGATGCAGACAAATTAAACGAGGATAAGTTCTGCGAGGATCATGATTGATCCCTGCAGACCTTGAAGTTTCATGGAGCCCGGCAATTCGGTTGCCGGGCTCTTTTTTGCCGGCGTTTCATTCTTTGAATTATTCGTGCGTTATTGCATTGTGTGGTTCCCGGGAAACAATCGTTTCCCCACGCGAAGGGTACTGATATAATTTGTTCTTCAACCGATGCGCGAAGAAGCGCCAATTGCTCTGCCAAATCTGAAGCCGGTCCGGTGGAAACAAATCGGGCTGGGTTTGTTGTTGCTGGTCGCAACCATCATGGCTTACCGACCGGCCCTTGAAGGCGGTCTTATCATTGACGATGCTGAACATTTAACAACGCCGTCACTACGGTCACTTGCTGGTCTGTGGCGGATTTGGTCAGTAGTGGGCGCGACGCACCAGTATTTTCCGATTCTTCACAGTGCCTTCTGGCTGGAATACCGGTTATGGGGCGATGCGCTGCTGGGTTATCACTTGACGAACGTATTGTTGCATGCAGCGTCGGCCTGCCTGCTCGTTGCCATCATGCGGCGGCTGGCGTTGCCGGGCGCCTGGCTGGCGGGTTTCATCTTTGCTCTCCATCCGGCGTGCGTCGAGTCGGTGGCATGGATTTCGGAACAAAAAAATACTCTTTCCACCTGCTTTGGCCTGAGTTCGGTTCTGGTTTACCTGCATTTCGATAAAACCCGCCGGCGATCAAGTTATGGTATCGCCTTGGCGCTGTTTATCCTGGCCATCCTCAGCAAAACGGTAACGATGACTCTACCGGCGGTGTTGCTGGTGATTTTCTGGTGGCAGCGGGGCCGGCTCGAATGGAGACGCGACATCCTGCCCCTGTTGCCCTGGGTGGTGTTGGGTATAATCGCAGTTCAGCCGGCAGCACGGATGGAGCGGGAAATGTGCGCGAAGACGCCGGCGGATTTTTCATTGTCATGGCTGGACCGGGAATTGTTGGGCGGACGAGCATTCTGGTTTTATCTCGGCAAACTGGTTTGGCCGGCAGACCTGATCTTCATGTATCCCCGGTGGACCCTGGATGCCAAGGTTTGGTGGCAATACCTTTTCCCATTGGGAGCGATCGCCGTATTGACGGGGCTGTGGTTGGTGGCTCGTTGGAATCGCGGCCCGCTCGCGGCTTTTTTGATTTTTACCGGGACACTGTTTCCGGTTCTTGGTTTCTTCAATGTGGCCTGGTTCACGCTTTCCTACGTCGGCGACCATCTCCAATACTTCTCCTGTCTGGCAATGATTGTATTGTTAGCTTCGGGTATGGCGGGGATAGCCGACAAAATGCCGGGTATCATCCGGCACGTGGCGTTTGCTCCTGCCATGGGCCTGGTGGTGATACTGGGCATGCTCACCTGGCTACAGTGCGGGATGTATCGGGACGCCGAAACGCTTTATCGCGCCATACTGGCGAAGAATCCCGCCTGCTGGGTCGCCCACTACAATTTAGGGGATGTTTTAAACGGATTGCCCGGCCGGCAGGCGGAAGTGATCAAAGAATGGGAGACAACGCTGCAGTTCAAGCCGGATTACGCCGAAGCCCACAGTAATCTGGCCTGCATTCTCGCCTCCATTCCCGGCCGGATGCCCGAGGCGATCGAACATTTCGAAGCAGCCTTGCGATACAAACCGGATTTGGCCGAGGCCCACGCCAACTTGGCCGTCGTCTTGGGTAATATTCCCGACCGGACTCCGGAAGCAATTGAACACTTTCAAGCCGCGCTCCGGTACGACCCGGATTCCGCCGAGACGCACAATAACTATGGGAATCTTCTCATTGACGTCCCCGGACAATTGCCCGAGGCCATCGCCCAGCTCGAGACCGCGGTGCGGCTTCAGCCGGATTACGCCGAAGCTCATTGGAATCTCAGTATTGCACTGTCCAGAATGCCGGGACGGGTGCCGGAGGCAATCACCCAGCTGGAAACGGCGTTGCGCCTCAAACCCGATCTGGAAGGAGGACAGCAATTGTTGGAGCATCTTCGGGAACTTCAGCGGGAAAAGTCGTCTCGGAATCCGGTTCCGCCTTCTTAAAAGTCTCTTCCATCGAGAGAGAAATGTGTCCAACTATAAAACCTTTAAAAATTAAATAGTGTCTCATAGCTAGGCGCGTCGTGTCTTGTTTTGGGGCACTTTTAAAAAGTTGGTTAATCAGGAGTATAAGCTTCTATCCGTCAATAAATCGGACCGATTTAATGGCTTTATCCAATTTTTGCCAACATGATGCATCCAATTACCTCCAAATAAAGCAATTATACATATTTACCTTGGTGTGGTAATTTCGAGGAAGAGGGAATGTTTTAGAAGGTGACGTTTAGTTTACTATTTTGTCATAGTAGGGTCAACTGTAAGAAAATTAGGCATGTGTCCTGCTTTCTGGTTTTGCCTCGCCGTCGTGGCCGGGCAAAAACCTGCAGTAATAAATACAAACCAAAAAAGTAGGAGACACATATGTCGTTAAGTAAAACTCAAAAATGTATCGGCGTCATCGCCTCGGTTGCCTTGCTTGGTACCGTCGTGGCCAAAGCGGACATTGGCAACACCATCAATAATGCGAAGACCGGAACCACGGTCAGTTGCTCCGGGACGTACTCGGTGGCGGAAGAGATCAAGGTGCCCACCAGCGTGACGGTGCAAGGCTCGGCCACCTTCAACTTCTCCACCGGCACCAAGACCGAAGCCGGCATCTATCTGGGAAACAGTGGTGGGAAGGTTAACAGCATAACGGTTACCGGTGCGAATCACGCCATTCTGTGTGAAGCTTCGAGCTGCTCGATCAGTTCCTGCGTCACCCACAACAACTACAATGACGGCATCATGTTCGAAAACAGCGGTGCGAAGAGCTCCTCCATTTCGGGCTGCACCTCGTACGAAAACTGCGACTCCGAAAGCGGCGGCGGCAATGCCGATGGTTTCGGCTGCAAGCAGGGCACCGGCACGGGCCTCACGTTCAACAACTGCACCAGCTATGAGAACTCCGATGACGGTTTCGACTTTGAGAAGGCGGGCAATCCTGTGGTCGTGACTGGCTGCGTGTCCTACAACCAAGGCAAAGTTGGAAGTTATGTTGGCAATGGCAACGGTTTCAAGATGGGTTATAGCGGCAACAATATTGCCCACACCTACACCAGTTGCACTGCCTACAACAACACCGCCGGTGACTCCCCGCACGGATTCAGCACCAACAACAGCACGGCCGCAATCCACCTGAACACCTGCCACAGCTACGGCAACAAAGAGGCGGACGTGTTGGGCAACTGTGTGTTGAGCAACTGCACGATGCAGACAAATTAAACGAGGATTAATTCTGCGCGGATCGGAGTTGATCCCCGCAGACCTTGAAATTTCACGGGACTTGGCAACTGGTTGCCAAGTCCCTGTTCGTTTTGTTAAAGTCCCATCGTGTTTGAAAATGTCTTTAGTTTTTAAGCCATGAACCAAATATCCACTGTTTCAACCCGTTCGCCCGGGGCAAAACCGGTGTTGGTGATTTGCGCCGGAGTTGTATTCGGGGCCGCCTGTTTTTTTGCCGGGCGTTTTTCCGCCTCTCTGGCAACATCCGGTTCGAATTCGAAGACAGCGAATGAGTCCGGCCGTTTGCCGGCAAGCATGGGTAATTCCCTCGGGACAGCAGCCGTTGCTTCCGCCGCCACGACGCCAACCAACCCCGTGTCAAAGGCAACGTCAGGTTGGGATGAAAACAAATGGCGCGAGTTGACGTCCCAGCCCGGCACTTTGGCGCGCAACGCCGCCTTGGCGGAAATGCTGAAAAAGCTGGCGGCTACCGATCCCAAGCGCGCCATGGCGTTGGCGGAGGCGGAAGGCAATTTAAAATTGCGGGAACAACTGAAACAGGCGGCTTTGAGTGGCTGGGCCAGCACGGCGCCGGCGGATGCATCCAATTGGGCGCTCGCCCTGAAAACGCCCAGCGAGCGAAGTACGGCGATGAGTACGGTATTTGCCAGCGCTGCCGCTGCCGACCCTGATGCAGCGGTGGCGGTGGCCAAATACATGATGCAAGAGGGCATCGACGGTTTTCAAGGCTATGGGTCCTCTCTTATCGACGCCTTATGCAACGCGGGAAATTTCCAGGCCGCCGCCCAATTTGCCGCCGGTGGCGATGACCAGACGCGCCGGGGTTGGCTGGGAGAAATGTATTCGCAATGGGCGGCGCTCCAGCCGGAGGAAGCAGCCAAGGCGGCCATGGCCATAACCGATCCGGACGTCCAAAATGGAGCTTTGCATGGAGTCATTGGCGGCTGGGCGGAAGCGGACCCGGCAGCGCTGACCGAGTTCCTGAGTCAGACACCGCCCAGCAGTGACCGCGGCCAGATGATGGGTCAGGCCTTGTGGAACTGGGTGAAAATTGATCCGGCGGCCGCGGCCGATTGGATCAACAACAGCGACATGGGGGCAGATTTGGATCAAGGCATTTTAGCCGTGGCGAGCAGAGACCTGTCGGAGGACGACTTTACGCCGCAAACCGCCATCAGTTGGGCCGAAAGCATTCAAGACGATACAGTGCGATCGGAAGCCCTGCGCAATGTGTTGCGCAACTGGGTGATGATGGATTTGCCTGCCGCGACGAGTTATTTCAACTCTACCACCGATCTTCTGCCTGCCGACCGTCAGCAAATCGCTGACATGATCGCCGATCTCACCCCCAAAACCGGACAATAATGAACGACCCGTCGGTTGACCATTCAGACAATTCCCGGCCCGCCGCGTCACCGACTTCTCCACCCTGGCTGGCGCGGATGGATTCATCCCGGTTCCGGCTGCCCGCCGTTTGTCTCGTATTGTTCTGCGGCACTTTATTGCTGTTCAGCCGCGCACTGGGGCATGGTTTCGTTGATTGCGACGATCCGGATTACGTCACCGGAAACGCTCACGTACAGGGCGGTCTCACGTGGGCGGGAGTACGATGGGCATTCACCACGGGAGCGGCCGCCAACTGGTTCCCGCTCACGTGGCTGTCATACCTGCTGGACTGGCAACTTTTTGGCAACGCTCCGTACGGATACCACGCCACAAACATTCTCTGGCATGCGCTCAACGCCGTCCTCGCTTTTCTGGCCTTGCGGCGGCTGACCGGCGCGTTCTGGACCAGCGCCTTGAGTGCCGCGCTGTTTGCCTGGCATCCGCTCCGGGTGGAATCAGTGGCGTGGGTCGCCGAGCGCAAAGACGTCCTGAGCGCCTTTTTCTTTTTCCTGACATTCCTGGCGTATGCGCGCTACGTCGAGGAGTCCAGGGCTCAAAGTTCAAAATCCAGGGTCTTTTACGGTTTGACCCTGGCGGCATTCGGCCTGGGCTTGATGTGCAAGCCCATGCTGGTGACCTTGCCGTTCGTGCTGCTGCTGCTCGACTGGTGGCCGCTGAAACGATTTGTGATCTGCGATCTGCGATCTGCGATTCAACGTCTGGTTCTGGGAAAAATCCCATTTTTCCTGCTGACCATTGCGTCCTGCATCGTCACCTACCAGGTGCAAAAAACCGGCCATGCGGTTGTGGAATCGCTTGATCTCTGGACGCGGCTGGCCAATGCCGTGGTATCGGTCGCCGGTTATCTCGGGAAGTTTTTCTGGCCGTTCAATTTGGCGGTCGGTTATCCGCTCCCCGATCACCGGCCGGTCACAACCGTGGCCGGCTCGGCGTTGTTGGTGCTGGCCATCACCGGCATGGTGCTGTGGCAATGGCGGCGGCCCTGGTTGCTGGTCGGCTGGTTCTGGTTTCTGGGCATGCTCGTGCCGGTCATCGGAGTTGTGCAAGTGGGAATGCAAGCCATGGCCGACCGCTACACCTGTCTGCCGGTGATCGGACTGCAACTCGCGCTGCTCTGGAGCCTGCCGGAGGCGGCTTTGTCTTCGACTGCGCGCCGGTTCGTCCCGGCGGCATTTGCACTGATACTTGCCTTTTGCGCAACCCGCACCTGGAATCAAATCGGTGTCTGGCGGAACTCAAACACGCTTTACGAACATGCGCTCGCGGTGACGAAGGATAATTACCTTGTCGAAAGTTATCTGGCCACGACCCTGTTGAACGAAGGGCGCTTCGACGAAGCCTGCTCCCATTTCCGACGGGCAATTGAAATCAAGCCCGATTACGCGGTGGCGCGCCATCGGCTCGGTGTGGCTCTGGAAAAAATGGGCCGGACGAACGAAGCGTTGACGATTTACCTGGGGCTGTTGAAGATCAGGCCAAACTACGCCGCCGCCCACTATAATGTCGGCATCATTTTATTGAACCGGAACCAGCCGGCAGAAGCGATGGCTCATTTCCAGGCGGCTTTGCGCGTGAACCCCAACCATGACTCCACCCTCGTGGCGCTGGGCATGGCAACGGCGCAACTCGGCCGCCCCCAGGAAGCCATCGCCGACTACGAGAAAGCGCTGGCCTCCAATCCGTTCAATGCCGACGCGTATTACAACTGTGCCAACGCGCTGGTCTCTCTCAACCGCGATCAGGAAGCGTTGGAGCGCTACGAAAAGGCCCTCCGGCTCAATCCGGATTTCGAGGAAGCCCACTGCAATTATGCCAATTTGCTCCGGAAGCTTGGCCGCCCGGTTGAAGCCTTCGAGCACTATCGCCGCGCAATCCAGTTGCAACCAAAAGATGCCAACGCGCATTTTGAACTCGGCGTGGCCCTGGAAGGGCTGGGGCAAACCAATGAGGCACTGGCGAGTTACACCCGGGCGGCGGAACTGAAACCGGATTATGCCGATGCCCAGTACAATGCCGGCGTCATTCTGCTGAACCGGAATCAGCCGGCGGAAGCAATAACGCACTTTCAGGCCGCCGTGAAGAGTCAACCCGATTACACCGCCGCTCAGGTGGGAGTGGGGTTGGCGGCGGAACAACTCGGCCGCTTCCCGGAAGCGGTTGCCGCATACGATCAGGCCTTGCGACTGGATCCCAATTTCTCCGGCCTGCCGGAGAAGCTGACCGAGGCGCGCCGCGAAGCGGCAACCAAACAACTCAAAAATCAGGAGTAAAACTTTCTCGCACGAGGGCCATTTCAGGACGCCGGCGTCGCATTGTCCGGGGGCGGTGTGTCGGCAATATCCAGCATTTCAATCTCAAAAATCAAAGTCGAGCATGGCGGAGCGCCATCGCTTCCCTGGTCGCCGTAGCCCAGTGACGGGGGAATGTAGAGTTTTATTTTTCCGCCCTGGTTGATTTTTTGCAGGCCTTCATTCCAGCCGGCGATAACCCACGGCCGGCAAGGATTGTTGATTTCCACTTTGCAGGTGTCTTCTCCCTCGATGCGGTCAAAGACCTTGCCGTTCAGCAAACGCCCGACATAATGGATTTTCACAGTCTTTCCTGCTTTTGGGTACGGGCCGCTGCCGGGCTTGAGAATTTCGTAACCAAGGCCGCTGGGCAATGTGACCACGTTTGTGTTCTTCTTCAATTCGGCAAAGAAAGCCTCGGTTTCGGCATTTCGTCTCTTTTTGTAAGCCTGCCAGGCCTGTTCCCGCCGGTCGCTGATGAATCGTTCCACGTCCGGCTGGATTTTTTCCACCTCACACGGAGGCGGCTCGCCTTTGATTCCGGCCACCAGACCTTTCGTGAGCAAAGCGAGTTCAGCTTCGCTGAAATCCAGAATCGAGACGGGCGTTTTCCGGGCGATGCTCCAGCCCCAGGTCTCGATAATTTGCGGTTCGGAAAAACCGGAAGGCGGAAGTGCTTCCGGCCCGGGCGCGGCCGGGAGCAGCGTGTCCGCGAGCACATCATCCGGTGTTGGCTTGATGTCTAGCAGTTCAACCACAAAGACCATGGCCGATCCCGGCGGAATGCCGTACATCGCTTGTTCGCGTTCGGAAGGCGGAGTTGAAGGGTAAATTTGCATCAAGCCGCCCTTGTTTAATTTCTGAATTCCCTCGTACAAATAGCTTTCGAAACGGTTGGTCCAAAGCACCAGATCAAAAGGTCCCATCTGGGTAAATTCGGTGCCGTCGAGGAGGTGCCCAAGGAAATGGACGGTCACCGTTTGCTGCGGCTTCGGACAAGGGCCGGTGCCGGGCCTGACGATCTCGTAACGGAGGCCGTCGGGTAATTTGACGACGTTGGTGTCCTTATCCAGTTCGGCGTAGTATTTTTTGGCCTCGGTTTGGTTCTTTTCCGTGATGGCCTGCACAACTTTTTCCCGCCGCGCTTTGGCCAGCTTTTCCACGTCGGGTATGATTTTGCCGTAATTGTACGGAGCCGGCTTGCCCTTGAATCCGGCATCCACACCCTTCAAAAAGGCGGACAATTCGGATTCGCTGATTTCAATCTGGTCCACGCTTTTTTCGTGGGCGATAATCCAGCCCCACGTCTCAATAACCTGCTGGTTGCTGAAATGGGGAGCCGATGACTGGCCGGCGGTGGAATCCGGCCTGGCCGGGATGGGTCCAGATGATGATGTATTTTCCCCTGCGGCGAGAGTGGCGCAAAGTCCCAGAGTGAAAACACTGACGAAAAATTTAACCGTTAATTTCATAAATCATCAATAGTTGCGCTGTTACAGACAACACGGCGCAATTTTGCCAAAACGGCGACGAATGGCAAAATTTTTTGAATCCGTCGCCGACTTGACTCAAATTAAATGTTACCGGGGCTGGGAGGTGGACGAGGCGTCTGCTGCCGCGAATCTATGGCCCGCGAACGCCGGTTAAGTCATGGACTTTTTTGGTGGTACGGAAGTCCCGCCTCATAAAGTTTCAACTCACTGCCGATCTGCGCCGCCAGATTTTGTTGTCCCGCCGCCTGTGCCAGATCCATCGCTTTTTGGGCATTGCGCACGGCATCGCTGAATTGCCCGGCCTCGGCATAGGCGGCGGCGAGAGTGTAAAGTGCGGTCGGGTTTCCTCCACCGGTAAGCCGATTCGCCCATTGGGCCAGTTCCACCGCTTTGCTGCCGTTGCGCAGCGACGCCTGGGAAGCCGTCGCCAGTAACCAGGCCAGGTCAATTTGGGCGTCCGGATATTCCGGTTTGATTTGCAACGCGTTTTGATATTGGCGCATTGCTTCATCCACGCTTCCCTTTCGGGCAAGGGCACAGCCGAGGTTGTGACACGCCTCTGCATCGTCAGGTTTGATTTGCAGCGCCTTCCGATAATAAATGATCGCGTCGTCCACGCTTCCTTTCTGGAACAGAGCGGAACCAAGGTTGTTGTCGGCATCCGCATAGTCGGGCTCGATTTGCAGCGCTTTTTGGTAATGAGCGATGGCCTCGTCCGTTGCGCCTTTTTGGAGCAGAGCGTTGGCGAGACTGTTGTGAATTTCCGCCGAGTCGGGTTGGATTTGCAATGCTTTCCGGTAATGGACGATGGCTTTGTCCACTTCACCCTTCTGCAGCAGAGCGTTGCCGAAATTGTTATTAATTTCCGCGTCGTCGGGTTTGACTTGCAGCGCCTTTTGCAAATGAACAATCCCGTCATCAATTTCCCCATTTTGGACCAAGGCATTGCCGAGATTATTGTTGATTTCCGCGTCGTCGGGTTGAATTTGCAGCGCCTTCCGATAATGCGCAATCCCTTCATCGACCCTGCCTTCCTGGATGAGAATGTTGCCGAGATTGCCGTGGGCGTGAACGTTTCCCGGATCGCAGGCAAGCTGATGGGTCCACAATGATTCACTATCCCGCCAGTATGAAGATTGTTTCCACGCACAAACCATCAAAGCCGCTATCACCACCAAGGCTCCCGTGCCCAACATCGGACGACGGTAACGCCAGGAAATTGTCCAATCTCCCACTGCCCATGCCATCATCATATACAATCCAATCTGCGGCACATATGTGAACCGGTCCGCCACCGGCGTGTTGCCCACCTGGACCAGCCCGATGACCGGAATGAACGCGCCTACGAACCAGAACCAACCCACGGCCAGATAGGGTTTGGATTTGACTGTCCAAAGCACCAGCACCGTGATGCTCGCCAACAGCACCACACACAATGCAATCGTCATACCGGACAACGTCAGCGGATAAGGATATAAAATCGTCAAATGCTTTGGCCAGATAATGTCCCGCAGGTATCCCGTGTAATTGACCGGCACCCTGGCCAATCGTACCTCCAACGGACTCTCCTTGAGCGACGTTACCGAATTCAAATTTTTTTGCCCCAGATACGTCAACACGCTCGACACCCCCGCCAACAGCAACAATGGCACTTTCTCAAGGGCCAAACCGGCTGCCCGCCGGAACGGCAATGTCAAACGTCGGTCCTCAGCAACTGGAGCAATTGAAATTCGTTGTAGCGGCCAATAATCCAGCAACAACAGGACGAAAGGCAGCGTCACCAGCATCGGCTTGCTCATCAGGCCCAGCGCATAGCACAACAATACCAGCGCATAACGCCGCCAGCCGGGTCGGGCCACATATCCGGCGTACGTACCCATGGTCAGCAGCCAGAAAAAGGTGCTCAACACGTTCTTGCGTTCAGCCACCCAGGCCACCGACTCCACGCCCAGGGGATGGATGGCAAACAGGGCTGCCACCAGGGCGCTACGCCATATCGTCTCGGTCCGTGCCGCTGACGCGGGGTACGCCGGGGCGGAAACCCCCATGCCCGCGCCCGGGCGAAGATTGGTCATTCGCCACAGCACCAGGAACAGCAGCACGGCATTGGCCGTGTGCAACAACACGCTCGTCAAGTGGTGGCCGCCGGCGTGCAAACCCCAAAGTTGACAGTCCAGCATGTGGGACAGCCAGGTCAGCGGGTGCCAATAAGCCGAGGATGCCGTGATAAACGCCCAGACAATTCCCTGCCGGGTCAAACCGTAAGCGACGTGTGCGTTGTTATACACATACTCATCGTCGTCGAAGTTGACAAAGCCGTGATGCAGCGTCTGACTGAAAACCATCCAGATAATAACCGCCAGAAAAAGGCAGATTTCCACAACCAGCCGGCGATCCTTCAAGCCGACTTGGGAGGCCGGTGTAACCGAAGGCAAGGTAATTTTTTTCCCCTGCCCGGCCCTTTTCTTCGAGTTTTGACTCATTGGCTGAATAATCCCGGTATTCCAACCGACCTGTCCAGCCGAAGTTTTGGCGGAACATTTTAATGGAGAATTCCAACTGTTTTGAAGGCATGCCTGAAGTCTTTCCGGCTGTACCCGGAGGCCAAACGGCAAGCCGGACGCTGCCAATCAAACACGGCGGACAACTGAATAAATCCAGGCCCGCTCCTCGTGCCGGTTTTCAAACCGGCCGGATGACAGCCGACATGACAACAATGCTGTCTAATTTATTTTAGCAAACACATTAATCGAATCTAAAAAGTACGCCGGCGCGCTCGTTTGGAGAGGAAAACTCTTGACTGCGCCGAAGGGTTGTTCTATAAGTTCGATTCAATAATAAAATTAACGCCCCTTACCAGAGGAGGGGGTGGCTTTTGGGGTAATGTTTATGGCCAGATTGGACACTGTTGGCTCACTTAATGTGCGGAGGAAGAGCCATACCCTGACTTTACTTCAATCCCGGTCGCACGACTTCAGATGGAAACAGTGGCGGAGGCGTTACGTCCATCTCCTGGTTCCTGGTGACGAACTGCGTGGGACGTTCTACCACCGGCGGTTACGGCTTAATGGTGATTTTAGATTGCGAGGAATCATTCCTTGCCTGCCCTTTACCCGGCAATTCGGAGCAGGGTAATAAACAACAAACAAAAACAGTAAACAGGAGACATATATGTCATTCAACAAAACTCAAAAATGTATCGGCGTCATCGCCGCTGTCGCCGTGCTTGGCTCAATCGTTGCCAAGGCCGACATTGGCAACACCATCGCTAACGCGAAGACCGGCACCACGGTCAGCGTTTCCGGCACATACTCGGTGGCGGAAGAAGTCCATGTGCCCAGTGCCGTGACGGTCAAGGGATCGGCCACATTCAACTTCACCACGGGCAGCAGCACCACCGCCGGCTTGTACTGCAGCAGCGGCAGCGGCCAGAAGATTCAAAGCATTACGGTTACCGGCGCGAATCACGGGATTTACGTTACCACCGCCAGTGTTCAGGTCACTTCCTGCACGGCCCACGACAACTGGAATACCGGCATCCAGGTCTCGGACAGTGGCGGGAAAAACTGCACCATATCGGGCTGCACCTCGTATGACAACGTTGACAAGGAAAGCGGTGGCGGAAACGCTGACGGCATCTGTGTCAAGTCTGGCGCTGGTTCAGGCAACCAGGTTAGTAACTGCACCGCTCACAACAATTCCGACGATGGCTTCGACTATGAAAAGGATAGCTCTCCGGTTGTTTCCAGCGGGTTGGTGTCCTACAATGAAGGCTCCTATGACGGGTACCAGGGCAATGGCAATGGCATCAAGATGGGCATCGGCGGTGACAATATTGCCCACTCCTACACCAGTTGCACTGCCTACAATAATACTGCCGGCAACTCGCCGCACGGTTTCAGCACTAACGGCAACACCGGCAAGATTCATCTCACCACCTGCCACAGCTACGGCAACAAAGAAGCGGATGTTCTGGGCAACTGCGTGCTGAGCAACTGCACGATGCAGACAAATTAAGCGAGGATTATTTCTGCGCGGATCATGGTTGATCCCTGCGGACCTTGAAGTTTCAAGGGACTTGGCAACGTGAGTTGCCGGGTCCCTGTTTTTTTACCAGGACCTGATCGCAATTGAGGAATATCGTTCTACGCGCGCCTGGTTAATCATCGGCCTGCCGGAGCGTTCTTCATTGCCAGGGCGTTAGCGAGGTTGTCGCGGGCTTCGACGTAATCGGGTTTCAGGCGGATGGCTTCCCGGTATTGGCTGATCGCCTCGTCGATCCGGTCTTCGTTGAGGAGGGCGGTGGCGAGGTTGTAGTGGGCTTCGGCGTCATTGGGTTCCAGCCGGACGACTTCCCGGAATTGACTGATGGCCTCGTCGGTCTGGCCTTTCCGGCCGAAAGTGATACCGAGACTGTTGTGGGCCTCGGCGTAATCAGGTTTCAGGCGGATAGCCTCCCGGTATTGGCTGATCGTCTCGTCGGTTTGGCCTTTCCGGCCGAGGGCAACACCCAGACTGTAGTGGGCCTCAGCGTAATCGGGTTTTAAGCGGATGACTTCCTGAAATTGGCTGATCGCCTCGTCGATTTGCCCTTTCATGCCGAGAGCGATACCGAGGTTGTAGTGAGCCTCGGCGTAATCCGGGGCCAAACAAATGGCTTCCCGAAATTGGCAGATCGCCTTGTCGGTTTGGCCTTTCGCCACGAGGATGGAGCCGAGGTTGTTGTAGGCCTCGACGTAATCCGGGGCCAAACGAATGGCTTCCTGGAATTGGCTGATCGCCTTGTCGGTTTGGCCTTTCTGGTTGAGGGCAACACCGAGGTTGTATTGGTAACCAGCGTAATCGGGCTTCAGGCGAATGGCTTCCTGGTATTGGCTGATCGCCTCGTCAATTTGACCTTTTTCCACGAGGGTGGCGCCGAGGTTGTTGTGCGCAAGATAATTATTCTCCGAAACTTTAAGCGTGTGCCGGTACAGCACCTCACTGTTCTGCCAATACCCGAGCTGTTGCCGCGTCAAACCGAAGCACAGGATGACTGCCATCCAACCCGACACCGACAACACCATCTCCTGATAACGCCAGCGTCGGGTCAGTTCGTACGCGCCCCAGATTACGATAACCAACACCCCCAGCGAAGGCACATAAGTGAAACGGTCGGCCATCGCCACCCTCCCTGCCTGCACCAAACCGATCACTGGCACCAACGTCCCACAATACCACAGCCATCCCATCAGCAAAAAAGGATATCGCGCCCGCTTCACAACCAGCAACAAGGTGACACTCAAGAGCAGTGCGCCCGCCAGCAGCACTTGCTCCATCGGCCAATACCCGGGGTGCGGATAGAATGCGGCCAGATCCGCCGGCCAAAACAGCTTCCCCAGATACCGGCAGTACGAAATCAGGGCATTTTCACTGCGTGCGCCCAAGGGCAGATATTCAACTGGCATTACAAGGCCACCGTGTTTTTGGGTCATAACGGTGACGACAAAACCGCCGTGCTTCTGTACCACGAAGGTCACGACGCTTATCACCGCCGCGAGGGCAACGAACGGCAACTTTTCCAGAAGCAAACGGAGTAATGGAGTGGTGGTGTGGCGGAGTGATGGTGTCGGGTCGGGGCTTGAAACTGAAAACTTGAAACTTGAAACTCTTTGCAACGGCCAGTAATCCAGCAGCAGCATGACAAACGGCCAGGTTACCAGCATCGCCTTGCTCATCAAGCCCAACGCGAAGAAGAATAGTGACCAGCAGTAAGGAGAAAGGATTAAGAAGACAGATACTCCTTGCTCCTTGCTTCTTGTTTCTTGCTGTTGCACGAAGCGGACATAGAAGATGAGTGACAACAGCCCAAAGAACGTGCTCAACACATCCTTTCGCTCCGTGACCCACGCCACCGACTCCACCCGCAGCGGATGCCACCCGAACAACGCCGCCAAAATCAGACTTCGCCATGTCGCTCCGGTCATTCGTTGAAACAAAAGAAACACCAGAACGGTATTGACCATATGCAACAGCACGTTGATGAGATGATGGCCCCAGGGATTCAACCCGAAGAACTGGCAAGCCAGCATGTGCGACGACCACATCATCGGCGCCCAATAAGCGGCTTGTTCCGTGTTGCCAAACGCCCATTTCACCCCCGCCCAGGTCAAACCGCCCTGAACGTGGGGATTCGCAGTGACATAGTCCGGATCATCAAAGTTGACGAAGCCAAACCGCAATGCCGGCCAGTACAGGGCCATCGTTACCAGTGCCAGCAAGGCCGCCATCAGCCACACCGGAAAACGCGACCGGGCCATGACCGGGACGGATGTATTTGGCGGCGCGGGATTGGGTTTCGTCTCTGGCTTCTGCATGGGACTGCCCAAGTTACCAGCAAGGTGGGAACTTTGGCACGCCCATTTTGTGGCTGAACTGAATGGCTGAGAGAAAAGGTGAAGGAGCGTTTCCGCCCTTCCGATATCCTGGATTGGGGAAAGGACGGCTCGTGAATCAGCGGCCCGCCGGCGCGTTCTTCATTGCCCGCGCGCGGGCGAGGTTGTCGCGGGCTTCGGCGTAATCGGGTCTCAGGTAAACAGCCTTCTGAAATTCGCTGATCGCTTCATCAATTTGGCCCTTCCCCGCCAGAATAACGCCGAGGTCGTTGTGGGCGTCGGCGTCATTCGGTTCCAGACGGATGTTTTCCCGGAATTGGTTGAGAGCTTCGCTGATTCGCCCTTCCTCATTTAGCGCGACACCGAGATTGTTGCGGGCTTCGATGTCGTCTGGTGCCAGGCGGATGGCTTCTTGAAACTGGCTGATGGCCTCGTCGGTCTGGCCTTTCTTGTCGAGAGCCCGGCCGAGATTATTGTGGGCATAGGCAAAATCAGGGTTCATGCGAATGGCTTCCCGGTATTGGCTGATGGCTTCGTCGATTTGGTCCTGTTCCATCAGGACAATGCCGAGATTGTTGTACGCAATGTAATTGTTTTTGGTGACGGCAATCGCGTGCCGGTACAGGGTTTCACTGTTTCGCCAATACTCGAGCTGCAGCCGCGTCAATCCGGCGCAAAAAATGAGCGCCGCCCCGCCGCCCAGCGTCAACACCATTGTCCGGTACCGCCAGCATTTGGTCAGTTCGTACGCGCCCCAGACAGCCATGATTAACACCCCGACCGATGGAATATAGGTGTATCGGTCCGCCATCGCCTGCTCTCCCGCTTGCACCACTCCAATCACTGGCACCAGCGTCACACAAAACCACAGCCATCCCATCAGCAAAAACGGATATCGCGCTCGTTTTACAATCAGCAACACCGTAACGCTCACGAGCAACCCGCCCGCCAGCAGCACTTGCTCCCACTGCCAATGCCCGGGGCGTGGATAGAAAACCGCCAGATTTGTCGGCCAGAACAGTTTTCCCAGATAGCGGCAATACGAAATCAGCGCGTTTTCGCCGCGCGCGCCGAGCGGGATACTTTCACCGGTCGTCAAAGCCCCGGCCTGCTTCTGGGCCAGATAGGTCACGATGCTCGCCGCCGCCGCGAGCGCAAAGAACGGCAGCTTTTCAAGAAGCAAACGGAAAAGAGGATTGATGGATTGATGGATTGATGGTGATGTCGTACCGGGGCTTGAAACTGATAACTTGAAACTTAAAACTCTGTGTAACGGCCAATAATCCAACAGCAACAGAACGAACGGCCCCGTCACCAGCATCGGCTTGCTCATCAGGCCGAGTGCGAAACACAACAAAGCCAGCCAGTAGTACGGTGACAGGTGACACGTGACACGTGACAAGCTCGAGTCCATTCGTGTCACTTGCCACTTGTCACTGGTCACTGCCTTTGCGTAGCAAAGAAGTGACAGCAGCCCAAAGAACGTGCTCAACACATCCTTGCGCTCTGCCACCCACGCCACGGATTCCACGTGCAAAGGATGCAGCCCAAACAACGCCGCCGCCAGGAGACTCCGCCACATCGCCCCGGTCAGTCTCTGCAGCAACAGAAACACCAGCGCCGCGTTGAACGCATGCAGCACTACGCTGGTCAAGTGATGGCCCCAGGGTTTCAAACCAAAAAGTTGGCAGTCCAACATGTGGGATAAAATCGTCAACGGGTGCCAGTTGCCGGCTACTGGATTAGCGAAAGCCCATTTGACGTTCCCCGGGGTCAATCCGCTTTGTACGTGGACATTCGCGGTGACATAAATATCGTCGTCGTAGTTGACGAAGCCGCATCGGGTGGCCGGCCAGTAAACGGCAATCGTCACCAGTGCCAATAACGCTGCGGCCAGCCACGCTTGATAACGCCAGGTGGTGATTGCAGGTGCAGGATTGGATTTCGTTTCAGGGTCGAGCATGGGATTATGCCGCTGGCGTTATGGGTTGCTTTGGCTCGACACCCGAACTGAAGGATGGTAAGCCTGCCCCGCTTGATATAGCTCCAATCGAGCTTCCATTTTCCCTAGCAACTCCGTCTGGCCGCCGGTGCGGGCCAGCGTAATGGCTTTTTGGGTTGTGGCAATGGCATCCGCAAATTGGCCGTTGGCTGCGTAAACAACCGCCAAAGTATCGAGGCAATTGGGGTCGTTGTTGCCAGTCAACTCACAGGCGCGCCGGGCCAGGGGCAAGGCCCGAACCGGGTCGCCGCCCTCCGCCGGTGAGAGCGTCACCAGCAGCCAGGCGAGATTGTTTTGGGCCTCGTCACAATCGGGATTAAAACGCAGAGCCTGCTCATAGTGTTCCTTCGCTTCGGTTATCCGGTCCGAGGTTTGCAACATGCGCCCCAGATTATAATGTGCCATCCATGCACCCGGATTTCTGGCCAGCGTATCGCGCCAGAGGGTTTCCACGTCGGCGTATGTCCCGCATTGTCGCCAGGTCAAAATTCCCAGCACCGGTAGTACCGCGCCGCAGCCATAAAGCACTGCCGGGCAGCGTAAATGTTCGGCTGTCCGTGCCACCAGACCCGCCGCCAACGCGATAAGGCCCAGACTTGACAAATACACCCAGTGATCGCACACGAACGAG
>Ga0326727_10011637_pt1 | contig 20376 bp, 17 predicted proteins | sample MB2enrmetagenome_FD_207643 | JGI IMG/M metagenome (GOLD analysis project Ga0326727, IMG submission 207643) | Lab enriched peat soil microbial communities from McLean, Ithaca, NY, United States - MB29MY | ecosystem: Environmental > Terrestrial > Soil > Wetlands > Peat | place: USA: New York...
CAATCTAAAACCCGATGGGTGCCTGGTGCGGATCGCAATCCGTCACCTGAGCATAATGAAAAACAGGGCGCAGAAAGGGAATCATTGGCATGCTCCCAGCTGGCTATACGTTACACCTGCAAAAAAAATGTGCGATGGTGAACTATGTTTTTATTGACAGGGGCCTTTTAATGGGTGCCAGGAGCAATCCTTTAGCGATATTATATAGCTAAAAACAATCTATACCCGTCGATGAACAAGATGAAGTATAACTATCTATAAGAACTGAAAATTCATGTCAAAATGCATATAACTGTAACAAATGGAAGCTTTTTAGGAGATTTAGAAGGTTAGGTATTTGAAATATATTTAAAGAGGGTAAGCATAAAGGTATGTATCGTCTAGATTGATCACAATGAGAATCCGATCCCAAGTTTTGACTCCCGCTCAGATACTTTCTTATGTTTTACTTACATTTATATCAGAAGAACGCAATTTCCTGTAAACAGCTTCCGCTATTTCATCGGCATCCTTTAAAATTGACTTTTGAGGCGTCGCTAGATTGCGGATAATTTCTCCTTGTCGATGGCATGCAACTTCGCCATAACTTAAAAAAGTTGTTAGGACCTTCTCGTGTCCAAGATTCTGGCTCCAGGCTTTGAACTGTTCAGGAGTCTTACATACTTCTTCACCGAGTTGGGCAAGGGTGTTTCTGAAGCTGTGAGGATTGAAATATGAAAGCCCAGCACGCTCAAAGGCTTCGTGAAATATCGTTCGAATTGGTGAGGCATTGCTCCAGTGTTTACGGGATAGCTCTGCCGCTACAAACTGCCTATCAGGGCCTGGCACTACCAGCGTTGCCGGAAACAGCGGATCGTCATTGCTCCATAGTTTCTTATCCCGAAGATACGACATCCATTCTGAGACAATTGAACGAATTTCCTCGCCCACGGGGAAGAAGAACGTATTGAAGGTTTTGCTGAATTTCGTTTTCACTTCGCGGGCATCCTGATTGACACATCCAGCTATAAGATCGACATGCTTCAGCTTCAGTGATGCAATGGCACTATCCCTCGCCCCGGTTAAAAGTGTAAATGCTATTAGAGCACGATTCCGGTGCTCTATTTCGGTACTGCACGGCATTTTACTAATGACATGTTTAATTTGCTCCATGGTTGGGAACCTTTGTTGCCGTTTCGTAGTAGCAATCCGTGTGTCCTTTTCAGACAGATTGAAATACTCGGCATCTGCATATTGAACACGCGACTTGTATCCAGGTTGCAATGCCAGCCACTGAAAAAACCGTTTGAGTAGTGTAAGGGTTGCATGCAGTGTAGCCTTACTCAGATTCTCGCCAGACTGCTGCCCCTTCTGCTCGGCCAGGTGTTTCTTGAAAGCGACAGCCTGCTCAAAGTGAAACGCCTTGAAATCTCGATAGTGAGTATATGACTCGAAGCGGCTAAGAGCTTGGGCGGCTGTATCGACAGTCGGCTCACTGTGACGTTTGGCTTCCTTGAGAAAAGCAAAATATTTACGCTTGATCCGTTCATTTGCTGGATTGTGATTCTTCATGGTCTCATGTCCTCTCTATCAAGTCACTGTTTACGGAGGGTTTAACCTTCTCTCTTATATGTTGAAATGCTACCGGAAAACTTATGTCGACTTTTCCTGAAAACTCCCCGATTCGAGCCATGCTGATGCGCCGGTTCATTAAGGAATTGCAGTCCGGGCAAATAGCGATAAGGTTACCTAACTTCTCGGTGATAGAGGAATATTCCACCATATCACCAGCAGGCATTTTGGGAGCACGGCAGCGGACACAATAGAGTTCTCCCGGCTTGCAAGCCTGTTTATTCTTTAAACGTCGGGCCTGTAGAAATGCCATCAGAACATGGCCAAGAATCAGCATAGGGCGTTTGTCATCGATGGTAGCAAGCCCTTCTTTAACCCAGTGACGTACGGTATTCTTGTGGATGCCGAACAGCTTGGCAATTTCTTCCACTGTATAGTTGCGATGAATTTTCACAAGACGGTGGTTGGGATGACGTCTTTTCATAGTTTACTCTGCAAAAGTATCACTGACACTTTTCTCATCCTACTGAACAGAGACCGATAAAACCGATGAAACCGATTCAACCGTTTTTATGTGCCAAGCCTCGGCCGATCGTTTGCCACCGGCACGAACAAAATAACGGCCATCGACGACGCGATTCTCGTGTCGTCTGATCCAACATCCCAACTTCCGGCGGTTGATTTCACCGCGCTCATCGGCAATTTCACGTAGCGCATCGTTCAGTTCCTGGTTTTCCTCTTGGGAGATAGCCGCTGCCTTTACGGCATCACGCACCATCGTGGGTATACTCCCGAAGACCCTCTGCCACGCTTTCAGCAACCGATCCAGGCTTTCCCGGTCCGGATCTTCCCTCATGGCCTCGAATACTGAGGCAGCTGGGTCTGCACAGCACAACCACAAAAGCGGTTGCCTGCACAGGTCTGACCACTGGGTATATCCAGACAATGACTGACAGGGCATTTTGGGACGCCCAGCGGTAAGCCATGCCCGCACAATAGTCAATGCCGCTGAGACATAGCGGCTTCGTTCACTCAGCAGTTCAGACAGCAAATCAGGTCGTTTGAAACTGCGGGCTGCCGGTATCTCGCAACCAGGGTTAAGTCGGATAGAGAGACAGCGCCTCGTCATATCCTGAACAGGACCAACGTTGTTGCCGCTGGAAAGGAAAAGGACTCGTGTGCTGACAGTGGCAGTCTTGGATACACCTAAGATGCGGCCATTCATAAACTCCGATGTCAACGCCATGCATAGGCTCTTGTGCGCTACAAGATCGCTGGTAAGATTATCGAATTCGATTACGGCCGGTGACCTCAGTAACTCAGCGAGCAGCATTTTCCGACATTCTTCATCATCTGACGGGAAAGTGGTCGGGGTTCCCCTCTGTGGAGTGGCAAAGGCCGTTATCAATTCGCACAGGTAAGACTTGCCTGAGCCGACCATTGGTGCCCGCACATGAAACATAGGTGCATGAGGGAGACTTGGCCTAACTGCAGCAGTAAGCATCGCCGACAGAGCCGCTGACCGATCAGAGATGGCAGCGAAGGGAAACTCCACAAGCAAGTCATCTAGAATTAGCAAAGCAGCTTCGGCCTGCTTACGGGTTGGGGAATCAGGCACGGTAAAAGCTCGCTCATCGAAGACACCAAACATGCCGGTAACTCGATCATATCCGGCTTCTGTCACCAGACTGCCGTTCGGTCGTAGATAGGGCTGGCGAGCCAAGCCATTCAACACTGGCAGATGTGGATAACTGGATGAATCAAATAACACAGCGACATGGCGAGCCGGTGGATCGGTTCGTACCCAATTCTCACTGCGACAGTCAAAATGCTCCCAGGTTGCAACCTTAGCTAAAGCCCTCATCAGTGCAGGTTGACCGATGTTCTGTATACGGGTTTCATAAGTGCCAGGGTCTGTAACCACAGACACGATCAGGCCACCCCGCTGATAGTGTCTGTGAGACCTGGCCAGTTCACGTTCGGCCGCATCCACCACCCGATTTAGTTCTCCAGGCACCACCCGTATGATTGGCTTCATCCGCGCCGCACTGAGCTCTATGTCAAGCACCCTGAGCAGATCACGGATATGTCGGTCGGCGCAGTGGCCATGTTGACACTTAAATCCACCAATGGGCCAGAGGTCATCCGGCTCAAAGTATGCCGTTCCGCCATTTACTTGCCCCGTGTGCTCATTTACCCATGGACAGGTGATATCGTGCTTGCCCTCGCCGAGAGGAGCCTTATAAAGACCACGATCACAAAGTGCTACCAAAACGGTGTTTTCATCTGGAGGTGGTATACACACGGGATCGCCATCGGCTGGTCGTTCTTGTATAGAACGTGTTCCCTGCCTTCTGGGCCTGCCGGGATTTTCCATTTCCAATTGTAGACCAGCAATCAGTTCTTCGACTGTATAGCGCAACTCCGGAGACCAAGTCAGCAATCGGCAGCTAAATGGCGGTGAGTGCTTTCCATTTACTGCTATTGGCAGTCGCACCAGCCGTGTACTAGGTCCATTAGCACCAGGATCGCAAAGGCATGCTGCAACAATAGCATTCATCAGGCTGCTTGCGATACCGACATCAACAATGGGTTCATGCAAGAGATAACCGGCCTGATAGTTTCCCGGAGATGTTTCAAGCAACCATGACAGTGGCAAAGTCAGGCGTTCTTTTGGGACCTTTGTCCCTACATCGTCGAGCATGACCGCATGCAGAGCTTGGAAGTATTTCTTTCTCCGCTGATATTTGCCATCTTTATCAGGTTTGAATACAGCCAAGGTGAAGTAGTTGTTGGCATCTCCCGGCAGATCGGTAGTCAGATCGTTGCTGGTTTGCCACGGTCTGCCAAACCATACTTTTCTAGATACGGTGCCAGGATTCCCTTTGAAGCTGACCACTACAGGCCGCGCTACTGAAAGTTCCCTGTTGAAAACATTCTGCAGGAACTCCTGGTTGCTGCACAAGTAGGTTTCGTCGGTTTTGCCGGTTATTATCGGATCAGATTGAAAAACTGTCTCAGCCGATTTCATCGCCTGCATTACTTCGCCGCCTTGCGAGCCGCTTCGAGCTTCGCCACCAGGATGCGGATTTCGTCATCCGTGTTACCGGCAATACGTGCTGCGTTGATTGCCTCTACTTCGTCAGAGGGCCACCCAACCGCCCGAGCGCCGAGGGACACCGGCTTTGTCCACAATCCTTGCGAAACCCGTAAATAGATCGTGGAACGAGAAAGTCCTGATTCAGATTTAACGGTTGGAATTCTTAGTATAGTGTGCTTCATCTTCAACGCTCCTTGATGGTTTTTGGAAACCTTGGAACGAAGCGTATATGGGCGATTTGGGCGATACAATACACCGAACATATTCAGGTCAATGAAAAATCTGATTAAGTTTCAGCATGTTCGGGAATTCTTGAAGGGTAAAGAGGGGGTAGTTTATAAAAATATATGACCAATAATATCAGTTGGTTGTGTTGGGCGAAAAAATTCCGCCCAACTTTTTTATTATTCCATTTAAAAAAATCTTAGATTCGAAAGTACAGCTATAAACCTGATGTAATTGAGCTACAAATAATGGTGAGTAACATTGAAACATAGCTTTGGGTTTGTCATATAACCTTCACATCTTATTGTCATTCACATAATATCTGGATATACTGCAAAAATGCTTCGGTTAATAATAGGGATATACGGCAAAAATGCCGTACAATTATTGTTATCCAATAAGTAATGCATATGAATGAACGAATAGGTCCAACCATCCTGCCAAATAGCAAGACAAACCGTTTTATTCGAGCAGTTCAAGCCGTATCGACCGTTCGCCTAATATGCCTTGGCTTTATTACCTACGGACTCCTCACGGTCGTTTTTTCAGGTCTCTTTTATGTTCTCGGGTTGCCTAAGCCACTCGTGCTTGATAACACTCGTCCAGTCACTGACTTTTTAGAAATCATATACTTCAACTTCATCACTATTTTGACAGTTGGTTATGGAGATTTTCATCCAGTCGGCATCGGTCGCCTCCTTGCAGTATTGGAGGCTCTCGTTGGAACTGGGCTGTTCGGACTAATTCTGGGTATTGTCATGATCAAAATTACCAAAGCGAGCGACAGCTCTGTAGTGTTCTCCAGGTACGGCTACTACTCTCTCGATGATCAAACATTCTTCGTAGTTTTTGTGAATACCACCGGCGCACCGCTCGTGAATGTTCTCTTTTCTTCGATACTCAAGATCGGGCGCCAAAATCACGTACACCCACCATTATCCGCTCCTTACATAGGCGAGTCTGTATGGGATCTATATCTTCATGAATTTCCTTCTGACCTTATTAAGGATGCCACTTTCTATGATGACGACGGCCTAAAGTTTGGCCTGTCGGGGAACACTGGTTTCGCTACGTTCGCTACCGCTATTAAGTACACGCCGGACAACATCTTAGTGGTCCAAAATTCAAGCGTCTTTGCCAACAACCCTCTCACCATGAAGCCGGAATTGGGTTCTCCTAAATTTGATGTTCTTTTGCACTACCATCCTGAAGGTGCTAGGACATTTCGCGATTACGCTGCAGAACTGAAAGGCAGTTCGCAGACGTGAATGGGCTAACAAGTAAATACAGCGGACGGCTTACAGCCGCCGCTGGTCCGCACGTTAGCCATGGATTGAGGACTATATAAATATGCCCAGAACTTCGTCAAAATATATAGAATTCCAAACGTTAAAAGACCGAGGCAAGAGTTCAATAACTATTGTGAAGCTAATGATGGTATGTAACGATCTTTCATTAGCGAATGAAGCATTAATTGAATTAACGAAGGACCAATCGGGGAGTAGAAAACAACGTGAAATCGGAGCGAAAATATACTTCGTTAGAATACAACTCGCTCATTTCTACGAAGGGTTAAAAGCTATAGAGGCAATTCGAGAAGATCCATTCCTGCTGTCAGTTTTAAAAGCATCAGATGAGCAGACTCAATGTTCATTTAAAAACCTTGAGCAATATTTAAAAAATGGATCAAAATATGACGAGTTCGAGAAAATGGTTGGGCGAGTGCGTAATGATCTTACTTTTCATTATGATAATAGTGGGAAGCTCATAGAAAGGGATCTTAACGACTGGTCAACAAATCATAAATCTCAGTTCTCAATTATTACTAGAGGAGATGCCCCCTATTTCTGGTACTTCAAAGTCGCTGACGATATTGTTGACAGTATTATAGTTCGACAGATTTGGAAAATTTCTAAGAATGCAGATGCTCGTGTTGAGGCTGATAAAGTGTTGGTCCAGCTTCATAAAATATTTTTAAGTTTTCTTGATTTTTCAGGTGAGTTTATTTGGAATTATTTTAAAAATTAAAGGCTAAGCAAGGCATACACACGGTCGCGCTGACGCACGCCGGTGATGCCTGCCGTTAGCCAAACTAAATTATATTTATGGACTTGGAAAATCTTGTCAGAAAACAAGTATAGGATTGAAAGGTATTCAAGCATGAAAATATTCGCTAAGGGCATTGTAACTGTCGTTTGTATTATGCTCATTTGGACTGTTAATCTATGGGCTGAGCAGCTTCGCGGGATTGTGGGAAAATCAGAGACATGGGGGGTCGGTTGGATTGATCTTGAATCTTTTACAGATTTCAAAAAAGGTGATCAGATCAGAATTAGGATAGGTGGGACAGCTAAGAAAGTATTGGTCAGATTTCTCGAAAAAGGGGATAGCCCTGATTCTCCGGTAGGCATAGAAGGCGATTCTTTTCAGGTTCCGGCTTATCGAGTCCTCACGATAACTCTAAAGACTAATTATACTAAGGTTAAACAGATATCCATCCATGGGGGTCCTAATCCGTGGGGGATGTTTCCGCTCGGTGAGGACAATGGGCCAGCCACTGTCATTAGCATTGAACGTATAACTGGAAAGACAAGTGGCAACGGTTCTCGGTGGGAGGAGTAGAATATATGGAAAAGTATTTTGCAATTATTAGCCTCATTATCTCAATCAGCAGTTTCGCTACAATGCTTATATCGGAGAACAAAAAGAAGAAAATAATCCTTGCATTGGCTGCCTCTTTCGCTCTTACTATCATCAGCGTTGTAACATACGTAGATGCCGATCGGCATGCCTGTAATATTAAGCGTGTGACGGGAGATATTATTTACATCCTGGATTCAAAAAACATGACATTTGATCAATTATATTCTGAGCTCTACTTTACAAGCCAATCAGATCTGAACGAAGCTTTGGGTAACCTAATTGCAGAAAGGACTATCTGGTTCAGATATCTAGAAGTTTACGATGAAAAAGGTCAGAAGTATTTTGTTAAAGGTTTTTATTGCCGTGCACATAGATAGAGACAATATGGGCATTTGTACAATTAATATACCAGATTTTCTATTTGAGAGCTAACCAAAGGCTCCAGCCGACGCGCTACGCGCGCGGCAGACCCTTACGTTATCTCTGAGGAGTGTTTACATGATAGTCCCCAATTGCATATTTATTGACACGAGTATTTTTGAGCAAGCAGGCTTTAATTTTGAGTCTGCAAAACTAAAACCATTTCGTGATTCGCTCGATGATTTGAAGTTGACATTTGTTGACCCAGATCCAACATTGCGTGAGCGCAAACGTCATTTACATGATAGAGTCGATGAAGCGGTTCGGTCTTTGGAGAAGATCGAGAGAAGTCTTCCAATTATTACGAGACTTGAAAAGTGGCCCAAAGCCTCTTCTTTTCGTGAATGGGAAGTCCGTCGTTTAGTTGACAAATCGTTAGAGCAATTCCTTAAGCCGATGAAACATGTCAAACTTGGATATGACGGCATTGATATGAATAAAGTAATGACTTGGTATGATCAAGGACGTGCACCATTTGGAAAGGGAAAAAAACGTAAAGAATTCCCAGACGCATTAGCTATAGCCATTCTTGATCGCTATGCGAAATCAAACAAGTGCGAAATAGCTGTAATCTCAGCAGATGAAGATTTTGAGCGCGCATGTTCAGAAAGAACAAACCTATTATATTTTTCATCTCTTGCTGCATATCTTCAAGTCCATCAAGGTGAATCTGAACGAGTTAAACTCGTTCAGAAATGGTTTGCGGACAATCCAGATGCTTTTGATAAATGGATTGATGATGAATTCACAAAAATTGACATTGAAATTGAAGAAAGTTGGGACAGTGAAATACTCGATCTGCAAGTTGATGAAGTAACTATTAATGATTTTTATGTTGTTGCTGTAGCCGACAAAGAATGCACTGTTTCATTCGACGCCGACATTAGCTTTTCTGTGTACATTGATTATGAAGATGAGAATGAAAGAGAATACGATTATGAAGGTGAGCCACAAGGTCATCCGCGTAAAAAATGTAACATTTCATCAACTGATTCTACTTCAGGCCTTGCAAAAGTAAGGCTCGATAACTCAGCTTCAACCGTTGAAGGAATCATCTATATTGATTTAGATATTGCCTCAACATCAATATCTTTAGCCGATGCATGGTAAAACTTGAGATAACAATGGCATCCACCGGACGGCTAACGCCGCCGCTGATGCCCACGTTAGCAATAGAAAGAGTGAGGTGAAAAGTGCCGACTATTCAACAATACATCAATGATCGCAACAAATATAAAGTGGACCATACATATCAAAGACCGAGCGATGCTTGGTCACATGAAGATAATCAATGTTTCATAGATACGATACTTCGAGGAGAGCCCATTCCCATATTCTTTCTCAACTATGATTCAGCAAAGAAGTTCTTTTATATTGTGGATGGGCAACAGCGTCTCAATTGCATTTCCGACTTTTACGACAACAAAGTTAAGTTGAGCGAAAAGTTTTCGGGGCTAGCCAATCGTGGAAAGACGTTTAATGGGGAAAACCCATTAAATGATGATCAGAAGACACAATTTCTAAATTATCCTCTTACCTTCCATATAATGGAAGACTATGACGATGAACGTGTTCGGCTGATATTTTCAAGGCTTCAGCGTGGCAAGCCCTTACAAATAGGTGAGCGGCTTAATGCAAAGCCCGGAGAAATCGTCAAGAGTATGCGAGCAATAGCGAACCATCAATTCTTGGTAAAATCGACAGCTGTTGCAAAGAATCGTTATGGCATATATCCAGATGCCGCAAGAATACTCTTTTACGAAAAATACAAAGCTCGACAATGTGGTACCAACGAATTACATGCTTTCTTTGATGACTGTAAGACGCTTGGAGACACATCTCCTGAGTACAAGACAGCCCTCTGGGTACTCAACTATCTTGAGAAGTGTTTTCCGGCTGAAAACGGCCCATACGACTGCTTTGAGAAACATGCATGGGTATTCGCCGTCTATACAATGATCAGGGAATTGCAAGTGGGTTACTCCCTTGTCGGCCATGAGCGCAATGTATTTGCCTTTGTGCAGGATTTTCACGGGAAGGTTTACAATGAGGATTTCCGAAGATCGAAGACAGAGTACCAGCGGTTCTATGACAACGTCAGGGGCGGTTGGAGTGAAAAGATAGTCGCTCTACGCCGGGATATTTTGATCAAAGAATTCCTCAACAAACACAAAGTTCTAGAGTTGGATGACAAAAGACAAATATCTGATGAAGAAAAGATAGCTCTATTCTCAACTCATACTGAGTGCGAGATGTGTTCTCGGAATTTCAATAGCTACAAAGAAGCGGAGTATCATCACAAAGAGCTTTACTCTGAAGGTGGAAAAACAAAGCAGGAGAACATAATGGTGTTGTGCCCAGATTGTCACGACCTAATTCACGGGCGAAGAAAGATAGAGCCTTTATCGGAAAAGGAAGTCGCACAAGAGGAAGAAGAATAATGGCAAATAACTTGTAACAGACTCCATACAGTCACGGATATCATGGCATTATCCTACTTAAATCAATTTTATATGATATCTAATAGTTATTTTTTCATTCGTCTGCGGATGGTTTCTGCATTGCGGCTTTTGGCAATTTCCATTTTGGCAATCCGTTGCGAGTACCAAACGTCAGACATCCCGGGGCTTTTTCTTCTTAATGCACGATATTCCTTCTGCCAACTCTCATACATGGCCTGTGTATCCAGCTTACGAATTTCACGCCTTGCGTTGCTTGACATATAGCGTTCATCTGCCGTGGTAGATGAATCCGCCAGCCGTCGAATCGGTACAGCATCAAGCATATATGCGCCTTCATGAAATTCAATGAACTCGGCCAACGGAATTTTACTGTTCCCAACAACTAGGGTTAATGTGCTTGAAACTTCAAGACATAACATCTGACTGCGTTTATCGCCCAAGACCATGCCGATTTCCCATAGGTCAGTACTGTCTGTTTGCCTGACTGAGCTGCGCAGGCCAAGGCTAGAGGCAATGAACTCGGAGACCAAATCAGCACTGCACTGCCACTGGATTAATCTTCCAGGGGGAACCGGCACACGGTTAATGTCGCTCCGCTTGTCACACACGATGAATAATGAAGGCTTGCTTGTCATCGCGGGCAGGGTATGCACATGCATGACACAATTTCTTTCACAACCCGAACATATCACGCTTGATGCAGGACACGCCTTTACGATTAGCTTTTGGGATTTCATAGCTTTGACTGCCGCGCCGGGCCATTGGAGTAACTCTTCATCGTTGACAAGGACCGCTTCATCTCGGCAAGCGCCAACACGTCCTAAAAGCTCAAGCAATGCATCAATTGTCGTCATACTCTAACTTATTTCTTCGGGGCTTTTCTCCGGTTCTTTGGGCTCGATCCCGGATGTTTCCAGCATTTTGCGCAGTTTCAGCCCCAACTCATCGTATTTAAGGGAGCAGGAATTGGGATAGGTAATTCGTATGGTCATCCGTTTCGCAGGCTTGTTGGTATCCTCCATCACTAATGCAGATAGCTCAACCTGAGTGAGGTTATACATATTCAAAGAGATAGCTTTTCCGATCCTGTCGAGTAAATCATAGATGGCGTCACGATCTTCAGAAGTATTAGCTTCCAGTGATATACGATCCCCTTTCTTCACCCTAGAAGATAGCCTCAATTTCTTGACTGTTACATCTTCGATGCCGCTTCCAATATCATAAGTGAAATTGAAACTTCTCTGGAGCAGCAGGGACAAATCATAGATGCGTTCATCCTTTGGATCAGGTGGTAGTTCATCAGTCTTGAGTATCGCTGTTGCGAACATACCTTGGAGCGGTTCAACTGCATTTTTTACTCCACGAAAGTTCAGGTCAAGCGAACCCTCCTTTTGCGAGTATACATAAATAACCTCAAAGGCTGGGTTGTGAGGCCGACGACCAAACTCACCATTCACCCATTCTATGCTTTGTTGTGAATAGTCTTCAGGATAAGCAAAAAAATAATCAAGTTCTCCTCGGCGGAAAGGTTCTACTACACAGTTCTTGCCTCGTCCTTCGATATGGTGGAAGTAATTGCAAATCAGAGCGGCCAGCTGCTGAAGGCTAGCCTCGTCCACCGCTGCTTCTCGCTGAGGCAGATTCTTACGCTTACGCCAATAGTGCATTGTATCCGCGTGATAAAAGAGCGTGGCCCCTCTCCAGCAATTATTGTGATCCAAGAAAGTAACCATTGCTCGTTCATCATGATTGGACAGGGCTGAGAGCTTTTCAACAAAAGATGTGAGTTCATCAGGGGTATCCTGCATTTGCCAGTTTGCCTCATCAATGATTGCCCGGAAGCCCTTTTCACAGCTCATCTCGAAGATGTCCCGAAACACCGTATCCATCTCATTGCGCTGACTGTCCGACAGTGCCAGCCAGGCGGCAAATAGTTCGTCTGGTCGGCCTTCCTTCATGGCTGAAAAATCCATATTGCAGAACAAATCCTTCGCATTAAAGTAGCGTGCAAGCAGGGCATTCGGTATCTGCCGAAAAAAGTTTCTTGTTGAGTATTGCTGGGCCATATCATCTCCTCTCTCTGGAAAAGAATTCGCAAAAAGGATTTTATTACTTTAAGCCCTTAAATGAAATGAATATTTCTATCAATTAAAGATAATAGACTCTAAAATAAACAACATTTCCACATAAAATGGAATCAAAGATATTGGTTACCTGCAGATCATTGGTTTTGAAACGGAGTTATCTATTGATATTCATTACAGTTAACTATACTCACGATTATGCTTCTTGGGATTATAGAGATCGTTCGTTCATCTACTTCATCAACGAGTATAGATTATATCCATAAGCATACAATAATATCAGACCATTGATAATGGCACCCATTAAAAGGCCCCTGTCAATAAAAACATAGTTCGCCATCGCACATTTTTTTGCAGGTGTAACGTATAGCCAGCTGGGAGCATGCCAATGATTCCTTTTCTGCGCCCTGTTTTTCATTATGCTCAGGTGACAGATTACGATCTGCACCAGGCACCCATCGGGGTTTAGACTGTACAGCGAGAGGGTGATATTAAAGGAGTAGCCCTCTCAATCCATACATCCCTGACAGCATCTGCTGTCCCAGAAAAATATCGGTTCCTTGCCATGTTCAATGGTAAGTTACACGACCATAGGCTCTTCCGGCCACACCTCATAGGCTCATGGCAAAGGCAGATCTGAGCCATCGGTACTACCTCCGCTGGATTCTTGTTTATATGAGAGGGGGAAACGGTGGACCAACCACGAAAAAGGTTCTTACCCACCACTATCGATGTCTCATGGCAAGGATATCACCGATCCCGGGAACCATGTGCAGATTCTCGAAAGCACCCCTCGTCTTCATTTCCTTCTTCACCGTCTTTTCAATATTCCTGATGTTCTTCCCGAGAAAGGCTATGGTTTCAAGGCTTGTCGTTCCAAGGAGCACGAGGTGGTCTTCCTTCAATATCCGCTCGATGTCTTCAGCTTTAACCTTCCTCAATGCATTCGCACTCATGTGTACACCGGTGTTCCTCTCGATCATGGACTGCAGTGAGATGATATGGGCTGTCCTTTGCTTCACCAGGAATGATCTCTTCCTCAAGAGATCCCGAACTGGTCGTTCTTCTCTGGGATAGATGTATCCTTCAGGTAGAATGCCAAGAGACAGCATCTGCGCAAGCCAGAAGGCATCGTGACGGTCATCCGCATACTTGAGCCCCTTGTACTGCTGGATCGCTGAAGGATTGGCAAGATGCACACAATCATATCCCGCCTCACTAAGCCCATCTACCAACCAATACCAATTAAAAGTGCTCTCGACAGCTATCCCCCTGATCTCCTCACAGTAAGGGGCCAGGGTCCACACAACCTCTTCAAGGTTATTTCTTACCCGCTTCTCGAAAACTCTCTTCATTGTTCCCTTCTCGATCAGCCCTATGTACGTGTTCCCTGAATGAAGATCTAACCCGACATACAGCTCACTCATGACACACCTCCTCCTGAGTTATTGCCTGTATTATATCCGTGCGATATTGGCGGAGGTGCCTTTTAGATGATTATCACGTTATCTTCACTTTTAATGTTAACTCAAATTATCAGCTATGCAGCTCAACCGTTTCCAGGCAAATATTCTTCGACTATCTTTAAACTCCGCTGATTAATATTGGATCGGTTCGTTAAAAGGAGAGATTGGGTTTTACATGCCATGACGTGTGAAAATATAGGTGTAGGAATTCCATGTATGCCTGTCCATTTGTATTTGTTCTTTCGCAATACATATAGGTGAAAAGAGGGATATTTTCCAAACGCCAAATGGATTGGTGAAAGGAGGAGTTTCATATCATTTCAGCAGCAATGATTGAGCAAAATGCCGACGACGTCATTACAGCATTTTGAAAGATCCTTTAGAGACGAAGAGGTGCAAAATAAGGTTGGGTTGGTAATAATGTTAGATCCCGAAGGCTGATCGTATCTTACTGTATTTAAAATACCTGACTATGAAATATAAGATAATGATACACCCGGTCATAGTGATCATAGCAAAGGGAGTTGAGGACTTCACTATGAGTTTGGTAAACATGGCTCTCAAAGCATAAATTATGGCCATATGCGAAAGATATATCCCATAGGATGAGAGCCCCATCTGAGAGAAAAAAGCGCACACACGTTCGAATCTTTTTTGCAGCACGGGTATAAAACCTAACAACATCAATGTCCCAGAGAGAATGTAAAGAATCCCTACAGACATTTCAAGATATCGGTTTAATATAAAATTATGATTCAAGAAATTAGCGAATCTTGCACCCAGAGAAATCCCTGAAATCAAAAGAAGAACCAGGTATCTGCTTTTCGTGAGCTTAAATATATTTTGGCTTGAGTATAAGGCAGTTGCAATCCCAATGGAAAAATAACCGATGTTCAATGGTAAGATCAGTAACTTTTTATGGATTATGTAGTTTATCGTATAGGATCTCGTAATCTGTATACTCAAAATTGAGAAAGCAATAAGTGTGGATATGGTGATCAATGCAAACAGCAATACAGGATATTTCTTCATTGCTGAGAGAAGAAATGGAAAGAGTATGTATGAAATAAATAACACCCATATGAACCAGAAGTGAAAATTCCCATCGAAAAACAGTAATGAGAAAGCTATATTGCGAACAGAAGATTCACCATTAATAAATGTATAGATCACAAACCACACAATATATGGAATATATAGTCGCTTCAGCCTCTGTTTATAAAACGATGCTACCGGGAAAGAATCATATGCCCTGTAACCAAGGGTGAGAACATAACCCGAGAGGAATATAAAAGCAGGGACTACAAGATCCAGGAATAAACGGAGGGCGATCCAGATCAGATCTGGAAGGGGCAAGCCGGAGAGGAACTTGTCGGTATAAAGATTTCTTTGGATCAAATGATATTCTGTGACATGCCCTACAATAACTAATGTTATTAAGATCCCTTTTGCGATGTCTATTCTGCTGTCATGCTTCATGGATGTATCCCTAATTCAATAATATTATATTCGGTATTCGGTATGTAAAGTTAAGGCTCGGCTGAGCGAGGTGCTGTAATGGGACAGACCGATTCTTGTACGGGCTTGAAAACCCTGAATATAACCGTCCTCCAGCCACCGTCCACACATCAGTACAATAATTCATTTACCATCGTGGGCCAAGGCCGATTTCATTGTTCGGGGTGAAAAACTCTTACATGGGGGACTCCTGCGATAGATGAGTGCTTTCAGTAGGCTCCCAAACCGAAGATCTTGAGTTGAAATATATGAAACCTATCGCTTTAACCTGAAATTATCAAAATAGACTGTTCTCTGCTCTTTTAGTCTGTAAGAAAAGATACAGATATTCGTGATCTCTGCCATATCCATTACACGCCCTTTGGGTGCCTTCATAATATCTTTCAGGTCTATATTTATGTGATTTACACCTGGAAGAAGTTGGAAGCTTTTGTTAAACCTATCTGTATATTCATCGTTATGTTTTCTGTCGTTCACACGTACCGTGATTTCAAGAGGCGCATTTCCTTCAACGAAGGTATCAAAAGAAAGATTGCTATAGCCTCTCCAGTCATTCTGAAGGTAATTCATAGAGATGCCGGGATATTCACCAGGGTCGAGGATCACTTTAAGAGAATACTTGCCCTCTGTAGCATACAATTTTACTCGATCCATTGCTTTGACTCTTCCAGAGAATCTGGACATTTCAAAGGGTGATTCGAATGAACTCAATTGGGGAAAGTTCCTTTTTATATTCCATGTATCTACAGTTACTTCAAAAATAGGATAAGCCTTAATGAGTACGAGCAGCGATAACCCAAATATCATTAAAACAAGATATCTATATCTCAATCCATTCTTTATGGTGAATAATAAAGTGAGGAAAATTGAAGCACCGAGAACATCAGTGTACATGTCTCCTAATCTGCCGAGGCGATAAGGCTTTATGAAAAACTGGATAAATTCGGCAAGCCCCCCTATCAGAGACGTTATTAACCATGATGTAACATATGGATAATTCAACCTGTTTCCTGAACTGAGAACCCAAAAGCATACAAGAGCAACTACACCAAATAACGGTAGGTGTCCAAAGCTTATCATTGATGCGATGATACGTGAGTCAGATTTACCGAAGTCATAGAAAAGTAAAAAGGAGACTATTAGAGCAGTACAGACTGCAACAGAACGAGGGCGGGACGGTAAGATGCTCTTCATGGGAGATCTTTACTTTATACCGAGGGCAACCAGCAACAGTAATAATATGAACGTAGTAGTCAAAACAAAGGTAAGACTCCCTTGAGCCTGACCTTTCCACACCCTCTGTCCCCAGGCCAAATCAACACACTCAACTCCATTCTTTACCTCTCCACTCGTGCAAAAGCGTTGGTCTTAATCTTTGATGATCAATGAAATTATATATTTCTTCGATAAATTGCTGGCCCCAATTTCAGATTATGAACCATTGATCTCTGCGATAACTTGGCGCTTTCCAAAGGCACTAAAAGTGATGATCTTGCTTTGAAACCTATGCAGAATAGGCTATAGGCTCAGAGTGCCGGTCCTGGTTCGAATGTTTTCAAAAACTGACCTCACAGAAAGTGTATATTGCGTGAGGATAGTGAAAGACAGATGGCTTTAAATATACATCTGATGATTTTAATATCTCTATATAGATATATTCATAATCAACAGGTTGTTCTTGCTACCCTTTCGCCGTTTTGAATGGAATTACTATGGCGCCGGCCTTTAATCCATCAAGATAATCCGCCCACATTTGCATCATCTTCCGACGCTCTTCAATATGTGTCGTTCGATTGTAAGCCTTGCCCAGTGCATCTGGCACTCTGTGGGCGAGCTGTGCTTCGATGACGTAAGGATTAACGTGCAGAACCTCATGGAGAAGCGTCCTCGCTGTTGCCCTGAATCCATGTCCGACTACAGTACCGCTGTCAAAACCCATGCGCCTGAAGGCTGCATTTATGGTATTGTCTGACATGCACCGGGAAAAAGACCGCGTTGACGGAAACACATACTTTCCATGGCCGGTCAATGGCTGCAGTTCCTTCAATATAGCTGTTGCCTGTGTCGATAGAGGGATGATGTGATCTGATTTCATCTTCATTTTCTGGCCGGGGATATTCACCTGCTCGGACTCAAAATCAATCTCATTCCATTCCATGTGCCTGAGTTCCCCTGGACGACAGAATAGGAGAGGAAGCAGCTTCAAAGCGCACTGTGCAACAAAGCCTCCTTGATAGGTATCTATTGCACGGAGCAGCGGAGCAAGTTCCTTGGGGTCAGTGACCGCTGCCATGTGCTTCTTCGTCTTACTGGATGGTGGAAGATATCCTTTCAACCCTGATGATATGTTGAAGTTTGCCCTGTCTGTTGAGATAGCATAGGTGAATACTTGGTTGATGATTGTCAGCAGTCGCCTTGCCGCTTCTATGGTCCCGCGGGACTTGACGCGATCCACAACGCCTTTGATGTCTTTAGCCGTAATGGCTGTTAAAGGTGTACCACCTAGCCACGGAAAAATATCCTTCTCCAGACGGGTTAGAATGGTTGCTGCATGATCAGTTGACCACTCAGCTTTCTTATGTCCATGCCATTCCCTGGCGATATACTCGAAAGTGTTTGCTATGGTTTCATTCCTTGCCGCTTTTATTGCTTTTTGATGAATGGATGGATCAATGCCTTTCTCCAGCAATTGTTTAGCATCATCCCGACGTCGCCGTGCTTCGATAAGAGAGACAATGGGATAAGATCCAAAAGAAAGCAGCTTTTCTTTTCCCCCATAACTATATTTCATCCGCCATAGTTTACCTCCTGTTAGAGAAACGAGAAGGTAAAGACCACTACCATCGGTTAACTTGTAATTTTTCTCTCTCGGTTTCGAGTTCCTAACCTTAACGTCAGAAAGTGGGATAATCCTTTTTGGCATCACCTCTCTCCTTTTCGGGGTATCGAAAACAGTTTTGGGGTATTTGAAGGTGGATTATACCCCGAAAACCACACGATGCGAATGAATATCTTTGGTTGTTGTTGGACACTATATAACAGAAAAACCATTAATTAGCAAGGTATTTCGGTCAGCTTCGGATTTCCTTGGATTAGAATTGGCGGAAGCGCATGGGAATCGAACCCACCCCAGGCGCTCGTCGCACCCGACACCGGATTTGAAGTCCGGGGGACCCACCAGGACCCGTCCGCTTCCATTTTCGGTTCTTATCATACTATCCTACGATATATCAATGATTTACACAAAGGCGATCCCATCACATAACACTCTATTTTGCTTATGATTGGGTGTTAATATCGATGACTGTAACTGTTTTTGTAACTATCTGGCTTTTGAGGTATGCTTCCCGCCTTGATGCAGCCTGTTTCAAATCGTCGGCACTCACGCTATTATACCTCTCAAAGACAGATCGGGTCTTGTGTCCGAAGATCATCAGTGCTACCCTCTCAGGCACATCTGGTCTGACCATATTACGTACAGAGGTTCATCTGCAGTCATGTAGAAGCTTATGACCGATTCCGGCTCTCTTACACGCCGTGGTCCAGGCATTTCTGAAATCACTGATCTTGCGTATACCCTCGCTGTTGGGGAAGACATAAGGAGGGAGCTTTCTTGATTGCTTTCTTTTCTTCCATGATCACGATCAACATGTGATCATGCCGGGATTCCTCGATACTCTGGGATACACATGAGATGATCCCACCTTCATCCTTAGTCATCTGTAGTTCCACAGGCTTCACGTCATCGCCGGCAAGCCCCCGGGCCTTCTCGAAGTGGAAAGTGGACCTCGAACCTGCATTCCTGCTCAGGTGTGTAGTCAGCGGTATGTTTAAGGCCCATCACCGTGTCAAGAACATCCTCACGCTTAGAGTTTCCTCGTTGCTGTCCACCCTTGCCTCGGTGATGAATGAAAGAACACTCTTTCCCCTTGCGCTGAGCATTAGAGCCCATTCCTGGCCGGTTGGCAGCAGCCCTCGGCTTCGTTCTCTCGTCCAGACCGAACAAGGGTTGAGATGTTATTCACGATATTGAGGTCGATGTTGTCGAGGTGGGGTTCTAGAATGTTTTGACCTTCTCTGTTGCCCAGGCCGGGCATACCCATGGTTGAAGGTCAGGGGTTAGTGTATTCGATGGAGCCCGTAGCTCAACACCTATACCTAAAAGGTTTACAAATCTTTATCCATCCTGATATTTTTAGGTGTTTCTGATGCTTAATAAGTGATATAATAAGGAATAGAGAGGTGTTTGAGTATGAAAAATCCATGCAACATTTTGTGGAAAAGATTTTCCATTACGATTGGGATATTGTTATTAGGTCTGGTTATTATGTTTTCAGGATGTAGTGGCGGATATTTTTCAGGTTATATCTTTTCCATATCCGGTCAAGTGAGTGGTGCGATCGAAAATGGTGTTAATATAGAATTAACAAATGATGCAGAAGGCCTTACGGTAACAGGTACTACCGGAGGCTACACCTTTAATAACCTTTCGAATGGGTCATATATTATCACACCATCTCTTTCAGGTTACACATTCACCCCAGCCCACCAAGAGGTTACAATTAGCCGTGCAAATGTTATTAACATCAACTTTACAGCGGCAGTAAGTACGGAACCCTAACGGTGAGAAGCAATAGAGCCAACATAGTGTGACCATAGCTCTGAGCGGTGCACAAAACCTTAGCTGTGCGAGGTTATACTGAAACCTTTGTACAATCCACCGGTTCATCAACTTGCTTGAGGAAGTCGAGATATTCCTTATGGCGATAGTACACCCTGCAGGGTAGTGTCAACAATGTTTCGCACTTTTGATCAGGGTTTCTGTTCTCCGGAGTAGTGCCTCCTTTTTTACACAATATCCCTTTGCTTGAGGTTCATAGAGGCCATCCCTCCGCCGTCGGCCTGGT
>Ga0326727_10011638_pt1 | contig 20376 bp, 20 predicted proteins | sample MB2enrmetagenome_FD_207643 | JGI IMG/M metagenome (GOLD analysis project Ga0326727, IMG submission 207643) | Lab enriched peat soil microbial communities from McLean, Ithaca, NY, United States - MB29MY | ecosystem: Environmental > Terrestrial > Soil > Wetlands > Peat | place: USA: New York...
AAACGAACTAAATAAAGTGACATTAAAACCTAATTCTGTTACACTCTCGGGTCATGAAACCGTTAAACATCGAGCGTTCCGATGTGACCCGGGAGAAGTTATTGGCGTTGGCCGAGGAGGCTCCGGGAGCTTGGCTCGGCCTAAAGGTCGCGGTGCTCGTTTTGCTGTTAGACGGTTATCGTCCGACCTTTCTGTGTCAGCTGTTTGGGTTAAGCCGTATGAGTCTGACCCGTTGGGTGCACCGGCTGAACCAAGAGGGGGTGGCGGGGGCTCTGGAGCGGCCTCGGTCCGGTCGTCCCACCGCCCTGACGGCCCGCTTGCGGCAACAGTTGGCGCGGCACTTAGAACAGAGTCCCGAGCAGCAGGGGCTTCCTCGGGCGGTCTGGGACGGGCCGACTCTGGTGCTTCACCTGCGACGACGCTTTGGAGTGGAGTTGACCGTCCGCCAAGCGCAGAAATGGCTGCATCGTTTGGGCTATCGGCTGAAGCGGGGCAGTTATGTCTTCCTGCAGGCGCGGGCCCAAGATGCGGTGCGCTTCCGGCGGCGCTTAAAAAAGACTCCGCCCGTGGACGAAGCGGGACCTCGCGGTCTTTGAGGACGAGACGGGTTTTACCGAACACCCTCGCATCAGCCGGGTGTGGGCGCGACGGGGCCAACCCTTCCGCGTCCCCACGGCCAGCAACCACCAACGACGTTTGAATGTCTTGGGCTGGGTGGCCCCTGGGGAAGGCCGGTATGGTCTGATGCGAGCGCCGCGGGGTAACACCCAAGGCTTCCTGGCTTTGTTGACCCGTCTGCGGCAGCGATGGCCGGGAAAGGTCCTGCACTTGTTCGTGGACCGCGCGCGCTGGCATCGGGGGGCTCGGGTTAGAAAGTACTTGGCGGCCCATCGTCAGATTCACATGGAGTACCTGCCGCCCTATCAACCGGGGCTCAACCCGCAGGAACGAATCTGGCGGCAACTGCGCTACGAGAGAACGAACAACCATTGGTTCAGAGACCTCGATCAAACTTGGCGGGCCATTCGGCAGACCACCCGCCGCTGGTCAACGGAAAGAATTCGCCGTCTACGTAACATTTCTTAAGACGTTTACATTAGCACACTCGAACTGATCTCGGCGAAGGAGCCGCTCCGGCGCTCCAGGAAACGGCCGAGATGGGCTGCCGCGCGCAGGTATCTTACGACAGTCAATGGCGAGTAGATGTCCCGTTCGAGAGCCTCAGCAAATCCGTCGATGTACGGGCCACTGGGACCCGAACGCAGACGAGCCAGGGTTTTGGGTGCAGAGAAGTACTTTTCCAACATGGTGTCCTCCTTGTGATGGGCCAGAAATGGCCACACATAGTTAACCAGAGGACATCCATTTTTATGGGGAGCTGCGTGCTCCCCGAACCCCCTTGCGCCCAGCTTAACCGCCATCATGAGCACGGCACACTCCCCATTAGAAAAAACTTCCCATAATGCACGTAATGGAGAGATCTCCATTACGTGCCGAAACCGGCATTGTCCCAAGTGCCAGACGGGTGCACGCAACCGTTGGCTGGCCGAGCGGAGCAAGGAATTGCTCCCCGTTCCTTACGTTCATGTAGTCTTCACCCTACCCCACCAATTGGCACCCTTCGCCTACCAGAACAGGCGCCTCCTTTACAGTCTGCTTTTCCACGCCAGCGCCGCGACACTCCTGGAAGTTGCAGTCTCCCCAGAGCACCTCGGCGCGGAGATTGGCTTCCTCAGCGTGCTCCACACCTGGGTGCAAAATCTCCAGCTTCATCCCCATGTCCACTGCGTGATTCCGGCAGGCGGTCTGACGGCTGACCACTCACGCTGGATTCAGCCCCGCTATTCCTTCTTCCTGCCACGGCAGGTCCTCCGTGAGGTGTTTCGGGGCAAGTTTGTGGCTGGCCTCAAGCGCGCCTTTCGGCAGGGGAAACTGGGGTTCTACGGAGACCAGAAGGGGCTTCGGGATCCCAAGTTGTTCCGGGCATTGGTCCGCTCCTTATACCGTCAGGACTGGGTCGTTTACATCAAGCCGCCCTTCGGGGGCCCCGAATATGTCCTGCACTACCTGGCTCGCTACACTCACCGCGTCGCCACCTCGAACCATCGCTTGATTTCATTTCAACAGGGCAAGGTTAGTTTTCGCTGGAAGGATTACGCCCAAGGTAGCAAGAAGCGGATCATGACCCTCGGCGCCGACGAATTCTTGCGGCGTTTTCTCTTGCACGTGCTGCCCAAGGGCTTCGTGCGCATCCGTTTCTTCGGCTTCCTCGCCCACCGGCGACGAGCCACACTACTGCCGGTTTGCCGCCAATTGCTCCCCGCCGCAACGGCATCTTCTCACTGTCCGGCTTCACCTCAGCCGCCACCCCTATGGCGTTGTCCCGTCTGCGGCGGGCCCATGATCGTCATCGAGAGGCTTACGGTCAAGCAGCTAGCGTTTGGAGCAACTGACTCGCGGGGTTTTGTTGATACGTCCTGAGCGCCATCGAGCCTCGAATCCAAAACATGCTCCGGCATGCAAAACCGAAGTGTGCCTGATTACCCCAAATCGCATCCTGAGGGTCTCCTCAAGCAGCGTCCGCCCCGCCTACCGGCCGCCCCGAACATCCCTCCCTGCCATTCCCAAGGCATTTTCCGAAGCCATGCTCCAAAAAGGCGGCTGGGGAGAAAGCCCAAAACCCATACAAATGACATAGCCGTCGTGTACCCCGCGTCCGCCGCAAACGCCAGCGGCTTCATTCAAACGACTTTATCGAAAGTGACCCGGTGAATCAGGATCTTCGTGTTTCTTCAGCATTCTCGCGCCGGATCACTTCCGATAAAGTACTAACGTATCTCGGGAGTTTGCGTGCGAGTGGCACATCTACGGTTAAGCGGCTTACCGTCAACTGCGCTAACTAGCTGAAAAGCGGTGGGTTGCTGTTTGTACACTGTGCGGACGAGGATCGAAGCGCAGCGGGGCGCGAGAAGGCAGGCACGATGGGGCAAGACCGCAGAGTATGACGCAGCGATGACGGAGCCGGTTCGATGTGGGGCCACCGCAGAACTCTGGTGGAGAAGGATGCGGAGGACCTCGTCAAAGCTTTCGAGATCCAGGTAACCCGGCAAGGCCAGGACCCAGGTCACCATGGGGCTTACTTTGTGCAAAACTGCGCGCAGAATCAATCGCTCGAAGGATGTAGGTGTTTTCATCCCTCCAGGCTACGAGCCAAACTTCAGAAACGCCAGAACCCCGGGTTCCTGCTGCTCTCCAACAAGTGCATAAGCCGCTGGTTTTTCATGCAGTTTTCCGGATTGACAGGAAACACCTGGGTAGATACGCTAGGTTTAGCAGGGGTGTCGGTTCGGGGAAATTTCGATGGGGCGCCAGCCTCCGAGCGAAATCACACAGCTCTTGCAGAAGTGGCGGGAAGGTGATCGTAAAGCCTTCGATTCGCTGCTGCCCCGCGTCTACCGGGAATTGCGCCGCTTGGCGAACATTCAACTGCGAAACGAACGGTCTGATCACACGCTGCAGAGCGGCGATTTGGTGAACGAAGCATATCTACGGCTGGTTGGATTGAATTGTCCGCAGTGGGAGAGCCGCACTCATTTCTTTGCCATCGCAGGACAGCTCATGCGTCAAATTCTGGTCGACTATGCGCGTCGCCACAGAGCGGCAAAGCGTGGAGGAACTGTCTGCAAGGTGTCGCTCGAAGACGTGATGATTTCCCAGGGCAAAGATGTGGATGTGATTGCTCTGGATGATGCTTTGCAGTCACTGGCCAAGATTGATGCGCGACAGAGCCGGGTAGTCGAATTACGCTTCTTCGCGGGACTTTCATTGGAGGAAATTTCTAATGCCCTGGCCGTTGCTCCGGCGACGGTACAGCGCGATTGGACGGCTGCTCGCGCATGGCTTCATCGAGAGATGTCCAGGGCGAGCGATGTATGAGCACAGATCGATGGGAGCGGACGAAGCAGATACTGGAAGAGGCCCTACGCCTTGCGCCCGAGCAACGTCAAAGCTATCTCGACATTGCCTGCGGAACGGATGTCGAATTGCGTGCCGAAGTGGAATCGTTGATTGATTCCCACGAGGCGGCGGGAAGCCAGTTTCTGGCCGTCGCCGCTCCGGAGATTCTTGATGTTACACCTTCTTCGCGTCCGCTTCAGATGGCGAACCAGACAATCGCACACTATCGGCTGATCGAGGAGATAGGCCGAGGGGGAATGGGAGTGGTGTACAAGGCCGAGGACACTCGATTGCATCGGTTCGTTGCACTCAAGTTTCTTCCTGAAGAACTTGGCGAGGACGAGCAAGCGCTGGCGCGGTTTCGTCGCGAAGCGCAGGCAGTTTCGGCTCTGAATCATCCCAGTATTTGCACGCTGTACGATATCGGCGAAGCCGGAGGACGCGCCTTTATCGCTCTGGAGTTTCTAGAGGGGACGACGCTAAATCACTTGATTGGGGATCGTCCAATCGCTCCTGAGACCTTATTGGGCCTGGCCATCGAAATTGCAGACGGGCTGGAGGCGGCGCACGCGAAGGGAGTAGTGCACCGCGACATCAAACCGGCAAATATCTTCGTGACCGCGCGGGGTCACGCCAAGATCCTGGATTTTGGTCTCGCGAAATTGAGTCATGCAGGCCTTTACGCACCCGAACAAGAGACCCTGGACGAATTGCCAATGGCAGCTCGCCACCTGACCACACCAGGCACGGCGATGGGCACCGTGGCCTACATGTCGCCGGAGCAAGTATTAGGCAAGGAATTGGACGCACGAACCGATCTGTTCTCGCTTGGCGTGGTGCTGTACCAGATGGGAACCGGGCAGTTGCCATTCTTGGGTCAGACCTCTGGGGCCATGTACGACGCCATCCTGCATAGCGCCCCGGTTTCACCAGTTCAGATTAATCCCAAGTTGCCCGTGGAGTTGGAACACGTCATCACCAAGGCGTTGGAGAAGGACCGGGACCTCCGGTACCAAAATGCTGCCGACATTAGTACCGACCTGAGGCGCCTCGAACGTGACACGGCCAGCGGGGGGCGGGCCGCCGCTTCTGCAGTACGCCAGCGCTACAGCTGGTTGACATGGACTCTGGCGGCGTTGCTGGTGGCCGGGCTACTTACGTGGATCGTCGCTAGTCGTACCAAGCCCACAGTCCAGAACCCACTTCTCAATGCGCAGTTCACTAGGCTGACAAACTTCGGAGGAACGAAGAGCAACCCCGCAATCTCCCCAGACGGGAAATTCGCCGGATTCATTTCCGACCGGAGCGGTACGTTCGACATCTGGCTGGTGCAAACCAACGGAAACAGCCCGGCGAACCTCACCCAAGGTCGGATGGGGGATGCGCGTGCACCCCTGCGCGCTTTTGGGTTTTCAGGCGACGGATCAGAAGTGTGGAGCGGTGGCACCGAAGCCAGGAGGCTCATGCTATGGCCTCTCATGGGCGGGACACCACGCAATTTTCTTGACGAAAAGGCCGCCGAGGTTGCCTGGTCGCCAAACGGCACACAACTGGTCTATCACACCTGGCAAGCGGGCGACCCGACCTTTGTGGCGGATCAGAACGGCACTAATCAACGCCTGATTTTGCAAAACGAGCCCGACCTACACAACCACTATCAGGTCTGGTCAAAGGATGGCCGCTGGATCTACCTTGTGCGCGGTCGGCCGGCTACGCAGGAAATGGATCTGTGGCGCATTCAACCGGATGGAGGAGGATTAGAACAACTCACTCATCTCGACACTGACATTGGCTACCCGACCCCGATTAGTGAACGAACGGTTCTATTCGTTGCCCACAGTCAAGATGGGGCCGGCCCGTGGTTGTGGGCATTCGACCCAAAAACGCGAATTTCGGACCGCGTGAGTTCCGGTTTGGAAGAATACACCGCCGTGGCAGCCACAGCGGATGGCCGACGTCTTGCGGCGAGTGTCGTGAATCCTCAGGTCAACTTGTGGAGCATTCCGATCACGAGTCGCGTAGTCGAAGAACAGGAAGTCGAAGCTTTCCAAGTACCCACCTTGCGCTCCTGGGCGCCCCGCTTCGGAGGCGGATCGTTGTTCTACCTGTCTTCGCGCGACGGCGCTGACGGACTGTGGAGCTATCGCGATGGGAAAGCGCTGGAGATTTGGAAGGGCTCCGAAGGCGCGCTCCAGTTCCCGGTGGCGGTTTCGGTTGACGGGAGCCACGTTGCGTTTGCACTGAGGCGAAATGGCAAGCAACAGATGCACGTCATGACAGCGGATGGAACACAGCTCCGTGCTCTTTCGAGCAATGTTGATGTTCGGGGCGCAGCATCCTGGTCTCCCGATGGCAAATGGATTGCCGTGGCCGGCGCCGAGAACAATGGACAAGGCTTGTTCAAATTACCCGTTGACGGCGGCGCGCCGGTTCGGATTGCAACAGGACCGTTCCTGGATCCGGTGTGGTCTCCACGAGGGGACCTGATCGTGTATTGCGGACCACAGGTGTTCACGCTCGCGCCGCTGCTGGCTGTACACCCGGATGGCAGCGCGGCGAAATTACCAGAGATCAGAGTACAGCGCGAGGGTATGCGTGCGCGTTTCCTGCCCGACGGCACGGGACTGGTTTACATGCTGGGAAGTACGCTAGCCGAGCAAGATTTCTGGCTGCTGGACCTTAACACCATGCGTTCACGGCGTTTGACTCGGCTGAGCAGTTCCGCGGTTATGCGTGCCTTTGATATCACTCCCGACAGCAGGCGGATCGTATTCGACCGGCTGTCGGAAGAGTCGGAAATTCTGCTCATTGATCTTGCGGCGAGCCAAGCTCGGCCGTAGTCGGTCAAGCCAGTTCAATTACAAAACTGAGCCACGCGAACAACCCGCAAGAGAGAGGGGGAACTTTCGGCTCGCCGGTTCTATTCGTCCGCGCCGTATTCCCCGCTCCCGAATGCCGGACGTATTAGTTGCCCAGCTAATCTGCCTTCTGAACAACACCGTGGATGGCCTGCGACCCAAAATGCCCGCTTGCACCACTCGCTGGGGTAAATACCAGCGCGATGTTCGAAAACTCGACCTGCGACCCTCCCGCGATGCAGACCTGTAACGGCGACGGGCCAAAAGGTGCTTGGCTTCCATTCGCCTGGATGTTGGCCGTTCCAGTCACCTCAATTCGGGCCGTGTAGGGAGGGGTCCCAGCGGGGGCTGGAGGGCAGTCGGTGGGGTTATAGACAACGGTTTCCGTCGTCATCGAGATGTGATGGGTATGCTGTGAACGGGCGACCGCATTCACATTTGTGACTGTCTGTCCAAAGTCGGACAACTCCATCGTCAGGTCTGCCGAGAATTCGGCTGTTTCGGATTCTCTGTTCAACGTCAAGCTCCAGGGACCGTGAAGTTCCCACGGACTCGTACCAGTAGTTATCGGTGTAAAGTCGTTGATTACACCTCTGAAGTGCGCGGGCGTCAGGAACTGGGGCTCCTGGGCTTGCAGACACACGGAGGTGGCAGTCAACAGCAGAGAAGTGGTGATCAGAACACGCGCGTTTTTCATCGAAGTTTCTCCTTTTCAGTTGATGCTCTGGGCATAAGCCGATGCCGTTGCCAGTAGCAGGCCGAGTCCGAGAAGCGCAAGCAGTTGCTTTTTCATAAATCCTAGTTCGAAGAAGAACGTCTAGCCTTCTGAGTTCGTCCCCCTTGTCTATGTCAGCGCAAATTGCCAGCGGATTTGATCATTTCGGTTGAAAAAAATCTTTCGCAGGTGATTGTTCGTCGCGAGGAAAGCTGGAAGGGCTCGTCTGTGATGCGTCAGTGCTGCCTTTTTCCTCGTTCGATACGATTAACCATTTGCTGGCTGTCGATGTCATGCACCTTCAGTGAGGCCTCGTGCGGCACATTCTGGTACTCCCGGAATAGTTTCGACGCTGGAGGTCATCCAGCGTCAATTTGGTAGACCGGTCACCGGGATACCTCGTTGTGACCCAGACTATTCCCCTTCAGTAGAAGTGCTCTCCCATGTGAGACGCACTAGCCTTCGCCGCGCCTGTTCCTTCATCCCAGTTGGCACGTCGCACATCTGCTCCGCCGGCCTCGCCGCAGCTCCGGGTGGCTCACGCGCCATTCGGAAGTTGGACAGAGGCGATCAAGTTGGCGGTAAACGGCCTACCCGCAGAACTGCGTTCCCTGAGTCCCCAGAAGTCTTAGTGCTGTATCGGAAGCGCGCCGGTCGAGCATGTTCCGAAATAGGAGACACGCCGCCCGGCGCGCTTCCGATACAGCGACTTGAAGGAAGCTTTTTTTGGCAGGGCAATTGCTTATATGGGTATTGAATCGGAATCGTGTTACGAACCGAAGCAATGTTGCTACGCAACTGCTGACCGCAGAGATCGCAGTTGCCCTGCCAAATAGTATCACGCGCAAGCGTCCGCCGCAACGCGGCTTCGTTCAAGTCCGCTTCGAGGAAGTTTGTGCGGGCAGGGCACTCGCCGGGATGGATGGCGAGTAACGGCGCAGGGTAGACCGAGGGCGCTCAACTCGTGGACGGTCGGAATCCGGAAGTAATCCGCGTGAGCGAGGCGGCTAACCGCAAAAGCGACCGCGGCGAAGCAACCAGGATCTTGGGAGAAAAGGCAGGGTGGCATTTTCAGGCAGCGCGCGCCTCACTTGACGACATTTCGACCGAGTCGACCGTAAGGCCATGGTCCGGCCCGGCAGGGCGGCAGGATTTCGGGAGCGTCCGCTGGCTTTCTTGCATTTTTTACTTGACAAAACCAAGGCTGTGTGCTAGCCTATAGTTGTGGTCATTTTGCGGACACATTGTCGTGGGTGGGCTTCGAACCGCGAGGAGAAGCGCAATAGTCCCTGTAATCGGGAGAACCGGGACCCGAAAATAACAAAAAATAATACGAACGAAGCCAGTATGTTATTGAAAAAAACGATGGAATTTTGAAACGAACTCAAAACGAACTCAGAATTGATTGCACAATGCGCGCATTAAACACAGAATTCGAGCTTTTCGGCGCCACACGCGTCCCGGCCGGGGTCTGGGGTACGGGAATGCGGCCAGGTTGGAGATTGCCCGGCTGGTGGAGATCCGGAGGCTCGCGAGAAAATAGAAAAACAGTGAGAACGAAGCTAAGAAGTCATTGAAAACAAAGGACATCATTTTATTCAATGCTGCAAATGATGCGCGTTTTGCGTGCCAATTAGCGCAAATTTGAGGCTGAAAGGAGCAAAAAACAGCACAATTTGCGCAAAACGAAGCTAAGACTTCGGAGGGGATCGGCAAGGAAGAAAAGTGACAAACAGTCGGCTACGTGGCCGGGGGATTTGGCTGCAGGCGCGCCGACAGCGCGCTTGAATCCGAAAGATGCGGAGGTTGGAGAATTGAAATTTGGGGTGGGTGACGGGATTCGAACCCGCGACGTCCAGATCCACAGTCTGGCGCTCTACCAGCTGAGCTACACCCACCGCAAATGCGGGACAGCCAGGCCAATGGCCTTAACACCTTTGTAGCATTCGGCGGGGAATGGTGTCAATGCGGTCCGAGGGCCGATGCCCGATGATTGAGTAGTGACCCACTTTGATATGGCACGGCCATCTTGGCCGTGACCGTGCACGCGCAGAGCCTGTCCTGAGCGCAGCGAAGGAATGCGCCTGCCACCGGAAGTTGAGTCGCAGCCGATCGCTTGGAGCTTTTTGCTGCGGCTGGCAACTCATGTCATAATCAATGAGGCATGAAGAAACCACTCACGCTCTTCGTCATAGTCCTGGTTATCTTAGCAGGCTAGGCGCTGGTTGCTGCCCAAAAGGCCTTCCACCGTGGGGAGTTGCCGTTGTTCTTTGTCGTCTTGGTAATCGCCGTGATCTTCTGGACGAGAGCACAGAGGAAGTCATAGAAAACCAAGACCGCCTACTAGCGGAAGCCCAAGTCTTCCGCGTCGTGAAACGCCAATCCGATCTGTTCTACACTCCCACGCCGCCCGTTATACCAGAGAAGCCAGCGCTGGCCATCGAAGATCGCGTAGGGCTTATAGCAGGCGTCGTGATCCCACTGGTTGATGCCGGGTTGAATGATGGGGTTGGCGGCGAGACGCTGCCAGCCTGTAATTCCGTCGCGCGACCGCGCCACACCGATCTGTGCGTGATCGATATCCCGGAAGCCGATGTAGAACATGTAATGCCACGTTCCATGCCGCAGCACCTGGCAACCCGTCACCTTGTATCGCTCCCAGGCGATTTCGGGATCGGCCATGAAGATGGGGTTGGCCGTCAGCTTCTTCCAACGGCGCCCGTCTGGGCTAGTTGTATAGCCGATGGCGTCCGGCTCATACTGCTCGCCGCCTGAGTACCACATTCGAAAGCTCCGAAGGGTTTCGTCCCACACGACGCATGGGCACATGACGGCGACTTTCTCCCACGGCTGCTCGGGTGACAGCACCGGAACGGATGCGGCACGTTCCCAATGCGTTCCGTCGCTGCTGGTCGCCAGGCCGATCCAGGAATGTTCTCGAGCCTGGCCTGTGTACCACATGAAGTAACTATTGCCTTTTCGGATGACAACTGGACGGTTGATATCCTCCTCCCATTGAGTGGTGGGGTTCGGGCCGAGGACGATCGCCGGAGAACCCCAGTGAATTCCGTCTGTGCTTTCCGCCAAGGCGATGCTCTCTTTATTTCTCCATGAAAACCACATCCGGTACTTGCCGTCTTCGTTCAGCAGGGACACGTCGAAGCAGACGCCGAGGCTGCCGCCCAGGACAGGATTGTGCGCATATTTGCGCCAACCGCCGCTGGTGTCATTGACTCGGACCGGATCGAGAGAGCGGGCAGCCGCGATACTCACGGTCGAAGCTACGGAGCAGAGGAATGAACGTCTTAACATGATGGTCCGCTGGCGGGCGCGGCAAAGCCGCGATTCGAGATTCCAGATTCAAGAATAACAAACCTGAGCGAGTGTGGCAGAGCCGTGAGGATCGGAATTGCGCCCGGCTCGGTTACGATAATTGGCAGAGGGGATTAAGTCAAGCGCCGGGCTGCTTGACGTCTCCGGGTACAGGGATTTCCTGAAGCTCCGTGGGTTGCTGGCAGCAGACGCAATTCCCCGGCTCGAGCGCTTCGATATTGCAGACTTTGCAGAAATAGCGCACTCGATAGAGCTTTCCGTCCTTGACGGTGTAGAGGCGTTCGACCTCAAATGTCCCATCGGCTTTCATCGTCCCCTCGATCCGCACTTCCCGGTTGGCTAGACGCTTGTCCTGGAGAGTATGGTAGAGGTAAGTGGTGTAGGCAGAAAGGGTCTGATCCTTGCCGTGCGTGCGCAGAAGAGGACAATCCGCCGAAGTGGCCACGAGTTGCCCTTCCAGGACCGCCAAGTGGGGCGGCTCGCCTTGGGCGAAGCTCCATGGGGAGATGACCAGAAGCATGAACAAAAACAGACCGGCCGCCATGCCTCGCAGTGAACAAGGCTCTGGGGTTCCGCATGGTTTGGTTTCTGAGAGATGCATTCAGCCAGCCTCACAGCCGGAACAATTCAAAATTCGAAATTCGAGATTCCAAAATGAATCAATCCCTCACCCCTGCCACTTGCCGACTACTGTTATCGCGAACGGAAGCTCACCGTTGGAACCATGCAGCTTCACTTGCAGGTTCCAGTGGTCTTGATCATCTTTGGCCACGGCGGGAAAATTGCTCCCGTTCACGGGCGCTCCCACGAGGAAAGCCGGGTGCGGCGTCCCGGCTGCTTGGCGGCTCAGCTTCACAAGGTCGTCGAATTTCAGGTTGGCGCTGAGGTCCGTGTCCGCGGCGACAGGGCAGAGAACCAGTACGTCACGGGTGGGATTCACCCCCATATGGTTGCCATCCTGGGGAATGAGCCCGTAGCGCAACGTATAAAAACCTGGTTTGATGGCCTGGCCGCGAAAATCCGCACCAGGGCTGGAAAAGTGCAGCACGCCGACGAATTCTCCGTCGGTCAGAGCCGGATAGAGAAAGTCAGAAGATGGGCTGGCGTTGGAATTTGTGGTAACAGTTTTAGCGAACCACACTTCCAGCAACGTGCCGCCCTGGCCGTTTTGCACCTTCACTCCCTGGGATTCGAGCGCATTTTGAAGAGGTTGAGGAATTTGACCGGCGGCAGGCGCTCCAGCATTTTCGACTTTGTAAGTCTGCCCGAACGCCAGGCCCGCCAAAAGAAATTGTGCGGCAAGTAATATCACATGTGCGCGATGCACTCTCATAAGTGGCCTCATCGGTTGGATGCTCTGTGAGAAAAGAAGAACGTCAAGGCAGCCAACGCGTAATTCGGTTTAGGAAACGCTAGCTAGTGAAAAGCTTCCCACAAATGCGCTACGTTTGCCAATATGATTCCACACCACATTCAGACCCTGCCCCTGGAAGGAATCCTCGAGTGTGAAGGCGGGCATGGCGTGAGCCAGGTGAACGAGGGGAGGATAATACACAATTTCATTCCCGCACTTATCGTCGCCTTGGCACAGGCTGCGCGTCTTGATGCTCGCCAGGTTTCCCGCCACCAATTCGGCTGCGCCGTGCATTTCTCCTGTAGCCAGCGTCAACTCAATGGGCGCCGCTTCCACGCGCACCACGTGGCTCAAGAGCTTGCCGGCCATCGATGCCGCGAATTCCTGAAGCGCCAAACGCTGCCGGGCACTGGCCCTTTGGTCAACGATCAGCACGGACTCGGCCGGATAAGGACTATGGTAAGGGTCACCCAAGGTAGCATGGGCTTTCACCACCGCCACAACCGCCAATCCGTTCAAACTGATTCCCTCCCAGTCGCCTCGGTCGATCTTCCAAGCCAGGATGGCTTCGTCCCCTACCAGCCCGACTTCGCCATTGGCGAAGCATGGCCCCGTGTAAACGTCCGCGCTGCGAGCCTCGATATACTCTCCCTTAATTGCTGCCTTGCCAGGGACGGCCAGCAACGCAGCCAAACCTATCCCTACGATTGCCGAAACAATCAATCTATTTCTCATATATCCTCCTGTGGACAAAATACGCCCAAAGCCCCCATATACTTTGATGTAAGTGGAGGTCGGAAGTTACCTGTTTGAAAGGTGAGATGGCGAAGGCATTCACCGCAGAGTCGCTGAGACACAGAGCGAAGGCCTTTGTTCTCAGGGCTCAGCGCCTCTGCGGCAGAAGAGGTGGATAGAATAAAGACACGGCAAGCCGCCCGCCTACAACGAGCGGAAGCACGTACGCCCAGGTTTACAGTTTTCCATATTGACGATTCCCCCATCCGGCCCCAGGCAATTCTGGGTGTGGACACACCAACAAATGCCGCTGTCGGAGCGGGGAACCGTCGGGTCAGGCTCAGATTCGATAAACATCCACTTGGAGCGCAACAACCGGCAGCGCTCAGGGGAATACTCAGGCTGGGGAGTGGGTTCAGGCATGATCAGACCTCTCCTTTCACAGCGCGCAACAAGGCGCGCTTCACCGCCACTCGGGCCAGTTGGACTTTGTAGGTGTTCTTTGACAGCGGCGTAGCTTTACTCACCGCGGCCTTTCCGGCCTCGTCGGCTAGATCCTCAACAAAAGTCTTTCCCGCCAAAACTTGTTCCGCCTCCGGTGACGGCCAGGGGACTGGAGCGACATGGCCGAGCACCACGCGCGCCCTGCGAATCGAATCGCCCGGCATCTCCAGGGCCACGGCGGCGGCGGCCAGGGGCCAGTCCAGCGCCTCTCTCTGACGGACTTCGTACACCGCCATCTTTATTCCTTCGGCAGGCGGGACAATGATCTCCGTAACGATTTCGTGCGGCTTGAGCGCATGTTCGCTCTCACCCTCGCTGGCTGGGGTAACGAAGAACTTGTCGATTTCAAGCTCCCGTGCTCCCTCGGGACCGTGCAGCCGAACTCTTGCTCCCAGCGCAAAGAGCGCCGGCGCTAAGCTCGAAGGGCTCACGAAATAGGCGGGACCGGAATTGCCCAGGATGGCGTGGTAGCGGTTGTCGCCCTCCGGCACCATGGCTTTTCCATTGTAAGTTGCCAAAAGGCCGTATCCCAAGCGGTAGTACCAGCAGCGCGGACGTTGGCAAAGGTCGCCGCCGACAGTTCCCATGCTGCGGATCTGCGGGCTGGTGACGCCTCGTGCAGCCTGCGCCAGGGCGGGATAGTGCTTCTGCACCTCGGCGTTCTCGATCAGTTCGTCGAAGGTCACCAAGGCGCCCAGGCGCAGGCCGGTTCCGGATCTGGACTCAATGTGTTTCAGTTCCTTTACTTTCTGCAGATCGACAACCCGCACCGGCTTAGCAACGCCTTCCTTCAGCAAGCTCAGCAGATCGGTTCCCCCCGCCAGGACCGCTGAATCGCCCTTGGCTTCGGCCAACAAATGGATCGCTGCTTGCAAAGTCGTAGGACTTGCGTATTCGAAGTTCTGCATCAGGATACCTCTCCTTTCTCCAGTGCAGCGAGGACCTTTTCCGGAGTGATAGGTATTGTGGACACTCGCACGCCGATGGCGTTGGCGACGGCGTTGGAGATGGCGGCGCCCGGCGAAATCACCGGCGGCTCACCCAGGCCGATGGTGCCGCGTTCGTCGTAGCCCGGCCCGGTCATCATGTGGACCACCAGTTCGCCAATGTCGCCGATGCCCGCCAGTTTGTAAAACTCCATGTCGGGGTTCAGCATCCGGCCCGTGACGTCGTCCATAATCTTTTGTTCGAAGAGCGCGTAAGTGATACCCATAATCAACGCGCCGTAGCACTGGCTTTCCGCAGTCTTCAAATCGATGATCAGTCCGCAGTCTTGCGCGCACACCATCTTGTTGATCTTTACGATTCCCGTCTCGGTATCGACGTTAACATCCGCCATTTCCACGCCACCCACGCCGCTCGAGCCGAGCGCGCAGGGGCCGGGGTTCTTTCCGGTTACCTGAATCGTCTTTACGCCCAGCTTGGAGCAGGCCTGTTTCCAGGTGAGGCTCTTGGAAGAATCGCCCTGCACCTGAATCTTACCGTCGGCGGCGACGAGTTGGTCAGCAGGAACGCCCAAGCCGGGAGCCACTGCCGCGAAAAGTTGATCGCGAGCATCCACGCATGCCCGGCGGGTGGAAGCGCTCACCCCCCCGACGGTGGTGCTTCCGCCGGAAGCGCCGCTGGCCGGATACTTGGTGTCTCCGATGTTGAGTCCGATGGCCTCGAGGGGAAGGCCCAGCGTTTCCGCTGCCACAATCTTGATCACCGTGCGCGTCCCGGTGCCCAGATCCTGGCTTGCCAGGTCGACCTCGACGGAACCGTCGGGATGGATGTTCACATTGCAATTACTGTTGTGTCCTCGGCCGCCCCACGTGTGCATGCTGATTCCCAGGCCGCGCTTAATCGGGCCGGGAGTCGGGTGGCCGCGCGGGTGCCAGTTCTTTTGCCAATCGATCAATTCCGCCGCCTTCTGAAGCTCTTCCTGATACACTTTTCCGCGGTCGCCGGCCAGGTCGGCGTTCTTCATAAAGAATGCCAGCGGATCCATCTTCAGCTTGGCTGCAAGGTCCTCGAGAGCGCACATGGTGAGCACCGCCGCCTGGGGATGATTGGGAGCGCGCCAGGCGCGCGCAGGACCCGTATTCGTGCCCACCGAGGTGTGTCGAGTAATCTTGTTCGGAATGCCGGTAAGGACGTAAGGAAGGGGAGGCATGGTGGTGCCCGCCGGTCCCCCGGTTCCCCAGGACTCCGATTGCCACGCCACGATACTGCCGTCTTTCTTCGCGGCCAGCTTGACCTTGGCGTAGCTGGATGGCCGCGCCCCCGCCACGATTAAGTCGATATCGCGCTCCAGCAGCAGCTTAACGGGCTTGTTCGCCAATTTCGCCAGGCGCGCGTTCTCAACTCCCCATCGGTCGGCGCCGAACTTGCTGCCGAATCCTCCGCCAACGTATTGGCAGATGGTTTCAACGTTGTTGTTTTTTACGTCGATGTTCGCCTGCCGTAAAGCTTCGCCGAGTTCGCCCGGTATTCCAGATACGTTTTGAGTGGAGAAATAAGTCTTCAGAGTGTCCGGGGCGGTCCACTCCGCCACGCTCCCGTGCGCTTCCAGGCAGCAATGCGTGATGGTTTGGATGCCGTAGTAACCCTCGGAAATCACCACGTCGGAGTCGCTGAACGCCTTGTCAGGGTCGCCGCTCTTCTCGGTTCCAGCCGCCTTGGCGTGGTCGCCGGCTCGGCTTAAATCCTCTTCGTTAACCAGGAAAGGGAGCTGTTCGAATTCTATCTTGATCTTGTCCAGAGCGTCGCGAGCGATGTCCTCGCTTTCCGCTGCCACCGCCACGATTTCATCGCCGGCCCATTGAATCTCCGTGCCCACATCCTGAATCTTGCGGACCGCCTTCACGCCCGGCATGCTTTCGGCGGCCGAGGTGTCCAGCGCAGTGATCTTGGCATGAGCGTAGGGCGAGCCCAGAATCTTGGCGTAGAGCATGCCCGGAAGCTTCACGTCGTAGGTGTACTTTGCCTTGCCGCTCGTTTTGACAGGGCCGTCCACACGGCTGATCCGTTGGCCAATCAGTTTTCTTTCCCCTGCCTCCGGCCAATCGTATTTGCACTTAGGCATTGGCTTTCCCTCCCTTCATCGCTTTGGCGGCCTCCAGCACTGCCGGCCGAATTCCCGCGTAGGTTCCACAGCGGCAGAGGTTGCCCCCCAATCCCTCTTCGATCTCGTCCAGAGTGGGGTTCGGATGCTTATCCAGAAAGGCCTTGCACGCCACCACAAATCCGGGTGTGCAAAAGCCGCACTGCTGCCCGTCGTGCTCGATAAAGGCAGTCATCACGGGATGCAGTTGGTCGCCGTGCGAGAGGCCCTCGACGGTCACGATGTCGTGTCCCTCGGCCTGTATGGCAAGCAGGTTACAGGCGTAGACCGGTTTGCCATCCATGATCACCGTGCAAGCGCCGCAGACACCGCGATCGCACACTTTCTTGGCCCCGGTGATGTCCAAGTAATCCCGCAGGGCGTCGAGTAGCGTGACACGCGGTTCCACATTGACCTTCTGCGGCTTGCCGTTGATCTTCAGGGTGATGGCCACCCGCCCCGGCCCCGCGACAGCTTCCGCCCCTGGTGCCTTCGGCGCCGCCTGTGCTTCCGTAATCAGCAACCCGCCCGATACGGCAACGCTGGCCCCTTTCAGAAAGTCGCGCCGGCTGAAGTTGTCTTTCCGCGCCGCGACCTCTTCCGGCTTCTGCTTTTTCCGTCTCATGGTTTGCTCCTTCGATGCCTAAACTCAACCAGATGGGTAGGAATAAGTCGTCTTGCTTGCGAGATAAGTTTTGATGAAGCCCGACCGTCTCAACTAAAAAGCAAATTCGAATTATAGCACTTTTTCGTAGGCGTGAATTGTCACTTTTTCGGTTGCGCTGGTCCGCCGTTGTGGTGCGGGCGTCCCGCCCGCTGTCGCGGGAGCGTCCCGCTCCCGCCCGCGGGCAGAGCCTCTCCTGAGCGGAGCGAACGAATGCCCGCGTGACAGCGGGCGGGACGCCCGCACCACATTGAAATGGGAGGAAGAATCCTTCCGCAACCTGTTATGATGTTTCCGCTTCCGCCGAAGGGAGATCGAGTGACTGGCCCGCGCAAATCGGCTCTAGGCCGAAAGGAACTCTGGAGGGAAATCGGCAAGCGGCTACTCCCGAGTTTGCGCTATATCGCATCGACCGAGGTGCACGCTTACGCCTTCTCGATCGCCGCCAATGCGTACCTTTGCTTCTTTCCCTTCACACTCCTTCTGCTTACAGTCTGCCGCCGCTGGCTGGGTTGGGAGAGCGCTTCCCGCGTGATCCTGGAGCTTTTGCAGATTCACTTGCCAAAGGGAGCGGATTCCATCATTCGGAATCTTTCCCAGCTCGCGGCGGGGCGTCCCCGGCTGCAACTCATTTCGGTGGTCGTGCTCTTCTTCACCAGTTCAGGCGTTTTTTTGCCGTTGGAAGTAGCATTGAATAAAGTCTGGAGTGTGGCCGAGAACCGCAGTTTCCTGAAGAACCAGGTAATATCCTTCTTTCTGGCGGTGACGACCGGTTTGATGGCATTGCTTTCGATTCTTCTCGCCACGGCCGCGCAATGGGTGCTCACCCACGCTCTGGGATGGGTTCTGGCCCCAGGGTTGGTGGGGGCGATCTCGCGGGTCCTCATGGAAACGCTTTCCGTCCCGCTGGCCGTCGCCACCTGTTTCGTAATTTACTTCTTCTTGCCCAACACCCAGGTCCCGGTAATCCAAGTTCTTCCCGCCGCTATGATCGGCGGCGTGTTGACAGAGGTGGGAAAACTCATTTACATGCTGACGTTGCCGCTCTTTCGCTTCCGAGAGGTCTACGGGCCGTACGAGACATCCGCCACTCTTCTGTTCTGGGCTTATGGGGCGGCAATGATGCTGCTCTTCGGCGCCCACCTCTCCGCACATGGCTTTATCGTTCCCTACAGGGGTGAGCTTACGCCCGCATCGGCAACTGAAATGATCGAGGACCTGGAGACTTAAAATCGCCCGGATCCGGTAGGGGCGGCCCATGTGGCCGCCTGGGGCAACCACAAGGGTTGCCCCTACAACGGTATGCTACTGAGGCGGCCGAACATGGAAACTCGAGCCAAGATCCTGGAAATCCCCCGGCTGCTCCGGGACACCTTAGAAAAAGGCGCTCACGAATATGAACCGCTCATTCGCCGCGTGCGATGGGGAGAATCTCCCATCTACATTTGCGGCTGCGGCGCGTCATTGCCGCTGGGCGCAGCGGGGGCTTATTTGTTCGAATGGTTGGCGGGTTGGCTGGCGCTGGCCCGCTCCTCAAGTATCTTTGAAGCCTATTCGGTTCTGGCGCTGCGTGCCCGATCGGTTGTGCTGGTGCTTTCAGCATCGGGTGAAGACCCTGAGTCACTCGAAACCGCCCGCTTGGCTCGCTCGCGCGGCGCGGTGCCCCTGGCGTTGACACGCCAAGCGGACAGCCCTCTGGCCAAAGCCTGTGAGGGCGTTTTCCTCACGCGGGACGAAGGCGCGGAGGATTCTGCGGCGGCGGCGGTTTGCCAACTCGCCGCGCTTTCCAGCATCGTCCTGACCGCGGCGCGCCTGCTGAAACGCTCCAACGTGGGCCTCGACTCATTGGAAGAGGAGCTGAGGCGATTGCCGGAACAGATGGAGTGGTCTTTCACTCAGCTACGGGATGCGCTTCGTTCGTTGGCGGGCGAACTCCGCGCGCTGGAACGATTCTGGCTGGTGGGTGGTGGCCTCTATCATCCCGTAGTGGCGCGGATGGCTTGGCGTTTTGGAGCGTCGGGAGCGATTCAGGGTGAGGGCGTCGAGGCGTCTGAATTCCTTTCCGGTCCTCTGCCTCATCTGAGCCGCGGCGAGGCCGCCCTGTTTGTTTCAGGGTCGCGCCTGAGAGCCAAGCGGTTGTTGCAGGAGGCTGCTGCTCAAGTCAAAGTCAAGGGCGGCAGGTTGTTTTCGATGACCGACACGAACGATCGCGAACTGGTAAATCGTTCCGACATGGCAGTTTTACTTCCGCCGGTTAGCGAGGTGGGAGGCTCAGTGCTTGCGTTAGCGCTTCTGGAGTTGATGGCCACATCCGGCGCGAAGCAACCTGATCTGGCGGGATGACATGGCGATGATGCTTCGGGAAATATATTAACTGGATGTGATTGACTTTTGTGCTCATTTCTGATTTAATCACTGTATGGAACTTGGAAAAAGACTAAGATCGCTGCGCGAAGCAAAGGGCTTATCGCAAGGTGACATAGAACGACGGTCCGGTCTCTTGCGTTCCTACATTTCACGTGTAGAAGGCGGCTATACTGCCCCTTCCCTTTCAACTCTGGAGAAGTTTGCGAAGGCACTGGAGATCGAGCCGTATCAGCTCTTGTTTCACGATGAGGGCAAACCCAGTGCACCCAAGGTTCCTGAGCAGGTTGGCTCGGGGAAACCCATCAAGCGGCTGGTAAAGATGTTCGAAGGCATGTCCAGCGCCAATCGCAAGCTACTCCTGAGCATGGCTGCTAAGCTCAGCAAGCATTAGTCCAGGGCGAGTTCGGGCACAGTATCCAATCTACCTCTCTCGGCAGGCAAGGGTAGTGGTGTGCCTCTTGCCGAGTGAGCGGCGATCTGCGGAGAGACGCTTCCCCTGTGTCATTCCGAGCGAAGCGAAGAATCCCAGCAGTTGTCGTTTCAATCAACTGCGCAGATCCTTCGTCGCCTCCGGCTCCTCAGGATGACAATCAAAAGGGTTTCTCCGCAGCCTGCTGGGCGCTGACCGCTAGCCACTAGTCAATGAATGTGCTTCACCTTTTTTTGCAGGTAATCCATTAAAAGGTATTGGCCGAGGGTATAAGGGGTGGTGAAGTAGGCTTTGCCGCGGCAGATTTCCGTGACTTTCTGGACGAAGTTGATGAGGCTATAGTCTGACGCCAGCATGAAAGTGTTGATCAGGAT
>Ga0326727_10011639_pt1 | contig 20376 bp, 21 predicted proteins | sample MB2enrmetagenome_FD_207643 | JGI IMG/M metagenome (GOLD analysis project Ga0326727, IMG submission 207643) | Lab enriched peat soil microbial communities from McLean, Ithaca, NY, United States - MB29MY | ecosystem: Environmental > Terrestrial > Soil > Wetlands > Peat | place: USA: New York...
TCCTTCCAATTGACACGATGTCTAATGTCAAGTTCGGTTTATTTCTTTTTGTTTGCTTAGCCGCGGTCTCTAAGTTACTCCTCCCAACCGAAGCTTATGCACAAGAGACATCCAACTCCATTGTTTTCAAAATTTTTTCTCCTGACACCCTGGTACGGCTTCCGAAGAAATTCATTCTTCAAAATTCTGATTACGTGATCTGCGATTCTCTTGTATTGAGAAGGGATGCAGACTACACAATTGACTACACGGCGGGCGCGATTCACTTCCAAAAGGGAGGGACATTTTTCTCGAACAGGAAGGATTCGGTGTACCTTGTAAAAGTATCTTACCGAAATTTCCCTTTTGACCTGCCCATAGAATATCAGCGCAACATCGCGATTGTCAAATACGATACGGCGGGAAGAAAGAATGTCACTATGATTGGAGAGAGTGCACCTCTGACCACGAGCGAATTTTTCGGAAGCAACATACAAAAGAGCGGAAGCATCGTGCGCGGATTTACCATCGGCTCCAATCAAGACCTGACACTGAACTCCGGATTCCGAATGCAGCTCGCTGGAAACCTGACCAACGATGTAAGCGTGACTGCGGCATTGACCGATGAATCGAGCCCGATCCAACCCGAAGGAAATACGAAGACGCTTCAGGAATTCGATAAAGTATTCGTGACCATAAAATCGCCTCATATTTCCGGTACTCTCGGCGACTTTGAATTGTCGGAACAGGGCACGGAGTTCGGAGTGGTGGACAGAAAACTTCAGGGAGCGATGGGAAATGCAGATTACGGACAAACCTCCGTGATGCTCAGCGGTGCGGTGAGCAGGGGAAAATTCCGCACGCAGGAAGTAGCGCCAATCGATGGAAGTGAAGGTCCATACCAGCTGGTCGGTCCGGATGGAAGCTCGGATATCATTGTGATCGCAGGAACAGAAAGAGTTTATTTGGACGGTGCGGAAATGGTGCGCGGCGAAACGAATGACTACGTCATCGATTACTCGAACGCGCAGGTCACTTTCACAGCGAAACATTTGATTACGAATCTCAGCAGGATTTTTGTTGATTTCGAATATTCTGACGGCCAGTACGAGAGAACATTCTTCGGTGGCAGTGCGCAAACCTCGGTTGTGAACAACAAAATCGATGTAGGAGTCGCTTACTACCAGGAGAGCGATGACCCGAACAGCGCATTTGGCGTAACGCTTTCCGATTCCAACAAGACTCTTTTGAGCAACGCCGGAACTAACCGCCTTGCTGCATCAACAAGCGGGGTAATCTATGTTGGGCGCGACTCGATCACGGGCATTGGCAAAGGACAATACCGAATCGATACCACGACTGTACCAGGAAAGCCGATCTATAGATTTGTCCAGCCGACCGATACAGCAAATCTTGCGAATGCGGTTTATAGCGTGGCCTTCTCTGAAGTCGGTCAAGGAAATGGGGATTACCAATCCGTCGGATTCGGGCAATTCAATTTCGTCGGCGTTGGTAAGGGAGATTATGCGCCGATTGTTGTGCTGCCGATGCCGCAGTCTCAGCAGCTCGCCGACATCAGCACGAGATATCATTTCGACAAAGAGGGATCGATCAGTCTGGAGTATGCGGCGAGCAGTTTCGATGCGAATGAATTGTCTTCCCTTCCTGGAGTCACAACCGACGGCTACGGGATCAAGTTCGGATTAGATTATGCACCCAAGCATCTGCGGCTTGGTGATTCTGAGATTGGTGCGCTGACATTAAATGAGATGACACGATATGAAGATGCGAATTTCAATCCGATGGATCGCACGAACGATGTCGAGTTCAATCGCGAATGGGGAATAGACACCTTGACCGCCGGAAATGAGCTTCTCAACCAGGCGCATATTGATTTTTCCCCTTCAATAAGCAACACACGTCTCACTTTTGGCGGCGATGTCGGCAGGATCACTCGCGGGAACGATTTCAGTTCCGGACGATATGCTGGTTTCGTAACTCTCGGTTCCAGCTCTCCGTCGAAGGCTGATGCGTCTCCGGCGCAAAGCTGGGTTCCGTCGATAGACTATCATGCCACGCTTGTCAACAGTAAAGATGATGAGTTCTCCAATTTCGGGACATGGTTCACGCAGACTGGCCTCGCTCAGATAAGAATCGGACAATTTACTCCCGGTTTCCGTGTGGCAAGTGAAGATCGTCGCCTTGCTACGAATGGCACAGATTCTCTCTGGACGAATTCATACCGCTACCTCGAATATGGACCGAATCTTTCCGTCTCGCGGATTTTGGGAATGGATTTCTCAACCGACATGTACGTGCGAGATGAAAGCGGAATCATTGGCGGAGAGATGCTTCCTTCATCGAGATCGCTGACGAACGATTTTTCGATGAAATTAAATGCGTCCACTAATTTTTCCTCCGACTTGACGCTCACTTACCGGAAGAAAACCTACACCGAAAGTTTCAGAGACTTGGGTAACGCGGATAACGAGTCGTTCCTGTCAAGATGGGAAGCCAATTACTCGCCTTTCAACCACGGAGTTGAAACGAATTTGTTTTATCAGGTGACGACGCAGCGCGAAGCTCGGCTCGAACAAATTTTCTTGAAGGTTCTTCCCGGACAGGGACAATACATCTGGATCGATGGAAACCACAATGGACAAGTCGATATCACCAATCCTTCCGATTTCGAGCAGGTAAATTTCAACGGTGACTATACGCTGCTTACTCAGCCGACCACGACGTTATATCCAGTTGTGGATTTGCAAACGAATGTCAGGTTGGGATTGACACCGGAAAAGTTTGTGAAAGATGACGGCAGTTTCTCCAGCGCAATCGTGCGGTCTCTTTCATCAGTGACTCTGTGGCAGGTCGCGGAAGATAATCAGACCACGAACGTCAGCGACATTTACCTTCTTCATCTTTCAAAATTCCTGAATGACAGCCTCACGCTCAGCGGCTCGCAGGTTCTACAGCAGGATTTGTATGTTCTCCAGAACAATCGTGATTTCTCGTTGAGGTTAAGATTCCTGCAGAACAAATCTCTTAGCCAATATTCTGTCTCGACCGAGCGCGGCTACAAACGCGAGCAAAGCATGAGGCTTCGGACAAAGCTTACGGATACCTTCTTTGAAGAGCTTGACCTTTCGCTCAACAACGACAACGATGCGACAACCTATACCGAACACGCTCATCAGATAAGCTCCAGCAGCGTTAGTTCCAACCTCTCCTACAAACCAGACCCAAACATAGAGTCGTCCTTCACTATTCAATTGTCCAAAGCGGTTGACGCCTTTCGTTCTGATCTGACAAATGTAATGAATACAGAAATTTTGAAGGTGGCTTATTCCATTCTTTCAAGAGGACGGCTGACTACGCAGTTTGAACGCGATGAGGTGGTAATCGAAAATCAGCAGCCCGATGTTTACTTGCCTTTCGAGCTTACTCAAGGTTTCTTGCCGGGTCAGACATACACTGTGCAGCTTGGATTCGATTACAGGATAAATTCCTTCATCCAGGCGACCGCAACTTACACGGGCCGGAGTCGGGCGGGCGGAGCTCCAATAAATACTATGACCGCAGAAATCAGGGCATTCTTCTAAGCAAGGTCCTCGTTATGGGAGGTCGCTCGCTTGATTAATCGACTTAGCTGTTAAAACCAGCGCACCCACTTGGCATATCGGGTGCTTAAGTAGTTTTAAAATTTTGGAACTACTTAGGCACGTTCTCTGTTTAACATTATGGTTCATCAATTTGCGAAATCGAATGAGAGACAATTTTGACAGGCAAGCCGTGAAAGCTTTCAAGGCACTCGGAGATCCGAATAGATACAGCATACTGAAATTGCTTGTCGAGAAAGGGGAGCTTTCATGCGCTGACTTCGACGGCAGACTCAAGCTTTCAAAACCTGCAATGTCTCATCATTACCGGATTCTGGAGAATGCCGGATTGATCGAGGTGCGAAAGGAAGGCCTTCACTTCTACATGAAGGCGAACATGCCGGTACTTCGACGGTTCGTCCCGGATTTCGCCCAAAGACATACTAAGAAATAGACTGACAAAAAGGAATAAGCCATGGAAATAATTTATTTTATCGGTAGAATTTTATTCGCAGCGATTTTTATAGGCAGCGGTTATGGCCATCTCACCAAGGCGAAAGCAATGGGTGGTTACGCGAAAAGCATGGGTGTGCCCGCTGCGGAATTCATGACTGTTCTTTCGGGAATAATGATATTGGTCGGAGGGATTCTTGTGATATTCAATTTTGAGATGTTTTACGGGGCGCTGCTGATTTTCCTATTTCTCGTTCCGACGGCATTCATGATGCATGCGTTCTGGAAGGTGCAGGACCCCGCGGTGAAGCAGGTACAGCAAGTAATGTTTATGAAGAACATGTCGATGGCTGGTGCCGCGCTGATGATAATGTGCTTCACTTATGGGATACGCTAGGATTGCTCAAACGAGGCGTCAGCTTCCGCCGAAGGAGATCTTGGACCGGGTATTTGCATTTTCTCCTAATCCCGACAGCTTCGGCGGAATCTCGTACCTGATCCGGGACGGAGACCGAAATTTTATGGTCGATGTGCCCGAATACGACGAGCAGAACATCCTCTTCATAGAAAAAAACGGCTTGCCAGAATTTATTTTTCTCACGCATGAAGACGACGTGGCAGACGCCGAGATGTTCAGAGAAAAATTCGGATCAAAGCTGATAATCCATGAATCGGAGAAGTACGCGGTGAGGGATCCGGATATCACGTTCACAGATATTCTCAAGCTGGCGGACGCGACGATAATTCATACACCCGGCCATTCACCGGGCTCCTCGAGCCTGCACTACCCCAAAGCTGGCGTTATGTTCACCGGCGACCACATTATTGCGGACCGTGGCAAGCCAGTGGCAGAAGATTTCGTCTGGACTTATGATTATGCAGTGCAGCTAAGAAGCGCTCATAAACTTCTGAACTACGATTTTGAATTCATACTCGCTGGTCATGGCGGACGGTGGCTCATCGGAAATGCGAAGAACGAGTTAAAGAGATTTCTGGAGAATCATGGGTAAAATAGTTTTGACATCATACATTTCTCATGGCGCGCCTACTTCGCTCATCGAGAGGACAAAGATTCACAACATTTATGAAAGTCTTGGCAAAGCGTTGGAGGAATGCGGAGCTGACACAGTGGTTATTTCCTCGCCGCATTACTTCTCGGGTGAGAGGTTCGAAGTCGAGTCGAGGGAAAAAATTCCCTGCATTCAGGATTACTTGGGGTTTCCTGAGGAGTTGTACAAATTTTCTTACGAGGCAAGGAACAATTCGGACCTGGTTTCGGAAATAATAGAGCAGTCGAAATTGGCCGGCATTGAAGCAGCCGAATCGCAGTCGTGGGGATTAGATCATGGTGCGTGGCTGCCTTTGTATTTCATGTTTCCGAAACACGATGTGAAAATCGTTCCGGTCTCGATTGCGAATGGAACCCCGGAGGAGCATTTTAAGTTCGGCTCCGCGATAAGATCTGCCGTGGAAAGAACCGGCGGCACCATGGCAGTCATCGGAACGGGGTCACCGGTTCACAGGCTCGATTTGGTTCGGTACGGATATCATGGAGAAGACAGATTCAAACCCGGCGAGAGCTTTGACAAGAAGCTGATCGAAACGATTGCGAGTGGCGATTTCGAGAGGATTCTTGATATTCGAGAAGAGTATTCTTCTCTCTTTCGTGCAGCGGCGCCCGAAGGAAATTTGAATCCTCTGTACATCGCCCTCGGAGCCTCAGACAAGAACCGATTTGTCGGGAAAACCCTTTTACATGAGTTCATGTATTACGGTGTCTCACTTGTCGCCATGATGCTGAGCGCGGGAGGAGTGCTGCGCGACTCTTTGCTGAGGCAGGATTTCCAAGGCGCGCTCGTCTAGGCGCATCCTCCTCTTGGGTGAAAAATTCTCATGGCCTGGGTATCTCGTTTTTTTCTACGGCCTTTCTTTTTGCTAAATTAATGAGATGCAAGCCTGCATGGAACATCTGAGTCCAGAGGCTTTTTGCATAAACAGAAAGGAGCCGACTGGTGAAGGTTAAACTTGGAATTATAGGGACGGGAATCGCAGCAAGAGACTTGCATCTCCCCGCGCTCAGAAATTTGAATGACAAATTCGAGATCGTCATGGTCTGCAACCACACTGAGCCGAAGGCGAAGAAATTCTCTCAGCTTGTCGGCGGCGTCCGGTATGTCCTGGATTATCGTGAGCTGCTTAAAAATCCGAAAGTGGAGGCGGTTGACATTATTCTTCCGATCGAGCTCAATTTTATCGTGACAAGAGACGCACTTGAAGCTGGGAAGCACGTCATCGTCGAGAAGCCGATTGCTGCAAGTCTTCATGACGCTGAGGCCATGACTACATTCGTCGGCAAATATAAACAGGTCATGATGGTTGCCGAGAATTACAGATACAATCCGGTATTCAGAAGAATCGGGGACATGATACATGATGGCAGAATCGGCGAGCCATATTCTGTTTTCTGGGATCAGTTCACTTTGACTGACAGGGACAATAAATATGCTCAGACCGAGTGGCGCATCAATCACCAATATCCCGGGGGCTTCATAACAGACGCGGGAGTTCATAACATTGCGGTGCTTCATGATCTTTTCGGCGGTGTCAAGTTCGGAATTGCTTACAATCGAAGTGTGAATCCCGCAATCGGCAGGATGGATTCGATGTCGTTCCAGTTTGTTTTTGAGAGTGGAGTAAATGGAGTATTCAATATGTATTTCAGCGCTCAAGGCGTCGACGAAGGCCGACTCATGATTCTGGGCAACGGGGGAACGCTCATAATGGAGGGAAACGTTGTCACATTGAAACGTCATGGCATGGAAGACGTCGAGGAAGAGATTGAAACCGAAGGAGGTTACCAACATCAGTTGGAGGATTTTTTTGATTGCATTGTGACCGGAAAGGAACCAGTCAGCACGTTCCACAAAGCCTACGAAGATTTCCGAACGATCGTAGCTGCAATTGATTCGGCGAAGAATTGGGGGAAGCTTTCGCTCCACTGAATCGCAAGATGACAAAGTCGTAGGACGACGAAGCTTGAACTGAAAGCTCATAACTGATAACCAATGAGAGGTGAAGGAATGAAGGTTTTTCCAGAGACAAACATGAAAAGAAGCTTGCTGCTGATCGCGTCGATTACTTTTCTTTGGAATGTCGATGCCGCACTTGCTCAGGAGCCGATTGTCGGTGAGCAAAACGGAATGACATGGCGAAGTCTCGTTATCGGCACGGCTGCAGAAACTCTTTCCAGAAAAACGTTCTACGTCGATGGCTTGGACAACATGTCCGCTTTCTGGTCGCAGCATGCGGATTTGAAACCGGGCGCCATAGACTTCAATCGGATTTTTAGCGGCATTAATGTCGGCCAGATCCGCGATGGTTTAGATTCGTTCTATGTCGATGAAAGAAATCTTCAGATTCCGATCGTCGATGCAATCTTAATAATTCGACTTCAGAGCGCGCGAATCAACGAAGTGAAGGTTGATGATATCCTCGGGCAATTCCGCGAAGCCACGATGAACGGTCCCGACCGAGAACGTGAGAAAGAAATCTGGCAGGCGGCGTTGAAGCTTCTAAAGTGATTGAAACTTTACGTGGTTTAGACTAAACTCAATCAGGATTGAACTCGCAGATCAGAGATGAAGAATAGGTTTGTTCCGCCGAAAAATCTTTCGATAGGAATCGTAGGCAATATGGCGAAACCTTCAACTTGCGAGACCGCGTGCGCCTTGATCAAGATCCTTGAGGAACGAAAGATTAAGTTTGTGGTCCAGAGTGAAATAGCGGCAAAAATGAAGGCGGCCTGCAATTACGATGCAGGAAAATTTGCACTCCAATCTTCTGATATTCCCAACTGCTCGGACATCGTCGTCTCTCTCGGCGGCGACGGAACTATTTTGCGGACCGCTAAATTAGTCGGCGAGACCGGCAAGCCGATCCTGGGAATTAACCTCGGCAAGCTTGGTTTTCTCGCGGAGCTTAATTTCGACGAGTTGAGGAACAGCATCGACGAGCTATTCAAAGGTAAATTCAACATCGAAGAACGGTCGGCTCTCCTCGCCACGTTTCAAAAAGAGGGGAGAACTTCCACAGTCTTTGGGTTGAACGACATTGTCATCGACAAAGCCGGCTCGTCGCGCATGATAGACTTGGAGACTTACGTCGATTCGGAATATTTGATTACGTATCGTGCCGACGGGATTGTCATCAGCACGCCAACAGGTTCGACCGGGTATTCATTGTCGACCGGCGGTCCCATAATCTCGCCGGAGAGCCGCGTGATCGCGATAAGCCCGATATCACCGCATACACTCACCGCACGTCCAGTTATCGTCCCTGACGACTCTGAAATCCGCGTCGTGGTACGCTCGGATTCTCAGGCTCAGGTCGATGTGCCTCTGGCCCAAAAGCAGGTCATGGTGAATGCCGACGGGCAGACGTCTCACCTCCTCACGCAGCCGGCGGAAATTAAAGTCTCGCTTGCACCGCACAGGATAAGGCTTCTCAGGAAAAGCAAAAACGGATTCTTCAATTTGCTCCGGACAAAACTAATGTGGGGAGTCGATATAAGGTCCGAGGAGAAAGCATGAAAATAGTCTTGGCGATCATATTTGCACTTGTGTCTTCAAGCATGACTCTTGCACAGACGGTTGCTATCGATTCTATTTCTCATGAGAGAATTCTAATCGGACCCGTGGAGAGATCGGCTTTCCAGGATTCGTCATGGTACAAGGAAAACTACGCTCTATATAAACCGTCGGAAAAACTGATACGGCAAATAGATTCCCTTGGCGCCGGCGATTCCATCCTGATTGTGCTGGGCTCATGGTGTTCGGATAGTCACATGTGGGTACCGATGTTTCTCAGCATAACTGACAGCACGATGCTGGCACATAAAATCCGATTCATCACGGTGCCGCGCTCGAAGGGCTGGCGTGATCAGCTGACATCTGGACTCAACATCGAGAAGGTGCCGACTTTTATTTTCTATAACGACGGAAAGGAGATCGGAAGGATTATCGAGGAGCCGAAAGGAGATATTGGGAAGAGCATCGTGGAGATACTTGAAGGTAAATCCCGGAAAGAAGTGCATTAGACTTACCGGTAAATTACATTATCAACAATGAACGACCGGCAATTACCTATTAGTTCTGAGCTATCAAATGCGGACGTGAGAGAATGGCTCAAACGTAATCCTACTAAAGAATTTCATCTTTCATTTTTGGATCCTCCGTTCAATCAGGGGAAGGCGTACAAGTTTTTCGATGATAATTTACCTCATGAGGAATACTGGCAATGGATGGAAGAAGTTTTGATAGAAATATTCAAACACACGGTCGATGGTGGAAGTGTCTATTTCATGCAGCGTGAGAAGAATACTGAGTTTGTGCTCAGTTCTCTGAGAAAGACCGGATGGTCATTTCAAAACTTGATAATATGGAAAAAGAAAACGTCGGCCGTTCCGGTGGCGAACAGATTTGGAAAGCAGTTTCAGGTGATTGCGTACGCGATCAAGGGCGAGAAGCCGAGAGTCTTCAATAGGCTCAGAATATCGCCTCCTCTTCCACCGGAATACAAGTATGAAAGAGAAGCAGGGCTTTTTCTTACTGATATTTGGGATGACATTCGCGAATTGACATCGGGTTATTTTGCAGGTGATGAAGCGATTAGAGCAGAAGGCGGTGAAAGATTTCATAAACAGCAATCCCCGGTAGCCTTGCTCTTAAGAATAATCATGTCGTCGAGTAATGTCGGGGATACGGTGTTCGATCCGTTTGCTGGTACAGGAACGACGCTTGTGGCTGCTAAGCAGTTGAAAAGAAATTCAATCGGGATCGACATCGATCCTGAAAATGTGAAGATGATTTGGCGACGGCTTAAAGAAGAGAGAAACTCCGACGATGTCTCAAAATATTTCGATTATTATCGATACACAGATGGGCTTGCTTCGATAGCTGGATCGGAAAGTATTAAAAGTGTAAAGTCCCAAAAAACCAAACAAGCTGCACTCTTTGAGAAATGAATGTATTCTATCTATCATTTCTTTGAATCTGTCGTCTCCAAGAAGAACCAGTTGCGAACGGTCGAGGACCTTCGACTTTTCCCATTTGATAATTCTCTCTTGTCCTGCAGAAGCGAAGGTAAATTTCCCGATATTGCTTTGCGATTGAATAAGTCTGTTGGTAAATTCTCAGGAGGTGAACTAATAGAAATAAAGGATAGCAAGAGTTATGCAATTCCCTCTTTCAATTCCACGCTTCCGACGGGTAAAAAAGTTATTTTAGAGGTTGTCGGTGATGAAAGCGACATAAAGCATCAGATGGAAAGGGCGGGAGACGATATTTTCTCTTTGAAAGAAAGAGAGGTCTACTATTTTATACGAGGTTGGAAAAGAGGGAATTTAAAAGTTTGTCTTATTCATGGTTCATTCTTTGAAACTGTCGGGATAGAGGATTTGATTAAAGGAGCGTTTGCCCAAGTTTTAGATGAAAGATTAGAAGAAACTGGGGAGAAAATTTCGGACGACATCAAGAATAAATTGATTTCAATCTTCTCAAAGCAGGACAATTTCCGAAAAGTGAGAGATGTCAATAAAGCTTCTGTGAAGTTGAGATTTAGAATTATGACTGAGGTTAAAAGCGAAGGAAACATCTTAAATTCCAAACAATATCCTGAGATTCTTGACAACACTTTAAATTTGGTCGTTCCATGTCACGATCTCGTGGAAGAAAAGTCGCAAGATGAAAGGATGGAAGATGTTTTTGGTAAGAAAAAATTTTCTAATATGCAGCGATTCAAAGTGAAGCATCCACTGAATGGACATTTCTTGGATTACCAAATGGCAATCTGACTTCAGCGATCGTGAAATAAAAGAATAAACGTCAAAGCTATAACATGGAAAAAAGATTTAGAAGTAGTCATTACAGATTTCGCATACAGGAAAATCGTGGGTGCTTTTCTATCGAGGCAACTGACCTTGCATCATTAAAGTACTCATCTGTCAACAATGTGGTTGGGATTATGGGGGAGTTAGTGAACGGTGACACGGATAATCCGTTATTTTGGGATTCCAAATGGTTTCTTCCACCAAACTTGACAAAAAAAATATTCGAGAGGGCGGTTGATATGTTCTCAGACGGTGGAAATGTGAAACGTTTGGAAAGATGTCTTGACGAAGATAAGTCATGTGGGGAATGGGAGAACCAAAGACGCAATCGAAAATTTTGATTTTGTTATCTTCGTCTTAGGTCACGATGCCCGTTCAGGAAAAAGTGTGGACAGTATTAGATTTAATCAAATGGGGGGCTGATTACCTCACCGAGAAAGGTTTCGACGAAGCGAGGCTGAATGTCGAGCTTCTTCTTTCCGCAACGCTCGGACTCAAAAGATTCGATCTTTACGTGAAACACGATCAGCCTTTGAAGAAAGACGAGCTTGAGAGATTCAAGGCTCTTCTGAAGAGAAGACTCGCCCACGAACCGATCCAGTATATTCTTGGCAAAACGAATTTTTATTCAATTGAGATGAAGGTGGACCGCCGCGCGCTCATCCCGCGCCCGGAAACAGAGACGCTCGTCGAATCTGTCATCAAGCTTTGCAAAACTTATCTTTCACAAAAAGATGAGCTGCACATTCTCGACATCGGCACGGGTTCTGGCTGCATAGATGTCGCTCTTGCAAAATTTGTGAAGAACTCCCGGATTATTTCCATTGATAAAAGTAAAGATGCTCTGGACTTAGCAAATGAAAACGCAAAGCTGACAAAAACCGAGGAACAGATCAGGTTTCTGCAAGCTGACCTTTTGAATCTCGATGAAAATGCTTTTGAAAGAAAATTCGATATCATCGTTTCAAATCCGCCGTACGTCTCGGAGCTCGCTTTCAAGACGCTTGCCGCGGACATAAAAGAGTTCGAGCCTGTTGATGCCCTGAGCGATGGAGCCGATGGCTTGACGTTTTTCAAGAAGATTTCACGAATGGCTCGCCTTCTCCTGAATCCAGGAGGATACGTGTTCGTCGAGACGTCGTTCGATCAGGCGAAGGAAGTCGAGGAGATTTTCTGCGAGGCAGGCGGAAGCGGCGTTCAGACGAGCAAAGATCTTTCTGGCATTGATCGGGTTATCAGCGCAAGGTTTTAGATGAAAGCGGTCATTCAACGAGTCAAAAAATGTGCGGTGACAATCGGCGGAAAAGTCAAGAGCGAGATTGGTCCCGGCATCCTGATTTTTCTCGGCGTGCATGAAGACGATTCTGAAGCAGATGCGAGCAGCCTTGCCGATAAATGTGCCGCGTTAAGGATCTTCGAGGACACCGGGGGAAAAATGAATTTATCGATTAAAGATACGGGCGGCTCTGCAATGGTCGTTTCTCAGTTTACACTTTACGGCGATACGAGAAAGGGGAATCGTCCGAACTTCATGCGAGCGGCGAAGCCAGAGCCGGCAGAGCGGTTGTATGATCTTTTTGTCTCGTGTCTCGAAGAATCTCTCGGCAAGGAAAAGGTTGCCGCGGGGATTTTTCGGGAGATGATGGATGTTGAATTGATTAACGACGGCCCGGTGACGATAATCATTGATACGAGGGAATCGGAGCCGTATAGCGCATAAAGAGAAAAAGATGGTGGAACAATTTCATGATTAATTCACTGCTGGTTTTCGCGGCTCTTCAATTGCCGCTGTACCACGTTTCTACCGCAAACGTGACGGTGTATTATCCGACGAACATGGGTGAGTCGATTGCTAAAAACTATTTGTCTGCAATCGATCAAATATATCTTGCCGACACGACAAAGTTCAAGATTAGCAGCGAAATGGAATTGAGAGTAAGACTATGTAGTTATGCGTATGAGTTTTTCGACTTAACCGGGTCGGACTCGATTTTCTCGCCGTTGTGGAAAGATGGCACACTTTACGTTCTGAATCGTGGTGATTTGAATGACCCGGATTACAGGTCGGCACTTGAGGCCGGAGCTATACGGGCATTATTGAGCAAGCTTCGTCAAAATGGAGCTCCGTGGTGGCTTATAAATTCCGCGGCTGTGTATGAGAGCGGCGAGAACAAGAATTGCATGTCTCCGCCGATTGAAAATGTCGAGTATTTTGCGGACCTGGACGAAAGGATTCAGAATGCATCTTCGTCAACGGAGTTATCCAGTTTGTGCTTTTATCTCGGTGAAACGGGAAAGTTTTTCGATCTCCGATTCGGGGTAGGCGCGCTGCTGCAGCTTGTTCGGGAATTCCAGCATGAGACGAATATTGGCGATGCGGTAAAGAAACTCTTTAATGTGGACCGTGCGCAACTGGAGAGCGACTGGCGAGACTTCTTAAAGAAGGAAGCAGAATCGAAATAGCCGGTCGACATTTATGGATCGTTCCCCTCACTTTCTCTTCTTATTTCTCGATGGCGTCGGAATTGGCGAAAGAAATCCCAAGACGAATCCTTTTTTTTCCACTCGCCTCAAATATTTTGAAAGAATATTTGACGGCATTCCTTCCAGGGGGAATTCTTTCGTAAAGAACGGCTCCTCCTTTATTCAGCCGTGCGACGCGCTGCTTGGAGTCGAAGGATTGCCGCAAAGTGGTACAGGGCAAGTAACGCTGTTTACAGGAGTGAATGCGGCAGAAATTATCGGCGCGCACTTCGGTCCTTATCCACATTCTCAGACAAGGCAGCTTCTTGAAGAAAGAAATATCTTCAAGGTTCTAAGAGACCTTGGTGCGGACGTGCACTTCGCGAACGCATTTCCCAGACAATTTTTTGAATATGTAGAAGCGGGCCAGCGACGGCTGAGTGCCACGACCCTTTCGTGTATGATGAGCGGCGTTCCACTATGCAATGCAGATTCGCTTAGGAACGGCGAAGGAATTTCTGCCGACATAATTGCCGAGAGATGGCATGCCGACCTCGGCTATCCGGATATCAGACCGATAAAGGCTTTCGATTCGGGGAAGGTTCTGCATCAAATTGCAGAGAGACACGATTTTACGATGTTCGAGTTTTTTCTGACAGACAAGGCCGGGCATGACCAGAACAAACCGGTGGCGGAAAGAGTGCTGGAGATGTTCGACGAGTTCCTCGGAGGAATCGTGGATGATGGGATGAAAGATTTGACAATTCTCATTTCGAGCGACCATGGAAACGTCGAAGATCTTTCCGTGAAGACTCACACGCTAAATCCGTCATTCACGGCGGTAGCCGGTCAGTACGCGGATTTTTTTGAGGGGAAATTGAGATCGATTACAGATATCACGCCGGGAATTGTCGAGTTGTTCAAGCAGCAAACTGCCTGACAAGATTATTTCCTTCTAAGCCGTTTGAGTTTCTGTAATTTCTTTATTCAACATCGCCACCAATTCTGTCACGACTTTTTCATTTCCGAGCATATCCCGCAGTGTTATTCTTTTCAAGACGACGTCAACCGCGTTTTGCACTGAGCGCCACAGCGAGCGCATAGAGCAATCGATAATATGGTTGCAAACATCGATGGCACCTGTGTGAGCCCCGCAAAATGTCTCCTGGTAGATTTTTCCGCCCAAGATAGTAAGAACTTCACCAATGATAATTTGATCTGCCGGCCGTGCCAGCTTATATCCGCCGGATCGTCCGCGTGCACTCTCGATAAATCCCCCGAGACGAAGTATTCGGAGAAGTTTCGCAACATTGGCTGGAGTCAGGCCCTCCATCTTGCTTATATCGGGGATTGTCAGTCCGTCGGATTGGTTCGCGCTGCCGATTCGGAGCAGGCAGCGCAAGCCATATTCTTCTTGTGCGCTTACTTTCATAGTCGCTCTTTTCCCTTCTCATCGTGAGCGATGCTGCGGCACAAATTATTCTCCCATCTTTTTCTCGTCATGTGTCCTACGACTCCTTTTACATGAACCCCAATTCTAGTTTCGCTTCCTGTGACATCATCTCCGGCGTCCATGGCGGCTCCCAGACTATTTCGACATTAACATCTTTGACTTCCGGTATCTGCGCGATTCTCTCGTGAACTTCGATCGGCAGCGACCGCGCCGCAGGACAGCCGGGTGCGGTGAGAGTCATCTTTACTTGGACAACGCAGTCATCATTCACGCCTATTTCGTACACCAAACCTAATTCCCAAATGTTGACTGGAATCTCCGGGTCGTAACATTCCTTTATTGCGTCGACGACTTTGTCCTCGACCGCCTTTTTGTCTATCACTTTTATGTTTGATTCTTCAGACATTTTGGCCTCTCAGAAATCTCTTAGATAAAATCGTCCCGAGCGAGTTTCGCATCTTCTCGATTTTGATATTCTTCAGAACATCGTTGGCGAACGCGTAAATCAAAATTAATTTTGCCTGTTCCTCTCCGATTCCGCGCGATCTCAGATAGAAAATCGATTCCTTGTCAAGCTGGCCGACTGTTGCGCCGTGCGAGCACTTCACATCGTCGGCGAAAATCTCAAGCTGCGGTTTGGTATCGACCTTTGCTTCGTTTGATAGGATTATGTTTCTGTTCTCCTGATATGAGTTTGTCTGCTGGGCTCCCCTTCGTACCATGATCTTGCCGTTGAAGACGCCGCGGGACTTATTATCCAGGATACCCCTATAATTTTCATGACTCGTGCAATGAGGAGCGGCATGATCGATCAGGGAATGAGTATCAGAAAGTTGATCGCCCGAAGTGAGATATAATCCTTCGAGCGCCGCATTTCCACCCTCGCCTTTCAAAGTCACGTTCAAATTGTGTCTGTAGATATTTGCGCCGAGAGATATCGCCTGTGATTCGTAATTGCTGTTCGATTCCAACAATACTTCTGTCGTGGCAACATGATATGCGTTCATGCTTTCAGACTGAATCCTGACAGCCTCGATGTTTGAATTTTCCGCGAGATACACCTCCGTGACGGCGTTTGTGAAATAGATCCCGTCACCGGTGCCGACATAATGCTCGATTATCTTTGCCTGAGAATTTTTTCCGGCGATGATCAGATTTCTTGGCTGGGAGATGGTTTTTACTCCGCCATGCGAGATGAAGATAATGTGAATCGGCTTGTCTATTATGACGTTTTCGGGAATGCAAATGTATGCGCCATCCGCGACAAAGGCGGTGTTTAGAGTGATGAAAATATTGCCGTAGAAACGTGCGTCCTTCTCGGAAGAATCCTCGGTAGATATCCGCTTGCCTATTTGGGGCTCGCTGCCTTTTGTCGACGATGCAAAGCTTCCGATTATCGTTCCATTCGGCAGCGGCAGAAGAGTCGAAAGCTCTGAGGAGTAAAAGCCGTTGACAAATATCATGGTGTGGCTTTCCATTCCATCGAACATGAATTTCGAGATTTCACTTTTCGATGGAAGGATGTCTTTGCTCGGATACGCAAAATTATGTTTCAGAATTGGGCTCACGTCGGTGAAACGCCAATCTTCCTGGTGCAGGTCCGGAAAATCCAGCTCGGCGAATTTTGCGATTGCTTCCCTTCGCAATTCATGAAGCGGCGAGAATTTCTCCCCGTTCAAATGATTTTCAAAATCTTTGAACAGCGATAAATACCAGTTCTTTATTTGAGAAGCGTCGGCCATTTTCTTATCAGTCCGTCATTCAGCGGTGACAGTCTCATCTTTTTCCTTCAGCCAATCGTAGCCTTTTTCTTCAAGCTCGAGTGCTAGATCCTTGCCTCCGGACTTCACGATCTTCCCGTCGTAAAGGACATGTACAAAATCAGGTACGATATAATTTAGGAGACGCTGGTAATGCGTGACGAGTATGATGGCGTTGTCCTTCGAACGAAGCTTGTCGACGCCATTCGCGACGATCCGCAGGGCGTCGATGTCGAGGCCGGAATCCGTCTCGTCAAGTATCGCCAGTTTCGGCTCGAGCACGGCCATCTGCAAGATCTCATTTCGCTTCTTTTCGCCGCCGGAGAATCCTTCGTTGACCGAGCGGCTCAACAAGGCGTCTGTCATTTCGACAAGCTGCATTCTCTTCTTGAGTAGCGAAAGAAATTGTCCTGCGCCAATCTCCGATTGATTTCTGTATTTACGGGTTTCGTTTAACGCTGCTCGCAGGAAAGTGGTGTTGTTAACTCCGGGAAGTTCGACCGGATACTGAAACGCGAGGAAGATTCCTTCACGCGCCCTGACTTCCGGCGACATGGCTAGGAGATTCTTTCCTTCGTAAATCGCCTCGCCGTTTGTCACGTGATACTCGGGTCGGCCTGCAAGAACGTTTGCAAGTGTACTTTTCCCAGAGCCGTTCGGACCCATGATGGCATGAACTTCGCCTGAATTTACTTTCAGATTAATTCCTCTAAGAATCTCTTTTCCCTCAACAGACGCGTACAGGTTTTTAATTTCTAACATTTCATCCTCACCTTAATCTTCTCCCTGAAGGGAGACGATAAAAGAATTGCGATGCGGCTTGTTTGACAACTTCATCGGTTCACAATTCCGATATTCCATTCTTCTTCACCCCACACTTCCTTCGAGGCTCATGCTGAGCAGCCTGGTCGCCTCGACTGCAAACTCCATGGGAAGCTGTTGGAAGACCCTTTTACAATAACCGTTGACGATCAAGCGAACAGCGTCTTCGGTAGATATGCCCCTTTGATTCAGATAGAAAATCTGATCCGCACCGATCTTGGATGTCGTGGCTTCGTGTTCAACCTGGGCTGTCGGGTTGTTCGTTTCGAGGTACGGGAATGTGTGCGCACCGCATTTGTCGCCCATAAGCAGCGAATCACATTGCGAATAATTCCGTGCGTTCTCCGCCTTCTTCGTTATTCTTACCTGCCCACGATAGCTGTTGTTGCTTCTGCCGGCCGAAATTCCTTTCGAGATAATCGTGCTCTTCGTGTTCTTCCCGATATGGATCATCTTCGTACCGGTGTCAGCTTGCTGAAGGTTATTTGTCATCGCGACGGAATAAAACTCGCCTACGGAATTATCGCCTTGCAGGATGCAGCTCGGATACTTCCAGGTGATTGCCGAACCCGTCTCGACCTGCGTCCATGATATCTTGGAGTTAACGCCGCGACATGCGCCACGTTTCGTTACAAAATTGTAGATTCCACCCTTGCCGTCTTTGTCGCCCGGGTACCAGTTTTGCACGGTCGAGTATTTTATTTCAGCATTGTCGAGAGCCACCAGTTCCACAACTGCAGCATGGAGCTGGTTCGTGTCACGAATTGGGGCAGTGCAGCCTTCGAGGTAGCTCACGTAGCTTCTTTCTTCCGCGACGATAAGTGTTCTCTCGAATTGTCCTGTATCGGACGCGTTGATGCGAAAATAAGTTGAGAGCTCCATGGGGCACCTCACGCCTTTCGGAACGTAGGCAAATGATCCGTCGCTGAAGACCGCAGAGTTCAGCGATGCGAAGAAATTGTCTGTGTAGGGAACAACCGTGCCCAAATACTTTTTCACAAGTTCTGGATGTTTTTGGATTGCCTCCGATATCGAGCAAAAGATTATTCCAAGCTCGCTCAATTTTTCCTTAAATGTCGTTGCAACCGAAACGCTGTCGAACACCGCGTCGACGGCAACCCCAGCAAGCTGCTTCTGTTCTTCGAGAGGAATTCCGAGTTTTTCAAAAGCCTGGAGGAGAGTTGGATCCGCCTCGCCGAGATTGTTGAGTTTGGGCTTTTTCTTCGGGGCGGCGTAGTAGACAATGTCCTGATAATCAATCGGATCGTATTTCACGTTGGACCAGTGTGGTTCCTTCATAGTCAGCCAATGACGATATGCTTTCAATCGCCATTCAAGCATCCAGTCGGGCTCGTGCTTCTTTTCCGAGATGAGCCTGACAACGTCTTCGCTCAGTCCCTTGGGAATCTTTTCTTCCTCGACATCCGAGACGAAACCGTACTTGTACTCAGCGTTTGCTAATTTCTCGACTGCTTCGTTGCTCATTTCAAACTCCTAAATCAATACATCAACGCGTTATTGGCTTGTGTTCATCCATCAGTTTAACTAATCTGGATTTTAAAGTCAAGATTGAAGAGCATCTTGAAATGACCAATTCTCGAGTTTTTTCTAATACCTCCGTACTTTTTGGAAAATGAATCGAGTTGAAATTCCAGTTTTTGAGTCGTAAGATAAACGGAGTCGCGCGGTGCAAATCGAGCGGCGTGATCATAGTAATAGTCGGATCGCCATTTGAAAAAGTCAAAGGGATAAACGTGGGAAGATCAAAATTCTTTGGTCGAATGAATGCGATATTAATCTTTGTCGGACTCATGCTTGTCTTTTCCGCTGGACAAGCGCGGGAAAAAGCCGCGGCAAAATATAAAGTGAATCCCGTTGTAGCTCTAAAAGTGCAACCATTTTTGCCTGACGAAGTGAGATTGCTGGACGGGCCGTTCAGGCACGCAATGGAGATGGATGCTGCATACATGCTTAGCCTTGAGCCGGATAGACTGCTAAGCTGGTTTCGCAAAGATGCGGGTCTGACGTCGAAGGCTCCGGTATATGCTGGATGGGAGTCGCTGGGTTTGGCCGGGCACACTCTTGGACATTACCTCTCCGCATGTTCCAGGATGTATCTCGATACAGGCGATAAGAGATTTCTTGAACGCGTGAACTATATCGTGAATCAGCTGGACTCTTGCCAGATGGCGAATGGGAATGGTTACGTCGCGGCCATTCCGGACGGCAAAAATATTTTCGGAAGAGTGTCACGCGGCGAAATAAGTTCAGAACATGGCATGGACGGATGGGCACCATGGTACACCATACACAAGCTCATGGCCGGTCTGCGCGACAGTTATTTGTATTGTGGAAATGAGGAGGCCAGAAAAATGATGGTGCGTCTTGCCGGCTGGGTTTACGAGACAACTAAGAATCTCAGCTATGCTCAATGGCAAATAATGCTCAATGTTGAATATGGCGGAATAAACGAGGTGATGGCGGATGCCTATGCCATAAGCGGAAACAGGAAGTATCTTGAAGTGGCAAGAAAATTTTACGACAACCGGGTACTCGGACCACTTTCCGAACAGCATGACGATCTGAATGGCTTTCACGCAAATACGCAATTTCCGAAACTCATCGGGCTCGAAAGAATCTATGAATTAACAGGCGACACAAAGCTCGATGCGACGGCGAAATTCTTTTGGAGGACAGTCGTGTACCATCATTCTTATGTGACGGGTGGAAACAGTGATGGAGAATTCTTCGGACCACCGGATACTCTTAATGACTACCTCAACTATAACACCACTGAATCGTGCAATACCTACAATATGCTGAAGCTGACCCGCCAACTGTTCTTACATGATCCAAGAACGGAGTACGCGGATTATTATGAGCGCGCCGTGTGGAATCACATACTAGCGTCGCAGAATCCTCAGGATGGGATGATGTGCTACTACATTCCTCTGGAGCCGG
>Ga0326727_10011641_pt1 | contig 20372 bp, 23 predicted proteins | sample MB2enrmetagenome_FD_207643 | JGI IMG/M metagenome (GOLD analysis project Ga0326727, IMG submission 207643) | Lab enriched peat soil microbial communities from McLean, Ithaca, NY, United States - MB29MY | ecosystem: Environmental > Terrestrial > Soil > Wetlands > Peat | place: USA: New York...
AGACTTTTGGACTTCGACACCAGACGAATGCCATGGCGATCTTTTCGGGTGTGGCCGATGCTGCCCAAACCAAGTCGATCTGGCAGCGCGTACTCTCCCATCCTAGACAGTTCATGATCTCTCCCTACTACAACTTCTTCGTGATCACCGCGATGGCCCAAGCCGGCCACCGGCGCGAAACCCTCGAGGAGATACGCAACTATTGGGGCGGCATGGTCAAGGAAGGCGCGACCAGTACCTGGGAGGCCTATGATCCCAGTTGGTCAAAGGAAGATTTCCATCGCTCCTTGCAATCGGACAACGGCCAAGGGTATTTCGTCAGCCTGGCTCATGGATGGGCTTCCGGGCCAACTGCGTGGCTGACCGAGCAGGTTCTGGGGATTCAACCCCTCGAGCCCGGATTCAGCGAGGTTTCAATTCGACCCGATTTAGTCGATTTGGAGTGGGCTCGCGGCGCTGAGCCCACACCTCAGGGGTTGATCCGCGTGGATTATCGACAGGCCGCCAAGGGCTTGGAAGCTGAGATCGACTTGCCCCAGGGTCTAATCGCAAAGGTCTCCATGCCGGCTAGCGCAGGCCAGACTTGCGTGATGGTGAACGGTAAATCCCTGGAGGGCTCGCCCGTTGAAAACGGCTCGCGCCTTCTCTTACAACTGACGCGGGGGGGCCACTACAAACTCGGCCCAGGCTCACAATAGCTCGCGGCCTGTTGTCGTAGCGCGCGGTGGTGGTGCCATTTGGGACGCGATCCCCTTCGAAACGCCGGTCATTCCCGCGAAAACGGGAATCCAGTGTGTAGAATGTAGGGGCGGTTCGCGAACCGCCCCTACAAGGGTTTACCGAGTAGATTCCCGTTTTCGCGGGAATGACTGCGGGTCGCAACGGCCATGTCTCGCAAATGACACCAATTCGCCGCGCGCACCCCTTGCAGCGCGTGGCCATTTCGGTTAAAGATTGGCTACGATGCTTACGGACCGTCCCCCACGCAATGCAGCGCTCGTGGCGCAGTTCCTCGATAGCGACCGGCTCGGTATCCTCGAAGTGCCGCAGGATGCCCGCTTGCGCGCGCTGGCAGAATCCATCAACTCGGCAATGAGAACGGGAAAGAGCGCAGCCGTTCTGGAGGCATGCACCGAGTTTCTCAGCCTGGCATCCGACTTCTACAAAGTGCCCAAGCCCTTGGTCCGCGTGCTTGCGGCACGCCCGGTCCGCGTCCGCGAAGGCGGCTGGGCCACCGAGCTTTTTGGGGACTACGCTCCGGAAAAGACGCTGATTCGCGTCTGGATGCGCACGGCGGTCCGCAAGCAAGTCACTTCGTTCGGCACATTTCTCAGCACCCTCTGCCACGAGTTCTGCCACCACCTTGACTCTCAGCGCTTCGGGTTTCCCGACTCTCCGCACACGCGTGGCTTCTTCGCGCGCACTGCTGCGCTTTACCACCACGCGCGCGGAACGCCAATGAAGCGGCTATTCTGGGTCCGAGTGCGAGGCCCCCGCTGGCGGATCGATTGGCCGAGAACCAATCGCGGCATCTGACATCACCCCCAGTAGGCAGTCGGCAGCAAGCAGTAGGCAGTTGGCGGAAGGTACAAAGCAGAATGCAGAAGGCGGAAAGGCGGTGCTCTTCATTACCGCCCTGATTCCTGAATCCCGAATCCTGAATCCTGGGTTCCGACTCCTGAATCCTGCTCTTCCCCCAATCTGACACCTGCAAGCTGACACCTGCTACCTAAAGTGCTAAGATGTGCGAAATCTCGACCGAGGTTTCAATGCCATGGCTTCCAGGATACGTCGCGTTTTGCTCGCAAGCTTTCTGGTTCTTATGGGTGTGTCGGCGGCACACGCTCAATTGCACCCAAACGTAACACCTCCGCCGAAGAAGGCGCCGCCAAAGGAGAAGCCCCAGAACTTGGCTGCTGGGCTCGTGAAGCAGAACCCGAAAGACGGGCTTAAGTACATTTGGATTCCCCCCGGGACTTTCCAGATGGGCTGTTCGCCAGGGGACAGCGACTGCGGCATCGACGAGAAACCTGCCCATCCAGTCACGCTCAGCAAAGGGTTTTGGATCGGGCAGACGGAGGTGACCGTGGGGGCATACAAACGCTTTGCCAAGCAGACGGGCATGAGGATGCCCCCCCCGCAGAGTTTCAACAAAGATTGGGTAAATGAGGCCATGCCCATTGTGAATATCTCCTGGTACGACGCCCAGGTTTATTGTAGGTGGGCGGGAGGGCGGCTGCCCACGGAGGCGGAGTGGGAATACGCGGCGCGGGGCGGAAACACGTCGGCGCGTTACGGGCCCCTCGACGGTGTGGCTTGGTACGGCAACAACAGTGGCCAGCAGCTTCATGCCGTTGGGCTGAAGGGCGCGAACGGGTTCGGGTTGTTCGACGCGCTTGGAAATGTCTGGGAGTGGGTGAATGACTGGTACGACCAGAGCTATTACAAGGATGCTCCGGCGCAAGATCCTCCCGGGCCCACGAGTGGTCAGCATCGCGTTCTGCGTGGCGGGTCGTGGAACTCTGATCCCAGGATCGCTCGGGCATCGGCTCGCGGCAGGCTGGACCCTGGCAAGGGGGGCACTAACGTCGGGGTTCGTTGTGGCGGGGAAGTGATTAAGCCTTGATCCTTTTTCCTTTTCCCTTGAAGTCTTGCTGGGTGGTAGCGGGAACTGGCTTCTGACTCCTGACTTCTGCCTCCTGAATACTGAATCCCGAATCCTCGTTCAGCCCCTGACACCTGAAACCTGACACCTGGAACGCAACACCTGGCACCTGCTCGTCACTCGTCACTGCTCTCTTGCGCGTCTGCTACCCGGCGCGCGGAATGAAAACGCGAGCGGGCGCGAACAGGCGGACGCCAGGAATTTCGGTGGTAACGCGCAGTTGGTGGTAGCCCGCCTTGGGGGCTGGTAACGGTTGGAAGGTCAGCACATATTGGTGGCTCAGGTCGTTCGCAAATTGGCTCAAAAAAGGCGAGAAAGCCAGCGGTGTGCGCGTTCCCTGGAAGTCGGATTGCCCCCCCGTTTCAGAGGCCAAACGCGACAAGCAACCTTGCCCGTTAATGAGAAGGGACTCATCCTCCTCTAGAGAGCGAGCCCCTCGAGCAAAAATCGTGTAGATGGGAACGTTGGTGCTTTGTGCCAAGTCGATCGCACGCTGCAACTCCGAGTTCAGGGTGGCCTGCGACTGTTCCAATCCCTGACTGATATCGATGCCATCGCTGATCAGCAATAGCCCGCGGCGATTGCCGTCTCGGGGCCAATTCTTGAGCAGGTCCGTCACCGAATCGTAGATGCTGCCTCCAGCCATCGCGGAGCCCACGGGAAGGCGCAGGGCTTTCACTGCCAGCCGGTAGTCGCTGGTGAAGTCCTGAACTACTCTATTTCCCCCGTTGGCTGCGTAGGCAACCCGTATCCGTGTGCCGGCGGGCAAGGTTTGGAAGAAATCCGCCAGATCCTTAAACTGCAAGCTCACATTATCCCCGATCGAATCATCGACGAAGATGGTCAAGTCCAGCGGGCCCGACTGCGCTGTTGCGGGAACCCACGAAACCACCGGCCGGCTCTTGTTGTCTTCATAAACCTTAACGTCGTCAGGCGTGACGACGGGAAAGGCGCCAGGCTTCCGGGTGCGAACGGTCACGGTGACCTGCACCGTGTTCGTAGGCGTGGGGCCCGGTCCCCCAGCGCCGAGCGTAGGAAGCACGCTCATGAGTCCTGCTGCCAGAACACCCACTCCCCATCGAACTGAGCAACTTCTCACAGCCCCTCCTCAGGGCCTAACAGGATGCTGAATAACCTTTGTGAACGTTGTCATTCCGGCCCCGCAGTCGCGGGAGAGGAATCTCGCCCTGAAAACACTCTACTTGGGAGATTCCTCGTCGCCTGCGGCTCCTCGGAATGACAGGCTGGACGGGTTTTTCGGCATCCTGCTAATGCCCTGTCTCCTCATACCTTCGATGCCCGCGCAAAAGGCCGGCGTTGCTATGGTAGCATGGTTGGCTTCGACGCTGGGTTCTTGTTTGCCGGCCAGCGAACCTCGCGGTGCCGTAGGCGCGCTTGGCAGGGTCTGAGCCACGTTAGTGGTCACGCAAAGCGGGATGGCCCACGGCACAAGAAGCTGTGAATGAATTCCCCTTCTCACCACGGAGACACAGAGGGGCGGGGTCCTTCCCCTTCCTGAATCCCGAATCCTGTTTTTGCCCCTGAAACCTGACGCCTGACACCTGACACCTGCTCTTCCCCACCTGCCGCCTACCTTCTTCTTTTCAACAACATTCCCGCCTTCGACGCGTAACTTCCTTTGTTTTCTATAACATTCCCGCTTTGTGACCGCCTGTGGAAACCCGCTCCTTTGTTTTCATAGACATCCGCGCATTGCTCGTTCAATTTCTCGAAGTCGAGAAGTCGAAAGTCGAGGGTCGAGAAGTAACGACCACGTCCTAGGCTGCCGCTCGATTCCAGTTGCCCTCATATTGGATATTGCAGCGCCCGGCGCTAAAAAAACCAGCCAATTCACTATTCACAATTCACCATTCCTCATTTCCTGTTCCCTATTCCCCATTCCCTGTTCCCTATTCCCTCCCCCAACTCTTCCCCCCCTGACACCTGGAACCCGGCGCCCGAAACCTACTTTTCCGCTTTGACAAGCGCTTTTTGCACTCAAAATCGAGTTCGTTTTGGGTTCGTTTTCGCTCCAAAAAACAGCTAAGTGATGTGTTTCCAACAAATCCTTAGGTTCGTTCCCTCTATTTAGTATCTTTTTTGCCTTTTGCGTCCATCTTCCACAGCCGGGCGGCCGATTTAGAACCCCTTGCCAGCGGTGTCGTGGTGCGTCCAGCATACGTCAACGTTAGTAGGCTACCACATTTCCGGCCTCCTGTCAAGAGCAAAAACGCCGCATTCGCAAGAGCGGGAGCGTAGAGGCGGGCGCCGTCGCGAACTCCCCTCAATTGCAGTAGGCAGTCGGCAGTAAGCAGTAGGCAGAAAGCAGAAGGCAGAAAGCAGAAGGTAGAAAGCAGAAGGCAGAAGGCAGAGACTCTCCATTCTGGCACCTGACACCTGGAACCTGACACCTGAAACCTGCCCTTCCGACTCCTGACTCCTGAATCCTAGTTTGGCCCCTGACACCTGAAACCTGACACCTGGAGCCTGCCCTTCCGATTCCTGACTCCTGAATCCTAGTCTAGCCCCTGACACCTGAAACCTGACACCTGAAACCTGCCCTTCCGACTCCCGAATCCTGTTCTTCCCTCAGCCTCAAGGGGCATTGGCACGTCGCAGACCCGTCGCGGCCTACGGTCCGCCGATGTTAAAGGTGGGCGGGTGTGCGCCGCCCGCGATTCGAGCCTGCACGTAGGGGTACAACCCGGTACCTCTGTACCGTTGAATACCCGTGCCCTCATGGGTACAACTTAGGTTAGTTCTAGCAGAACCCAGGAGTGAACAATGAAGGCGAATTCATTGTTAGCGGTTTCTTTTGCCGTCATTATGATTGGGCTCCATACCTCTGTGCTTTGGGCTCAAAGCGGCCAGGGGGAGTCCTTGGGTGACTATGCCAGAAGGATGCTGGCCTGCGAGAATTTTCCGCCACTTTGCCGAAACGAAGGCGTGGCGGATGCAATTCGACAGTTAGAGCCTCTGGACGGAAAGCAGCTTAGTAGGTTCGTCCTGAGCTTCAGAGACCAAGATACGGATTTCCCCGAGAGGGCTAAATGGGAACGCGATTTGTTCACATGCAAGCAAGCCTTCGTGAAAGCCTATCGCGATATGGAGCGGATCAGGGAAAGCTGCGGATCAAGCCAGGGCCTAGTTCCCCCTTACTGCGACAAGAGGTTGGCCCAAGCACAGGAAATCTTGACCCGTGCAAAGGGAGATTTCTTACGGAGCGTTAAGGTCGGTCAGGATAAAGGCGTTCCCTTGCATGAGAGCCTTTGGCCTCACGAATCTCAAATGATGAAAACTGAGCTAACTCCGTCGCCGGGAACCCATCAAACACCCACGGATGGCAATCGGCGAGATGCAGGAATTAAGCGGATTGCTGCCAAGTCTGCCAGAACGTTTGAAGTTTATCACGGGGCGCTCTCTGTTATCGTAACGCCAGTCCCTGGCGCTGTGGGCAGTGATCCTGCTAGTTCCATGGGTATTGGTGAGGTAGGCCAATTGCAGGTGACTATAAGGAATAACAGCCCGTTGGCGCACACTGTAGACATTATAATCTCCTGCGGCTCCTGGAGCTATTCCGAATATCGGAGAGTCCCTCCGTACATGCAGTACTCAGGAGCCAATGTGCCGTTTGGGCAGCGGATGCTACTCTACACTCCCGGCCCCGATTGCACTATTGATAACCTGCAACTCGACACCTTGGTGAGGGACATAATAGAGTAGGTAATAAAATCGGTGTTTCCAACACCTTAAACGAAGAAAAGTCGTCAATGGAGACACCGCGGGGAGAGGGCATACCGTTTTCCGGGGAATCAAGGGGAACCCGCTTAGCCGCCTAGTCCCTGCCTTTATCCACAAAGACCGTGGGAGGCTGAGCAAACCAGCCCCGGCACTTCACTTTGCGCGGCGTTGTCCGCGTCTGCGGGGATTAACGGCGTGAAGATCATCTTTAGTCGCAAGGGATTCGACAAGAGGAACGGGGGCGTTGCGAGTCCGATTTTCCCTGATGACCGAATCTGTTCATTGCCTATACCAATCAGTGACCCTGCAGGCTGGGACCCCAGATACAGAGAAATTAAGTTCGCCGAGACCAACCTCGGGATGCTTGTTACCGATCTCACCGGCAGACGCGCGAAGCGTTATACCGGCAACAGTCACGGGCACATTGACCCCGACCTCCGCACCGAAGCGTTGGTCAGACGTAAAGGGTGGTTGCCCGCTTACGGCCCCGGCGATAGGGCGCAAACACACTTGGCGAACAATGGCGTCGGTGTAGGTGATGTTTTTCTCTTCTTCGGGTGGTTTCGCCGGGTAGAAGAAGTTGGAGGCCATTGGCGGTTTATCCGGGGAGAACCTGATATTCACCTGCTTTGGGGATGGCTTCAAGTAGACACAGTCTTTCACGACATAGCGAATTGGGGGAAGCTTCCGTTGTGGGCTTATTCCCATTCACACGTTTATGAGGATGATGATTGGCGGGCAGTGGAAGATGAATATAGGGACACGCTGTACGTGGCTCGAAAACGTCTCCACCTGTCTGGCTTGCGTTTGAACTTAGCCGGGGGAGGCGTATTCAAGAAGTGTCATCCGATGCTGCAACTAACCGAACCGGGGAAGAGCCGCACGGTTTGGCGTGTGCGCGCGTGGATGTATCCATTTCCCAATAAGCCTCCGCTGAGCTATCACGATGACAGGAGCCGATGGCGCAAGGACGGCAAAGGATGCCTCCTCAGGACCGTCGATATTGGCCAGGAATTCGTCTTGGACGCCGACTACTACCCGAGGGCATATCAGTGGCTCGCCGAGTTGTTCACAGCAGCAGCCTAGGGACCCCTTGTGCGAGGTGCCGACCCTACTGATTTCGCTTTAAATGGCACGCGATACGGATTCTTTCCGCGACGGAGAAGGAGAACCTCTTTCATGCCGAGAAAAAGAAGAGCGCGAGTAACCAGTGTCACTGCTTTCCTGCCCTTCTCGATTGACCTGGCTAAGCTGAAGGCTGGGAACACATTGGAGTTTCGAGTCAGAAGCCGCGATGAGCTTCTTGGAACGCTTCTCATCGGTCGTGGCAGCGTCGAGTGGTGGCCAGGAGGCAATAAGGTCAACAGGCTCCGAAGGAGTTGGAGAGCGTTTGCTGATATGCTCGACAAGTATATGAGGTAGGACCAGCCTGCGTTGCCGCGGAATCCGCAATGGTCGCAGAGTGTTGACAGCGTCCCTCTGAGGGGATTACGCTCCGGACATACTTAGGCCTGAAAGAGCTCGCCAGAGAGGATGGGAAAATTGTTATGGCTAAGGAGTGCCCGAACTGCCGCCGACTCCATCCCGACACGGCTCCACACTGCCAATGTGGGTACGACTTTGAAAGTGGCTTGGTTAAGCAATTTGACCATCGACAGGTATCAGAGGCCGAGATCGAGGAAGAGCTAAAAGGCCTCCACGAGCGGAAACCTGCGGCCCTTGTGGGCCTTCTCATCTCCGTCCTTGTGTTCCTTGGCACAGGGATGTTTGGGCGCGATGCGACGGCAGTACTGGTCATCGTGTTTGTCGTCCTCATTCACGAATTAGGGCACGCCTTCGGAATGAAAATGTACGGGTATCGGAATGTCCAGATGCTGTTTATCCCGCTCATGGGAGCGGTGACGTCAGGTACCCCAAAGAATCCGAGCAACGCCCAAAAAGCGGTAGTGAGTCTGTTGGGACCGCTGCCGGGGCTGCTCCTTGGTGGCCTATTTTGGGTCTTGTTTTCCACAAGTCGGGTGGAACTCTGCGGCGAACTCGCACGCACATTCTTGTTCTTGAACCTCTTCAATTTGCTGCCCCTGGCGCCTCTCGATGGGGAGAAGTTTTTTGAGTATCTCCTTTTTGCGAGACATGCGAAGCTGGAGTTGGCTTTCAAGATTCTCACAACCTTCCTACTTGGGCTAGTTGCATTTCGTTTAAAGTCGCCGCTACTGGGAATTCTTGCCGTGCTTGGCATCCTATCTCTGAAGCGCCAGTACCTGAACGCATCGTTGGCTCAGAAACTGAGGAGGGAACTGGGAAGTACGACATCCTCAGAAGGAGAAATCCCGCGAGAAGTCCTTACGTCGGTCAAGGTGCAGCTAGAACAACAATTGAGCGAGCGCGAGCGAACGCCCAAGGTAATCGCCCGCAACATTCTGGACGTGTGGCAAAGGGCACAGGGCCGAGCGCCGTCCGCAAAAGCGACCCTGGGGCTGCTATCTTTGTACTTCGGAACTTTTTTCGTTGTTGCTTTTGTAGCCATTTTGGGGACCGTGGCTAACATCAGAGCGAGTACCGTGAGGAAAGTGGAAAGCGCCACAATAGATGGAAAGCAGCGACAAGTGGAACTGATATACCAAATGGGAAAACTCCTCAGCCGCACTTCTCTGGATGGGAAGCTCTATCACGGCCTGTGCGAGATATATTATCCCGACACAGGCGCGGTCAGGGTTCGCGGATATTGGGACCGTGGGAAGTGGGACAGCGAATGGTCTTACTACGACAAGAAAGGCAATGTATCTGTGGTTGTGACGCTAGAGAAAGGGCGTTTCGTTTCTGAGAAGGTGTTGCTCACGGACGGATGGGTGAAGATAAAATTCGAATCACTTCCCAAGGGAATGCAAATGGTTCTTCGGGGCCATGACTACGGTAAGCCGCAAGGCCCAACGGAGTCCCTGCTGCCCACGGCGCCTCTGCATCCGCCAGTTGATTATTACCAGCGATTCATGCTGGCCGGAAAGATAACACGCTGAAGAGAAGGGGTCCAAGGACGACACACGAGGCCGCCATTGGCCGAAACCAAAAGCAGATTCTTCGCTACGCTCCGCTCAGAATGACAGGGTGTGGCGTTTTCCTCTACGAGTGGCGAACAATCCGTATCAGACTTCAGATTCCAGAGCGAGATTCTTCGCTCCGCTGCGCTTCGCTCAGAATGACAGGCTGTAGCGTGGGCTTACCTGGCCATCCAACCGCCATCGACGGTGAGGATGGTACCGTGGACGTAATTCGAGGCAGAGGAGGCGAGGAACACGACGGCTCCCTTGAGGTCCTCGGGTTCGCCCCAGCGCCCGGCGGGGATTCGAGCCAAGATGGCCGAGGCGCGCTGCGGGTCGTTTCGCAGGTCCTCCGTGACATCGGTGCGGATATAACCGGGCGCGATGGCGTTGACGTTGACGCCTTTCCCCGCCCATTCGTTCGCCAGGGCCTTGGCAAGTTGACCCACACCGCCCTTGCTGGCCGCATAGCCCGGAATCAGGATGCCGCCCTGAAACGCCATAAGTGAAGCAGTGAAGATGATCTTACCCTGGCCCCTCTCCACCATCCGTTTTCCAATCTCCCGGCTCAGAATAAACTGCGCGCTAAGGTTGACTGCAATCAACTTGTCCCAGTATTCGTCGGGGTATTCGACAGCAGGTTTGCGCAAAACGGTCCCGGCATTGTTCACCAGGATATCGATGGTTGGAAAATCGGCCTGCACCTGTTTGATGAAGGCATAAAGAGCCTTGCGGTTGCTGAAGTCGCAGGCATAACCACGGAAGTCTCTGCCCAGCGCCCGAACCTCCCGTTCCACCTGGCTGCCGGTTTTCTCCAACGAGGCGCTGACCCCGATGATATCTGCGCCGGCCTCTGCCAGAGCCAAAGCCATGGCCTTTCCGATTCCGCGCCGGCAACCGGTCACCAGGGCGATTTTGCCCTGGAGTTTGAACTGGTCAAGAATGTGCATTTCGCCTTCTTACCTCCTGTTGCCCTAGGGGCCATCTTCTTCTCCTGCCAGGAAGAAAAGATTCACCACGGAGCGCACAGAGACCACAGAGAAAAGTACTTCTGCTTGCGCGAGCAGGGATTACAAGGTTACGGTTCCTTGTTTGGTGATCCGCAGTCTTTGCCTGCATCTCTTCTCCGTGACCTCTGTGGTGAAATCCTTCTTGGGTTGCTGCTTTCGTAAAACGTGGCTTTCATACTCTACACCTCGGAAAGGTTCTTAATCCCAACAAATCGCCACTAAGAATAGGCCACCGTGAGTGTTGACACCAGAAGCAAGCGTCCCGAATCAGAAGTTCGTTGATGAGGTCAGCCCTGACTTGTCGGGGCGAAAGAGGGTAGCCCACGGTCCCGCAGAGCGGGATGGGTATGCGAACCCTCCCTCTCCCCCGTCCCCTCTCCCGCCCGCGCGGGAGAGGGGCGTCCCGCAGACGCGGGGCCGGGTGAGGGCTGCTTCCCCCAGGGCTGGCGCCCTGGGCTACCATCTTACGCCCCTGTCGGGGCTGTGGAACGGCTACCCGAAACTGGAAGACTTTGTTAACGAGCTTCTGACCGAAGACACGAGTTGATCTTTTACTGAACAGCGGAATTTGGAAGTTGCCGGCAAGCGAGGCTTCACATAAACTCGCTTTTCGGAGTTGAAGGGCACTTACCCTATGCCTGCGGCAGCGGCGACGGTGACGAGCAGAACGATCACGACAGCAGAAGGCGGCGCCTACGCTTTAATCCTTTTCTGTTCCCAAGAAGGGTCGGTCCAAATCGGGAAGCTCGGCCCATTGCAGCTTCGCCGAGGTTTCTACGTTTACGTAGGCAGCGCGCTCGGGCCGGGAAGTGTGCGGGCCCGCGTCGCGCACCATCAGAAGTTGTCGCTGCGACCTCACTGGCACATTGATTACCTGCGACCCCACACCCGTCTCGACCGGATTTGGTATTCTCACGATCGGGTTTGTCGCGAGCATCAATGGGCTCGCGTCATCAGCGCGCTGCGGGGAGCCTCTGTTGCCATTGCAGGATTCGGCTCGTCGGATTGCAGGTGCACGACGCACCTTTTCTTCTTCACGAGGCGGCCATCGTTCAAGGAGTTTCGGCAGAAAGCGCAAGGGAAGGTTCGGGCGGGAAAGGCACCTCCTGTGTATGTCTTTCACTCGGAATAAGCGCAGATGTTGAATCGACCCCCTGACCCGGCCCGCCTTCCGATGAAGTGCATTGGGACCCGCCGGGACCCATCACCATCTGACACGCTAAAAGGTGAATGTCTCTCCCGTCGCCCCCAGATGAGCTTGCGGATTCTGTTATCTTTCGATTCTGAACCCAATTTTAAGGGTGACTTGGAATTCCGTCACCGCACCGTCTACGATCTTGCCCCGTTCGTCCACAACCTCGAACCAAGCCATGTGCCGCAGCGTTCTTGCCGCTTCCGCAACCGCTGCCTTTGTAGCTTCGGCATAACTCGTGGGTGAGGTTCCTACCAGTTCTGTGATTTTGTATGTTCCCGGCATTGTGTTTCTCCTTGGTCAATTTGGTTTGCCTGCAGCGATGCATTCTAACCCAAAAGGTCTTCTAGAGAGACCGGAATCGTGGCAGGGGGGTAGTGTCTCAGTTTGATGTAGAGGCGGCTTCACGCCGCCATTTGGCGAGGTAAACTCGCCGCTACATCATCAAACTGGGACACTACCAGGCATGGCGTATGCTTGACAGTTTGCACTGTGCCTCATAAAATTAAATTGGTCTAGCTCATTTGGCGGCAAACAAGGTTGGACATGGACAAGAAGAAAGTCGAATACTACAAGAAGCGCCTGGTCACGACGCAAGATGAGTTATTGCGAACGGTGACGAAGTCCGAGCGCGACGGGCGTGAGGCGGACGAAGAAGCCACTCAGGATATCGCCGACAAGGCCGCCAACTCCTACACCAAAGAATTCCTTTTCCACCAAAGCGACGAGAACCGGCGTCTCCTGCAGATGGTCAACGAAGCCCTGGAACGCGTCAAAGACGGCACGTACGGCCTCTGCGTGTCCTGCCAAGGGGAAGTCCAGGTGAAACGGCTGGAGGCGGTGCCTTGGGCACGCCATTGCATCGAGTGCCAGGAAAAACAGGACCAGGGTCTCCTCTAGCGCGCTGAAGCAGCGTCGAAAGCGAGGTTCGTCTTCAATCTCGCCCGCAATTCCAAAGTGCCCACGCCCCCCATTCTTAGGGAACTAGTCGGAAGTTTGCTTGCTGTAGTTTCCCCCACCGTTTGCCTGTTGTGTCAGCAGGAACTCACGGAGCCGGGCGGCGCATCGATATGTCGGGCCTGCTGGGAAAGCCTTCAACCCTGGCTCGGCCCCGCTTGTGAACGTTGTGGTCTCCCTTTCGCGTCATTACAGGCAGTGGACTCTGTAGACTCGCTTTGCGGCTTGTGCCGGCTGGGCGAACCGGAATTCGACAGGGCGCGAAGCTATGGGCTCTACACCGGAAACTTGCGCAAGGCCATCCTTCGTTTGAAATTTCGCGGGCGGGAATACCTGGGCCACCGCCTTGGCGCACTTTTGGCGCGGGCATGGCAGGGGCTGCCCGAGCCTGAATCAGCCATCGTGGCGCCGGTACCCTTACACCCATCCCGAAGGCGGGAAAGAGGGTTCAACCAAGCTGAACTGCTGGCGAGAGGTCTGGTAAGAAGTCTCCGAAAAGAAGGGAGCGGATCGCGATTAGTTGTGGGTTCCCTGCGACGCATTCGTGCCACTGTTCCGCAAGTGGGCCTGAGTGTGAGCGCTCGACGCGAGAATGTTCGCGGCGTCTTTTCCGTGGGCCGGCCCGAAGAGGTGCGTAATCGTACAGTCGTTGTGGTCGATGACGTGATGACGACCGGGGCGACTCTTTCCGCTTGCGCCGCCGCCCTCAAGCGTGCGGGCGCCACGCGCGTCCTGGCCTTGTCGCTGGCTCGCGCGACGCCGCAATTCCCCGATGTGGGCGCCCTCGATCTGCCCTCGCCTATTGACGAATTTAGGCATAACTGAACATAATGAAAACGGGGCGGCAAGTGATAGTGCCTCAGCAGGATGAATGTTATGTCGGAGGATGACCACCAACGGTCGCTGCAAGAACCGGTTCTCGTATTGAACGCGACCTATGAGCCCATTAACGTCACGGCAGTTCGCCGCGCCTTGGTTCTTATCCTGAAAGGCGTAGCAACCACAGAAGAAGATGACGGCAGCTTCATCCGTGCGGCGCGGTTCGCAATTCGTATTCCCTCGGTCATCAGATTGCTGGAATTTCGGCGGATTCCTTATCAGACACGGGCCTTGTCTCGGAAGAATTTGCTTTTGCGTGACCGCTACACCTGCCAGTTCTGTGGCCGGGCTTTCCCAGCGCACGAGCTCACGCTGGATCACGTGATTCCGCGCTCGCGAGGTGGCCATACGGACTGGGATAACCTGGTAGCCTGCTGCCACAAGTGCAACAATCTGAAGGGCGACCGGTTGCCGGAAGAGGCGGGGTTGAAACTTCTGAGACCGCCGCGGCCGTTTACGCTGCACACCAGCCGTCAGATCATGCGCATGATGGGCCGCTCGGACGAACGGTGGCGTAAGTACTTATTCTGCTGAGAGAGCTCTTTCCTCCTTTATTGGGACACTACCCCTTTTTGGTGAGCGTCGCCACCTATTGCCTTCGCATTCCAAGAGCTTCGCTCCTCCACAAGCCGCGGCACTCCATTCTGCACAGCGAGGCCAGGGGAATACAGGCTTAAGGCGAGATGAGCAACAGGGTGCAATTGGGGCAGGGAAGTGAGTCATTTGGCGGAAGCACGAGCACAAGCTGATTCGAGTGTGTCCACGAACTTGCCCGATTCTCGACGTTCAATCCTCTGGACCGACGGCCTGCTGCTGGCTTTTCTGGCGGCTCTTGCCGCTTTTCCTTACCTTAATACTCTCCATAACCTTTTCGTTTACGACGACAGCTTTCAAGTTGTGAATAACCCCTACCTTCAGAATTTTCATCACCTGAAGGAGATTTTCACTACGCCTGTTTGGTCTTTCCTTGGCGGAGACTACCCCCATAACTACTACCGTCCCATGATGTCATTCGGGTATTTGCTCTGCCGCCAGTTTCTCGGACCCGTCCCGTTGGCCTTTCACCTGGTAAGCCTCGTGCTGAACGTGCTCGTGATCCTTGTGCTGTTTCTCGTTACCTGGCGCATGTTTAACGACCGCACGTTGGCGTTTGTGGCTGCGGGCTTGTTCGCAGTACATCCAATCCACTCGGAGTCGGTCGCCTGGATCGCAGCCATCACGGACATCGAGTTGGCACTCTTCTATCTGCTGACGTTCTGGTTCTTCTTGGGGCTTTCTAAAGTTCACGGGCGAAGGTTGATTCTCGGCGAATTGGCAATGGTCGTGAGCTTCGCCCTGGCATTGCTCGCAAAGGAACCGGCAGCCACCTTGGTGGTGCTGGCCACACTTTACGAGCACTGCTGTCGGGAGGATCGCAAGGAGACGAGCGATGCAGTCAAACTTTCGCGCTACGGCCCTCTTTGGCTCCTGGCACTCGTATACCTGATTGTCCGCACCCACTTTGTGGGAGGGTTGGTAGGCAGATCCCAATTCCCCAATATGGGGCCGGACGAGGTAATCTTCTCCGCCCTCGCGCTGGCCGGCCAATACGTTTGGAAACTGTTCTGGCCTGCTAGACTTTGCGCTTTTTATGTCTTCCACGTGAGCACGAGTCCTTTCGACCCGCGCGTAGTCGGGGGTGCTGCGGCGTTGACGGTGCTGGCGTTCCTTGTTGTGTTCATCTGGAATCGCCAGCGTTTGGTCTCCTTCGGACTGCTCTTCTTCTTCCTCAACCTTGCTCCCGTCTTGACCGCGCCTTGGATGGCTGCCAATGTGTTCACTGAGCGCTACCTGTACTTGCCATCTGCAGGATTCTGCTGGGTTCTGGGCTGGGCGGGGACGACTTTGTGGAGAGCTACGAGAAGTCATAGCGCCTGGTGGCGCGGCATCGTAGTCGTTTCCGCACTTGCCATCGCAGCCTTATGCACTCTCAGAATTATCCGACGAAACCGGGATTGGCACGACGACGAGACATTCTACCTTGCCACACTTGCCTTACAACCTGACGCCTACATAATTCACAACAACCTCGCCGCGCTCTATCTCGACCGAGACGATCTCAAGAATGCGGAGCAGGAATTACGCGAGGCGGATAAGGCGGCACCGGATTATCCCTTGGTTCTGAATAACTTTGGATTACTAAATCTGAAACTAGAACGTTATGACGCCGCGCTGGGCTACTTGATCCGCTCCATCATGAAAAACCCGAACGAGCCTCAGCCTCACCTGTACCTGGCACTCGTGTACAACCAGATGGGGAAAGCCGACTACGCAGAAAAGGAATACCGGACCGCGATCAACCTGTCCCCTCTCAGCCAGCGTGCGCATGAGGGATTTGGCGAATTCTGTTTCGACCATGGGAGACTCCTGGAGGCCGAGAGGCAATTCCAAGAATCCCTCCGGGCGGCCAAGACGCTGAATGGGTATTGGGGGCTGGGGTTGGTGTACTGGCGTGAAGGCAGGTATGCGGAGGCCGATTATGCCTTCCAGGAAGCTGAGGCATTAGTGCCCTCTTCCGGTCGCGCCCATATCATGCTGGGATTGCTTTATACAGATACAAATAGGAATCGCGAAGCGCTGCGGGAATTGCAGACCGGATTGAAGAGCGAGCCCGGAAACCCTCAAGCCCTCGAGGCGCTGAGGAAACTCCAGAGTCAGGACTCTTCGGGTGGTGGTCCGAGCGCCACTCCCGTGCGGTAATCAACTCCAAAGCCGGTCCCAGGAACGTTCGTTGTCCCACTCGGTAGTAGGCTCGAAATAGCCCGTGCCGGGTTTCAGATGCTGCCTCATGACGTCTTCGTTGAGCGTCCACCGTCTTCAGCCGGTTGAGTAATTCATCGGGGACCTTAGGCCGCCCGTCGGGGAACCGGTCACCTTTCCATTCCCGGGTCAGCTCGAGGCGCTGCTCCTTTGAAAACATTCCGAGCTGCGCCCATCCGCACACACTGAAGCCCAGGACAACAACGATCAACACCAGCCAAGAGAAACTCTTTTTCATGTTCTTGTCTCCTTAATCGAATCAGCAGAGTATAGCAGGGGATCCAGCCCTGTGCAGTGAGTGGCCACGTCAGGTGTTGGTATCGTTTGGAATGGAGATCTCCATTCCAAATGACACTAGGACCCACCTGCTAGATAACCCAGTGGGTCCTATTGATCGAACCCAGGGAACCGAGTACTCTATGGCTAGCGCAGGTTATGGCGAGAGGTTGGGAAAGCAAAGCGGTTGAGTCACAGATGGAAGCCGCCCGGTCTGACCAGGCGGCTGCTTCGAAGGAACGCGTTACCCCCGATAAGGCTGACGCGCACCGCAAGAAGGAAACTTTACTCCTCGCCAGGACCTACCTTCTGCAACAACTCCAGTCCAGCCAGAATCCCCGCCACCGCGAGATGTTAGAAAAGGCGCTTGCCGATTTGGAGAAACAGCTTGCGTCGACCGAAAAAGTCGATGGATCCGCCGGCGTTCCTTGATCTCGCAAAGCGCCGACTTCATTGGTCAGTCGTCCGTTGTGAACAGAAAAAACGAGGCGTGGGATTGCGACCATTATGATCCGCCACATTGTAGCAAGTACAATATGTCTCTTGCCCTCGAATCATCGAAACTGTTAGTATTAGCTGTTGACCTGCAGTTGGTTCCCTCGCACAGGAAGCAGGTATCGTTGAAGCCGGAGAGCGTCTTCCTTAATTCCTCGAGCGTAGTTCCCCTGGTTGAGTCCTTAGCCCACACCCAGATTTGTGACTGTTATCAATGCGGGAAATGTACCGCGGGATGCCCGATGGCCGCTGGCATGGACGTTCCCCCCACGCGCCTCATTCGCCTGCTGCAACTCGGCCATGCCAAGAGGGCGCTCGAAGCGCAAGCGATTTGGCAATGTGTCTCATGCCAGACCTGCGCCACACGTTGCCCGAAGTCCGTGGATTGCGCGGGAGTGATGGATGCGCTGCGGCAACTGTCGGCGGAGCGCGGGTTCACCACACGCAAGCAGCAGCGCACCTTGCTCTTCCAGAAGGCCTTCCTCAAAAACATCCGCCGCAACGGCCGCCTGAACGAGTTGGAGCTGATCGGCGAGTTCAAATTTTCAACCTTCCTACACGGTCGCAGCCTTTCCTTTCTCTTCAAGGACGCGACGCTGGCCCCCGAATTGCTCAAAAGGAAGAAGTTCCATCTAGTGGGCGAGAAGGCCCATGACCGGGCCGTGGTGGCCCGCATCTTTGCGCGCTGCATGGACAACTCACTGCTATGAATCTCGCCTACTATCCCGGCTGCGCCTTGCACGGTTCTTCGAACGATTACGAGCAATCCCTTCGGGCTTGCCTGGAGACTCTGGACGTCCAACTGAAGGAAATCGACGATTGGATCTGCTGTGGCGCCACCGCCGCGCACTCGCTGAACCAGAAACTCTCCGTCGCCCTGCCCGCGCGCAATCTGGCTCTGGCGGAGAACAAAGGCTTCCGGGAGATGCTGGCGCCCTGCCCGATGTGCTCGATGCAACTACTCAAAGCACGCAAAGCTCTGGTGGAGGATGAGGCTCTTCGCCGCAGCATGTCCGAGATCGTGGAATTGGAAGTTCGCGGTGAGACGCACGTGCTGAACCTGATTCAGCTCTTCGAGACGATTGGTTTGGACCGGCTCAAGGCCGCGGTGAAGGCTCCACTCGGCTCGATTTGCGCCGCCTGCTATTACGGCTGCCTGCTTACGCGGCCCGCAAGCGTGGTGGAATTCGATGACTCGGAGCAACCCCGCTCCATGGAGAAGATACTGGAAGCGCTGGGCGGCAAGACCGTGGATTGGAACTTCCGCACCGAGTGTTGCGGGGCCGGGATGACCATGGCCAACGAGCAGACGGTGCTGGACCTCTCGCATGAGATCCTGAGCAATGCGGCCGCGCACGGCGCTAACTGCTTGGTGGTGGCCTGCCCCATGTGCCACGTGAACCTCGATATGAAACAGCCAGCCATCGAGCGGCACTACGGCGTACGGCACGCGATGCCGATCTATTACCTGTCCGACGTGGTGGGGCTGGCGCTGGGATTCAAGCCCGAGGCGCTGGGCATCGACCGGCATTTTGTGAGGAAAGCGTAGGAGACCATGTCCCGAATCGGAGTCTTCATCTGCTGGTGTGGCGAGAACATCGCCCGCACCGTGGACGTGGAAGAGGCCACCAAGCAGGTGGCGCAGTTTCCGGGCGTGCATTGCGCGGTGAACTATAAGTACATGTGCTCGGACCCCGGCCAGACGCTGGTGCGCGATAAGATTGCCTCCGAGCGCCTGGACTCTGTGGTGGTTGCTTCCTGCTCTCCTAACATGCACCTGCGCACCTTCCGTAATGCCGCGGCGCTCGCGGGCCTAAACCCGTACCGCGTGGAGATGGCTAATATCCGCGAACAGTGCTCGTGGGTTCACCCGGACCGTACCCAAGCCACGCCTAAAGCAGTGCAATTGATTCGCCTCTCGGTGGAGAAGGCGCGGCGCGACCACGAGCTTCAGCCGATCCGCGTGCCCGTGACGCGCCGTGCACTGGTAGTCGGCGGCGGGGTGGCGGGGATTCAGGCGGCGCTGGACATCGCCAACTCCGGCTACGAAGTGGTGATGGTGGAGCGGGAGCCTTCCATCGGCGGCAAGATGGCGGGACTCTCCGAAACTTTCCCAACCCTCGATTGCTCGCAGTGCATCCTGACGCCGCGCATGGTGGAGGTGGGACAGCACCCTAAAATCCGGCTTTACAGCTACTCGGAAGTGGAAGCTGTGAGCGGCTACGTGGGCAACTTCAACGTCACCATCCGCCAGAAAGCGCGCTACGTTGACATCAGCAAATGCACCGGCTGCGGCGAGTGCTGGAACGTCTGCCCGCTCAAGAGGAACCGCAGCGAGTTCGATTACGGCCTGGGACTTCGCCCGGCCATTTATGTCCCGTTCCCGCAGGCCGTACCGGCCCGCCCGGTTGTCGACCCCAAAACCTGCGCCAAGCTTATCCGCAACGGCTGCGGATTGTGCCTTAAGAAATGCCAGGCGGGAGCCATCAACTTCAAGGACCAGGACAAGCTGGTGGAGGAGAAGGTCGGCGCTGTCGTCATCGCCACTGGTTATAAGTTGTATAACATTGGGAAAAACCAAGACAGGCCCGGCCTCGAAGGCTACGGCGAGTACGGTTATGGCAAGTACAAGGACGTCATCGATTCCCTCCAATTCGAGCGGTTGATGTCGGCTTCCGGCCCCACCGTCGGGGAGCTCAAGCGGCCCTCCGATGGCGCGCTGCCCAAATCCGTGGTTTTCGTCTCCTGCGTGGGTTCCCGCGACAACGCCAAGGGTCTGCCTTACTGCTCGAAGATTTGCTGCATGTACACTGCCAAGCACGCCATGCTTTATAAGCACAAGGTGCACGACGGGCAGGCCCACGTCTTTTACATGGACATCCGGGCGGGCGGTAAGGGTTATGAGGAATTCGTCCGCCGGGCCATCGAGCAGGACGGCGCGAAGTATTACCGTGGGCGGGTCTCGAAGATCACGGAAGAAGACGGCAAGCTGATTGTGCGCGGCGCGGACACACTGGCCGGCGAACCGGTAACGATTGAGGCAGACATGGTGGTGCTGGCAGCCGCTATGCGTCCCGCCGACGGGGTCGAACAACTGGCCCAAAAGCTCAACGTGGGGTACGACGAGTACGGCTTCCTGCTGGAATCGCACCCCAAGCTTCGCCCGGTAGAAACCAGCGCGGCGGGCGTCTATATCTGCGGCGCCTGCCAGGCCCCCAAGGATATTCCCGAATCTGTCGCGCAGGCCTCCGCGGCGGCAAGCAAGGTGCTGATAACATTCTCCGCCAGCGAACTGACGCGCGAGCCGGAGATTGCGAAAA
>Ga0326727_10011642_pt1 | contig 20372 bp, 13 predicted proteins | sample MB2enrmetagenome_FD_207643 | JGI IMG/M metagenome (GOLD analysis project Ga0326727, IMG submission 207643) | Lab enriched peat soil microbial communities from McLean, Ithaca, NY, United States - MB29MY | ecosystem: Environmental > Terrestrial > Soil > Wetlands > Peat | place: USA: New York...
AAGAAAAGGCGTGGGTTGAGATTGTGCTGCGTTGTGATCCGTGGATCAAGAACCCCGACTCCTCCAACGGATTACTCGACATCAATCGCGATTTATTTGGGCGATTGGCGAAAGTTAGCAGAATTCAACAGGAACGAAATACCGGAACGATTTCCCCAGAGCTTACAAGACGGACCGGCGCTGACTATGATGTTGCAGTCATTTCTAACGGCAAGGAGAGGAAGATCGACGTGGCCGCCGAGCGCGAGCGCTTGACAAAGGAGATCGCCAAGCTTGAGATAGGTCTAACCGCCGCCGAGCGCCAGTTAGGCAACCCCAGCTTTCTAGCCAAGGCGCCGGCGCATGTGGTGGAGGGGTTGAAGGAGCAAGCAGCCGAAACGCGGCTGCTGCTCGACAAGGCGCGGGCCGCGCTGGAGAATCTGAACGAGGAAAGGTAATTATGTCCTGCGATTGTGGTCAATGCCGGGAGCACTACAGAACCCTTGGAATCGGCTACGGAATCCCCTCGGAATCCGAGATTCAAGATGCCTATCGCGAAGCCGTCAAGCAATGGCATCCCGATCTCTATGAGAATTTCGCCAGCTTGCGGGCGGATGCGGAAGAGCGTTTCAAGCAGATTCAAGTCGCCTTCCGGGAGTTGGGGGAGCATAACGCGCTGGCGGTGGAAACGCCGGTGGAAAGCGCCGCCGCCGAACCGACAGAGGAGAAGCGGTCCATCTCGTTTGGCGACGCGCCCGGCTGTCAGGCCGGGCCGCATTTCACCCCGGAGGCCGAAGAGATCGTCAATCACCACCTGGGGAAGCTGGGCACAGCCCAGGCCATCGTCGATCTCACCGGCGCCCGATCGCACACCAGCACTTACGCCCAATTCATGCTTCTCGGCGACCTTGGGATGATCGTGCGGGATGCGCGCAACATCTTCTCCCTGCTCTGGTACAAGGACCTGGGCGAGATCAACCTGATTCGCAAGCAGGAGCCAAGCAAGCCCAGCATGTGGCAGAGTTTCGTCGGTGGCATCTCCGGCGCCCAGCCCAAGTGCGTGCTACAGATCAACCGGATCAATGGAACGCTTTTTTACTCACTTTCCCGTGAGGCGGAAGACAGCGTCAAGGAGGTTATTTGCGAGTTTCTTCAACGCAAGAAGAGTGAATTGCATTCCTGAGCGCGCGAAAGAGGAATTATGGAATGGAGAAGCAGCCGGATCGACGCCATGCTGGAGCAGGCCCTGCTGGAAGATAAAGCCGCCAGCGACGCCACCACCAACCTCACTATCGATCCCGACCTGCGCGCGACAGCCTCGATCATAGCCCGCCAGGAGCTGGTGGTGGCCGGCCTGGGCGCGGTGCCGCGCATTCTTGAGATCTTCGCCCGCCTCGACCGCCGTCCGCAGTCGCAAACCCGCTTCGAGGTCATCAGCAACCCGGAGATCTTCGACGGTGTGCGCGTGCGCAATGGCGCGGTGCTGGCCGTGATCCGCCATAACGCCCGCGTGCTGCTCAGTTGCGAGCGGGTAATGCTCAACCTGATGCAGCACCTGAGCGGCGTCGCCACGCTGACGCGGAAGTACGTGGACGCCATTCACGGAACCCCGGCCCACGTGCTGGACACGCGCAAGACGGTGCCCGGCCTCAGACTTCTGGAGAAATACGCCGTGCAGTGCGGCGGAGGAACCAATCACCGCATCGACCTGGCCAGCGGCATCCTCATCAAGAACAACCACATCTCGCTGGGCGGCGGTTTGCCCGCGGTGCTGACGCTGGCTCTCGAAAGGCGCAGAAAGGGCCAGCGCGTGCAGGTGGAGGTGCGCTCCTTCGAGGAGCTTGAAGAGGCGATCACGTTTGGCGCGGAGGCCATCCTGCTGGACAACATGACTCCCCAGGAAGTGAAGCGATGCGTCGAGCGCATCAAGGAAGTGGCGCCGGGGCATTATCCCCAGGGGCAGCCCGGCAGCGAACCTCAGGCGCGCTGGATTCCCACCGAGGCCTCCGGCGGAATCGTGCTGGAGAACATCCGCTCCTATGCCGAGACTGGAGTGGACTTCATCAGCGTGGGCGCGCTGACTCACTCGGCCAAAGCGGCGGACATTTCCATGAGCATCTCCGCGGAGTGAGAGCCGTGTTCGATCTGGCTGCGTTCGAAGCCGCTCTGGCGGGAACCGTCTTTGCCGGCAAGCTGCATTTTTCTCCGGTCACCGATTCCACCAACACCGATGCGATGAAAGCCGCGCGGGCGGGTGCTGCGCACGGCTCAGTCTACCTGGCCGATGAGCAACTGACCGGGCGCGGGCGCGGCGATCACGGATGGAGCTCGCCCGCCGGCGAAGGGCTCTATGTGAGCGTGCTGCTGCGCCCACCCATGCCTGGGCGCAGGCTGCCGCTCTTGCCGTTGGCCGCGGGACTGGCCGCGGCCGACTCCATTCGCGCCGTCTCCGGGCTTGAAGTCGATCTGCGCTGGCCCAACGATCTTATGCTGGGGCAGCGCAAGACGGGCGGCATTCTGGTCGAATCGAAGACCGTGGCCGGCAAGGTGGCCTTTGCCGTCGTGGGCATCGGCATCAACGTGCATCAGCGCGGCTTTGCCGATGGATTGCCGACGCCCGCCACTTCTCTCGATCTGGAGGGAGGCCGTTGGATTCACCGGAAGGATTTGCTCGTCTGCCTGCTAAAATCGCTGGAGCGCGAGGCGCGCGGGCTGCTCGATCCGTCGCTCGCAAAGGCGATTCCCCGGCGCGTGGAAGAGGCTTCGACCTGGGTGCGCGGCCGGCAGGTCGAGGTGCACGGACCGCAGGCTTGCGCGGGCGTTACAGCCGGGCCGGACGAGCGCGGATTCCTGCTGGTGCGCACCGATGCCGGATTGGTGACGGTGCGGACCGGCGGCATTCGCGCCGCGGAAGTGAGCTAGACGATGCTGCTTGCACTCGATGTGGGCAATACGAATACGGTGCTGGGACTGTATAGGCTTGACGGCGAAAGGCCGGAACTGGCGGCGCACTGGCGCGTCACCACCCACCGCAGCCAAACCGCGGACGAGTACGGCGTGCTCTTCGTGAATCTCTTCGAGATGAACGGCCTGGCGCCCGGCCAGGTTCACCACATCATCATCTCCTCGGTGGTGCCGCCGGTCGAGTCCACGCTGCGCCAGGTATGCGAAACCTACTTCCACGTCCAGCCCTTGTTTGTCGAGCCGGGCATCAAGACGGGAATGCGGGTGCTGGTGGATAACCCCGCCGAGCTGGGCGCGGACCGGCTCGTCAACGCCATCGCCGCCTTCGAGCGCTACGGCGGCCCGTGCGTGGTGGTGGACTTCGGCACTGCCACCACCTTCGACGTGATCTCGGCCAAGGGCGAGTACCTGGGCGGCGCCATCGCTCCGGGCCTGGGCATCAGCGCCGATGCGCTCTTCTCCCACGCCGCACGGCTGAGCCGCGTAGACATCAGGCGCCCCGCCAAGGTGATCGGCACCAACACCGTTACCCACCTGCAAACCGGCCTGTACTACGGTTACATCGGCCTGGTGGACGGCATTCTGGAGCGCATCGTTGCGGAGCTTGGGGCGGAGCCGGGCGCAAAGCCGCGGGTGATCGCCACCGGCGGCCTGGCGCGGCAAATCTCCGAGGACTCGCGCTTCATCTCCGAGATCGACGACATGCTCACCCTCGATGGGCTGCTGATTCTCTTCGAGCGCAACCGCGCGCCGAGGCCGCGCGGAAAAGCGCACTGAGAGACCCTTTACTGGGACTTGCCATAGACGTGCATTTGGGAGGAAATGGCCAATGCGAACGAGGGACAGGGTTGTGGTCCGCTGCAATGCGTTGGTTCACATGATTCTTGTGGGATTCTTGCCCCTAATCTGTCATTCGGAAAGTGCTTTCAGTCAAGGTCCACCCCGCCAAGACGACCATATCCCTCGCGCAGAAGTTATTCGGGTTACGCCAAGCGCTGATCTCCCAAACGATTGGATTGTTACCGTCCGCATTGAGGTTCGGGCCACCGATAGGCAACTCGTGGTCCCATACTGCCCGGAGGACAACTCGGACGAACATGCCCTTTGTAGCGCTTGGTTGGAACGTTTTGACGGGAAGGTCTGGCGCAGAGCGAAGCCAAGAATCCACGAATACGTCCTCGGTATGGAGGGCATTGACCACTGGAAGCCAGCTATTATCACTCCGGGCAATAGCAATTTCTTTTTGTATTCATTTTCGACGAGATATTTTGGAGTTCGGAAAGGTGAGCCTCTGCGTGTAACTCTGGATGCTTGGACTGACGCGAAATCCATGCAATACGATAATGCGGCCGTATCACTGTTGACACCAGTGTTCAAAGCTCCTTCAAAGTGATGGCGAGGTTTCGAGTTAGATCGTGCTCAATTACTTCAACTACTTCACCGAGATCGAGGAGCGCTTCCAGCAGCGGCGCGGGGCGCTGCTGCTGCTCTCGACGCTCGACTGGGCGCTGATCGAGACCTGGCGCGAGGCCGGCGTTCCGCTGGATGCGGTGCTGCGCGGCATCGATGCGGCCTTCGATAAGTACGAGGCGCGCCAGAAGCGCGGCCGGATGCGGCGCATCAACGGCCTGGCCTGGTGCGCGCAGGCGGTAATGGAGGCCGCGGAAGAGCTGCGCGAGGCCTCCACCGGTACAGCCACCGCGCCAGCCGGGAGCCGCGAGTCGGGCTTTGAGCGGGAGCGCGTGGCCACGCATCTGGAATCGGCGGCTGTGGCTCTGGACGCGGCCACTGTAGCGACTGAAGCCTGCGCCGCAACCGCCGTTCGCCTGCGCCAACTGGCCGCCGAAGCTCGCGCCGCCGCTGCTCCGGAAAGCATCGCGGCCCACGCGACCACCGCGGTTTATGATCGCGCTGCCACGCAAGATCTCGAAGTTCTGGAACGCACCCTCACCGTCCTCGAAGAGAAACTCTTTGCCGCGCTCACCGCCGCCGCGCCTGAGGAGCTGCTGGTTGCGCTCAAGGAGCACGCCGCGCGCGAGCTGGCTCCCTATCGCAGCCGCATGGGCGCCGTGCAGTTGCGGCAGGTGGAGCGGCAGTTTGTCCAGAAGCAATTGCTGGTTCATTACAGCCTGCCGCGCCTCAGCCTCTTCTACATGAGCCAGCAATGACGATTTCCAAGAAACGATCCGCTGTGGTTTCCCACCCTTTCCGGTCGCCGCGGGTCGCCGCGGCAACCGGAAAGGATGGGGCACCCAGCAACTCACAATCCGCGCAGTCGCAACTCGTCGTGATCGAAAAACCAATCTACGGCGGCGCGTTTCTGGCTCGGCTCGAAGGCAAGGCCGTCTTTGTGCCGCTCACTTTGCCCGGCGAGCAGGCGCGAGTGCGAATCACGGAAGACAAGCGCGGCTACGCAACCGCGGAAGTGGACGAAATCGTGGCAGCTTCTCCCCAGCGCATTGCGCCCGCCTGCCCCCACTTTGGCGCCTGCGGCGGCTGCCATTATCAGCACGCAACCTACGCGGCGCAACTGGCCTTCAAGCATGCCGTCCTGCGCGAAACGCTGGAGCGCGGCGGCGTGGCCGCGCCGGTCGAGATCGACGTGCTGGCCGCCGAGCCCTGGCGCTATCGCAATCGCATCCGGCTGGGGTTCGACGCGGCCGGCAACCCCGGCTACCGCGGCGTGCGCTCCCACGCGGTGATCCCGATCCGCGAGTGCCCCATCGCCGCGCCGTTGCTGCTCGACGCCGCCAAAGCCGCTGCCGAAGTTGCCTGCCAGTTTGCCCCGGCCCTGCGCCTCGCCGGGATCTCGCTCTTTTGCGATGCCGCCGAATCCGCTCTGCTGGCCAGCGTCTTTATCTCCAGCGCCGCACAGTCCAACCCGGCAAAGTCAAGGGACCGCTTTGACGAGTTCGCTCGGGCCGTCCGCGAGCGAATTCCCGTTCTCAAGGCCGCGGAGCTTGTGGCCGAGGGGGGCGCGAACGAGCAGCCCCGCACAATTGCCCAGTGGGGCGACGCTTCCCTCACCTATCGCGCCGCCGGCTTCGACTTTCGCGTCGATCACGGCGCTTTCTTCCAGGTGAACCGCTTTCTTGTCGACGCGCTGGTCGAGCGCGTAACCGCCGGCCGCAAGGGCGACCTCGCCTGGGATCTCTTTGCCGGCGTCGGCCTCTTCGCGCGGCGGCTCACGGCCAGCTTTGCCCGCGTGGTCGCCGTCGAGTCCGCGCCCGCCGCAACCCAGGCGCTCACGGCCAACCTCAAGGGAACGGGCGGGACCGCCGTTCGATCCACGACGCTCGACTTTCTGCGCTCCGCACGCAAGAGCCGTCGCCCCAATCCGGCGCTTCCCGAGCTGATCGTCGTTGACCCTCCGCGCATTGGCCTCGGCCCGGAGATTACAGCGCTCCTCTGTGAGATTGCCGCGCCCGCGCTGGTCTACGTCTCCTGCGACCCGGCAACGCTGGCCCGCGACCTGCGCGCGCTCACCGGCGCGGGCTACCCGATCCAATCCATCACCCTCGCCGACCTTTTTCCGCAGACCTTCCATCTGGAAACAGTGGTCCAGTTGCGCCGCTCCTGATAGGCTTGACCCCCATAGAAGCTTTCCAACTTTCAGGCGCGATGCAAATCGATTCGACCACCTCCGGCCAAATCCCCAACAGCCCGGCCTCGGCGGGCCTGAGCGCCGTTCCGCTCTTCCATGCCGCGTGGCTCTTTGCCGCCGGCATTGCCGCGGCCCATTGGTTCTGGCTGCGGCCCAGCCTGGTGCTGGTCGCACTGGTCCTAGTAGCCGTACTCTGCGGTCTTGCCGCCTTCCGTGCGCAGCGCATCGCGTGGCTGCCGCTGGCGGTTTTGTGGCTTCTGCTGGGAGCATGGTGCGCCGAGATGGAGCCGCAACCGGCCCCGGCGCCCGCGCTCTCGGCGCTCTCCGACGGCCTGCTGCGCACCGTCGAGGGAGTCGTAGTCGATGCCGGCCCCGTGCGCGACGAGATCGAACAGAACCTGAACGACAGCGATTCCGCCGAGCCCGCCGCCGCGCCCCAGCAGCAACCCTCACAGCGCATCGACCTGCGCGTCTCCTCGCTCGAAGTGGTCACCGACGCCGAGGACGCGCAGACTCCAGTTGCGGGCGGCGTGCGCCTCACCGTTCGCTGGCCGGCCCCAGACGCGTCGAATTCGGCCACGTCCCATTCGCCCGGTTCAGGCCCGCCCTTCCAGCCCTTCCGTTGCGGCGAGCGCCTGCGCGCCGTCGTCCGCCTGCTCCCGCCGGAGGTCTACCACGATCCCGGCGTCTGGAGCCGCCAGGATTTCCTTCTCGACCAGGGCATCACCTCCACGGCGACAGTCAGCATCGACCGCGTGGACCGCCTCGGCCCGTCCGCCGGCGCAACCGGGGTCCCCGGCGATGCCCAGCGGGCGCCCACTTCGTCGCTGGGGTGGTCATTCCTCGCCTGCCGCATCAGCGGCCTGCAGCACGCCTCCAGCTCCCGCCTGCTGGCCTTGCCGACGGCCATGCGCCGCCTGCCCGCGCCGCTCCGTCTCAGCCAGGACGACGCCATCATGCTGGCCGCCATGGTCACCGGCGACCGCACCTACCTAACCCACTCCCTGCGCGTGGGCTTTGAGCGCACTGGCTCCTTTCACATGCTGGTGGTCTCCGGCTTTCACCTGGCCATCGTCGCCGGATGCATCTTCTGGTTCGCGCGCCGTCTGCGTCTGCCCCGCGTTCCGGCCACGTTCCTCACCATTCTGGCCTCCTTCGCCTACGCGCTCTTCACCGGCTTCGCCACGCCCGTGCAGCGCTCGCTGTGGATGGTCACCCTTTACCTGCTCGCCCGGCTCCTCTACCGCGAGCGCAGCCCGCTGAACACCATCGGCTTTGCCGCGCTCTGCCTGCTGGCCTTCAGCCCCCGCAGCCTGTTCGACGCGAGCTTCCAGATGACGCTGCTGGCGGTGGTCGCTATCGCCGGCATCGCCGCTCCACTGCTCCTGAGCACCCTCCACCCCTACGTCACAGCCACGCGCGACCTCCGCCTCGTGGTTATTGACGCCAAGCTCACCCCGCGCCTTGCCCAGTTCCGCGTCACGCTGCGGATGATAGCCACGGCGTTGCAGGCAGCCGTCTGTGGGCGATGGTCGCGCCGCATCGCCTGGCGCACCTTCCCCTGGACCGTCCGCCTTTTGCTCCGCATCGGCGAGCTGATGGTTATCTCCTGCGTGGTGGAGCTAGCCATGGCTTTGCCAATGGCTCTTTACTTTCACCGCATCACCGTCTTCGCCCTGCCCGTCAATGTGTTTATCCTGCCGCTGCTCGTGGTTTTGATGCCGGCCGCGCTGGTCACGCTCGTCGCGCTGTGGGTATGGCCGGCGGCGGCGGTTCTGCCGGGCATGATTGTGGCTTTTCTGCTTCATGTTGGCGTCGGGCTGGTGCGTGGCTTCGGGTCGCTCTCTTTTGGAGATTTCCGCATTCCCGCGCCGCTTCTCTGGCAATCGGCCGCCTTTTGCGTCCTTCTCGCGGCCTCCATCGTGCTAGCTTCCTTAGCTGCCTCTCGAGGAACCCGCTGGGCAGGCCGAGCTGCCTGGGTTACCCTGCTGCTCGCCGCCCTCGCAGCGGTGGTCCCACGCCCCGTCGATCATCCCCGCGACGCCCTGCTCATGGAAGCCATCGACGTGGGCCAGGGCGACTCGCTGCTGCTTATCACCCCCGACGGCAAGACTCTGCTCATTGACGGCGGCGGATTCGGCGGCGGCCCGCATCAGGCTCCGCAGGACTTCGATATCGGCGAGGAGGTCGTCTCCGAGGCGCTGTGGTCGCGCGGCATCCGCCACCTGGACGCGGTGGCGCTGACCCACGCCCACTCCGACCACATGGGCGGCCTGCCCGCCGTCCTGCGCAACTTCCATCCCGCCGAGTTATGGGTGGGCAATAACCCCCGCTTCGGCGCTTACAACGCGCTGCTCAACGAGGCCGCCGACCTGCATGTGAGGGTGCGATCGTTCCGCGCCGGCGACGAGCTCTCATTCGGCGCCACGCAAATCACCGTGCTTGCGCCCTTCCCCGACTACCAGCCCGGCCCCGAGCCCGGCAACAACGACTCGCTGGTGATGCACATGGCCTACGGCGCAACCTCCGTCATGCTGGAAGGCGACGCCGAAGCGCCCATCGAAGAAGCCATGCTTGCCGAAACCGGCCTCGAGAGCACGCTGCTCAAGGTAGGCCATCACGGCAGCATCACCTCGACGCGCCCCGCGTTCCTCTCCCGCGTGGCTCCACAATGGGCCGTCATCTCCTGCGGGCTCCACAACAGCTACGGCCATCCCCGCCAGGAGGTGCTCGAAGAGCTGCAAACCGCCCACGTCCGCACCTTCCGCACCGATCTGAACGGCGCCACCTGCTTCCGTCTCGACGGCAAGACCACCGCGCCAGATCCCGACTGCGGCTGGCGGCAAGCGCCGTGAAGGCCTTTTCGGGGGTCGGCAGACCGGGGCTGGCGGGCCGGGGTTTCGACCCGAAGAAAAGGCCGGGCGAATCAACAGGGACTTTTGGCCCTCCAGTATGCTTTTCGGGGGTTCCGGCCGAAGTTACGCCGCTTTCCGTACCTATTCAGCACTTTCAGAACCTCACCCTCAATCCCACCTGAATCTGCCGCTCGCGGTAGAAGTCGGTCGCATTCACGTTGAGCGGCTGGCCGAAGGCCGTGGTGTTGGCCTTGACGATCGTGCCGTTTGATTCTGTGACCGGACCGGTCATGAAGTTCAGCGTGGGCAGCCCGCCGTAAGGGTTGCCGGGTTCGAGGTAATAGCCGGTCGTCTCGACTTCCGTCACGTTCTGGTGGTTGAAGAGGTTGAAGCTCTCCACCAGCAGTTCCAGCTTCCGCATCTGTCCCAGATCGAAGCTCTTGCCCAGGCGCAGATCGGCCTTCCATGTAGCGGGATAGCGGTAGGTATTGCGGCCCACGCCATAGACGCGATTGTCGCCGCCGGAACCGTTCATTCCCGGCCCCAGGCCTACGATGGCCGCGCCAGTGGTCACATCGAATTCCTTGGCCAGCGAGCCCGAAGTGCGCATGGTGTAAGGCAGCCCGCCGCGGAAGTGCCCTATCCCCGAAACCATCCAGCCGTTCGCCAGCCAACCCGCCGGGTTGCGCAGCTTCCACGGCGCTTCATAGATGACCATGGCGGCGGCCGAGTGGCGCATGTCCAGGTTGCTGGTCCCGTACTCCTGGCTAAAGTTGGCGGGGTCCAATACGTCGCTGCCGGCCACCAGCGTGCTTTCGTTGGGGTTCCAGTCCATGGCGTGCGAGTAGGTATAGTGGGCGTGCAGGCTGAGGCCCCGGCGGCCGTAGCGGGTAACTTTAAGCATCGCCGCTTCATAAGTCGAGTTAGCCCGGCTCATGATCTCCGATATCTGCTGGTAGTCCGGATTCAGCCGGCCGGCAAAACCCGTCGGCGAGTTTGCCGACGGCCAGGATGCGTAAAACGGCACCGTAACCTGAGCTGTTTTGATCGGTCCCATCCCTGTGGCGTCCACAACCATATAGGTTATCGTCCCTGGGTTGACCTTGGGATCGAAGTTGGTATCGATGGAGATAGGCAGCCTGCGCCCCAGACTTACCATGGCACTGCCGGTAAGTTGTACGTGGCCGGGCAGCGTCTCTTCCAGGGCAGTCACGGCTTGATGCACTTCTGGATTGCGGAAGTTGGGCGCAAACTCCACCACCCCGGGCTTGACCACGCTTCCCGGCGGTCCGGTCAGAACGTAAGGAAACGGCGGCGCGCCGCCGGCGTTCAAATTGTCGGTGGGCCGGAGGAAGAAGCTCAGGTCGCCGTTGGGGCTCCCGGTCTGGGTCAGCGCGGTCTCCACAGTCGCGTTCTCCAAACGCCCAAAATACATTCCGTAGCCCAGCCTCAGCACCGGCCAGTGCGTCTCGCTGTTTCCCACCGCCAGGCTAACTCGCGGACCCCAGTTATTGCCCAGGCTGGGCAGGCCGTGGGGAGGCAAAGTGCCGGCGGGTGAGTTCGGGGCGATCGGCGGGGGCCATAACGCTGCGATCGGCGGCGGCAACTGCTCCCGCTCCCAGCGCAACCCGGCGGAGACAACAACCAGCTTGTGCGGCTGCCACTGCGCGGTGGCAAAGCCGGCCAATTCGTTGGTGCTTAGATGCCAATCTGTGGGGCCGATGGTCTGTGAGTAATAGGAATAACAGGGCAAGGTGCCTCCCCCGTTCAGGCCGCCCGCCGGGTCGCGCCACACCTTGCCCGTCTGATCGCAGCCCCTCCATTGGCACTTGGGCTGAGTATACGGGTCACACTCGCCGGGAAGACCAAACGCGGCAAAGGTGAGCGCGTCGGAGACAAAGTTCTCGACATTCGAATAGGTATAAGTCCCGGTCTGATTGCGCAGCAGGCTAGTGGCGTCGAAGTTATGGCTGAAGTCGAAGCCGGCCTTCACCAGCAGGCTGCCTCTTATCCAGTCCACCGACTCCCGCGCCTCGTAGACCCGCTCGTCAGGATAACTCCCCTGGCCGAAGCGCGAGGGATTGCCGATGGTGAAGCCGTAGCGATTGTCCACCACGATCTGCGGCAACTGGCCCCACACACTCGGGCCAAGCAGCGTCTGCTCGAAGGCCGACGGCGCCCCAGGCCGAGCGCTCAGGATGTTATGCCCGAACGAGCCTTGAGTTACGGCAAGCAGATTGGGAGTGAGGAACGCCTCCCAGCGCCCCAACAGCCACTCCTCGCTGGCCGCGCTCGATCCAAAGCTGTGGTTTCCGTAGTTCTCCGAGACGCGTGTCAGCCCTCCGCCCGGCGAGTTCCACGTGGCGCCGATCCCTTCCAGCGTGAAGCGGTGCCGCTCCGCCGCCTGCCAGTCAAGCCGCGCAAAGCCGGTCCACTGCTGAGCGGTCCGTGGAGCCGGTCCGAGCAGCGGCGGACCGAGAGGTAAACCCGGCAGGCAATTAGAGCTTGTCCAACTCTGCGTCCCACCCAATGTTTCCAACATGCAGGAGTATTGCGTCAGCGCTTCTGGCAACGGATTGGCGCTACCCAACCCCAGACGCGCGCTCAGCACTTGCATCTGGTCATTCGTCGGCTGGGCAAAGAACCCGGTTGTTTCGGGACATTGGGATAAGCCGGCCGGGCATGGGCTTTGATACATCACGAGGTAGGGATGCTTCACCATGGAGAGCCCCGGATCGTTGCGGTTGTAGCTGTCGAGGGCGGCAAACCAGAAAAGTTTGTCGCGGCGGATGCGCCCACCCGCGCCGATGCCCCAGACCACTTCGTGGTCCGGCGGCGTATATAGCTCCGGCGATCCGCCCTGGACGCTGCCAAAGTCGTTGTCAAAAATCGGGACAGAAGGTAAAAGTCCTGTAACCGGGAGCTGCGGCGTCTCAGTGACCCACTGGGAAAAGGGGTTTTGCGCGCTGAGAAACCTCCCGCGGTCGAACAGGAACCCCTGGCCGTGCAGCCCGTTGCCGCCGCGCTCGGTCTCCACGTTCATGCGCCCGCCGGCGGCGCGCGCTCCTTCGGCCTCGACGTTGCCGGCCACTGTCTCGACCTCGCGAATGGCCGCTTCGGCCACGGCCGCCCCATGCCCGCCGGCCCACGCCCGCCCCATGCCGTTCTGTTCGGCCCCTCCCTGCCCATTCGCGCCCGGTCCCGACGACTCAGGCCCGGAGCCACCCGAGCCCCCAAAGGCCAGCCGGATGCTCGCGCCATCCACCGTGCTGTCAACCGGCTCCTGGCCCGCGCCGCGCAGCGAGGTCTGCGACGCGCCTCCCGCCGGAGTGGCGGAGGCGGGCGCATCCAGCGCAAAGTCTTGCCACCTGCGTCCGCTCACCGGCAGCGCCTGCAACTCAGCGGCGCTGAACGTCGTGGTCACCACCGGAGTCACCGGATCGACGCGCTGAACAGCCCTGGGAGCCTGCTGAGCCGCAACCGGCCAGGGCTGCCCAGACAAGGGCAGCGCCAGCAGCGGCTCCGCAGCCACCGTGGCAATCAGCGCAGGCGCCACAGGCATGAGGATCGGCTGCGCGCCATCCGGCCAGCGCCGACTACTCAATGGAAGCTCCAGCAGCGGCTCTGCAACCGCCGTTGCTGTCAACACCGGCGTCACCACCGCAGGCATTTCCCGCGACAGCTCCGGCGCACTTCGCCCGCTCAAGGAAAGCGTCTTCAACGGCTCCGCGGAAACCGTCGCGCTCAGCGCCAATTGCTGTTGCGGCCTGGCTGGCGCCGGCGCGGTCTCCGGCGGCCTCGCCGGCGCAGGCTCGCGGGACGCAACTTGGATGGAATTAGCCGGAGGAAGCTCAAACTGAATTGCCGTCTGCACGCGCGCTTCGTGGCCGGCAGCCACGAAGATGCCCTCCAAGCGCCCGTGGCCCAGTTGCGCGCTCTCGGCCTCCAGCGTGTACTCGCCCGCGTCCAGCCCGGCAAAGCGGTAGGTGCCATTCTTGGCGGTAGTGGTGCGCGCCTCCGCGCCGGTGGCCTCGTTGCGCACCACCACGGTCACCCCGTCCAGCGGCGCGGAATACAGGTCTGTGAGCTTGCCCTCGATCACTCCGCTCCCCGGCAAAGGGGCGAAGGCGCCCTGCGCGGCGGCAGCGTGGCCCATGCCCGCAAACCCGCAGAACACGGCCACCGCCAGCGCCTTGGCCCAACTCCGCTTTGCCCCTGCCATCGAGACACCCGCTCGCGGCAGACCATGGGGAAAACGCGCGACACACTTGCTCTCTGCCCCGCTCTATCGGCAGGTCCGGAGGAGGCGCAATCGCTGCCGGCATCTCCGCGCCCCGCAATGGCAAGAAACACTGCGGCGGCACTTGCCACCAGCCTGGAAACGGAGGCAAGGAACTTCGTTCCCGAAGCAACCACAGCCTGCTGCCGCCCCAAACGCCCAAAAGTGAACTTGCCAACGATTCTATGCCCGATTCGGTAAACTGAAAAGACTGCATCTCGGATTTAACTCCGCCAATAGGCGTTGGCGGCCCGATCTCTGATCTCTGACCCCTGAGCGCTGATGTTCATCGATGAAGCAAGAATTCGGGTCAAAGCCGGCGCCGGCGGCAACGGCTGCATGGCCTTCCGCCGGGAGAAGTTTGTCCCCCGCGGCGGACCCTCGGGCGGCGACGGCGGCCGTGGCGGCGATGTCGTCATGGTCTCCTCGCAGCGCCACAACACCCTCATCCACTTCCGCTACAACCCCGAGCACAAGGGCCAGCGCGGCCAGCACGGGATGGGCTCCAACTGCACCGGCCTGGACGGCGACTCCGTGATTCTCCAAGTCCCTGTCGGCACAGCCCTTTACGACCAGGAGACCGGCCAACTCATTCACGACTTCCAGTTTCCCGACGAGCAGATCGTCATCGCCAGAGGCGGGCGCGGCGGGCGCGGCAACCAGCACTTTGCCACCAGCACCCACCAGGCACCGCGCGAGCACGAGTTGGGACGCCCCGGCGAGGAGCGCGCCTATCGATTGGAACTGAAGCTGCTGGCCGATGTGGGCCTGGTCGGATACCCTAACGCCGGCAAGTCCACGCTCATCTCGCGCATCTCCGCCGCCAAGCCCAAAATAGCCAGCTACCCCTTCACCACCCTCGAGCCCAACCTCGGCGTCGTCACGGTCGGCGAGGAGCCCAACGAGGAGTCCTTCGTCGTCGCCGACATGCCCGGCCTAATCGAGGGCGCGCACCTTGGCTCCGGCCTCGGCACCCAGTTTCTCCGCCACATCGAGCGCACCCGCCTGCTCGTTCACCTGGTCGATGTCTCCGACGCCTCGGGCCGCCCCGATCCCGTCCAGGACTTCAAAGTCATCAACAAGGAGTTGGCCAGCTTCACGGGCAGCCCGACCGGTCAGGGGTTCGACGGCTTCTCGGAGAGCGTCGACGGCCAGCCCGAGGACAATCACCCCTTGGCCCATAAGACCATGATCGTCTGCGCCACCAAGATCGATTCCGCCAACCCCGAGAAACTCAAGAAGTTGGCCGCCCACGTGAAGCGCCGCAAGCTGGAGTTTCACGCCGTCTCGGCGGTAACCGGCCAGGGCATTGAAGAACTGAAGTGGTCGCTGGCCCGCCGCCTGCGCCCCGCTGAGGCCGTGAAATAGGGGAAGAGCGGATGGGCGTGAGCCGGCGCGCAGAGCGCTTTGAGAGGCAGCTATTCTCTGCCCCGCCCGATTCCTGGTGAGAGGGTCTTCTTCGGAATCATCCTTGCAAGGTCAGGGCAAGCGGTCCGGCCATGGACAATGCGCAGCGAAATCATGGCCTGTCAGGTTAGCCGATGCGCTCAATCGCCATGGCGGTCGCTTCGCCGCCGCCGATGCAGATGGAGGCGATCCCGCGGCGCAATCCGTATTTCTCGAGCGCCGCAGCCAGCGTGATAATCATGCGCGCGCCCGATGCGCCGATGGGATGGCCGAGAGCGCAGGCGCCGCCGTGGACGTTGACCTGTTCATGGGCCAGGCCCAGATCGCGCATGGCCGCCATCGCGACTACGGCGAAGGCCTCGCTGACCTCGAACAAATCCACCGTGTCGAGCGTCCAGCCGGTCGCTTCCAGGAGCCGGCGGATCGCGCCGATGGGCGCCGTGGTAAAAAGCGCAGGGGTGTTGGCGTAGGTGGCGTGGCCCGCGATGGTTGCCAGCGGCGCGAGGCCGCGGCGGTCCGCCTCAGAGCGCCGCATGAGCACCAGTGAGGCGGCGCCATCGGAGATCGCGCTGGAACTTGCGGCCGTCACCGTTCCGCCCTCGCGAAAGACAGGCTTGAGATACGGAATCTTCTCCGCAGTTACTTTCAGCGGCAGCTCATCGTGGTTCACCTGGCGCAAGACCTTGCCTTTGTTTACTGAGACGGGAACGATCTCCGCGGCAAAGGTGCCGTCGGCAGTGGCTTTTTGCGCCCGCACGAGCGATGCCACGGCATACTCGTCCTGCGCCGCGCGCGTAAATGCGTAGCTATCGGCGCACTCCTCCGCGAACGCGCCCATTGCGCGGCCCTTATCGTAGGCGTCTTCAAGCCCATCGAGAAACATGTGGTCGAGAACGCGGCCATGCCCCATGCGATAGCCGCTGCGCGCGCGATCCAGGAGATACGGGGCGTTGGTCATGCTCTCCATGCCGCCCGCGACCATGATCTTGGCGCTGCCGGCCAGCAGCAGATCGTGCGCCAGCATGGCGGCCTTCATACCCGAGCCGCACACCTTATTGATGGTGACTGCGCCGGTGGAAGCCGGCAGTCCGGCGCCAAGCGCGGCCTGACGCGCAGGGGCCTGGCCCAGGCCGGCGGGAAGCACGCAGCCGAAGAACACTTCGTCCACGGAATCGATCGGTATCCCGGCGCGCTCGACGCTGGCGCGTATGGCGATGGCGCCGAGTTCAGGAGCGGAGAGCTCCTTCAGATCGCCCTGGAACGCGCCGATCGGCGTGCGCGCGGCGCCAACAATCACCACCGGATCGGTTGCTGCCATTCGTCGCTCCTATAGTGTCTTCGGAAATGCTGTAAGCCGGAGTTCCCGTTCTGCCTTTCGGCTGCGAACCAATATACATCATTGGCCCTGTTTCGACGCGATTCCCCGGATACTTCTTCGTCCAGCCCGCGAGGTCGCGACTGCTTTCGCATCGCCGCGGCGCCTACCCGGCCGGCAGCGGCAGTACGCGCACCAGCACCTTTCCCATCGGACCTTGAGCCAGTCGCGCAAACGCCGATTTCACTTCTTCGAACGGAAAAACCCGGTCTACGACGGGCCGCCTGCGCGCTGCGTCCAGCCGACCGACGATTTGCTTCCACACTGCTTGCGCCGCGTCGACTGAATAGTCATTGGCCGACACTCCTCCAATGCGATTCCTCTTGAAGAACAGCGCCGCTGTATTGAACTCCGGCACAACGCCGTTGCTCCTGCCGACCGCACTGATCCGGCCTCCGGGTCCAAGCATGGCTACGACGTCGTTGAATTGCGGACCGCCAACCATGTCCACGGCCAGATCGATTCTCTTCGGGGCAATGCTGTTCTTGACCAAATCGCGAACGGCTGCAGCGTCTGGCGCAAACACGAAATCGGCGCCTAGTTCTTTTAACTTCGCGCCCTTCTCCGGGCTTCGAGTCAATGCCACAACCGTGAGGTTCATCGATTTTCCAAGCAGAACCGAGGCTGTGCCGACCCCACCGGAAGCGCCTGTAACCAGCAGTACCGAACCCGCGGCAGGCGGCGCCGGCGGATCGCTCCATTGAGTCAAGGCTTGCCACGCGGTCAGAAATACCACAGGAGCGCCGGCCATCTCTTCCAGGGACCAGCCCTCGGGTATCGGAACCAGATTCGCGGCAGAAACCACTGTCTTTTCGGCCAGCGTTCCCCAGGCAGTCACTCCCGTAATTCCGCACAGAATGCCCACCGTTTCGCCCACCTGCACGCTCTCCACGCCGGCGCCCAGCGCCAGCACATCCCCCACGCCCTCGCGGCCAAGAATGTGCGGGAGCGATGGCCTGGCCGGATACATAGCCTGCGATAAGAAAGCGTCCGCGGGATTCAGCGCCGCATATCGCATTTTCAGCAGAACTTGTCCTGGCCCCGGCTCAGGGTCCGCCACTTCGGCCAGGCGCAACTTTCCGATACCTTCATAGGAATCCATCAGCCATGCGCGCATTGCTGTTCCTCTCCTGCGCAAACAGAATTCGCCATCCGGGAATTCATTTCAAGGCTTTCAGTCTAGTCCACGGAGCGCGGATCGCGCAGCCTCTCATTGCGACGGCGAAGGTGGAGAAGTAAATCGGCCATACGGAAGGCCTTCGTCGCGCGCGGCGGCCGGTCGGTGGATCATGCGCGCCGCTACCGGATGCAATCGGATCGCGCGCGGGGCGAATGGTGTATATTGGTTCGCAGCCGAAAGCCAAAACGGGAATTCCGGTCAATGGGATCAAGCCTCCCATTCAGTTCTCCTCCATCTGCGGGGATGAGAACCAGCTGCGTTGAGCGGGGCTTTTCCTCAGTGTGCGCCGGCCTTGGGCATGCGTGATTGCAGTCACTTTTGAACGGCGCTCGAAGGTCATACGATGGCTTGCAGACCGGACAATGGCCGGCATTCGAGCGGGGAAGGAATTTGTATGGATCTCGGGTTCATTGAGAACAAGACATACGACGAGATTTCAGTTGGCGACACAGCCAGGACAGAGCACGTTCTCACCACGGAAGACGCGATGGCTTGGGCCTCGATTTCCGGATTCAAATCCGTTCTGGACCCCGATGAGCTCATCGATCGCGCCGTGAGCAGCATGCTCCCGACAGGACCGAACATGTGGTGCGCCTCGCTCATCTCCGGTCTTTTCGCTACGAGTCTACCCGGCCCTGGATGCTCGCTTACGAACGTGTCGCTCGCATTCCATAATCTCATCCGTGTCGGAGAACGCATTCTGGTCAGAGTCGAGGTTACGGCCAAGGACGATTCTACAAAGAAGGTTACATTCGATTGCAAGGCAAGCAATGGCGCCGGCACGTCCATTTTTTCGGGCGTTGCACAGCTCATCGCACCTTTGGAGAAGCTTCGCTTGTCCACGCTCCCGGTACCCAAACTGATTGTGAACAATCCCTATCGTCACTACCTTGACCTGATCGCGCGCGCGAGTTCCCAACCGGCGGTGAAAACCGCGATCGTCTGGCCGTGCGACGAACTATCTCTCGGAGGCGCCATCCAAGCATCCAAAGAGGGGTTGATTCTTCCGGTTCTTGTGGGCTGTGAATCAACCATCCGCACGATTGCCGAAACCCTGCAACTCGACTTGGGAGGCATTCCGATCGTTGACGTCGACGATCGCCACGCGGCTGCGGTGCGGGCCGTGGAGATGGCTCGCAGGAGCGAGGTTCAGATGCTCATGAAGGGTTCTCTTCAGACTGAAGAACTCATGAGCGCCGTGGTGTCGCGCGAAGCAGGGATGCGCACTGGGAGGCGCATCAGCCACGTATTTGCTTTGGATGTGCCTTCCTATCACAAGACACTCTTCGTAACCGATGCGGCCATGAACTTCATGCCGGACCTGGAGACCAAGATTGACATTCTGCAGAATGCCATCGACATGATGCTCACGCTTGAGGTCGAAGACCCGAAGGTGGCCATACTGTCGGCGGTGGAGTCGGTCAACCCAGGCATTCCATCCACGCTGGATGCCGCCGCTCTCTGCAAAATGGTCGATCGCGGACAGATTACCGGGGCCATCGTCGATGGCCCGCTGGCATTCGACAATGCCATTTCAAGCGAAGCAGCACGGATCAAGAACATCAAATCGCCGGTCGCGGGAGACCCGGATCTTCTCATGGTCCCCAATCTGGAAGCCGGAAATATCCTCTTCAAGGAGCTTCAGTACCTGGCCGGAGCGGTAGCGGCGGGAGTTGTATTGGGAGCTAAAGTTCCGGTCGTTCTCACCGGCCGCGCCGACGGAGAACTGGCTCGAACGGCGAGTTGCGCCCTGGGCGTGCTGCTCTCTAAGCCGGCGCCCGACCGGGGGTGAGGCCGCGGTTTAATGTAGGACGGCCCCGGGAATTGAGGTTGGCAACCGATGACTCGGGCGCGGCCATTGTGAATTCCACCCAGAATGCGGTATAGGGGCTTTACAGCCGCCGCTGAGTTGCGGTAGGGTGGTGCCGTAGCTCCCTTGCATCGAAACGGGAATGCCAAAGAGCAGACAGAGAACCTCTCTGGCCTCGCGGTTCCTTGCAAATTATTCTGTCCCGGCATTGCGATCGGTTCGACGCGTCCAGGACAGCGAATGAGTGTGATCCTATGGCGACTGTTTCTTCTCCCATGCGCGGCCTCAACAAGCTTTATCCCGATGCGCGCTCGGCGCTCGACGGCGTTGTACGCGACGGCATGCTGCTGGCTGTGGGCGGATTCGGACTGTGCGGCATTCCGGAAGCGCTGATCCAGGCGCTGCGCGAGATCGGAGTGCGCAACCTGACCGTAGCCAGCAATAACGCGGGCGTGGACGGCTGGGGCCTCGGCGTGCTCCTCGAATCGCGGCAGATCAAGAAGATGATCTCCAGCTACGTGGGCGAGAACGCCGAGTTCGAGCGGCAGTTCCTGACCGGCGAACTGGAAGTCGAGTTCAGCCCCCAGGGCACGCTGGCCGAACGCATGCGCGCCGGCGGCGCCGGCATTCCCGGCTTCTATACGCGCACCGGCGTGGGCACCATGATCGCCGATGGCAAGGAGCTGAAGGACTTCGACGGCGTGACATACGTCCTGGAGCGCGGCATCCATGCCGACCTGGCGCTGGTCAAGGCCTGGAAGGCCGACCTGCACGGCAACCTCGTCTACCGCCGCACCGCGCGCAACTTCAACCCCATGGCCGCCACCTGCGGCAAAGTCACCGTCGCGGAAGCGGAGATTATTCTCCAGCCCGGCGAGCTCGATCCCGACGAAATTCACACGCCCGGCATCTTCGTCAA
>Ga0326727_10011643_pt1 | contig 20370 bp, 8 predicted proteins | sample MB2enrmetagenome_FD_207643 | JGI IMG/M metagenome (GOLD analysis project Ga0326727, IMG submission 207643) | Lab enriched peat soil microbial communities from McLean, Ithaca, NY, United States - MB29MY | ecosystem: Environmental > Terrestrial > Soil > Wetlands > Peat | place: USA: New York...
AGACAACGCTCCAACGAATGTGCCCGGGCTGGAGAGGCATCGGGTATTGCAGATCCAGAATCCCTCCCCTTGCCGAGGCAGTCCACCTGCACGTCCCGGACCACTTGGCCTTCCCGTTGACCAGGAAGCCGCAGGTACCGTTCTGCTCTACCACCAGACCATTGGTCTTGCCTTGATTGACCCAGCTGCCGATCGGCGGGGCCGCGCCCTGCGCCCTGGCGGTCTGGTTGCTCATCGCGCCCAGCAGCATGCATGCAAATGCCAGGCAAAGTAAGAACGATCTGCGAACGCTTTTCATCTTCTCGAATAACCTCCGTTGCGCTAAAAGAAACCAGTATTGAAGAAACCTGTATTGATGAAACCTGCATGGGTTGAAATCTGCATGGCCTTGGGGATGGGCGCCTGTGATGTGAATTTACCACGGCAAGGCGACCGAACGGCAACCATAAGCTTCCGCGCCGCCCCCCGGATGTCAGTTCACTGTGAGCGAAAAGGAGGTCGAGTGCTGGAGCGAGCCGGAGGTCGCGTTGACGGTCACGGTCGATGTCACCGGTTGTCGGGGAGGAGACGCGCCGCAGCCGGCGAGGAAAGTCATGACGGCCAGGCTCACCGGCAGCAGCACGAACATCTGCAAGCGTCGCCGCCTCTTCCAACCGAGAAGGCAAAATGCAACGGCGAGCGCCGAGCCGGGAACCATCAATCTGCGGCCGCGTTCGACTGCAGCCGTCGAGGCAGAAGTGGAGACCGTGAGCGTTGTATACGAGATGCCTGCCGGCGTCGGCACTGTCTCCAAGGTGAAACTACAGGCAGCCCCCGCAGGTAACCCCGAGCAAGCGAAGGAAACATTGGAATTGAAGCCACCCTCGTCCTGCACTGTGATTATGGTTGTGCCACTCTTCCCGGCCTGGACCGAGATAGACGACGGATTGATGGTGAAGGTGAAGTCCGGTGGGATGGTGTAAGTTGCGCTCGCCGCAGGGCTGGCAACATAGCCATTGGCCATCGCGATCGCCGCAATCGTTTCTGACGTCGAAACAGTGATCGGTCCGTTGTACACCGTCGAGTTTGGGGTCGGCATGCTTCCGTCGGTCGTGTAGTAGATGGTCGCGCCCGCCGTTGCATCTGTGATTGTCACCGATTGCGTCATGGTGTAGGTTCCGGCAGAGACACTAAATTCAGGAGCAGCGGTGTTTGCGTAAGGCTGATATCTCCACACATCGTTGAGAGCATCGCCACCGTCGGCAGCCATATGAATACCGCCGAACAGCCAGGAGTAGCCTTCGCTGTCCGTCCAACTCACCGCCCCATAGCGTCCCCCCGGAACGTTCGCGGCAGCAGGTGTACCCAGGCTGCCTGGCTCGCCAGGCTGAGAACAGAGAACACCGTAATTGGTGGGTGCGCCACAGATGAGCGTGCTGCTTCCACCCAGCCATGCCCATTCACTGGTGGACGGATTGAATTCCCAAAGGTCGTTGAGATCCCCAACGTTGCCTACGGCATCCATGCCGTTGCCCCCGGAGAGCCAAAAGTTGCCGTCGGCGCCGGTCCAGCTTGAAGCGTATTCACGGGCTCCGGGCATGTTTCCGGCGGCAGGCGATCCCAATGCACCATACACGCCCGGTTCGCTGAGTGCGTTGCTTCCGCCTATCAACTTCCATTCAAGTGTTGAAGTGTCAAACTCCCAGAGATCGTTTGCAAACCCTGAGACGCCCCAGCCCCCAAAAAGCCATAAATGGCCGCCGTCGTCGGTCCATCCTGAGGCGCCGTAGCGGCCCACGGGAGTGGTTCCTGAGCCAGTCGTTCCCGCTGAATTGAGTGCGTGCGGATGATCGCTGAATTGCCTGCTCTTCTGGGATTCGCCAAAGGAATCAATGATGCCTACACCCCCGCCCGAGTTAGTCTGGCAGCCTGCTGTCGTGCTGCCCCCGCTGATCCATTCCCATTCGTTCGTCGTGGGGCTGAATTCCCAAAGGTCGTCGAGAATGCAAAAATTTCCGCTGGGATCGAATCCGTTGCCTCCGAAGAGCCAGAGGCTCCCGTTCTTATCGATCCAGCTGGTTGCCCATTCGCGGCCGCCAGGCGCGTTTCCTGGCGCCGGCGTTCCCAGCGTACCGGGCACTGAGGGGCCGCAATATACATAGGAATACCCTGTTAAGTTCGCGCAGGCAGACATCGTGCTGCTTCCGCTCATCCAGACCCATTCGCTCTTAGTGGGGATGAACTCCCATAAGTCGTTGAGATAGCCCCCATTACCGGAGGCATCGCCGCCACCGCCCCCAAAGAGCCAGAGATTGCCGTTGGCGTCAGTCCAGCTTGAAGCGCCTTCCCGGCCTCCGGGGAAGTTACCGGTGGCAGACGTCCCCAGCGCGCCGTAGACTCCCGACTGGTTTGCCGCGTTGCTCCCGCTCTTCCAAGTCCATTCGTTATTTGAAGGATTCAGCTCCCAGAGGTCGTTGAGACTGCCCGCAGTCCCGTTTGCATCAAAGCCAAAACCCCCAAAGAGCCAGAGACTGCCGCTGCCGCCAGTCCAACTCGTGGCGTAAAAGCGGCTACCGGGAATGTTTCCGGCGGCCGGCGCTCCCAGGGTGCCGTAGGCCCCTGCTTGGCCGCACCCATCGGTTCCGCAGCTTACGGTGCTGCTCCCGCCCATCCAGGTCCACTCATTCGGCGCAGTCGCCTGCGCACCTGCGTACGGAGAACTGGCCGCAAACGCAAGCACCAATCCAAACCACGGCCCCGCCAGCAGACAAAGCTTTCTGGTTCGCATAGGAGCACCCTTAAGCGCTGATTTTCCCATCCATGATACTCCCCGTTGCCACCATGGAGCCGCGAATCTTTGTTCGCCATCGCAACGGAAGCACGCGCAGCGAAGGCGAACTCGCCAACCCGCCACGTCGCTTGAGCGACGCCAACCCGCGAAGAAGGTGAACCCCGAGAGGCCACGGACCACGCCCTTCAGACGCTTTCACCGGCTCGCTCGCGAACTTGCCAACCCGCGACGTCGCTTGAGCGACGCCAACCCGCGAAGTAGGTGAACCAGGGCAATCGCATGAAGACGACGTAGCCGAGCAGTCACTCCCGGCAGTTGTGGAAAGATGGTCTTTTGTCTTCAGGAGGTTTAGATGGAGACAGAAGGCAAGTTGCGGCTGGCCGATGTATTTGTGTCGATCCCGATCCGCGTCACGCGGTGAAGGTGCAGCACGGCCTGGTTTTGCGCGTGATTCGCCCGAAGTGCCGGAACCAATTACCCTCAAAAAATCTTCCCGCGATTTGCCGATAATTTCCCCGTTCCGGCGCACAATGAATCCAGAGATCAGGGATCAGGGGTCAGGGGTCAGGGATAACGGATCAGTTACCCCACCCCCTCCCCCCCTATTGCAAACAGCCAGGAGCTGGAAGCTGGCCGCAATGCAGCCACCCCCCCTCCCCCCCTGCTGCTGGAAGCCAGGAGCCGGAAGCTGGCCGCAACGCAGCCACCCCCCCCTCCCCCCCGGTCCCGAGCTTTCCTGATCCCTGACCCCCGATCCCTGGCGGCTCCGCCGCCCACGCCCCTATAAAAAGCGCAAAAAATGGGCTGTGAAACTGTGTGGCGTGGAACCCATCCGGAATCAGTCACCTGGAGACAAAACCGCGCGGTCACACAGAAACTGTGAAACTGTGGAGCACAGCCCACAGCTTCCTTGCGAGTTCCTTGCCCCGCGAACCCGCTAACTCGCGAACCCGCGACGTCGCCTGGGCGACGCGAACTCGCCAACTCGCTGACCCGCGACGCGCGCGATTACGGCGGATTCACGGCCACATGATTAATCACCCGCTGCATAAAGACCACGTGCGTGTGGATGCGGCTGGCGATCGAGGGCACGAATTCGGTGATGAAGTTGTCGATGGGCGCAGTCGCCAACCCCACACCGTAGCGCTCGGCATCGGCGGAGAAATGCGTCTGGAGGCCGGGCACGTAGAGATTCGAGATGGAGATGTCGATCGTGGGAGCGATGACCTGAGAGTAGTTGAAGGTACTGCTCCCGTTATCGTCGCGTTGCCAGTAGGTCTGGGTAATGCAGTGGAGAATGCGGCGGGGAAAGCTCAAGTCGGGCCGGCGGTGATAGTGCGGATCGGTGTGGGTGATGGCGGGAATCAGAAAGGTGCCGAAGAACTCGCCGGTCATGTCCTGCGTGAAGTTGGTGCCCGACAGCTTGCCCCAGCCCGCGAAGCCCGGACCGTAAGGTGTGTGCGAGTTGATAGCGATGGAGAAGCCGGCCTCGCCCACGATCGTGCCCAGGTTGAAGGGGTTGATCAGGTTGTTCATCGCCAGGCGCAGCTTTTGCTCGGGCGAGAAGCGCATCACATCGGGACCGGTGACAAAGCGGTCGTACCAGTTGATGGCAACGAAATGACTGCAGACCTTGGACTCCACGGCGGAAGCGCCGGCCGTGCGCTCGGTTTCGCCCATGTCGAGCACGGAGACGGCGCGCAAGCCGCCGGTAGCGATCATGGATGCGCCGGAGTTCCTCACTTCGCACGGATCGGGCGGCTTTGCCGGTTTGGCGGGTTTCTTCGCTGCCGGAACCGGAGCCGCGGGCGGCGTTGGCGAGGCGGAGGGAACCTGTGCAGGCGCGGCCCCAGGCGCAAGTTGTCCGGCCGCGGAACTGCCTGCGCCAACGCTGAGCGCCGCGCCCAGCAAAAGCAGGCCGAAGCCTAGCGCCGGCCTAGCGCCGCTAACTCCGCCGTTTCTTACCAGGTAGACCGCACGATCCTTCACTGCAATCCGGAACCTCTCCACTTTCCCTCACGCGGCGGGTGATTGGCGAGTGCTTTAGGCAATAATGCGGAATGGTCCTGGCCGCGTCAATAGTAATCTTTACGGTCCTCCGCCTAAGCCGGGGCATTGACTCGGTCCAAGCTTTCGAGCAACGTTAAAAGGTACCCAGTTTCAAGCTACCGGCGAAGAGGCCAGTCATGAGCACAAACAACACTCCCAACTGGGGCGAGCCCAGCATCGGCAAGCGCCTTGATGAGGCGATCGAATTAATCCAGATGGAACTGCGCCACGCCATCACCTATGTGAATGACGCGGTGATTCCGCAGGTGCGGCGCGAGTCGATCCAGGGCCTGCGCACCGCCGCCGACACCTTGCGCAGCCTGGCCGACCGGTTTGAACGGCAGAGCAATGCGCCTGCCGCGCCCAGCGGCAACCCGGCGGAAGCCAGCCCTCCAAACACCTCCGGAGAACCGCGCAGTTGAAGCTTCCCTTGCCCCGATGGATCAGACTCCGCGGCCCCGCCGGATGGGCCGCGCTGGCGGTTGTGCTGGCGCCGACGCTCCTGGTATTAGCCGGTTGCAGTCATCGCGAAAACGCGTCGCGGACTGCGCCGCAGGCATTGCCGCCCGCAACAACATCCGCGCCGGGTTCGGTTCCTCCGGCCGCGAAGATTGCCATGACGCCGGTGCCGCCGGGCGGAGTGAGCGAAGACGATCTCGCCTTCGTGGCCGCGCACCAGCCCATCCTCAGCGAGATCGGCTACGCCACGTGGTATTCCGCTCCGTACAAAGGCCGCCGCGCGGCCAACGGACAGGTCTTCGACAACAACGCGTTGACCGCGGCGCAGCGCACCCTGCCCATGGGTTCGCTGATTGTGGTCACCAATTTGAAGACCGGCCAGTCAAGCGCCATGCGCATTAACGATCGCGGCCCGTTTGTGGGCGACCGCATGATCGACCTGACCATTGCCTCGGCCAAGGCGGTCGGTTTGTACCAGTCCGGCTTGGCGCAAGTGCGCATGGATGTATACCAAACGCCCAAGCCCATCAATGCTGGCGGCCACTGGTGCGTGCAGATTGGCGCCTTCCACAAGGAACGCGACGCCCTGCGGCTCAAAGAGCACTTGCTCAAACAGTATCCAGGCGCGAACGTAATCGAATTCCCCGGCGAGAAAAGCTACTGGGTGCGCATCCGCCCCGAGGGCGACGACCGCGCCATGGCCGCCTTTATTGCGCAACACATTCAGCCGGTGGAGGGCAACGCTTATTTAACCAGGCTGGATTGATGCGGCAATCCAGCCGAAGCGCCATGGCGTATTCGCTAGAGTTATTGGCTCCAATCGTACGATACGGTTTCGAGGACCTTCGCTCCTTGGTCGCGCTCGCTCACCGTCTCGCGCTCCACATCTCTAAACATCTGGTTGAGGCTATCGAGATTGCCTGAGAAGAACGGCGGCGTCTGGCCTTCGGCCTGGGAGCCCGGCGTATTTCCGGCCCTGTCGAGACGACTGAACAGCGCCTGGAAACTCTGTTGCTCGCCTTTGCTGTGGCGAAAGACGGCTGTGAATGTGACCCCGTCCTGCTCAGCGGCCGGCGTGGCTTGCTCGGGTCCGAGTATCTGTTCGAGAAGATCTTTCGTGTTTGTGAAGTAGAGCCGATCTCCCCGGACGGCAAGATAGAGCGGCACGCGGCCATCCAGAGCAAAATACTCGCCAGACTTCCCGCTGCGTTCAATCCATCCCAGGCCCATTTGGCCCGCAGTCAGTCCTGGTTGCAAAGCCGACGAAACGGCCCGTTGCACCGCCAGCGCATCCCAGGGTTGCCGGGCTACGATGACCATGCCCATTTGAATCCGGACGAAACTGCTCTTGTCAGATGCGATGGCCGAGCCAACCTGGAGCATCTGCGCTGGCTGGGCCGAACGAAGCAGAGCGCGCAGAGGCTCGAACGGATCGGCCTGCCTGACAACCACAGGCGCCTGATCGATTCGCTCCTCGAGCATGGTTGCGCTTCCCGCTTGGGTTTCGGGCTGGGGAGGCGGCGCGCTCCACGATGATTCAACGGCCGCAGGCTTGACCTCAAGAAGCGTGTCGCGGAGCGCAACCAGCACGGTCTCCGGATCGGATATCAACCGGGCGGAGTAGAAATCGGCATCGGCGGGAGCCAGCGATGCAAGAGCCTTCACGTCTCCTGTTGACGGCGCGGCGGCCTCCGGTTTGCGAAGCAGCACCCGTTCCTCTCGGTAGCTCTCGGAAGAACGATAAAGATCGCTCACCGCCGATGCATACTGCTTCATCTCCGTGATGTTCCGCTGGACCCAGTAGCTGCGAAAGTAAGGCGACGGAACCAGTTTGCCGAGGTTGAGCACCATGCGCAGATCGCCCGGCGCGCCGGAGGCCTGCTTTACGCTGTCGGCATACCATGCCTCGTCTGCGAGGCTGCGCCCGGTCGCGGACTGCAGGCGATTGAGAACGCCGGCGACAAGATCCTCCCTGGTGCCGAGAATCATCCAGCCGTTGGCGGCTGCGAATGCCGCGACGCGCCCCGATTGCGGATCCTGGCGAACGTAGAACTGCGCCGCGCCCTCGCTTCGCTGCTCGAACTTTGCGCGAATTTGCCAGAGCGGCGTATTCTCCGCGTCGTGCTGGCTCATGCGCGTCACGTAGAGGAACTCGAGATTGCCAATGTCGTAAATCGCGAGACAGCTTTGCTTGCCAGCCACCGCGTTCAATAGAGAATCGTCGGTGCTGATTCCGGCAGCAGCGGAGAACTCACCCTGAGCCTGCGACAAGCGAATCAGCAAACGCGAGCGGCTGAACTCCTGGTAATCGTCTCCGTCGACCCACGCGCGCTTCTCGGCAGAGCTGTTCCAGTCCTTGAGCAGAGAGGAGAAATCCCTGGCTTCGATAGAGAGCAGTGCGCCCGTGGGCATGAGCGACGGCAACTGCTGCGTTTGCGATTGCTCCATCTGGCCCACGGCCCAGAAGGCGGCAGCGGCGAACGCCAAAACCGAAATCGCACTCAAGAGGATGCGCTTCATGGCTGCTCCTCCTTGCCTGAAATCTCCAGCGGCAGAAACGGCCTTGCGGGGACGAGCCTGGTGCGCACCAGCCGGTCCTGAACCAATTCCGCATGGACGTTGGGCACGCGCTGGTCGTTTTGCGCCTCGCGCGCGATTTCATCCGCGAGACGCTTTTGTTCCTGCTCGAATGGCTTGCGCAGGGAGGGATCGTGCAGTTCGCTCAGAGCGGATTGAACGACTGCCGAACTCTGTTCGAAATCGTGACGCCGCTCTTCCGCGCGAACTGCGAGCCGGAAGACCCGGGCGGCGTCGCTGGGCTTCATCGCCGCGATGGAAAGCGCCTGCTGCTGTCCGGCCTCCTGACCCTCCGAAGGCGCCGAATCGGAATCGAACGTCGAATCTTGCGGCTCACCGTAGCCGTTCCACGACTGCAACAACGGCCGAGCGGCGACCAGCGCACGCGAATCCATCCCCGCGGCGAATGCAGCCCAAATGAAGTCGAGTCGAACCGCTCCGTCCGACGGTGCGATGGCCAAAGCCTCACCCAGCAGGCGCTCGCGGGTCTTTGCGTCGAGCGCACATGAGGCAGCGGCGGCGCGCGCGGCGACAAAGAACGGCTTGGCTGCATCCACAGCGCTGGGGCAGCCGTTCTCGGCAATGAGTTGAAGTTCGCCGCTGCTGCTCACCGCTGCACCATGGCCCTTGAGAACGCGTGCCGCGGCGATGCGATCGGCATACAACGCTTTGGGATCGGCCGCTGCGGCTTGGAGCAGCCCGAGCGCTTCTGGATCTGCGCCGTTGACGGCGAGCAGGACCGCGCCCAGCCTGACCCGATAGCCAGCGTTCCATGGAGCGGCTTCGACGAGCGACCGCAGGAAGGGGATGGCTTCGGCCGGCTTCTTGCGATCCTCCAGCAGATGCGCGGCCGCGTCCGTATCCGCGTCCACATTGCCGCTCACCAGCGTCATGCGTTTCAGAAGTTCCAGAGCGCCGTTCGCATTGCCCTCATCGAGTTCGATCGCAGCCAGGCCGAGAAAATTCGGCGCGGAAAAATCGCGCATCGCCAGCGAGCGCTCGTACACAAAACGCATCACACTGCGCTTGCCGGCTTCGTCGAGACGCGCAGCTGCACTCTGCAAGTCGCTGAGGGCTGGCGCCTGGCTCCCGGGTTTTTGCCAATCGCCGAGAAGTTGATTGAGAGTTCCATCTGCTTCGGCCGCGGCCAGCACTGCCGGCAGCCAATCCTCCGACAGGCGCATCGGCGCGGGAACCCGCGCCAGCAGATCGCGCGCCTGGGCGAACTGCTTCTCCTCCACAAGCGCGGTGACCAGGCGCTGCTTCGCCTCGTTGAGACTCCACTGATCCTGGTTCGGATTCTCTTCGGCTTTCTTTTCCTCGAGTTCGACAACGCCGGCCAAGAGGATGCTGATCTGGTCTTTCCTGATCCAACTCGTGCGCAAAGGCCAACTGCTGTTGACCAGGGACTCGATCAATCCCTCCTGATAGTTTGCACCGCTGGTGATGGAGAGGAGCCAGTCGGCGGAGTCGCCGTTGGCATGGTATGCCGCTTCGATCAGCGATTGCGAAAGATAGTTTCCGTTGCGCGCGATGTAGACGCGCAGCAGGTTATCCACCTGCAGGCGAACGGAGTTGTACTGGCCATGCGCGCTCACGTTGTTCACGACCCGCGAGAAATCGCTCCAGAAGGTTTCGGGAACGGGCCGGGCATCGATCTCCGCTGCGAGGTGCTTCACGGCCTCGCTCCAGGCCGAGAGCGCGTCGGACTGGCGGCCCTGTTTCCATTCGATCGTCGCGATGCGGTCAAGCACGGCCGGCTGGTCGGCTTTCAATTCCAGGGAGTGTTCGTCATCGCTGAGCGCGGCGTCTGCCCTGCCCTTTTGTTCGGAGTAATCGGCGAGCTCCACGTAGGCCTGCGGGCTTTGCGGCGTGTTTTCGAGCTGGGAAGGCAAGAAATCTTCCGCGCGAGGATCGTTGGCCTCGTCGAGAAACTCGCCGTAACGCGAGCCATAGTAAAACCAGGTTTCGCCGGCGATCTGCTGGTTGCGATCCGCGGGATGCGCGATGCGATCGCCGATGGTCTCTTCCGCGCCCAGGGCGGTCGAGAATGCCTGGCCGATCTCGGGATCGAAGTCGCCCTGGTAGAGCCCGGCAAGCGCCGTGTAGGCGCTGCTCCATACCGGCGCTCGCGACGAAGACCGGGCGGCGACCGCGGCTACGGCCTGCGTGCGGGTTCCGTGCCGCACAACAAACTGCGCGGCGGAGTCCTGCGATCGTGCGAGGGCGATCAACTGCTGTGGATCGCGTGCCAGCAGAAGCTGATAGAACCGTTGCTGCATCGTGCCTTCGAGCGCCGTTGTCTCCGCCAGATGTTCGCGGACGCGAAGCTCCGCGGCTGCGTCGCCCGATTTGCGGTAGAGATCCGCGCTCTGCCGCCAGATCGCCGGCCTCTCCTTCGACGGCAGATTGGGAGCCAGCTTCTCCAGCCTCGCGGCCGCCTCTTCCGTTTGCCCGCGTTGTTCCTCCAGCTGCATCCAACTCTCGAGTTGCGCGGATCGATCTTGCTCGCTCCCCTCGACCAGGCGCCAGCGCAACTCAGCGGTCAATTCCGCGAGTCCCGCTACGTCTGCGGTTGGAAGGCAAAAGGCGATCGCCTCCGCGCTGCTCGCAGGAGCGCAGGTGTTCTTGAGCCACGCGGCAAATTGGTCCTTCTCTTCCGGCGTGTAAAACTCGCCCGCGGCATTGCCTATGGCGTGCATCGCCGCTGCGAATCCGTCGCCAGCCCTCCGTTTGCGCTCGAGCTCGCGTTGCCGGCGCCACTCTTCGTTGGTCACTGCGCCGAGTCCTTGTTGCTCCACCTGCTCGGCGAGAGCCGAGAGCGGCAGGTTGCCGGCCTGATCGCGCGCGCTCGCCAGCCGCGCAAATGCGGCCGCGGCCTGGCGCTGCCGCGCGAGGATGCGCGCGTAAGTCGCCGCTCCGCTTTGGCCGTCCGAATCGACGAGCAGATCCGCGCCTTCCTGCTCGATGCCCTTCTCGGCATAGGTGCGCGCCTCATCGAGCAATCCCCAGCTCTCCAGTTGCGCGGCCACCCGGAAAGAATTCGCGGCCCTGGGCGGGTTGCCGGCGATCCATGCCGTGTCGAGGGCCTTCACAGCGTCGCCGGCGCGGCCTTGTCGCGCGCGCAGCCCGGCGAGCTTCTCCATCCACTGCGGGTCGCGATAGCTCAGCGTGTACAGCTTCTGGTAATCGGAGGCGGCATCGTCAAAGCGCTGCAAACGCATCTCGAGGTCGGCCCGCGCAACGTACAGATCCTGCCGCTCCGGACGCAGCAGAATGGTCTTCGCGTAGGCGTCGATGGCCAGGGGAAAATCCGCTGCCGCGGTGGCCAGACGAGCCAGCACCAGGCTCCAACGCGGGTCGCGTGGCGAATCCGCGATGGTCTTCTGGTAGAAGCCGAAGAGGCGGTCGCGCGCGCCGTGTTCCACTGCGTACAGCGCTGCCTCCTGCGCAAGCGACGCGTCGTCGGGAAACGCGTTGATCAGCTCTATATATTGATCGACGGCTTCGTTCGTGTTTCCCAGCATTGTGGCCGCGGAGATCGTTCCCCGCCGCAGTTGCGCGATGCGCTGCTGCTTCTCATTGCCATCGAGCGGAGCCTTTTGGACGATTGCCAGCCGCGCTTGATAAAAAGCCTCCAGGCCTGCCTGATCGTTCGCGCGCGCATAGTTATCGGCCATGGCTGCTTCGGCGCCGGCATCGAGAGGATTCCCGGCCAGCAAAGATTCGAGCAGCGTCCGCGAGCGCGGATATTGGCCCAGGCCGGTGAGTTTGCGCGCCGCTTCGAGCTGGAACTGGCTCTTCAGCTCAGGGTAGGAGACTTGCGCGGAATCGAGCAGCACATCCACGGCTTGAGCTTTGCGGTCGTGCGCCCAGTCGTAGTCCACGGTCGACCGCACCACGCCCAGAATCCTGCCATTTTCGCGATAGATGGAATCGATTTCCGCCGCCGCGGCCGCCGCGTTGTTGTGCGCCTGGTAAAAGTCGACAAGCTGATAGCGCAGCTGGAGATTGTGGACCGGATCGGTGGTGAGCGCGATCTGGCGGCGCAGTGCGGCTTCCTGGACAATCGAGAGCGCATCGCCTTGCGCGGCCGCGAAGACCGCGTCCAGCACGTCGGATGAAGTGGTCCGGCCGACGAGCTGGAGGAGTTCGTTGGCCAGGTCGTCGCGGCGATGTTCCACGTCGAGGACCGCGGCGCGCAGTTGGATGGCGGCCGGCGCCGGCGCGGGACCGCTGAGCAGGCTGGATGTGGCAGCATCAACCGTCGCGCGCAACTCCGGCCGAAGCGCCAGAGCCAACAGGCGGGCGCGGCTTTCGCCGGATTCGGACTCGGCCAAAGCGCTCGCTGCGTACTCGCGCACGGCCTCCGCCATGTCGCCGCGGCTTTCGGCGATGGCGCCTGACTGATAGCCGAAGAGAGTGGGCTTGCCCAGCCGTTCCCGCGCCTTGGCGAGCTGCGCCTGCGCATCTGCCAGGTCGTAGTAATCCCAGAAGACCGTGGCGGACTGCAGATAGCCGTCGCTTTCGCCGGGATGAACCTCAGCCATGCGCACCCAATAGGGCTCAGCCTCCGCAAACCGCCCGCGATCCGCGTAGGTATCGCCGATCCGCGCCATAAGGTCGAGATCTTCGGGCCGGAACTCGAGCAGGCGCTCGTCGATGGCTACCGCTTTGCCGGTGTCTTCGGGATGAAAGTACGCGAGCGAACGAAAGAGCGAAGCGGCGCGGCTGTCGAGATCGTCGTCGGCCGGATAGGCCGCGGCCAACACATCGGCTGCACCCGCGCCCTTCTCAAAGTGCGACTGCCACAGGCAAGCTTCCATCCAGAAGCGCTCGGCCGCGGGATCGCGCGCAACCAGTCCGCTCCAGTCGGCCTTATCGATCTCGGGGGCCTGCTGCCGCAATGTTTCGATTTCGGCATCGAGACGGCCGGTGCGCCTAAGCAGTTCGAAGAGCTGATCGCGCAACGCGGGCGACTCGGACCAGTGCTCCCACAAAAGCTGCTCGAGCTTCGCATTCTGGCCGGTGCGCCGGTACTCGTTGAGCAGGTTCTGGACGAAGCGCAAATCGTGCGGGAAGCGCTGGTGCGCGTAGAGATTCACTTCGAGCGCCAGGCTGCGGTTGGGAGCAGGCGCCTGACGGAGAAACTCCTCGAGCTCGGTTCCCGAGAAAATGCCCGTCACCTTCTGCATCAGGGCGCTGTAGTCGGCGTTGCGGCGCTGGCGGAGATAGAAGCGCGCCAGCTTCGTGTACCACTCCTCGCCCTGGAACTGATCGATGGCCCGCTGGTAAACCTCTTCCTCATGCGCGTTGAGCTGGTTCTGATCAAGAAAGTCCGCAAGCCGCTGGTAGAGCCCCGGATCCTGCGGGTCGCCATCGAGCTCGCCGCGAAGCACGTTGAGCGCCTCGGGCAACCGGTTGAGCGACACCAGCCGCGCGAGATAGCGATTGAGGACTTCGGCATACTCGCGGGAGCGCGCGCCTGGGCTCGTGTTGGCCGCTGTGGCTGTGTTGTCGCTTTCGCCGGATTGCGCTGGAGGAGACGGCGGCTGCTCCCCTTCCACCGGCTTGCCATACGCTGCGCTGCTGTCGCCCAGCGGCACGCCGTCCGCGCGAGCCGCAAGCTCTTTCAACAACCCCTGGTAGAGCGCAAACTCCTTCTCTGTTTGATTCGTGCGCGCATAGGTATCGGCAAGCTGCATCGCCACCTGGACGCGGCCGGTGAAGTTCGGAAAACCGGCGAGGATCGCCGTTCCTTCGCGAATCACGGCGTTGTCATCGCCATACGCGGCGTAGGCCTGCATCAGGCCGGCGTGGAGCTCCGGCCGGGAGGCATCGCCGGGGAAGCGGCTGTCGATTTCGGCCAGCAGCTCCGCGGCCTTGGCGCGGTGAAAGTACTCGGCGGCGTGCTGATCCTTGGTTGCGTACTCGTCCTGGGGTTCTTGCGTGTTGAGCAACAGCGAGAGAATGCCATTCAGATAGCCGGGGCCGCGATCCATGGTGGCGATGTTGCGATAGAGAGCCAGGTTGCCGGCGCCTACGCGCAAGGGCTGATCGGGATTCTCGAGCAGGATGCGCGCCAGCCCAACCAGGCCTTCTTCCTCCGCGCCCGGCGTGCCGCGGTCGGTCGCCAATGCGTAGTTGTAGCGCGCGGCTTCGGGGACATCCTGAACCGATGCGTAGAGACGCGCGAAGACATCGAGCTCTTCGGCGCTCCACGCCGCTCCTGCCGCATCTTTCTTTTCGCGGTAAGCGTTGAGGACGGCCTTCGCCGAGTCGATCTGTCCCTGTTGCCTGTAGAGATAGAAAAGCCGGGCTGCGTCCTTCAGGTCGGCGGGATCGGCCGCAAGCTTGGCGCGCCACGCGTCGGCGCAATGCCGCTGCGCGCCGCTCTTGAGAAGCAGCGCGTAGTAGCTCGCGACCAGTGGCTGCGGCCACAGCGGTTCGAAGCTGCGTTCGTAGACGGCGAGCCCGTCCTCGGCCGAGCCGCGCCGTGCCGCCAGATCGGCCTCGGCCTCGACGGGAAAGACGTGATCGCCGGGAAATGCGGAACGGTAGCGCGCAATGAGATCGGTGGCCGCGGAAAATTCCCCGCCGTCGAGAAAAAACGCAAGCTGCCGGGAGTAAATTGCCTGCTCTAGCGGATAGCGCGCCACAAAGTCCGCATAAATCTCGGCGACCGTCGCGCGCGGCAGATTGAACTCGGCGGCCACCTTCAGCGCGCGCTCCCATGCCCGCCAGGAGCGCTGGGATTGGGGCGCGGTCCATCGCTCCTGCACGCTTGCCGGAGCCTTGCCCACGAATTCGAGCGCCGCCAGTTCCTCCTGCGGCTTGAGCCGGCGATCGTAGAAATCCGCGAGATCGAGGTGCGCGGCTGCCGGATCGCTCGCCTGTTCGGCCCAGGTCTTCCAGTCGCGCTCCGCGGCATCGAAGTCGAGCGCCTGCTCCTCTTCGAGCGCGCGCAGTGAGTAGAGCGCCGCGGCTTTGTCGGTTTGCTGTAAAGCAGTCAACGCGGGCACGGTCTCGCGCGGCGGACGGCGGAAGAGAATCTCGCCCCCCGGCAACAGCATGAGCCGGTAGAGCGCCATCTCCGCGGCTGAGCCGGACTCCACGTTCTCCATCCATCGCGCAAATCCCTGACCCGGTGCGAAGAAGATGCCGCCGGAAAGACGCAGCAGATTCGAAGCGCCCGTGGCGATGCCGCCCAAAAGCCCTGCGGCGAGAAAAACCCCGCAGAGAATCGCCATCGGCGCAGTGCGCTTACGGGACCACTTCAATCGGCACCTCCGCACTGCCCAGGTTATGCGCCACGTCTTCGGCGGTCACGGTCAGAACATAGTTGCCGGCGGGAAGGCCGGGCGGAAGCCAAAGTTGTCCGGTGCTCGCTTCCGCCTCGCGATTCCAGCGCAGGCTCACCGGGGCCAGGCCCTCCAAGCGCGCCGTTAGCGTGCGCGTGCTGGCAGAGGCGTTTACGCTGAGCGGCACCATCTCGCCGGCGCGGAAGCGCGTCCGCGCCAGCCGCACCTTCACCGCCGGGGGCTTCGAAAGTATGACGAAGCTCTTCGATTCCCGATAGACCTGTCCATCCTTGTCGCGCAGCACCAGGCGCACCGGGTAAGCACCATCCGTCATCTCCGGCGGCGCAACGAAGCGCGTCTCCCACACGTCTTCGCCGGAGAGATAGCGCAGCGGCTTCTCCAGCCCAAAGGGAAACAGCGCAACGACAGAGACAATGGCCGGATCGGTGTGAATGCGCAGCACCGGATCGCCGGGACGGATGACGCGCGGCCGCAGCAGCGCTCGTGGCGCAGCCAGAAACGATGTGTACGGAGTGACGAACTTATACTTCTGCGCAAGGCGAATAATCTCGTCGATGGCCGCCTCGGTTTCGCCGTTGCGCGCAATCTCGTCGAGCAGCGCTTGCACTCGCGCCGCGGCCCAAAGGCGCGGCAACTGGTCGTGATCGAGCTCCTGCGCAGGCAGCGCAACGTTGGCGTCTGTCCGGATCGCATGGCCTTGTTGTTGGCCGGTCACCGCGAACGCAGCCTTCTTTTCCGGTTTGAAATATTGCCCCACCCAGCTTGCCTGGCCGCCGTCGAATACGGCGTCGTCGAGCGGGTACACCTTGTCGACGGAGGCCTCGGGCCTGACGGTCAGGCGCAGATCGCCGATCGGGTCCTGGCCCATCTCGGAAAGAAAGTTGGCCAGCTTGAAATCCACCGGCTCGCTCGACAGGACCTGCTCCATGACGCCATCATTGTGGGCGAGCAGGCGCAGCAGCGGCAGGTTCGCGTCGTCGCCCACGGCAAAGATGTCGGTCTTGGGGCGGCGATCGGCGGGGACCAGGTTCCACTGCGCCGTATACCAGGCAGCCAGCTTGCCGGTGGCCACGATTCCGCGATCTGCGCCGCCGTCCGTAAGCACAACCAGCACCCCGCCGGGAGCGGCGGCCTGGCCGAGTCCGGCGCCGAGCGCCTTCTCAAGATCGGTGCCGCCGCGCAACTGGCTCTTGCGCAGCCAGTCCATGGCCGCCATCACCGCGGTTGTCTCAGCGGGAACCGGCTGCGGCCGGAAACTCTCCACGCCGGTATTGAAGAGCAACAGATTGAACTTGTCGGTAGGGTGCAGCGACTCCAGAATCTTCGCCGCCGCCGCGTAGCTGCGCTCCAGCTTCTCCCACTGCATGGAGAGTGAAGTGTCCATGAGCACGACGATCGTGCGCGGCGGCTCCAGCGCCGCGCCCTGCGCCTGCGCGGCGGCAGGAGCGGCAAGCTGGGCCGTGGCTTCAAAGAACCCCGGCGCATCGGCAGCCTTGGCATGGCGGGCCTCGTGTTTTTTCGAGTTGTCAGCGGAGACATCGGCTGCTTCCGGCGGGGTCAGCGACGGCCCCCCGGCGGGCACTGACGGATTGCGGTAGGCGATCACTTCCAGGGCGTTGCCGGTTACGTCCACGCCCCAAGTGGCGGAAAAATCTTCTACAAGATCGATGCCGGTGGCTTCAACGGAGCCGCGTACCGTGTGCGCATCCTGCTGCTCGATCTTGAACGGCAAAAGCTTGCTGAGAACGGCAAAATCCTTCACCGCCGCCGCGGAATTCATCTCCAGTCGGATCGAAAGACGATCCACGTGCTGCAAGGCATAGGCGTCCGGCCTGAGCGAGAGCAGGAAGTTGCTCTTGCGGTCGACCACCCGAATCCGCTGGTGATACTCAATCTCGAGCCGCTTGGTGCCCCACGCCGGAATGGGCACAATATGCGCGCTGAAAATCGAGCTTGTCCGAGTCTCCTCATCGGTGCGTTCGCCCTGCTGGAGCAGCCCGGGGTCGATCGCCTCGCTCTTCAGCTCCTGGTAGATGGCCTGCGCCCGCTTGCGCTCCAGGATCACCGCCGGAATCCGCACCGGCCCGTCCCACACGGCAAAGTCGGAGACTTCGGTGCCGCTGGGCAGAGCAAAGACGTAGTTGCCTTCTTCAGGACGATCGGTGTGATTGGTGAAGATCTGCCGTATCCAGACCCGCGCATCGCCGTTGTCGATGTGAATCTCCACCTGCATCTCGGTGAGCGACAGAATGCTCGGATCGGGAGCATCTTTATCGCCGGGAATGAGCACACCGCTGTCGGCTTGCACGGCCGGAGCCAGAGCGAGGCAAGCAACGGCGATCGACAGAAGGAGGAAATAGCGGGTGCGTTCGAAGTGCATGGAGATTCCGCCCTCCACTGTAACGCCTTTTTGCGAAACCGGCGATGAAATCTTCACAACTTGCCTTCCCTCACAGTTTGCCTTCATCGATCCGCACCAGGCCGTTGTCTGTGCCCACGTAGACGATGCCTTTGTCCACGGCCAGGGCCGTTACATTGAGCGAGGGCAGGCCGGCGGTCACCCATCTCCAACGCATTCCCGCGGCGTCGCTCACCAGCAATCCCTGCCCCATGGTTCCGGCCAGCGTCACCCTGCCGTCGCTCAGGATGGCTCCCGGATTCACGATGACCCCGTTCCGCGTGGCCTCGGTTGCCGTGACATTGCCGCCCGAGTCGAGCCGCATCACGCCATTTCCATAGGTGCCAACCAGCCAGCCGTCTCCCGCGCGCGTCAGCCCGGTAATCCAGTTCGCCTTCAGGCCGGAGTTCGCCGTTGTCAGGTTTCGTTCAACCTGGCCGTTGCGCAGCAGCGAAATCCCGCCCAAAGTACCTGCCAGCAGTTGATTGTCGTAAGCTCCGAGGGCGTAGACGTGGTTGTTCACCAGCCCCTCGAAGGCGTAGATACTGTGCGCGCCGCTCGCGTCCAGAAAGGTAATCCCAGCCGGAGTCGCGGCCGCCATGCCGTCGCCGTAAAGGATCACGTCGGTCACGTGGCCCGAAATCAACCCTGACTCGCGGTCCAGAACCTGCCTCTCGCGGCCGTCGGCAGAAAACATCGCAAGCCCGTTGGCGGTCGCCACGGCCACAGCTCCCTTTCGCGGGTCATCCACAATCCGGTTGACGCAAAAGACATGGTCGTTCTCCACATGCTCCACTGGACTGCCCGTGGCAGAAAGGATGTCCAGCCCACGATCGAAGTACCCAATCCAGAGCCGACCATCCGCCGCAGGCAGAAGAGCGGAAATGTCGCGATCGGTCAGCAGCGAGCCGACGTCGCCCAGAATCCTCGACCAGCCCCTTTCCGGATTCCGGCGCAACAACCCGTCGCTTGAAACGGCATACACATCGTTGCCGATGGCAAGGAACTGCTCAATGCCGGCCGCCTCTCCGCGCCGATCTGCTTCCTCGCCCGGCAATCGAATGGCGCGCCGCAAGGAACGGTTGCCGGCTGGCCCCGCGAGCCGAATGGACAGGATGCCGCCCTCAAACTCCCCTGCCAGCAAGCTGTCCGATTGCGGCAGCAGGGCATGAGCGTACCGGCCCGGCGCCAGCACACGCGCAACTTTGTCCCCGATCAGTTCCGCCGTCCCCACCGGCGTTCCGGCGTAAACCGTATCGCCGCGGATGGCAATTGCCTCCACACGCACATCGGGCAGGCCTTGCGCCTCGGAGATTTGCTGCGTCTCGCCGCCGCGCCAGTCGAGAACGCCGCGATCGAGCGTGCCGATCCAAAGGTCAGACTCAGTGCCGGCCAAAGCCGTCACATACATCCCGCTCGTGGTCGGATGGAAGGCTTTCAGGGTCTTGCCGTCGTAAACCAGCAGACCCAGCTTGGCCGTTCCCAGCAGCAGACGTCCGGAGGCCAGCGGCAGCAGCGCCGTAATCTGCCGCGCTTCCGGCTGCTCGGCGCGGATCTGACGGAATGCACGTCCATCGAAGGCCAACACGCCTTCGCCGCTGGTGGCGATCAAGAGTTCCGGCTGATGCGCGTCGGCCAGCGTGCCCACTGCCATCTGCCCCAGCGGAGCCGCCGGTAACTCCAGCCCGCATCGATAGAGATGCTGGAGCACCCCCTCCTCGGAGTAGGCATAGAGGCCTCCCGGTCCCGCAAGATAGAATCCACCCTGAAAACTGGCGGCGGATTTGAATGCGCCGGGCGCGGGCATGGTTTCAAATCCGGGATTTGGAGAAACCGCCACCGTGTGCACGGTGAAGGGCAAGTTGCCGGCGGTACGCAGACTTCGTTCGGACCCGTTCAGCGCTCGTTGCGCCTTCCACACGGCGATTCCAGCAGCCGCAATGCACAACAGGGCCACCGCAATTGCCAGAACCGCCGCGGTCCGCCGCTCAATTCTCATGGTTTTTCTCGATCTGCTGGAAGCACGACACCAGTGTAGTGCGTGCGACAGATTGGCGCGGAGCGCCCAACCGGTTTCGGGAAGAACGCCGGAAATCACTTGCGATGCAAGCTGCACCCACCTTGTCGAATCACCGCCGTCAGGCTTATATTCAATCTGTACACATCCTTTATGTCTATGCGGCGCACAAGCGAGCTCGAGAGCAACCCGAATGCGATAACGGGCTCGGACAAGCTCGCTCTTAGCCTCCCGCTGCTGGGCCTTATTAAGGTCCCCGGCTGAGGCTGCTCAAGACTTGAGGATTGAGAGGCCGTCAGCGGGGACAACCGCTGGCGGCCTTTAACTTTTTGGGGCGTAGGAGAGGACGAAATGCTGAAAGATCCCAGCACAAAATACCGGCCCGTTGCCGATTTCCGGCTCCATGACAGGAGCTGGCCTTCGAGGACCATCGATAAGGCGCCCGCATGGTGCAGCGTCGATCTGCGCGACGGCAACCAGGCGCTGGTCGAGCCGATGGACACCGCGCGCAAGCTGCGCATGTTCAATCTTCTGGTGGCCAGCGGATTCAAGGAGATTGAGGTGGGATTTCCCTCGGCCTCGCAGACGGACTTCGATTTCTGCCGCGAGTTGATCGACCGCAAACATATCCCGGACGATGTCGCCGTGCAGGTGCTCGTGCAAGCCCGCGAAGACCTGATGCAGCGCACCTTCGAAGCGCTCCGCGGCGCGCGCCGGGCCATCGTGCATGTCTATAACTCCACCTCAACCCTGCAACGCCGGGTAGTCTTCGCAATGG
>Ga0326727_10011644_pt1 | contig 20370 bp, 7 predicted proteins | sample MB2enrmetagenome_FD_207643 | JGI IMG/M metagenome (GOLD analysis project Ga0326727, IMG submission 207643) | Lab enriched peat soil microbial communities from McLean, Ithaca, NY, United States - MB29MY | ecosystem: Environmental > Terrestrial > Soil > Wetlands > Peat | place: USA: New York...
GGCGCAATTACGCCAACTCTTCCGTTGCAAGCTGTAATGGAACAATGGAACCAGATTGCCGCATCGCTCTCAGAACCAAACCGGAAGAGGAGGCCGCAGATTGATTTCTTATATTAGCGCTTATGGGTGCGCCACCCTCCCTCACGTCTGGAGTTTCTTGGATGGACTCCATAAATGCCAAACTCCTACTGCAACCCCGCCAAAGGCGGGGGATCTCCTCTTCCTCTAGCCTCTGAGGGAATGCTCGATGTGGAATAGGACTTAATCAGAGGTTCCTTAGTCTCAATTCCTTTGGATTCCGAGCCGATCAACTTACCGGTTGACAATCCTCTTTAGGGCGGAATAGCCTCCAAACCGTGGAAATGAAGCGGTGTCGGTCCGCTAAGAACCTACGTGGCCTAACGCCAACGCAAATCCACATCCAATGCGCATCCGCAGATCCTGTGTCCGCTCATAGGACTGCTCGAGCCTGGAAACAGCCCTCCCTGAAAGGAACACCATGCGTTTGACATCAGATCATTACTCCACTCTCTTTCGGCGGTCGACCGACCGCTGTCTGAGCGGGTACCTTACCGTACTCGCGGCTTTGCTTATAACGCTTATTGCACCGTGCGCAGCAGCTCAAACCGCGTGCAAGGTTGTCTACACAATCTCGCCTCAAAACAACACCGCCTTCGGAGCTGCCATCACCATCCAAAATACGGGAACCACCGCCTGGTCCAGTTGGTCGCTCAGCTGGGCATTCGCCAACGGGCAGACTGTTTCGTCCCTCTGGAACGGCAATGAAATCCAGAGCGGCGCCAACGTTACGGTGACCAACCAGAGCTATAACGGCAGCATCGCCGCCGGCGCCAGTTACACAGGCGTAGGATTCAACGGCACCTGGAACGGCGTGACCAATGCAGTGCCCGCGTCGTTCGCCATCAACGGAACCACCTGCGGCGGCAGCGCGACTGGAAGCTTCTCGCTCACGCCCGCGGCGGCCACTGAGACGATCGCCCAAGGCGCCAGCGTCAGCGATGCCATCACGGTGACAGACCTGAACGGATTCACCGGCGCCGTAACTCTCACCGCAACCAGTTCGAACAGCGGAGTCACTGCCACGGTCAGCGGCGATGTGGTGACACTCAAGACCAGCGCCACGGCAACCGGGACGGCCACGATCACCGTCACGGGAACCTCTGGCTCGCTAGTCGAGACGACAACCATTGCAGTGACTGTATCCACCGGCAGTTGCGTGCCCACCGCGATTACTCCCTACCTGCAGGTGAACGGAGCAGCCTGGCAAGAAGTAGCTACTGCATCGGTGCCTGCCGCGGCCACGGTGAACCTTGGCCCGCAGCCCATCACCGGAACTTGGGCTTGGATAGGCCCCAACGGCTATACCGCCGCCACGCGCCAGATCAACGCCATTCCTCTGGCTGCCGGCACCAACGTGTATACGGCGACTTATACCAACGCCGCCAACTGCAAGAGTACGGAGGCGTTCACCATTACTGAAGCTGGAGGACCAGGCAGCTTTACGCTTACGCCTGCCGCAGCCACTGAGACGATCACCCAAGGCACAAGCGTCGCCGACGCCATCACGGTGACGGACCTGAACGGCTTCACCGGCACCGTAACTCTCGCCGCGGCCAGCTCAAACGCCGGAGTTACTGCCACGGTCAGCGGCGACACGGTGACACTGAAAGCCAGCGCCACGGCCACCGGAACGGCTACCATCACCGTAACCGGAACCTCCGGCACACTTACTCCAGTGACCACCTCGATCAAAGTTACGGTCAATCCATTGATCTCAGCCGACGCAACCGTCACGGTGAACCCATCGAATCCGGGTATTGCCGTAAGCAATACGATTCTGGGCATGAATATGGCCGCATGGTATGATCCGACCACCGCCGGAGTTGCCGCCGGATTCGAATCTGCCGGCATCAAGGCCGTTCGCTGGCCGGGCGGATCGTGGGCCGACGCTTATAACTGGGAGACCAATACCGAGTGCGGCACGACGGCCAATCCAAATGCCACATACGCGAAGTTCGTCAGCGACCTGGTGAAGCCGGCCGGGCTCGATGTCTCGCTGATCGCGGATTACGGCACGGGCGAAAACTGCACCGGCTATGGCAACCCGGCCGAGGCTGCCTCCTGGGCGAGTGAATCGCTGACCCTCGGCGCCAACGTGAGCCACATTACCGTGGGCAACGAGGAGTACGGATCCTGGGAAGCGGATAACCATCCCATCAAGCACGATCCGACCACCTACGCCGATGCCGTGGCCTCAGGCTACTATCCGGATATCAAGGCGGTCAGCCCCAATGTCCTGGTAGGCGTCCTGGTCCAACCGGATTACGCTCCCTGGGATCAGATCGTCATGTCCGACGCGAAGTATGATTTCGTCGAGTTCCATTATTATCCCGAGACTCCGGGAGAGGAAAACGACACTACCTTGATCAATAACGACGCAGCCGGCTTGACCAACTACATCAACCGGATCAAGTCGGAGCTCTCCGAGTACGGCCACGCCGGCACACCCATCTACGTGGGCGAAATCGGCGGACCTTACAGCAATCCGGGCAAACAGAGCTGGTCGATTACCCAGGGCTTGTATGCCGGCCAGGTGTTGGGCGAGATGATGAACGATGGAGTCACCCGTCTGACCTGGTGGATTGGCTTCGGCAATTGCAACGGCCAAGCCGGAAACGATAGTTCCTCGCTCTATGGATGGCAGGACTTCGGCGCCTATAACGTCTTCTCCGACGGGCCCGCCTCCGATCCTACCTGCCCGAACGCTGGCCCCATCGGGACCATGTCGCCCACCGCGCGCGCCTTCCAGCTCTTCAGCCAGGTGGCCGTCAACGGTGAGCGCGTGCTGCCCTCGACCGTTACCGGCGATACGTCCGATGTGGTTGCCTATTCGGCCACCAACAGCGGCGGCGAGGCGCTGGTGCTCTTCAACCGCAACGAAAACAGCAGCGAGACGGTGCAGATCAATGTCTCCGGCAAAAGCACCTCGTCCTCGGTCACGGAAACGACTTATGACAAGGCGATCTACGATTTGTCGGAGAATGATGACTGGGCGCCGCCCACTACCACCAACCTGGGCGCGCAGTCTTTGCCGCTGACGCTCACCCTCGCCCCTTGGAGCATGAACGTGGTCATTATCCACTAAGGGAAATCGTCGATAGCCGGTCAAGCGGAGTCGGCTCTGCTGAAGAGCAACCCGCCCAGGCCGGGTCCCAACGACAGGTCTCGGTCGCTGGGGTGGAAGGAATGCCGGCTGGAGACCATTGATCGAAAGGACCGGGGAGTTGGAGCGATTCGGCTCCCCATGGTCCGAAACAGGGTTGCCATTCGATCGATTTCCCCAGCCTGAAAAACTCCAGCGGCAGCTCTGCGTTTGGCCGCAAGGCCGGATGCGGTGTCTGCCGCAGCTTTTTGTTTGAGCCTTTCCAGCGGCAAGTAGCCTAGCACTTGGGACGGGCGTATACGGAGATGCAGTCGCCCAAGGAACCAGCGTCGCATTGAGGGTTGGATCAGCGACGAAAGCAGCGGTCTGGTTTGTGCAGATGGTGCGGACAGGCGTTGGCGATGGAGTTATTGTGGCTGCGTGACGAATCTCGGCGTCCCGCTGTCCTGGCATGGTTTCGAGATACCCATTGCATCGCCCAGACACGTCTTACGTGGAGTTGACCTTTACCTCTGCAACGCACCTTCATACGCCGGGGGAAACAATGAATTGGCTGAAATCTCATTTTCACCGAGGCACCTCGATTCTGAGTTCAGTCGCAGCGCGATGTTTACTTGCATCCTGATTGCGAAGGTGCAGAGCAGGTTCAACTCAGTCTCAATTCCGTTCTTGGGCGCCCTTCAGATGCCAAGAAGGTAACAGAGTCAGAATCTGAATGCACGAACGGCAGCATTACCCTGGATGACCAGAGAAACAGTACTTTGGTAACTTGACAAGCCCACATTGAATTTTTAAGGTCAGCAAAAGCAGTCGGTGAACCGCAGAGTTCTTCCTCCCACTGTTCACTTCTTCAACTGTGGCGCAGGTGGCTGTTTTCGACCGAGAAAGTGAGTAACGTTACTCACTTTCTCTGGCTCGTAGAAACCTTTCTTTTGCGACCGTGCGCGGATCAAGAAAGAATCGCTGCTTCGGACAATGGACGCGTAGAGTTACTCCTGCGCGGAGAATGACTGAACCTCGATTCGTTTCCGAATTCCGTTTTTTCCCTTTGACAACTCGCACAAGCTGAGATATCGGGCACCAGGATTCGCCCGCGCTCGCGGAGTTGCGCTCAAATACCGGCCTCATGTACTCAAAAGGCGCTCATCCCACGAGTGTAGGTGAGCAGTATTCAAGGAGAAATCATGTATCAGCAGTACAATTCCTCCCACGGGCGGGCACGAGTCTGCCGACTGAGCGGGTACTTTGCGGTACTCGCGGCATTTTTCCTAACCCTGATTGCGTCGTGTGCCTACGCACAGCACGTCGCCAATCCCTACGTTGGCGCAAAGGTTTACGTCAGCCCGGACTACGCGGCTGAAGTCGCCACCGCGGAAGCATCCGAACCTTCGCTCGCGGGGCAGATGGCTACAGTCGCCAAGCAGCCGACATTCGTCTGGTTGGATCACATCGGAGCCATTTCGGGCGGCGGCGGCCGTCTGAGTCTCCAGGGACACATCAACGCGGCGGTAGCCCAAGCCGGCGGATCGCCGATCGTTGTGCAACTCGTGATTTACGATCTGCCCGATCGCGACTGCGCCGCATTGGCCTCGAACGGCGAACTCAGCATCGCCGGCAACGACACACCCAAAGGCAGCACCACGCCGTTGACGGGCACAGGAATTGAGGAGTACGAGAACGACTTCATCAATCCCATCTACAACATCCTGGCCGCAGCCCCCTCGAATGTTCGCTTCGTACTGGTGATCGAGGACGACTCGCTGCCAAACCTGCTGACTAACACCGGCATCAGTTTTACGGATGCCAACTGCGTCGCTGCCAACAACGGCGTGAGCAACGCAGGCGGGGCCGCAAACTGGACCCAAACGGCCACCCCCACGCTCAATATTTCGCCGAACGGCGTGTACTATCAGGGCATTTCGTACGCGGTCAACAACTTCCACAAGTTGCCGAACGTCTACAACTATCTGGACATTGGCCACCACGGCTGGCTCGGCTGGACTGCCAACACGGCCTACGCCGTCCAATTCTTCAGCAGTTTCGCACAGCAACTGTCGGATGGATATGCCACCATTGACGGTTTCATCACCAATACGGCCAACTATGGTCCTCTTAAAGAACCCTATTTGACTTGGGATGAGGTTGCAGGCGGCGGCGGCACCAGCCTTACCGGTGGGATCTTTACCGGCGACTTCTATCAGTGGGATCCAGAGATTGATGAGATCGACTACGGCGTCGACTTCTTGCATGCTCTGACCGCGTCGACCTCGGCTGGCTACACCGACCCGCGTGGCCAGGCGCATACGCCCGGCGGCGGCTTCCCTTCGTCGATAGGCTTTCTGATCGACACCTCGCGCAACGGCTGGGGCAACACCTCTGCCGCTAACGGCGGCGGCACCAGCGCCTACACAGTGCGGCCGACCGGTCCAGGAACAAGCACAGTCATAGACACCTTTGTAAACGAAAGCAAGATCGATCTGCGCAATTCCTCAGGACAGTGGTGCAACCAGGAGAATGCCGGCATCGGCGAGCTGCCCACCACGAACACGGGCTATTCCTCGACCCTCCCGAACCTGCAAGCTTTTGTTTGGGTCAAGCCTCCGGGAGAATCGGACGGCAACTATCCGGGAAGCACCTACGGAGGCGTAACTGCAACGGATGGCGATCCGAACTGCAACCCGGCGACCAATAACCCGCAGGCTGGCAGCGGCACCATAGCGAACTCGATTCCGAACCCGCCACCCGCCGGCACCTTCTGGATCACTGAGTTCGTACAGTTGGTTGAGGACGCCTTTCCGGCGCTTGCTGGCGGCGGTGGCGGCGGCTTCATACTGACTCCCGCCTCGCCCTCTGAGACGCTCGCCCCAAGTGCCAGCGTCAACGACGCCATCACGGTCACCGACACCGGCGGCTTCACTGGCACCGTCACTCTGACCGCCAGCAGTTCGAACTCCGGCGTCACGGTCACGGTCAGCGGCGACACGCTAACTATCAAGGCCAGCGCCACGGCAACCGGAACGGCCACCATCACCGTCACCGGAACCGGCGGCGGAGTCACCGCCACCACCATCGTCTCGGTTTCCATCACGGGCATCAAGACTCCGAGCTTTACGCTTGCGGCTACGGCGCCCACACTTTCGATCGCCACGGGCTCGACCGGCACCGATACCGTCACCGTGAACGACCTGAACGGATTCACCGGCAGCGTCGCTCTTACCGACTCCGGCTTGCCTAACGGTGTAACTGCTGTCTTCGGTACGAATCCCACGACCGGAAGCAGCCTGATCACATTCACGGCTAGTCCTTCGGCCACGACGGGAGCCTTCACCGTCACCATCGCTGGAACCTCCGGCAGTTTAAGCGCATCCACGACGATCGCACTGACAATCACCGGTACCTGCACGCCTACCGCGATCGTTCCCTATCTCCAGGTGAACGGAGCGGCCTGGCAGGAGACCAACGTTGCAACCGTAACTGCTACCACCGCCACGGTGAACCTTGGGCCGCAGCCCCTGACGGGAACCTGGGCCTGGATCGGACCGGGCGGCTTCACCTCCGCCACGCGGCAGATCAACGCCATCAAGCTGAGCGGAGGCGCCAACGTCTACACGGCGACTTACACCAACGCCTCCGGATGCAAGAGCACTGAACCCTTTACCATTACCGCGCCAGGTGGCGGAACTGGGAGCTTCACCATCGCTCCTTCGGCTGCCTCCGTAACCATCACTCAGGGCAAGTCGGCAACCGACACCATCAACGTGACGGACCTGAACGGATTCACCGGAGCAGTAACTATTGCCGCAACCAGCTCGAACTCCGGAGTCAGCGTTGCGGTCAGCGGCAACACGTTGACCCTGACGGCCAGCGCCACGGCCACTGGATCGGCCACGATCAGCGTTACCGGAACCTCCGGCTCGCTATCGGCGACCACCTCTATCACAGTTACCGTCAGTCCCAAGACGTCCGGCTCTGCGTGCACGATCGACTACGCGATCTCGCCGCAGAACTCAACGGCCTTCGGAGCGGCCATCACCATCGTCAACAACGGAAGCACCGCCCTGAGCAGTTGGACACTGACCTGGAGCTTCGCCAACGGCCAGACAGTCTCGTCTCTCTGGAATGGAAATGAAACCCAGAGCGGCGCAAATGTGACGGTAACCAACCAGAGTTACAACGGAAGCATTCCCGCTGGCGGAAGTTACACCGGGGTGGGATTCAACGGCACCTGGAACGGTGTCACCAACGCAATACCCACGTCGTTCTCGCTCAATGGAACGGCCTGCACTGTCAACTAATGAGTTACCGCAAGGCATAGTTGCCGTAAGAGGAACGCGGCACGGAGCACGTCGTAATCTAGTGCTCCGTGCCGCGTCTGAAGGTTTCACGTAGATGACAGAGGACTTCTTAAGACATACGGTCGAGGAAAGCGGTGCCGATTTCCCTCCGATGGCGGCCAGAACCGAATCGAAATTGGTATCAGCCATGAATCACATTTTCGTGGATTTCTTATAGCATTGCCTGCCATCTGCAACCTGTCAAAGGAGAAGACACATGATGAGATTCCGAACGACATGTATCGTAATATCGTCATTCCTGCTCGCTGCCGCCGTGGCCGGCGCGCAAACCGCGGCCATAAACTATGGCACCTCGGAACAGACGATTCGAGGGTTTGGCGGTTCGACAGGATTTCAGCCGGCACTAACCAGCGCGGAGGCGGAAGCCATCTTCGGCACCGGCAGCGGCCAGTTGGGCCTAAGCCTTTTACGCGTGCGCATCGATCCCAGTTCGACTACTGGCGGGTCTAATTGGGCCCAATCGCTGAACGATGCCCAGTTGGCCAGCGCTCAGGGTGCTACCGTCTTTGCTGCGCCCTGGAGCCCACCTGCTGCGTGGAAGAGCAATGGCAGCACCATTATGGGCTCGCTTCTCCCTGCCAACTACGCCGCCTACGCCAACTATCTGAATCTTTTTACCGCTTACATGAAGGCCGGGGGCGTGGATCTCTACGCTATCTCGATGCAGAACGAGCCGGACGCGAACGTCAGCTACGAATCGTGCGTCTGGACCGGGCCGCAGATGGATACCTGGATAGCCGGCAACGCATCGGTGCTGACCACCAAGCTTATCATGCCGGAGTCGGAGAGTTTTACCACCAGCTATTCCGATCCTGCGCTGGACGATCCCGATGCCGTCAACTACATCTCCATCATCGGCGGCCACCTGTACGGGGCCTCGCCGTTCTATTACACCAACGCCGAGGAGAAAGGCAAAGACGTTTGGATGACTGAACACTATCTGAACCCGTCGACAGGAGCGGAGCCAGATATGGCCGACGCGATTTCGATGGCCGAGGAAATTCATAACTCGATGACAGTGGGAGAATACAACGCCTACGTCTGGTGGTGGATTGAAGACGAGCCGTCCGAGAGCTCTTACATCGGCATGGTGGACGTGAACGGCAATGTTACGTTCTACGGACTTGCGCTGGGCCAATTCGCTAAGTATGTCAGGCCGGGCTATGTTATGGTCAGCGCCACAAATACCCCATCCTCGGGCGTATATGTTTCGGCATACAAAGGGGACGGGGATTATGTGATTGTGGCGATCAACTCGAACTCGTCAGCCACTTCCCTTCCGGTCGCCATCACAGGCGCGACAGTGACCTCGTTCACGCCCTACCAGACATCGGCCTCGGAAAGCATGGCGGAACTGAGCCCGGTTCGTGTGTCGAGCGGCGCATTCACCTACTCGCTGCCGGCACAGAGCATCACTACATTCGTGGGATCAGCCTCGACCACGCCCAGCTTCACGCTTTCAGCAGCGGCGACCTCTCTGTCAATCGCTCAAGGCGCCAGCGGGACCGACGCCATCACTGTGACGGATCTGAACGGATTCAACAGCAGCGTAACTCTTGCCGCATCCGGCCTGCCGAGTGGAGTTACTACGAAGTTTGGAACCAACCCTGCCACAGGAAGCAGCGTTCTGACCCTGACGGCCAGTAGTACGGCCACGACCGGAACATCTAACATCACCATCACCGGAACGTCCGGAAGCGTAACAGCATCCATAACGATTGCGCTGACCGTCACCGGTATCTGCACGCCCACCCCGATCGTCCCGTACATCTCCGTGAACGGAGGCTCGACTTGGACGGAAGAATCCACGGCAACCGTGAGTTCCACGACCGCTGCGGTAGACCTTGGCCCGCAACCTCTGACCGGAACCTGGAGCTGGGCCGGCCCCAACGGATTCACTTCCACAGCGCGCCAGATCAATAGCATCGCACTGAGCACAGGCGCCAATGCGTATGTGGCGACTTACACCAATTCCAGTTCCTGCAAGAGCACGCAGGCCTTTACCATCACGGTGACCGGAACGCCTAGCTTCACGCTCGCGCCGACAGCAGGCAGCGCGTCGGTTACCCAAGGCAGCAGCACAACCGACACCATTACCGTAACTGACCTGGGCGGATTCACGGGCAGCGTGAATCTGGTTGCGTCCGGATTGCCCAGCGGTGTAACTGCGACGTTCGGCACCAATCCCACCACGGGCAGCAGCCTGCTTACACTGGCGGCCAGCAGCACGGCCACCACTGGAACCTCTACGGTCACCATCACCGGAACCTCGGGAACACTGACCGCATCCACCACCATCAAGCTCACCGTCAATCCCGTGGGCACCTCCGGTTTCGCGTGCCACATTGGCTACACCATTGGGAGCCAGTGGGCCGGAGGCTTTGGAGCCGCTGTAACCATTAACAACACGGGAACCGCCGCCATCAGCAACTGGACGCTGACCTGGTCATTTGCCAACGGTCAGACCATTACGCAAGTGTGGAACGGCAACGTGGTGCAGAGCGGTGCGAATGTCACAGTGACCAACATGAGTTACAACGGCAGCATTCCAGCCGGCGGAAGTTATGCCGGCATGGGATTCAACGGAACATGGAACAACGCAACAAACGCCGTACCCACGTCTTTCGCAGTCAACGGAACGGTTTGCAAGTAGCACGCCAATAGCACCGCAGCAGAGCAGGGTATCTTGTCATGCTCCGCTCGCGTTCACACTCACAGAGAGGAGTCCCATGCGTTTGATTTCGAACTATCCTGCTGCAATGCAACGGTCAGGCCTCCGTGTCCTGGTGTCACGCGGCTTTCTCACCATGTCTCTAATCGTTCTCTTGTCCGGCATTGCCGCCTGGTGTCAAACAACGGCGTCGGTCAGTGTCAATGCCGGCTCTTCCATGGCGCAGGTTGGGCCTGAGGCCTATGGCGTTGATACCGCTGTATACGACGGCTATTTGACCACCAGCGGCGTTTCCACCCTGCTCACGCAGGCCGGCATCAACGCCGTCCGCTACCCTGGCGGCTCCTATGCGGACATCTTCAACTTCATCAGCGGAACCGACAATACCGTTCAGCCAGGCGCCTACTTCGCTCCTGGAGACGAATTCAATTTCTTCATGAGCGATCTTGTTCTGCCCGAAGGCGGCAAGGCGCTGATTACCGTCAACTACGGCTCCAATCTCACCAACAACGGCGGCGGCCAGCCCAGCGAGGCTGCCTCCTGGGTCCAGTACGCCAACGTGACCAACAACTATGGAGTTGTGTACTGGGAGATCGGCAACGAAGTCTACGGTAACGGCTACTACAGCACCGGCCTCGATTGGGAAGAGGATTTGCACGACACAGATACGACTCCCGCCGATCGCGTGGGCAACCCGGCCCTCTCGCCCACCGCTTACGGCACCAACGCGGCTGCGTTCATCAAGGCGATGAAGGCCGTCGATCCCAGCATCAAGTGCGGCGTATTCGTCAACACCGCCAGCTACTACACCGCCTGGGACCAGGACGTGCTCTCCGCCGTCTCCAGCGCCTTGAGCGGTTCCGGCTATCAGTTGGACTTCGTGATTGTGCACTGGTATCCGGGCGGCTCGGACGCGCAGATTCTGGCCTCGCAGTACGGGCAATACGGGATTGTGAATACGGTTGCGCAGATTCGTTCCGACATCAAGAACTACTACACGCTCAGCAACGCCAACGATCTGGAGATCATTATCACGGAAAGCGGCGCGGGTTCGGTTGGCGGCACCATGCCGGCCTTATTCGCCACCGACGATGATTTGACTTGGTTTGAAAACGGCGCAACCAACGTCGAGTACCAGGAACTGCACAATGGGTTCCTCACCGACGCCGGGCCGGGCGTTCCCGAAGGACCGTGGTACGGAACGCAGTTCGCCAGCACCTTGGCGCGCCCAGAGGACACCATGGTCTCCACAACCTCCAGCAATGCCTTGCTCCGGACGCACGCGGTCAAGCGGACGGACGGCAAGCTGGCCATCATCCTCATCAACGACGACCCGAATAACAGCACCACTGCTACCGTCAGCGTATCTGGTGCCACGATCGCCGGTTCCGGCACCGAATACACGCTCGGCAACGCCAACTTCCCCGGCGGATCGGCCACCGCGAGCGAGGGCATGCAGGAAAGCACCATCAGCGGACTGGGAAGCACCTTCACGGTGACCGTCCCGGCGTATACGGAGTACGGAATTCTCACTTCGTCCAGCGGCGTCACCACCACGCCAAGCATATCCTCCCTCAGCCCCACCTCCGGAGCGGCCGGATCGTCGGTTACCATCAGTGGCTCGAACTTCGGGTCATCGCAGGGTTCGAGCACGGTGAGCTTCGGCGGGACCAATGCGACCGTAACTTCATGGTCGGCCTCGTCCATCAAGGTCACGGTGCCGTCCAGCCTCGCGGCGGGCGCGGCGAATGTAACCGTCACCGTGTCCGGTTCGAGCAGCAATTCAGCAAGCTTTACTGTGACCAGCAATATCTGCACGCCCACCCCGATCGTCCCGTACATCTCCGTGAACGGAGGCTCGACTTGGACGGAAGAATCCACGGCAACCGTGAGTTCCACGACCGCTGCGGTAGACCTTGGCCCGCAACCTCTGACCGGAACCTGGAGCTGGGCCGGCCCCAACGGATTCACTTCCACAGCGCGCCAGATCAATAGCATCGCACTGAGCACAGGCGCCAATGCGTATGTGGCGACTTACACCAATTCCAGTTCCTGCAAGAGCACGCAGGCCTTTACCATCACGGTGACCGGAACGCCTAGCTTCACGCTCGCGCCGACAGCAGGCAGCGCGTCGGTTACCCAAGGCAGCAGCACAACCGACACCATTACCGTAACTGACCTGGGCGGATTCACGGGCAGCGTGAATCTGGTTGCGTCCGGATTGCCCAGCGGTGTAACTGCGACGTTCGGCACCAATCCCACCACGGGCAGCAGCCTGCTTACACTGGCGGCCAGCAGCACGGCCACCACTGGAACCTCTACGGTCACCATCACCGGAACCTCGGGAACACTGACCGCATCCACCACCATCAAGCTCACCGTCAATCCCGTGGGCACCTCCGGTTTCGCGTGCCACATTGGCTACACCATTGGGAGCCAGTGGGCCGGAGGCTTTGGAGCCGCTGTAACCATTAACAACACGGGAACCGCCGCCATCAGCAACTGGACGCTGACCTGGTCATTTGCCAACGGTCAGACCATTACGCAAGTGTGGAACGGCAACGTGGTGCAGAGCGGTGCGAATGTCACAGTGACCAACATGAGTTACAACGGCAGCATTCCAGCCGGCGGAAGTTATGCCGGCATGGGATTCAACGGAACATGGAACAACGCAACAAACGCCGTACCCACGTCTTTCGCAGTCAACGGAACGGTTTGCAAGTAGCACGCCAATAGGTTTGATCAGGCTGGAATCGGAGTAGTTCATGTCAGATTCCAGCCTGACTCTCTCTCAACTCATGGTCCCGGGTTTTTCGTGGCGCAATAGCGAAGGACCTATCAACCAGCCAGATCGCTCGCTTGGAGAAATGGGTATGAATCTGATTGCGTCATGCCTTGACACAACTCACCCGAACATGCTGCGTCCTGCTCATGTCGTTGGCGGCTGATTATTCCGCCGTTGGTTGAGGCAGTTCCCGTAGCGATAACTCAAAGGAGCGCACTATGAAGTCCCCCGCCTTCCGTGCGTGCGGAATCATCCTGGCAACAGCGATAGTTCTGGCCGCCACTGCAGCAGCTCAAACCGCGTGCAAGGTTGTCTACACAATCTCGCCTCAAAACAACACCGCCTTCGGAGCTGCCATCACCATCGAGAACACGGGAACCACCGCCTGGACCAGTTGGACGCTGACCTGGACCTTCGCCAATGGCCAGACAGTTTCACAGCTATGGAACGGTATCGAAACCCAGAGCGGCGCCAATGTGACCGTGAAGAACGAGTCCTACAACGGCAGCATCGCTGCCGGCGGCAGCCTAGCCGGCATCGGTTTCAACGGCACATGGAACGGCGCCACCAACACGGTGCCCACGTCCTTCGCGGTAAACGGAACGATCTGCGGTTCAACAGGAAGCTTCTCGTTGAAACCTGCATTTCCTTCATTGTCGATTGCCCAGAACACGAGCAACACCGACACGATCACGGTAACCGATGCAAGTCCGTTCGCCGGCCCTGTAACTCTTGCCGCGACGGGCCTTCCTACCGGTGTAACTGTTGCCTACAGTACGAATCCAACTGCCACGAGCAGCGTGCTGACGATTACATCCAGCGCCACGGCGTTAGTGGGAACCTATAACGTCACCATCACCGGTATTTCCGGCAAGTTGACCGCATCCACCACCATCCTCCTGACGGTCACGTCCAGGTCGACCTTCACGCTGACGGTGCCCCCTCTCTCCATTACTCAGGGCAAGACCGCGACCGACACCATCACCATTAACGACGTCGGTGGCTTCACCGGCAACGTAGCGCTTTTTGTTTCGAACCTGCCTTCCGGAGTGACTTGCACCTTCGGCACAAACCCAGTAACCACAACGACCGAGGTGATGACCTGCAGGGCCAGCGCCACAGCCACGGTTGGAAGCTTCTTCGCAACAATTACTGGAACCTCCGGAACAATCACCGCGACTTCCACCTTCCAGATCAATGTCGTTTCGTCGACGGGCGGCTTCACACTTTCGGTTTCGTCGACCGCTCTGTCCGTTGCACCGGGTGGTACCGTCAGCGTCACCGTCACGGTAACGGACGTGAGCCCGTTCGCCGGAGCCGTAACAATTAGCTACCCCGGACAGTCGACCAACCCCATCCCCGTCACTATCTCCGGGTGCAACAGTCCCATCATCGGGAACGGGAGTTGCGTGCTCACGATAACAGTTCCCAGCACGGCTACTCCCGGGACTCTCGTATTCGCTCTCACTGGAACTTCGGGTACATTTACCGCGACCACCACCTTCACGCTTGCTGTGACGGCAGGCTTTAGTGTTTCGGCGTCCTGCGGAAGCGGATTGACTTTACAACAAGGCGGCAGCGCCACTTGCACCATCACAGTGACAGGAGCCACAGCAACCCCAAGTATTTCCGTCTCTGGTCTGCCCTCCGGCGTGACTGTCACTATCGCCCATCCAACCACCACGACTTGGTTGATTACCTTCACGGCCAGCAGTACGGCCGCCCCCGGAACCTTCACGGCCGTTGTCACCGTAACCTCCGGCGCAGTGAGCAAATCCGTCAGCATCGCAGTTATATTGACACCATCCTCGGGAACAGGGAGCTTTACGATTGCCCCGACAGCGTCGGCAATGACGATCAATCTGAACTCCGGCGGCACCGACACCGTCAATGTGACGGACGTGGGCGGATTCACAGGACCTGTAACTCTTACCGCATCCGGTATGTCCACTGGAGTGACTGCATCGTGGAGCGTCAATCCAACAACCAATTCCAGCGTGTTATCACTCATAGCCTCTGGCTCAGCTACCACTGGCACGTCTACGATCACCATCCAGGGAACCTCCACGGGGACTTCGTCCGGGACTTTGCAGGCGACCACAAACATCGCTCTCACCGTCACTTCGAAGCCGGAAGTGCAAATCGCATGGGTCAGCCCGGCAGCCGGGATAGCTGGCAGTACGTTCACGGTCATGCCTGGCGTGGGAACGTCCTTTGCCGAGACGCAAGGATCGAGCGTGATTTACTTCGGAACGACAGAGGCCACCGTTACCACGTGGGCCGTCGATTCCATTGCCGTTACGGTTCCGAGCCTTGCGGTTGGCACTTACAACGTGACCGCGGTCGTGGGTGGCGTAACCAGCAATGCGGTTCCATTCACAATCACCAGCGCTACGCCGACACCGGAGCAATACACCGGCAACGGGACCTGGTTTACTGCGCTTGGCAGTCCGTATGGCGGCTGCGGTGTGCCGCAAGAGTACATTGACTCGCAAAACTTTGTTGCGCTCAATGTCCAGAACGATCCCGGCAACTACACCCTTACACTGTCGCGCCCCATCTCCCCCACAGGGGAGTACGCCGGCGACATAGGCTTGTGGGACAACGGGTTGAATTGCGGCCGGTGGGTGCATATCACGATGGGAGACAACTGCAATGGCACGAACGACGGTAATCAGGATCTATCGTTCTGCCGTGGAGGCTTGGGGTGGGTTGCGGACCAATTCACCGGCGCCGAACTGGATCTGGTAGTTGCCGATAGTTGCCAGGATGAAAACTCCTGGTGCCGCGACGATCCCTATCACCTCGACCAGGCGCAGGCCGCGCTGAACAACTACACGATCAATGGCGCGCCTGCCGGAGATATCTATCCGAACTACTGGAACAACCGGCAGATCAATTGGTATTTCGAGCCGTCCCCAAATTACACGGGCGATATCAACATCGGATTCCTGAATGGCGCGAATGCTTATTGGTCGGCGATTTCCATCACTCATTTGCCAAACGGCATTCATGGAGTGCAATACCTCCTCAACGGAGTGTGGACGACGGCGGTAATGGATGCCGACCTGGGCGATGACTACATCGTACTTCCCACTGTCGCGGGTGGAACACAGTATGAGATACAGGTCTTCGATGTGACCAACACACTGATCAACAGCGGACGCATCTACTCCTTCTCGTATCCGGCAAGCTGTGGGGTTTCGTGTACGCCCGCATTGACGCCGGTAACTTTTACTACCAGTACTGCAGCTACAACTACCGAGTAGCGTGCGGGCTTTACCTGGTTTGCGGTCGACGTGCATTTTCTCGGATTACGGACTGAAGCATGTGTGACTCATTTTGGTTTCTGTCTGTAATGGCTGCGTCCCAATGCATGAATCTCAACCATGGCGCAGCTAAGTTTCCACACGCTTTGCGATGTAAAGGTGCCTTACCCCCAAAGGAGTGACCAATGCGTATTCAAAGAATGTTGTGCATCGTTGCTGCGCTTCTGCTGTGCAGCGAGCTGAAGCCGGCTCAGGCTCAAATCACCATTAATACCTCCAGCGCGACCGATTGGAAAATTGCCAATGGCGCCATTTCGATGGACTGGGATTCCACCAATGGCTCTCTTTGGAGTATGTACCTGACCGGCTATGCAACCGATCTGGTCGACACCACTCATGGCAGTTCCAATGGCCATCCCAGCGGCCTCTATATGGACAACACCGCCACTGGCTTCACTGGCATAACGTCGGCCCCTAGCGGTGTGGCGTCGAGCTCCGGCTACAGCCTGGTTGCCGGCAGCTACCTTGACTGGTGGATTACATGGGAGCCCACCTCCTCCAGCCCGTGGGCATACTCGCAGCACTTCCTTGTGCAGCCGAACGATGCCACCGTCTACGTCTATACCATTACCAATCACCCCTCTTCCTCCGGCGCGGCGACCTGGGGCCAATTGCAGTACGTCTATCGCATCAACCAGACTGAGTTCAATAACACCTACCAGTACAACTCGGGGCTGCACGCTTTGGGTGGATGGTCGATCAACCTCCCCAGCAAGGCCGATCTTTCCTCCTCCGATCCCGGCCGCGCGGTGGAGAATGCCGTCGAGGATCTGCATGGATTCACGGATCTTCCCGCCGGCTTCGGTCGCGAGTTCTACACCAAGTACGACTATGCCTCCTACGAATATCTCTTGCAGGCAAACGGCAACTATGGCCCCAACTTCGGCGCCTGGGCTGTCTTTCCCAGCACCGAGTACCTGGCCGGCGGCCCCACCAAGCAGATTGAGGTTTACACCGGCAACGTGCTGATGGGCGAACTGCTCTCCGGCCATCTAGACAACGAAATCAGTTACAGCGTGGGCGCAGGCGAAAACACCATGCGCATCTGGGGCCCGATGGGCTTCCACTTCAACCGCTTCACGAATTTACCTGCCATGTATCAGGACGCGATCAGCATCATTCCAAGCGCACTGGAACTCTTCGGCAAGGATGCCGAATTGACCGCCAACGGCTATGTCCCGAACGGCAGCGGACGCGGAACCCTGCAAGCCAACATCAGTGGCGCCGGCTCCAGTTCCCAGTACGGCGCGTGGACGGTCCTCAGCGACCAGAACACGAATATGCAGTACTCGATCCAAGGCGCCCAGTATTGGGCCGCGAACAACTCCAACGGCAGCGCAGTCATCGACAACGTCACCCCCGGAACCTACCGCCTCAACTCGTACGTCCTGGGCGAATGGGGCCAGTTGCGCGAGGACGGCGTCAGAATCAGCGCGGGCAGCACCACCACCGCGAACCTGACCTTCAGCCCTGAGAACTTCAGCACCACGCCTATCTGGACCATTGGAACCCCGGACCGCTCCGCGCATGAGTTCCTGCACGGCTCGAACACCAGCGGCAACGCCGGCTCCTGCCCCGGATGCGACGACAAGGAGTTCTACGGCAACTGGAATTACTGGGCTGATTTCGCGGACAATGACGGAGCCGTGGTTTACTATGCGACGGCGGTAGGCTCCACGCCGGCGACCGATAATCCCCTGGCATGGAACTATGTGCAATGGGGCGAGTTTGATCCCGGGCTGTATGCCGGAATTTATAACTCGTCCGACGACACCACGGATGGTTATAAGTACATCCTGCCCTCATATGTCAGCGGAGTTACAGCTAAGGTTCCGGCATGGCAGGTTCACTTCGCCACCACCTCCGCACAGAACGCGCAGGGAAGTTATGTCGACCTATCGGTCGGTTTGGCCGCCACGGAGGCGGACCTGACCGCTTCGCTGAATGGCCACTCAATTACCTGGCATGCCAAGAACCAGGCCGACGCTCAGGCCCGCAGCGGACTCTCCGGCTACTACCAATGGATGGTCTTTGAATGGCCCACATCAGATCTAGTTGCGGTCGGCGGCAACAACGACTTGACCTTGAGCGTGAGCGGCGGCGGCGGCAATTTGTACGACGCGCTGCGCATGGAAATCTCGGCCAAGGGCGCCAACCCCTCGGTTACCGGCTGGCATGACTACGAGTACATGAACTCGAACGGCACCGACACAGCGGAAGATGTCGCCGTATCCAACAACAACACAGGAACGGTAGTGGTGGGCCCGAATCCGAGCTTCACGCTTTCTTCTTCGGCATCCAGTCTGTCGGTTGCGCAGAGCGCGAGCGCCACGGACACCATCACGGTAACGGACATCGACGGATTCGACGGTAGCGTGGAACTTTCCGCGTCCGGATTGCCCAACGGTTTAACTCCTTCCTTCGGAACCAACCCCACCACCGGGAACAGCACACTCACGCTGACGGCCAGTACTTCCGCTGCTAAAGGGATCTATCCCATCACTATCACTGGAATCTCCGGAGGCCTTACTGAGACCACGTCTGTTTCGCTGACCGTAACGGGGCCCGTTGTTTGCACGCCCACCGCCATTACTCCCTATATCCAGATCAACGGAGCAGCCTGGGTGGAGACAAACATCGCAACGGTAGCTTCTGGATCAACCGTCAACCTTGGCCCTCAGCCGACTACCGGAGGCACCTGGAGTTGGACTAGTCCCAGCGGTTTCACGTCAACGGCGCGCCAGGTTAGCGCCATCCCGTTGACCTTAGGCACCGATACATTCGTGGCCACATACACCAATACCAATTCCTGTACGAGCACGGAGACGTTCACAATTACGGTGACCGGAGGAACGCCGAGCTTCACGCTTGCGCCGTCGGCAAGCAGCACGTCGGTTACCCAGGGCAGCAGCACAACCGACACCATTACCGTAGCTGACTTGAATGGATTCGCGGGCAGCGTGAATCTGGTTGCCTCTGGATTGCCCAGCGGAGTAACTGCGACCTTCGCCACCAATCCCACCACGGGCAGTAGCCTGCTTACGCTGGCGGCCAGCAGCACGGCCACCACCGGAACCTCTACGGTCACCATCACCGGAACCTCGGGAACACTGACCGTATTAACTTCCATCACGCTCACCGTGAATCCCAAGACGACCGGCTCTGCATGCACTGTCGACTACACAATCTCGCCGCAGAACTCAACCTCCTTTGGAGGAGCCATCACCATCGTCAACAACGGAAGCTCTGCCCTGAGCAGTTGGACACTGGCCTGGAGCTTTGCCAATGGCCAGACTATCTCGTCTCTCTGGAATGGAAATGAGATCCAGAGCGGCGCGAATGTGACGGTAAACAACCTGAGTTACAACGGAAGCATTCCAGCCGGAGGAAGTTACACCGGGGTGGGATTCAACGGCACCTGGAACGGTGTCACCAACGCAATACCCACGTCGTTTTCGCTCAATGGAACGATTTGCACAGTCAACTAGTAATGCAGTTGCAGATCACGAGTTTCAGAGGGGGAGCGTCAGGTCCCGGTATCTCACCTTGTCGAAGCCGAAGATGCGCTTCAGTATCCGGAACGGACGCTCCACCCTCGCTCTAACTCTGGACTCGGTTGTGTTCTTGCGCCTGGCTTGTTCATCCGCATAGTTCTTGAACCTAGTGCGGCGGCAAGTCATATCCTGGGCGTGCGGCGCGGCCTCGCGGATGCTGTCTCCCTGCCAGTGGTTGGGTTATAGTATCTGGCGCGGTAGTAATCAATGCCGAGGCCGTCGAACTCGCGACCAGAGTATGTGTAGCTGTTGGTCGTTGTCATGCCTGTTGCATTTTGGCCACCGTATGGTGAGTAGCTGTATTGTTCCTCGGTGGCTTCCGTCGAGCCGGTCAACTCAACCGAGCTGCCCAGCGCGTCAGTCATGTAGTCGTCGGTCTCAGTCGAAGAAGTGCGCTGGAAACGCTCATCCACGCCACCCGTGAGCAAGTTGGCCGTGGGCAGCGTACCAAACTCCTGCACCGCATTCGCGCCGTCGTAGAGGAAGTTGGTG
>Ga0326727_10011645_pt1 | contig 20370 bp, 22 predicted proteins | sample MB2enrmetagenome_FD_207643 | JGI IMG/M metagenome (GOLD analysis project Ga0326727, IMG submission 207643) | Lab enriched peat soil microbial communities from McLean, Ithaca, NY, United States - MB29MY | ecosystem: Environmental > Terrestrial > Soil > Wetlands > Peat | place: USA: New York...
AGTTGCCTTCGATCATGATTGGATCGCGCCGGTCTACCGCGTGACGCTCGGTGTGCTGGCAGGCGCCGTCATGATCGCCTACGCGCAGCGGCTGACCGCCGCAGGCAATCGCTACTTTGCCGAGGGCATCACGGCGCTCGGCTGCGGCATCGAGTTCCTCTCGATGTACGCGTCGACGGCGCTGTTTCATCTCGTGTCCCCGGAGATCGCGCTGCTCGGGATGGTCGCCGTCAACGCCGTGCTTGCCGCACTCGCGTGGCGCCACAACAGCGTGCGGCTCGCGATCCTCGCGGCGGTCGGCGGCTTCGCTTCGCCGGTGCTCGCCGGAACGAACGCCGACCCGTGGCTGCTGGCCGGGTACCTCACGATCCTAAGCGCCGGGCTCATGCTTCTGGACGAACTGCTCGACTCACGGATCGTTGCGCCGATGGCAGTGACGGGCACGCTTGCCTACGCGCTCCTGGTGTTCTTCCCTTCGAACGCGTTGAGTGAAGGCCAGCATGCGATCGTCTACGGGCTGCTGTACCTCCCGTTCGCCTTCTCCGGATGGAACGCGGCGCGCCTGCGCAGCACGCTCGATCCGGTACGCTCCGCGGTGAGCAGCCTTGCGCTCCTCGGACTGATCGCCGGGCTCGAATCGGCCCTCGCAGGTTCCGACCGCAGCGCGCTTGCGGGTGCGCTGGTCGCGCTCGCGGCGGCGCATCTCGCAGCCGCGGCATTCTGCAAGTCTCGCCTGCACGCGTGGTTCGCAGCCGCGGCGCTCACGCCGGCTATTCCCGCGGCTTTCGACGGTGCCGCGATCGACGTCGCGTGGGCGATCGAAGCCGCCGTGCTCGCGATCGCGGGGCGTCGCACCGACGATCCCGTCTTGCGGATCGCCGGGATCTCGCTCCTCGGCGCCGACCTGCTCAACATGCTCGCGCGGTTCGAGGGGCAAGCCGTAGCGGTTCCGGTGTTCAATGCGCGCTTTGCCGCGGAGACGAGCGCTTTCATCGCGGCCTTTGCCATCGCGTACGACACGCAGCGCAACGGCTTCTCGACCCTCGATATCGAGATCGCACGCGTCATGCGAATCCTCGCGCACGTCCTTGCGTTCACCGCCGTCTCGACCGAAACATGGGACGCGGTCGCCTACTTCGGAGGCTCCGTGCAAGGCTCGAACGCTGCGCTCTCGGTGGCCTGGGCGATCTTTGCGACGAGCTTCATTGCGACCGGCCTGCTCAAGCGCGACGCGCTGCTTCGGTGGGAAGGCCTCGGGCTCTTGACGGCGACGGCCGCAAAAGTGCTGCTCTTCGACCTCTCGTACCTCGACCTGAGCTACCGCGTCATCTCGTTCGTTCTCGTCGGCGCGGCCCTCATCGGCATCTCGTACGTGTACCAGCGTCGCCTTGCCGCCGTCAAAGAGGAACAGCCGTGATCGGCGCACCGGTGCAGTTGACGATTCCCAGCGTACGGCACGCGGCGTGGGTCGAGGTGGCGATCCCGCAAGCGATCGACGCCGGACCGGACGGCGGCTACGCAACCCTCCGCATCACGGACGACCGTGGTGCGGAGGTTCCGTACGCGCTCGACCCGCCGGTCCCGGCTGTACCGCAACGCCGTGCGACGTTACGAGATCTGACCTTCACGCCGGGCCGCTACACCGAGGCGCGCTTCGACACGGGAGCGACCGGCGGACGCTACACGTCGCTCTCGCTCTCGACCCCGTGTGACACGTTCTTCACCCACGCCGACGTCGCGATCTCGAATGACGGTTCAACGTGGCACGCGCTGCGCGCGAACGCGTTCATCTATCGCGTCGCATCGTCGGGAGATCCGGGCGTCCAAACGATCGAGCTGGCGCCCTCGCAGGCTCGCTGGATTCGCGTCCGGGTTCGCGATGCAGGTGCGCTCTTTCCCATCGACGGCGCCGCACTCGGCAGCGGCGATGCCCCGGTACCTCCTGCGCAACGCCGCCTCACCGTTTCACAATCGCCGGCGACGTCGAAGAACGGGCGGACGACGCTGACCCTCGATCTGCAGACGCCGCACACCGGGATCGAGCGACTGCGCATCGACACCTCGACGCCCGAGTTCTCGCGCGACCTCAGCGTCGAGCGAAGCGACGATGCGCTCGTATGGTCGCCCGCCGCAGAGGGCACGATTGCGCGCTTCGCGGACGGCGAGAGCACGAGCGAGGTTGCGCTCTCCGGTACGGCGGCAAGGTATCTACGCATCACCGTCCACGACGGCGACGATGCGGCGCTGAGCGATATTCGCGTGCAAGCATTCGGGCGCGAACGCGACGCGGTGTTCGTGGCGCGTCCGGGGCGCTCGTATACGCTGCGCGAGGCGGAGAACCGGAACGCGCCGCGCTACGACCTGGAGCGCTTGATCGAGCACGACCGTCCCGCAATCGTTCTGCGCGCAACGATCGCGGGCGAGCCGGCGAGCGAACCTACGGTCGCCGTTCCGGAGCGCACCCCCCCCGCGTGGCCGGTAACCGCCGCATTTGGTTTTGCAATAGCGCTGCTGCTCGCATTGACGGTCGGAGCGCTTCGGAAAAGACCGGCATGACGTGCGTACTCAGAAGCGAATCCGCACGCCGCTCTGCTGGTCTTGATCGTCATTCGTATCGGTGCTGCACGAGGACGGGTTGTGGTTGCACTGGTTCGTCGCCGCGATAACGAGGGCCGCTACGGCAACGACGAGCGCCGCAATGACCCAGCCGTTCGTCCGGTGGACGGCCGGTGCCGGAGACGGCGGCGGGATTGCCGTCGCGCTCGGGGACGGCGAGGGCGCCGGCGATGCGTCCGTCGCAGGATCAGGCGACGCGATCGGTGCGAAGGTCGCGACCGGGGCCGGGCTCGGCGCCGTTTGGGAAAGCGCGGCAAGTGGTGATTGCGCCACGATGGTCGCGGCGAGCAACAAGCTGGTGAGCGTTCGTTTCATGAGCGCATGGTGCGTGCGCCGATTGAAACGCCTCTGATAGCAACTTGAAGGTTTCTCGCGGCCGTACGAACGCGCGTGCCGGCATCTACCACCACCACCACTCGATCACGGAGTCCTGACGGCAATCGGCCTTCTTGATTCGCGTCTCGTCGGGGATGACGCGATAGGCGCTCCAGATAGCGCGGCTGCATTCGTCTTCCGACGCGTACGGTTCGGGCAGATCGACCGGGTCGCCCGGCGGACCGTCGGGCACCATCTCCGTGCGCGTACACTGATCCTCGTCGAGACGCTGAATCATCTCGCTGGGGCTCACGTGGCTCTGCACGCGTTCCAAACAGCTCCGATCGAGGTGCTCTTCCTCGCGGTAGCGCTCGAGGACGTACGAGCCGTGGTAGACCGAGACGAGGTGCGGGTGAAAGATGAGATACGCACCGATGGTTACGGCCAGCGCCCCCGCCGACACGGGATTCCTCCGAATCCAACGTTGAACGCGATCGACGATCGGGTGGGTCCTCCGGCGCACGACGCGTTGTTCCGTCAGCTCCGCCCGATCTCCGGTCTCCCCGCGGCGACTACAACGGGAGGGAAGCGTTGAAAAGCGAGAGCCCCTCTCTCGAGGGGCTCTCGCTTCAAATGGCTCCCGGTGCTGGACTCGAACCAGCGACCCATTGATTAACAGTCAATTGCTCTACCAGCTGAGCTAACCGGGAACGCGCCAAGGGGACCCGCCCTTATTGGCGGCGCGGGGCCTTCATCCTTTTACCCGCGCAAGAGGGCTCTGTCAAGAGACGTTAGGGGCTGCCGGGCCCAAGCGCGAATAGGATCGGGATGCCCACCCCCGACCAGGTACGCCAGGCGCTCGCCGAGGTCATGGACCCCGATTTCGACATCGGAATCGTCGATATGGGCCTCGTCTACGACGTTACGGTTACCGGCAGCCACGTGAAGGTCGTGATGACCCTCACCTCGCCGATGTGCCCGCACGCGGGCGCCCACAAGCAGGACGCCCTCGATCGCGTCCTCGCCATGGACGGCGTGAAGAGCGCCGAAGTGGAGATCACGTTCACCCCGCCTTGGGACCCGAAGACGATGGCCAGCGACAACTTCAAAGTCATTGCCGGGTTATGGTAACCGTATGCCCACCACCGAACAGATTCGCGCAGCCCTCGAAACCGTCAAAGACCCGGAACTGAACCTCGGGATCCTCGAGCTCGGGCTCGTCTACGACATCAGCGTCAACGGCGACAACGGCGAGCACGCGAACGTCGTTATGACGCTCACCTCACCGATGTGCCCGGTTGGGCCGATGTTCAAGAAGTCGGTCGAAGACAACGTGCTCGCGGTTGAGGGTGTGAAGAGCGCAACCGTCGACATCACCTTCTCCCCGCCGTGGGATCCGCATACGATGGCAACCGACGACGTCAAAGCCACCCTCGGCATCTGGTAGCATCCCCCCGCCACAACGGAGGCCCCATGCAGCCCCGCGTCGCGTACTTCTCGATGGAGATCGCTCTCGATCCGGCCATCCCGACCTACAGCGGCGGTTTAGGCATTCTTGCCGGTGACTTTCTGCGCTCGGCGGCCGACGCCGAACTGCCGATGGTCGCGGTGACGCTGGCCTATCGCCAAGGTTACTTCCGCCAGCACCTCGAGCCCTCGGGCGCGCAGTCCGAACGCCCCGATCCGTGGAACCCCGCCGAGCGCGCCCAGGCGGTCGATGCGCACACCGTGATCACGCTCTTCGGCCGCGCCGTACACGTTCGCGCCTGGCGCTACGACGTGGTCGGCGTGAGCGGTGCAATCGTGCCCGTCTATCTGCTCGACACCGACGTCCCCGAAAACGCCGAAGAAGACCGGCATCTGACCGACTCGCTCTACGGCGGCGATACCACCTACCGGCTCGCGCAAGAGGCGGTGCTCGGCCTCGGCGGCGTGCGCCTGATCGAAGCGCTCGGCTACACGACGATCGACAGCTACCACCTCAACGAGGGGCACGCCGCGTTGCTGATCGTCGGCCTCATCGAGACCCATTTGCGCAACCGCGACGCGCAGCCGGAGGACGTCAACGTCGACGACATCGTTGCGGTGCGCGACAACTGCGTCTTCACGACGCACACGCCCGTGCCCGCCGGCCACGACCATTTCCCGGTCGAACAGATGCAGAACGTCCTGGGCGAGCGGCGCTCGCGACTCATCACGTCGATTCACGGACTGCACGAAGGCCAGCTTTCGATGACCTACCTCGCGCTGCGCGGCTCGCGCTACGTCAACGGCGTCGCGATGCGGCACGGCGAGATCTCGCAGGACATGTTCCCGCACCATCCCGTGCATGCGATCACGAACGGCGTCCACGCCGTCACGTGGACCTCGCCGGTTTTTGCCGACCTGTTCGACCGACACATTCCCGAATGGCGCCGCGACAACTACTACCTGCGATACGCGATCGGCATCCCGATCGACGAGATTCGGGCCGCGCATCAAGCGGCAAAAGGCGTGCTGCTCAGCGAAGTCGAGTCGCGCGCCGGCGTCAAGCTCAGTCGCGACGTCTTCACCTTCGGCTTCGCGCGCCGCGCGGCAACCTACAAGCGCGCCGCGCTGCTGTTCGAAGACCACGAGCGTCTGCGCGGGATCGCCGGGAGGTTCGGCGGCATTCAGCTCGTCTACGCGGGCAAGGCGCATCCGCAGGACGAGGGCGGAAAGGCGGTGATCCGCGACGTCATCGAAGCGGCCAACGCACTCAAGGACGTCGTGACGTTCGTGTACCTCGAAAACTACGATTGGCGCCTGGGCGAACTCATTACGGCCGGCGTCGATCTTTGGCTGAACACGCCGCAGCCGCCGATGGAAGCCTCCGGCACGAGCGGCATGAAGGCCGCGCTCAACGGGGTGCCGAGTTTCAGCATCCTCGACGGTTGGTGGATCGAAGGGCACGTCGAGGGCGTCACCGGATGGTCGATGATCGACGGCGATCTCTACGATAAGCTGGAAGAGGAGATTCTTCCGCGCTACTACGAGCGCCCCGACGAGTACGTCGCGATGATGCGCTCGACGATCGCGCTCAACGGGTCCTTCTTCAACACGCAGCGGATGGCGGCGCAGTACGCGTCGAACGCGTATTGGCCGGAAGAACGGTTCAAGCCCGTTCTTCCTCTCGCATCCCGCTAGTGCGACTGGCGGCGGATCGTCACCGTCTGGTTCAGCGTGATCTGCACGTCCGACCCTGACGGCAGCGTGAAGTTCTTCTTGTCGTTCACGCCGTAGAGAAAGCCGCCCACCGCGCCGACGGCGCCGCCGCCGCTCACGTGAAAGACGGTCTTGCCGATCGCGTTGCCGAGCAGCATGCCGCCCAGCGTGGTGAGCGCGGCGTGCAAGCCGCTGCCTTGTTCTTGTTTGCGCTGATCCGACGTCATGTTCGCCGAGATATCGACGGTGCTGCCGTCGGCCAAGCGCAGGTAGTCGAACTGAACGCCGAGGGCCGGTTTGGTTCCCTGACCGGCGCGCGTCACGCTCGTGACCTCGCCGGAGACGATCGCGCCTTGGAACGCCGGATTCCCGCTCGGATACGGCGGAACGACGTCCATGATGAAGCGGTCGCCCACATGCGCCGTGCCCGTGTCGAGCTGGGTTTGCATGCGGCAGTTGAGTTGAGCGCCTTGGTAGAGCGTCAAGTCTTGCTGCGCGGACGCGAGCAGCGACTGGCCCGCGAGCGCGCAGAACGCGACGACGGCGACGAGGGTGGACCGTAAGTGCATCGTGTTGCCTCTCATACCCATGCTAACGAACGATTACGCACGCGTGTTTCACGGGGTCGTGAGATCGCTTGCGAGCTGCAGCGTCACGGGCGTGCCCGCCTTAGCGGTTGCCTGCACGCCGCCCTTGGCGGCCGTGGCGGTGCCGCCGGTCTGCGCGGTCTCTTTGGTTTTCGGGCCGAGCTTCGTCGACCAGAACACGGTACTGGACGACGGTGAGTTGGGCACCTGCGAGTATGAGGCCGGCGGCGGCGTGGTCGAATTGTTCTGCGTTACCTGCGGATTGATCACGTAGCCGCGGAACTGTTCCTTGAGGCCGTTCACGAAGACGATCGAGTCGAACAGAAACGAGATGCTCGCGCGCAGCAGACCGCGCGGCCCCGAAACGTCGGTGAGATGCCCGGTGATCTTCGCCCCGTTGAGGACCGGGTAGGACGGATCGTTACACGTGATCGTGAACGTGTCGCCGGGTTGCGCGGTCGCGGTGCTGATCGTCGTTGCCAGCTGGCAGGCAATCTTGGTATGGGCCGGGATCGTCGTACCATGTTGGTTGGTGACGACCCCGAGCACGAACATCAGCGTAGCGAACGTCATTTCGTGAAGTTCGGGACGCGGAGCGCCTCGCCCGTGAAGCCGGTGGCGGAACGGAGCGCGTCGACTTTGTCGAGTCGCTCCCACGGCAGATCCAGGTCGGGCCGGCCGAAGTGGCCGTACGCAGCGGTCTGCTTGTAGATCGGGCGACGCAGATCGAGGTAATGGATGATCGCGGCCGGACGCAGGTCGAACACGTCCTGCACGGCTTTGGCGATCTGTTCCTCGGGCAGCTTCGCGGTACCGAACGTCTCGACGAGCACGCTGACCGGTTCGGCCACGCCGATCGCGTAGGCAACCTGCACTTCGCAGCGATCGGCCAGGCCTGCCGCTACGACGTTCTTGGCCACCCAGCGCGCGGCATAGGCCGCCGAGCGGTCGACCTTGGTGGGATCCTTGCCCGAAAACGCGCCGCCGCCGTGACGCGACATGCCGCCGTAAGTGTCGGCGATGATCTTGCGTCCGGTAAGTCCGGCGTCGCCCTTCGGCCCGCCGATGACGAAACGTCCGGTCGGGTTGACGTAGACGCGCGTGCGTTCGTCGAGCATCGAGCGCGGAATGACGTGCCTGATGATCTTGTCGGTCACTTCGTTGCGAATGACTTCGAGCGAGATGTCCGGGTTGTGCTGCGTCGAAATCACGACCGCATCCACGCGAACCGGCTTGTCGCCGTCGTACTCGACCGTAACCTGCGACTTGCCGTCGGGGCGAAGGTACGGGATGTCGCCGTTCTTGCGCATCGCCGCGAGATGGCGCGTGAGGTTGTGCGCGAGCGTGATCGGCAGGGGCATCAGCTCCTGCGTCTCGCGGCACGCGTACCCGAACATCATGCCTTGATCGCCGGCGCCCGTGCGCTCGAACTCCTCGTCCTTGCCGCCCTTGGCTTCGAGCGACTTATCGACGCCCATGGCGATGTCGGGCGACTGTTCGTCGATCGAAACGCTCACGCCGCACGTTTCGGCATCGAAGCCGACCGACGACTTGGTGTAGCCGATCTCGGCGATCGTGTTGCGCACGATCTTGGGAATATCGATGTAGGTCTTGGTCGTCACCTCGCCGGCAATGTGAATCTGACCGGTGATCGCGAAGGTCTCGACCGCGACGCGCGAGAGCGGGTCGTCGGCGAGCAGCGCGTCGAGCACGGCATCGGAAATCGCATCGGCGACCTTATCGGGATGCCCTTCGGTGACCGACTCCGAGGTAAAGAGTCTGCGATAATCGGACATGTTAGGTTCCCTCCGACCACGAGGCCATGTACTTCACTTGTTCCGGGGTCAGGGTATCGATCTCGATCCCCATCGACGAGAGCTTGAGCGTCGCGACTTCTTCGTCGATCTCGACGGGGACGTCGTACACCTTCTTCTCCATCGTCTTGTGGTTCTGCGCGAGGTACCCGGCAGCCATGGCTTGGTTGGCGAACGACATGTCCATCACCGATGCCGGATGCCCTTCGCCCGCGGCGAGGTTCACCAGGCGACCGTCGGCGAGAATGCAGATCTTGCGCCCGTCGTGCATCGTATACTGCTCGACGAAGTTGCGCGGAACCGCCATGCCGGTCGAGAGGCGCTTGATGCCCTCGAGATCGAGTTCGTCGTTAAAGTGCCCCGAGTTACAGACGATCGCGCCGTCCTTCATCAATTTGAAGTGCTCTTCGCGGATCACGTGATAGTTGCCGGTGACGGTGACGAACACGTCGCCGGCCTTGGCCGCATCGGTCATCGGCATCACGCGGTAGCCGTCCATCACCGCTTCGATCGCCTTGCGCGGATCGACTTCGGTGACGATGACGTGCGCGCCCATCCCGGCCGCGCGCGAGGCGACGCCGCGGCCGCACCAGCCGTAGCCGACGACGACGACCGTGTGGCCGGCGAGCAGGATGTTCGTCGCGCGGACGATACCGTCGAGCGTCGACTGGCCCGTGCCGTAGCGGTTGTCGAACATGTGCTTGGTCAGCGCGTTGTTCACCGCGATCACCGGATACGGAAGCACGCCGTCCTTCTGCATCGCCTTGAGGCGAATCACGCCGGTGGTCGTCTCTTCACAGCCGCCGATCATGTCGGCGAGCAGATGGTTGTGTTTGGTGTAGATGGTCGTCACCAGATCGCAGCCGTCGTCCATCGACATGTGCGGTTTGGTCGCAACGACCGCTTCGATGTGCGAGTAGTACGTCGCGTTGTCTTCGCCTTTGATCGCGTACGTCGGGATGCCGTACTCGCAGAGCGCTGCGGCGACGTCGTCTTGCGTCGAGAGCGGGTTGCTCGCGCACAGGGCGATCTCGGCACCGCCCGCCTGCAGGGCAAGCATCAGGTTGGCCGTCTCGGTCGTAACGTGGAGACAGGCTCCGATCCGCACGCCCTTGAGCGGCTTCTCGATCTCAAAACGGTCGCGAATCTGCGCGAGCACCGGCATGTAGGCGCCGGCCCAGGCGATACGCGAACGGCCGGTTTCCGCCAGGCTGCGGTCTTTGACATCACCAGCAAGCTTCTCAGTGACGGGCACGTCGTTACTCCTCGAACTTCAAAAAATGGGGGAAATCAGGGGGACCTCTTCGAGCAAACCGTGGAAAGCCCCCGGCGTGGAAACGCTCGCAGACTATTTAACACAATTGGCGTCCGAATGGCCAACCCCCGGAGGAGGAAGCGCTGCGACGATGGTCGCAGCCTCCGGCGCGGCGCTGGTCGCGATGGTCGCCCGCATCTGCTCGACCAATCCGAAGTACGCCGCGCAGCGACCCCTCGCGCTCGAGCTGGTGGACCGCGCCGACGCCCTGCGAACCGAACTGCTCGCGGCCCGCGAACGCGACGAGGCCGCCTTCGAGCGGGTCGTGGCGGCGACCGCCCTGCCCAAGAGCACCGATGACGAGAAGGCGCATCGAACGCACTTGCTGCAGCTTGCGCTCGCGCACGCGGCCGCCGAGCCGCTGCTCACCGCCGGGATGTGTCTCGAGATCTTGCGGCTGGCCGCGCAAACCCTCGACATCCCCAATCGCAATCTGGTGAGCGACGTAGGCTGCGCCGCCGAGTTCGCCGCCGCTGCGCTGGCGGCATGCGCGTACAACGTGCGCATCAATCACCGCTTCATGCACGATCGCGACGCGATCGACGCGCAAGCGCACGCGCTCGCGCGGTACGAGCGGGAGAGCGTCGCGTTACTCGCGTCGGTCCGGCGCGCGGTCGCGCAGAGCCTACAGCCCGGCTAAGGCGAGGAACGGCGCGACGTCGGCGGCTTCGACCTCGATGCCGACACCGCGCGTGTGGTAGCGGATGTCGTGGAAGTCCATGCCGGCGGTCATGACCAAGCCGTAGCGTTTCGCGGTTTCGCGGAATTCGCGTACGTCGCCGGCATCGTGGAGCGGATAGAAGACCTCCAGTCCTCGCAGGCCGTTCGGCGCCAGCTCGTCGATCAGGTGCCGGTCCTTCAAGCGCCCCGGATGCGCCAGCACCGGGATACCGCCCGCGCGGTTGATGGCGTCGATCGCCGCTTGCGGCGTGATGTGCGTCGACGGTACGTAGCCGGGCTTGCCCGTGCGCAGCAGATTGCGAAACGCCCAGTCGATATCGGGCGCGATGCCGAGACGGATCAGCGCCTTGGCGACGTGCGGGCGCCCGAGTGCCTTTGCATCGACGGCCTCGGCCAGCACGTCGTCGACGGTGATCGCATAGCCGCCGCGGCGTAGCTGATCCACCATCTTCTCCAGACGGAGGCGGCGAGCGCCGCGGTTGTGCTCGACGGTCGCGTTCAGGCCGGCGTCGTCGAGCGGCACGCCGTAGCCGAGGATGTGGACTTCGCTGCCGCCGTACGTGGTGTTGATCTCGATCCCGGTGACGACGCGGGCGCCCGCCGGCGGCTCGAACTTCGCGTAGGCGCTAAGCGTGTCGTGGTCGCTGATCGAGAACGCTTCGACGCGGCGCTCGCCCATGAAATCGGCAAGCGCCTGCGGCGAGAGCGAGCCGTCGCTCTCGTACGTATGGCTGTGGAAATCGACGATCAAGGAGCTGCGCTCGGCCTCCGCTCGACCGCGAGCGAGATTCCGGTGCGCTCGTGGTCGCTGATTTCGACGGTGATGAACGACGGGATGCAGATGACGTCGATATCGGAATCGCGCAGATAACTACGCGCGATGGCCACGGCTTTGATCGCTTGATTGATGGCGCCTGCTCCGACGGCTTGAATCTCCGCCGCGTTACGTTCGCGCATCACGGCGGCAAGTGCTCCGGCTACCGCGTTGGGATTGCTTTTCGCTGAGACCTTTAACGTGCCGGGTGTCGCGGAGGGAGCATGGGTGTCGTCCCCATTCATGCAATACCTCGCAGGAAGATGCGTTTGATCTCGGTCGCCTTACCGGAGACGCGGTCGATACATACGACCGCCGCACAAAACTGTTTGGTTCCGCTTTTCTGCACATTGAACCGTTCGGACATCCCCGTGAGGAAGCGGTCGAGCACCGGGCCTTCTTCCATCCCGATGACGCCGTCGCTCGGGCCGGTCATCCCCACGTCGGTAATATAGGCCGTTCCGCCCGCCAGGAGCTGCTCGTCGGCGGTCTGCACGTGCGTGTGGGTGCCGTAGATCGCCGAGACGCGCCCGTCCAGGAAGCGTGCCATGGCAACCTTCTCCGACGTGGCCTCGGCATGGATGTCGACGACGATCACGGAGGCGAGGTGCCGAAGATCCTCGACCAGCGAATCCGCGCATCGGAACGGATCGTCGACGACCGGCATGAAGGTGCGGCCCATGACGTTGAGCACGCCGACCGTGACGCCGTCGGCGACGAAGGTTCCCGTGCCGCGCCCGGGCACGCCGGGAGCGTAGTTCGCGGGCCGAATCACGCGGTCGGTCGCATCGAGGTACGTCTTGAAGTCGCGCTTATCGAAGATATGGTTGCCGCTCGTGATGAAGTCGACGCCCGTTGCGAACATCTCCTCGGCGGTCTGCGCGGTCAAGCCGAAACCGCCCGCGGCGTTTTCGCCGTTGGCTATGCAGGCGTGAATGTGGTGCTGCTCGCGGACCAGCGGAACGCACCGCTGTAAGGTCTCACGACCGGGCGATCCGACGACGTCGCCGATCAAGAGCAGGTTGAGGGTATCTAGCGGCGCGGTGAAGCCTTCGCTTTCCGTTGACTCTTGAGGAAGAACACGAGCACGCGAGCTTCTTCGCGGAAGCCCACCAAACTCTTGGATTGGGCCGGGTCGCGGAGCGCTTCGATCGCGTAGAGCGCCGCTTCGTCTTGGGCGCCGGGATCGGCATCGGCGGTATCGGCCGGGATAGGGCTGCGCACGAGCAGCTCCTCGTAGCGCTCCGCAAACAGGCCGACGAGCAGCTCGAGCTCTTCCTTAGAGAAGCTTTCGGTGTCGCGGGTGACGTTGACGAACGTCGTGGCGCGATCGCTCTCGCACTCGACCCGAAGCACCCGCGCTTCGTCGCGCGCGAGCAGCAGGTAGCCGGCGATATGATCCTCGACGACATCGGCCAGGCCGGCCTGCGCGCGCTTGTCGAGGCGCTGCTTGAGCGCGAAGGTCAGGCGCACCGTGCGGTCTGCGGGCAGCGAGCGAATAGACGCAAGTTCCGGAAAGCGCACGAGCAGCGCGCAAACCAGACTCACGGTATCGGCGTTTTCTACCGGCAGACGACTATTCATAATCCTTCACACGACGGGATTCCCACCCGCAGGGCACCCCGGAAAGGGCCCGGGGGCCCACAGTTACGACACGGCCTCAAGGCCAAACCTGCGCCCCGCGTAGAAAGCTAACACCCAATGACGCTCCGGCAGTTGCCGGGGGCCCTCGGAACCGGCTTGCTTGCCTCGCTTCTCGCCCATGCGGCGAGCTTTGGGGACGGCCACGCCCAAGGCGGCCCCTTCCACATTGCATTCGTGAGCCTCGGCTGGGCAGCCGTGGTCGGTTTTCTCATGGCAGCGGCCTGGACGGCCCTGTGCGCCTCCAAGCACCGCCAAAGCGGCAGCCTGCTGGCGGCGCGGCTGGCGGTTTTCGTGCCGAACCGAGGGGCCGTCATCGTGAGCTCCGCCGCCTGGTTCGTGCTTGGCGAGTCGCTCGAGCCGCCCCACGCGCCCGCGTCGCTGCTCGCCATCGCGCTTTCCGTCGCAGTCTTCGCCCTGCTGCTGCGCGCCCTCGCGTTCTCGGTGTTGACGGCGATCGCCGCAATCGCCGTCGCGATCGAGGAGCTCGATTTTCTCCCTCGACTCCCGGTCTGGGCCGCGCTGCGGCCCCAGCCGGTGCGCCGTCCGGCGTCCGTGCATTTGCAGCGGCGCCGCGGGCGGGCGCCGCCGGTCGTGATGACGCGCTAGTCGGCGCACCCATCATCACACCGTCATTCTAAGGAGTTTTCATGCCCCGTTTTCTTGCGGCTGCACTTGCCGCAACGTTCTTTGCATGTACCGTTCCCGCGATCGCGGCCAGCACCGGCATCGTTCGCGGCACGGCGAGCGTCGACGGCAAAGCCAAGGCCGGAATCACGCTCACGCTTTCCGGCGAACGCCAAGTCTTCACGACGACCAGCCGCGATGACGGCTCGTTCGTCTTCGCAGCCATTCCATTCGGCCGGTACCAGCTGACCGCGCACCAGCAAGGCACGCCCGACCGCACGGTCGACGTAACGGTAGCGAGCGACGCGGTGCTCACGTTGTCGATCGATCTCTTGCAAGAGATCGGCAACACGAGCGTCGTCGCGCACGCGAGCGTCGCCGGTTCGCCCGTCGCGGTCACGCAGATCGACAAGAGCTCGCTCCAGGTCTCGCCCGTTCGCGACAGTCTCGACAAGCTGCTGGCCACCGTGCCCGGCATCGTGCAGTTCTCGTATAACGAACCGGTTGCCAACGGCTTCCACGGGCTCACCTACGAAATCGACGGCGCACCGGTGCCGATCGCGACGACCTCGAACTTCGCCGAGATCGTCGACCCGCGCAACATCGACTCGCTCGAAGTCTTCACCGGCGCGATCCCGGCGGAGTTCGGCGGCGAGCGCAACGGCGCGGTCGTCAACATCATCACGAACCGCTTTGCCGATATCCCGCAAGGCTTCTTCGCCACCGTGACCGGCGGCGTCGGCAATCAGGCGCAGGCCACCGGACAGTTCGACGCCGAGGGCCGCTTCGGCAACACCGAGGTGTTTCTGAACGCGAACGCTCAGAGCACCAATCGCGGTCTCGACGCACCGACGTACACGGCCATCAACGACGCGGCCTCGCAGAGCGATCAATTCCTGCGCATCGTCTCGCAGATCAATCCGCGTGCGACGCTCTCGTTCGACTACTCGAACCAGTTCTCGCAGTTCCAGATCCCGATCAACACCGATCCGAACAACGTCAACGATCCGATCTACGCGGTTCCCGGCACGCAAGACACGCAACTTGAATACGATCGCTTCAGCAGCATGAACTTCACCCAGATCTCGCGTGACGGCAACGCCGTTTTCACGCTGGTCCCGTGGTGGCGCTCGACGCGCGTCAACTACAACGGCGATCTAGCCAACGACGTGCTCGGCGAAGGGCCGAACTTCGGCTGCACGGACGCAAACGGCAACCCGCTCTACCCCTTCCCGGGCTGCTCCAGCGCGGGGCTCCCGGACTTCCTCAATAACGTCGGGCTGCAGTCGTCGAGCTACGCCAACTACCTCGGCCTTCGCAGCTCGTACTTCCACGCCGGCTCGCGCCACTCGTGGAAGGTCGGTTTCGACATCGACCGCGAGAACTCGACCGCATCGCAAACGTACGCCTGCTTCTACGATCAATGCGCCATCCCGGCCGAGAGCACGGTGCCGATCGTGCCGGTCTCTCCGTACTACGCCGACACGCCGCCGGCGCAAGCCCAAGCCGGATCGAACGTCGGCCTATACGCCGAAGATAAGTGGCAGCCGATCGATCGCGTCGCGTTCAATCTCGGCATCCGCTACGATCACTCGAGCGGCTACACCAGCGGCTACATGTTCGAACCGCGCATCGGGGTGAACGTCTCCGACGGCGGCGCGAACATCTTCCACGCCTATTACGGACGCAACTATGCCGCTCCGACCCTCGAAGACGTCCGCAACGCCTGCGTCGTGTTCGAGGCACAGGGCGGATGCGCGACCACGACACCGGTCTACGACCTGCAGCCCGAGCGCGACGCCTATTACGAACTGGGTCTGGCACACCAGTTTGCCGGCGGTATGAGCGGATGGGTCAACTTCTTCCAGAAGACCGTGACCAACGTGCTCGACACGACGCAGCTCCTCAACACGCCGCTCTTCGCCGTGTACAACAACGCGATCGGCATCAATTCGGGCGTCGAGTTGCGCCTCCAAGACCGTCTGCAGAACGGCAACTCGTGGTTCGTCACCGGCACCGTCTCCGGCTCGTACGCCGGCGGCATCTCCGGATCGACCTTCCTGTTCCCGCCGAACGTGAACAACGGCTTACCGATCACCTCCGGCGCCCAGTTGAGCGTCGAGGACCACGACGAAACGGTCGTCTCCACGGGCGCGTACACCAGTCGGTTCGGATCGCACCGCGACTGGTTCGCCACGCTCCAGGCGAACTACGGGAGCGGCTTCCCGGTAAACTTCCAATCCGCCAACGCGAACCTCACCGGGCGCCTTCCGGCCCACACGACCTTCGACCTGAGCCTCGGGCGCGTCGTGCTCCCGGGTCGCGGGCCCGACTCGCAGGGCCTAGGCCTCTCGCTCACGGCGCTCAACCTCCTCAACCACCAGTACGTGATCAAGGTCGCGAACGGGTTCAACACCACGCAGATAGCCAACGGCCGCACCGTCCTGCTGCAGCTCACGGCACCGTTCTAAGCCCCGGCCCCGGCCTGACGACCGAGCCTCCCCCGCACGGGGGAGGCTCGGTCTTTTCTACCGGGGAATAGGCCGCTTCGCCGCTATGCACGACATTTCGAATGGCCCCGTCGTCGTCACGGGGGGAGCCGGTCTCATCGGTAGCGCCCTGATCTGGCGACTCAACAAGTTGGGAATCGACGACATCCTCGTGGTCGACCGTCTCGACGAGTCCGAAAAGTGGAGACACCTCGTTCCGCTGCGTTTCGCCGAATACGTCGACGCCGACGATTTTCTCGACACGATCGTCGACCATCGTGAGGGTTTCGGCCGGATCGGCACGGTGTTTCATCTGGGGGCGTGTTCGTCGACGACGGAGTCGGATGCGGACTATTTGATTCGGAACAACTACGAGTATACGAAGACGCTGGCGTACTGGGCGCTGGAGAGCGAGGCGCGCTTCGTGTACGCATCATCCGCGGCAACCTACGGAGCGCTCGAAGACGGGCTCTCGGATGGGCTCGACATCGGCACGCTGCGCCCGCTCAACATGTACGCCTATTCCAAGCAGCTCTTCGATCTATACGCGCGCCGCACGGGCATGAGCGAGAAGATCGTGGGGCTCAAGTACTTCAACGTCTTCGGTCCCAATGAAGACCACAAGGGCGACATGCGCAGCATCGTCTTCAAGGCGTTTCATCAGATCCGCGAGACCGGCGCCGTGCGGCTCTTCAAGAGCTACCGCCCCGAGTTCCGCGACGGCGAGCAGCGCCGCGACTTCATCTACGTCAAGGACGCGGTTGCCATGACGGTTCACGTGGCCGCGAGCGGCGCGGCGGGACTGGTCAACATCGGGTCCGGCATCGCACACACCTGGCTGGATCTCGTGCGTCCGATCTTCCGAGCCCTCGGCGTTCCCGAGCGCATCGAGTTCATCGAGATGCCCGAGCCGATGCGGCCGAAGTATCAGTATTCCACGCGAGCGGAGATCGAACGACTGCGCGGCATCGGATACGATGCGCCGATCACACCCCTCGCCGACGCCGTCACGGATTACGTGACCAACTACCTCATCCCGGAACGAGTCCTCGAGTAAAGGAGCCGCTTTGTCGCAGCCGTCACGAACGACACGCCGTCAAGCCCAGCGCGGAGGATCGGCGCCGCCGCCCAAGCGAGATCCGATGACGATCGTGTACGCCGCGATCGCCGTCGCCGTCGTGCTGGTGGTCGGCGGGTTGCTGCTCTTCAATTGGTCGAAACAGCGCGAGCTCGAGGCCGCCGTTGCAACGCCGACGCCCGCACCGGCTGCGAGCGGCAAGCCGACGCCGGCCCCGATTCAACTCGCTGACGGAACCGTGATCGGCAAACCGCTCATCAAACTCGGCAAGATCAGCGCGGATACGGCCGCCGGGGGCCAAGGCCAGGATGTCGACGGCATCCAGTGCGCCGGTATGGAGTTTGCCGCCTTGCACATCCATCCGCACTTGGCGATATTCTATAAAGGACAGCAGGTCGAAGTCCCGCCCGCGATCGGCGGAGCGATCCACGACGGCGCGCAGTGCCTCTACTGGCTCCACACGCACGACGGCACGGGGCTGATTCACATCGAGGCGCCGCAACTCACGCCTCCCGGCGGGGCCGCCTACACGCTCGGCATCTTGTTCGATATCTGGGGACAGCCGCTCACGCGAGACAACATCGCGGGGCTGCGCGGTCCGGTCACGGCCTACGTCAACGGCGAGAAGTTCGACGGCGACCTCGTGTCGCTTCCGCTGCGCGCGCACGAGCAGATCGTGCTGGAAGTCGGCACGCCGGTCGTGCCGCCTCCCAACTACGCATTTCCGCCGAACGACTAGCGGCTACCTGACCTTGGTGAGCTCGGCGTCCAGCTCACCTTCGGGAATCTCGCCCGACTGCAAGAAGACGATCGTCTTATGCGTATCGACGATCGCGATCGTCGGATATCCGCCTTTGAGGTATTGTTTTGCAATCGTCAGGTCGGGGTCGTACACCGCGATCGGGTATGCGATTTGAAAGCGCGATTGAAAAGCCAAGAGATCGGCTTGCGACGCGGGCGAGGTACCGTCCATCCCGGTATCGCTGCCGGGAATCGACACGAAGGCGATAGTGCCGTGAAACTTCTGATAGAGGCGGTTGATGACGGCGGTTTCGTGCTGACAATGGGGGCACCACGTCGCGAAAATCTCCACGAAGACCGGCTCCGTCTGCGCGTTCAAGTCGAACGCACCGGCCGTCGTGGGGATCGAGAACTGCGGAGCGCGTTGCCCGACCGCCGCCGTTGCGTTGACCGGAGCGCTCGAGGCATTTTGCAATTGCTTCGATGGGTTGAGTTTCAGGTAGACGACGCCGCCGATGACGAGTACGGCGAGCACGAGAAGCGATACGGCGGCGAGAACGCGCTGGTTCATGAACGAGTGAGTCTCCGATCGAGAGCGAGCGCACCGGGTGCGCGCAGAGCAAGAAAGAGCGCCAGGAGCGCCAGCGCGGCGTCAAACGCCACGTGCGGCCAATCGGCGGTCGCGGCGTCGTTCGGTCCGAAGCAGCCGCAGTTGGCTGGAATGTTTCGTATCACCGCCGATGCGATGACCGCGGCGTAGAGCGCGAACTGCGCGCACGTGATCCACGCCGCGAGCCGCGTGAAGAGGCCGGCGACCAAATACGCGCCGAGAAAGACTTCGAAGAACGGCAAGATCAGGGCGATCGGCTCGACGATCTCGGGCGGAAGCGGCAGCCGGAACCCGGCGATGGCCGATGCGAGGTCAGGGGCGTGGCCGACCTTGAGGGCACCTGCGGCAATCAGCAAGAGCCCGAGCGCCACGCGCACGAAGGTTACGAGGATGGACATGGTGCATCGCCCATGTTGCCTGCCCCGGGGGCCCACCCCTCGCGAAAGTTGGTTTCCTTCGACTTTCGTGGAGGACCAAACACCGGTTTTAGGCTAACCTAACGCAGACGATGGCCACGCTCGAGACCCCCGCAGCCGCTCCCCGGCAGTCCGGCGCAAAACGCTGGCTGATTCGCTTTCTGGCGGTCGTCGGCCCCGGGCTGGTGGTCGCCTTCGCCGACACCGAAGCCGGCAGCATCACCACCGCCGCCACCTCCGGCGCGCAGTACGGCTACAAGCTGATCCTACTCCAGCTGCTGCTGATTGTGCCGCTCTTCGTGGTGCAAGAGATGACCGCGCGGCTCGGCACGGTGACCGGCAAAGGCCACGCGCGCCTGATCCGCGAGCACTATGGCCTCGGCTGGGCGTGGGTCTCGCTCGGCACGATGCTCATCACCAACATCGCCGCGCTCGTGACCGAATTCGCCGGCATCGCAGGAGCCGCGCTGATCTTCGGGCTCAATCCGGTGCCGCTCGTTCTCGCCGCGGCGGTGCTCCTGATCGTCGTGATCTTCACGGCGTCGTATAAGCGGGCCGAGATCTTCGCGCTCGGCCTGTGCGCGCTCGAGCTGCTGTTTATTCCCGCGGCGTTCGCCGCGCATCCGGCCGCGAAGGAGGTCGTCGCGCAAGGCCTCTTCGGCAGCCAGCCGCTCGGCGATCAAAACTACCTGCTGCTCATCGCCTCGAATATCGGCGCCGTGATCATGCCGTGGATGATCTTTTATCAGCAGTCCGCGACCGTCGACAAGGGCCTGACCGTGCGCGATCTCAACTTCGCGCGGCTCGACACGGCGCTCGGCGCGGTCTTCACGCAGATCATCATGATTGCGGTCGTCATTACTACCGCCGCCACGCTCTTCGTGCATCACATCCCGGTCAGCGACGCGGCGCATGCCGCCATCGCCCTGCAGCCGCTCGTCGGGAAATTCGCCGGCGTCACCTTCGGCGTCGGGCTCATCGGCGCGTCGATGCTCGGTGCGTTCGTCGTTTCGCTTGCAACCGCGTGGGCGTTTGGCGAAGCGTTCGGCTGGCGCTGCTCGCTCAACGACGGGCTGCGCGCCAAGCGCTTCACCGCGCTCTACGTTGCGTGCGTTGCGATTGCGGCGGGCATCGTGCTGATCCCGGGATTGCCGCTGATTTCGCTCACCGTCGACGTCGAAGCGTTCAACGGCTTCGTGCTGCCGATCGTTCTGTGCTTCTTGCTCGTCCTCGTCAACGACAAGCGCGTCGTCGGCGAGCGGCGGAACAGCTTGCTCGGCAACGCGATTTCGGTCAGCCTCTCCGCCGTGATCATCGCGCTCGGCCTCTGGATGGCCGTTCAGACGATTCTCCACCCCGCCACCTAGGGAAATCAGCTACACTACGGCTATGCGTGTCTATGCGCGCTTGCTTGTCTTGGTAGCTTTGCTAACGGCCGGCGCC
>Ga0326727_10011647_pt1 | contig 20367 bp, 16 predicted proteins | sample MB2enrmetagenome_FD_207643 | JGI IMG/M metagenome (GOLD analysis project Ga0326727, IMG submission 207643) | Lab enriched peat soil microbial communities from McLean, Ithaca, NY, United States - MB29MY | ecosystem: Environmental > Terrestrial > Soil > Wetlands > Peat | place: USA: New York...
TCGCGAGGTCGTTCTGCAGCGGGACGACACCGAACAAGGGCACGCGCGGCACCGGCTGGATGCCATCCTCGCCGCCGGTGAACGGCGCCTGCAGGCAGAGGAAATACACCATCTGCGCCAGTGCGAGGGTGATCATCGCGAAGTAGAAGCCGGAGCGGCGGATCGCCAGCCACCCGAAGGCCGCCCCGAGCGCGGCTCCGCTCAGCCCCCCCAGGAGGATGCAGGCCTCGGCAGGCAGCCCCCAGGTCTTCGCCACCCATGCCGAGACGTAGCTGCCCATGCCGAAATAGGCGGCGTGGCCGAAGCTGAGCAGGCCCAGATAGCCGATCAGCAGGTTGAAGGCACAGGCGAACAGGGCGAAGCACAGCACCTTCATCAGGAACACCGGATAGAGCACCGCAGGCGCCAGCACGATCAGCGCCACCATCACCGCGAATCCGGCCGCCTCGGCACGGCTGAAGCCGAACATGTCAGGCCTTTCCGAACAGGCCCGCGGGCCGGACCAGCAGCACGATGGCCATCGCCACGAAAATCACCGTGGCCGAGCCCTGCGGATAGTACACCTTGGCCAGTCCCTCGAGGATGCCGAGCGCGAATCCGGTCACGATGGAGCCGAGAATCGAGCCCATGCCGCCGATCACCACCACGGCGAACACGATGATGACGAGATTCGATCCCATGTTGGGGTTGACCGAATAGATCGGTGCCGCCAGCACGCCGGCGAAGGCGGCCAATGCCACCCCGGCGCCGTAGGTCAGCGTGATCAGCCGCGGCACGTTGACGCCGAAGGCCTGCACCAGGGGCGCGTTCTCGGTGGCGGCACGCAGGGTGGCGCCGATTCGCGTCTTCTCGATCACCAGCCAGGTCAGCAGGCACATCGCGGCGGCGGCCACCACCACCCACGCGCGGTATGCCGGCAGCATCATGAAGCCGAGATCGATCGAGCCCCGCAACCCCTCCGGAATGGTGTAGCGCAATCCGGACGAGCCGAAACTGTTGCGCGCCAGCCCCTCGATGATCAGCGCGCAGCCGAGCGTCAGCAGGAACCCGTAAAGGTTGTCCAGCCCGTACAGGCGCCTGATCAGCGTCCGCTCCAGCGCCATGCCGAAGGCCCCGACGATCACCGGCGCCAGGAGGAGGGCGGCCCAGTAGTCGATGCCAAGCCAGTTCAACAGCGCCCACGCGACGAACGCGCCCAGCATGAACAACGCGCCGTGGGCGAAGTTGACGATGTTCATCAGCCCGAAGATCACCGCCAGCCCGAGCGACAGCAGCGCATAGAAGGCGCCGTTGATGAGCCCCAGAACCAGTTGCCCGTAGAGCAGCATCAGGGGCTTTCCGAAGATCGTAATCATGGCAGGGCGCGGCAAGGAAACGGCATCGGCTCTCTCGTCTGGGAAGGTTCCGGCGAAGCTCAGATTCCCAGGTAGTCGTGCAGCCTGCCGGGATTGGCTGCCAGCTCCGCTTTGGAAATCATGTCCAGCACGTGGCCATCCTCCATGACATAGTGGCGATCCGCGAGGGCTTCGGCGAACCGAAAGTTCTGTTCGACCAAGAGAACGGTAAAGCCGTGCGCCCTGATCTCGCGAATGGTGCCGGCGATCTGCTGCACGATCACCGGCGCCAGGCCGGCGGTCGGCTCGTCCAGCAGCAGGAGGCGCGCGCCGGTGCGCAGGATGCGGGCGATCGCGAGCATCTTCTGCTCGCCGCCCGAGAGCTTGGTGGCTTGCCGCCTCGCCGTCTCCGCGAGATTGGGAAACAGGCGATAGATGGTGGCGAGGTCGAGGCCCCCCGGCGCCACCACCGCCGGCAGCATCAGATTCTCGATCACGCTGAGGCCGGCGAAGATGCCGCGGTCTTCGGGGCAGAACCCGATGCCGGCGCGGGCGATCAGGTCGGGCCTGAGCGCGATCGTCTCGCGATGGCAATAGCGGACGCTGCCCGCCCGCCGTGGCACCAGGCCCATGATGCTCTTCATCGTGGTGGACTTGCCGGCGCCGTTGCGCCCCAGCAGCGTCACCACTTCGCCTTCCTGCACCTCGAAGGCGACGCCGTGCAGCACGTGGCTCTCGCCGTACCAGGCGTTGAGGCCGGAAACCTCAAGCATCGGCGCTGCCGAGATAGGCGGCGATGACATCGGCGTTGGCGGCCACGCTGGCGTAGTCGCCTTCGGCCAGCACGCGCCCGCGGGTCAGCACGGTGATGGTGTCGCACAGCCCCTCCACCACCGACAGGTTGTGCTCGACCATCAGGATGGTGAGGCCCTGCCGCACCCGGCGGATCAGCGCCATCACCCGGCGGACGTCGTCCCGCGCCATGCCGGCCGTGGGCTCGTCCAGCAACAGCATCTTGGGCTCGATGGCGAGCGTGGTGGCGAGTTCCAGCGCCCGCTTGCGGCCATAGGGAAGATTGGCCGCCACCGCGTCGGCATGATCCGCCAGACCGACGTCCGCCAGCAGCTCGCGGGCGCGGCGGTCGTAGACCGAAAGCACGCGCTCGCTGCGCCAGAAGTCGAAACTGCCGCCACGTGCCCGCTGCAGGGCAATGCGCACGTTCTCGAGCACGGTGAGATGGGCGAACACAGCGGAGATCTGAAAGCTCCGCACCAGCCCCCGGCGAGCCACCTCGGCGGGCCGGAGGGCAGTGATGTCGTGGCCTTCGAAGTGAATGGTCCCGCTCGTCGGCTGCAGGAACTTGGTCAGCAGATTGAAGCAGGTGGTCTTGCCGGCGCCGTTCGGACCGATCAGGGCATGCACGGTTCCGCTGCGCACGCTCAGCGCCACGTCGTTCACTGCGAGAAAGCCCGAGAATTCCTTCGTGAGGCCCATCGTTTCGAGGATGATTTCAGGCATCCCCGGCCGACTCCTCTCGTTGCCGTGCTGCCATGATTTGCACAGGACGTGGCGCGAGGCAAGTTTGTTCCATCGGCAGCCGCGAAAGGACAGTCCCGCATTCAACGCGTTGCTGCAACGTCGGCATGCCCGACGCCAGGGGCCGACCCTGCCTGGCGGCCAACCCTCGGTGCTATGGCGCCCGGCCTGGCCGGACGTGGCCATCTCGGCCGCGATGGGTTATCGTGCCTCGGTTCCACCGCCCCGGCGGCCATCGGAGATGTGCCACGACCCTGCACCGGTCCCCCCGCGGGTCGCGCCGGCAGTGCTCGCCGGCTGCGCCGCCCCCCTGCGGCGGGGCGTCAAGGAGAAGTCGAGATGGCAAGAGCCTGCCTGCTGGTCCTGATGCAACCATCGCCCACGCTCGAGGAGGAGTTCAACGATTGGTACGACACCGATCACGTGCCGGAACGCCTCGCCGTGCCGGGCTTCCTGGCCGCGCGGCGGTATGTCTGCCAGAGCGGCTGGCCGGCCTATCTGGTCATTTACGATCTGCGTGACCTGGCGACGCTGGCCACACCCGATTACCTCCGGGTCGCGGAAGGCAAATACACGCCGTGGACGCGGCGCATTCTCGCGCGCGTGCGGGCCAGGCGCGACGCCGTCGTCTGCTGTGGCCCGGATGACGGCGTGACCTCCGATGCGCCCCACCTTCTCCTGATCCGCTTCACCGGTGCCGGCGAGGCGGCCCGTGGCGCTCTGCTGGAACGCCTGCGGACGCTGCGGGAAAACCATCCCGAGGTCGCGACGGTTCGCCTGCTGGCGATCGACGGCGATCCCGCCAGCTACTATGCGGCGATCGAGGCGCGCTCGCCGTTGCCGCCCGGCGCGGTGAGTGCCGCCTTTTTCGCGCAACTCGCACCCAGCATCGACCTGTGGAACTGCTATGCCAGACGTTGAAACCGAGGATCGGGCCGGCCAGGCCCGCCTGCTCGATGCGGCCATCCGGAAGGCTTCCTGGCGGCTGCTGCCGTTCTTCTGCATCCTCTATCTTATCAACTACATCGACCGCGTGAACATCGGCTTCGGCGCGCTGACGATGAACCGGGCGCTCGGGCTGAGCCCGGTCGAGTATGGCGTCGGGGCCGGACTGTTCTTCGCCGGTTATGTCGCCTTCCAAGTGCCGAGCAACCTGCTGCTGCACGAGGTCGGCGCGCGGCGGTGGATCGGGTGGAGCATGGTGGTCTGGGGCGTCGTCTCGATGGCGATGTCCGTGATCCAGGGCATTCCCAGCTATTATTCGGTTCGTTTCCTGCTGGGCGTCGCCGAGGCGGGGTTCTTCCCGGGCGTGGTCTACTACCTGGTGCAATGGTTTCCGGATGCCAACCGGGCGCGCATCATCAGCATTTTCATGGTCGGCCAGCCCGCTTCCAGTGCCATCGGCGGCCCGATTTCCACCTACATCCTCGCCCATGCGGACGGCGCATTGGGGCTGCAGGGCTGGCAGTGGCTGTTCGTTCTCGAAGGGCTGCCGGCGATCCTGTTCGGCCTTTGCTGCTTCTGGGTGATGACCGACCGGCCGGCATTGGCCGGATGGCTGCACGCCGATGAGCGCACGGTCCTGCAGCGTACGGTCGACCGCGATCGCGAGCGGGCCGAGGGAGTACGGAAATACGGTGTGCTGGACGGGCTCGCCAACATCCGCGTGGTGCTGCTTTGCCTGGTTTTCTATCTCGTGGTCACCAGCATCTACGGGTCGGTGTTCTGGGTGCCGCAGATCGTCAACACGTTTGGCGTCTCGACGGTGGCGGTCGGCTTCATCGTGGCGATCCCCTACCTTGCCGCCTCGATCATCAGCGTCTTGTGGAGCTTTCATTCCGACCGCACGGGCGAGCGTTTCTGGCACGTGGCGATCCCGGCCTTCACCAGCGGGGTCGGCTTCCTGATCGCCGCCACCTGGAGCGGCCACCCGGTGGTGACGGTGATCGGATTGTCGGCGGCGTGCGTCGGGATGTATTCGGTGTTGCCCGTGTTCTGGACGCTGCCGACCTCCTTCCTGACCGGCCGGGCAGTGGCGGGGGCGGTCGCGTTCATCACCTCCTTCGGCAACCTGAGCGGCATCTTCACGCCGCCGGTGGTCGGCTGGATCCGGCAGACGACCGGTGGGTTCTCGGCGGCAATGTACGGCATGGCCTGCACCTGCCTGGCTGCCGGCCTGCTCACCTTTGTCTGCCGATCCGTGCACCGGGGGCGGGCCGCCTCCGTCCCGGCCTGACTCGTCGCTGAAGGCCTTCCGTAGCGCGCTCATCGACGCGGCACCGCGCCTGCCGAAGTCCGCTGCCGGCTGCTGAGCGGCATCGACGTCGATACGGTCTTCGATCTGAGCTCGGGCCGCGACGAACTGGCACGCCAGATCGCGACGGAGGTCGAAAGCGCGAGCCCGATTGATGCCCTTGCGCTTCCTCCTTACGAAAGGCGGGGACGGCGAGAGGGCCGGCCGCCCTGGCGCCGACCCTCCCGCCTGGATCCTGGCCTCGGCACTGTCTGCATCAGCTTTGCTCGAAGCCATATACCTCAGGCAGAATGAAGATTGCGGCCAGCAGGCCGGCCAGTGGAAAGATGGCGCACAGCAACGTCGAGTTGGCCTGGCCGATGGCGGCGAACAACGACGGGAACAGGAAGATCGACAGGAACGCGGTGAGCTTGCTGAACATGTAGCTGAACCCCGCAGCCGTACCCCGATACTCCGGTTTGGCAACCATGGTCGGGATCACCATGGTGTTCGAAGCGGCGCAATAGTGTGTCCAGAGCAGCGTCGCCGCCGCAAAGGGCAGGATATAGACGTGGCCGGTATAAAGCGCCGCCGCAGCGACCAGGAGCGAGATCAGCACGCCACCGAACCCGATCTTGCCGACATTCCGATGGCCGATCTTCGGCGTAATCAGTGGCACCACCCAGGCACCGACCGCGCCGAACATGAAGGCGAACATGAGAATCACGTTAATGCCGATGATCGAGGAGACTCCCACCATGACGAACAGCACCGGAAGGTAGAAGCCGAAGGTGGCGAACTCGCCGGTTTCGCCGCTGAGGCTAATCCAGCCGTAGAGAGTGGCGCGCCAGCGGATCGGGTCCTTGCGGGTATCAGTCAGGAACTCGGTCAGACCAGGCTTCCTCACCGCGATGTCCTGATCCGGCAGCATGTCCAGGTTGTCGTTGTACATCTGCAGCGAGGCCTGCTTGGCCTCGCGGAAGCGGCCCTGGCGGACCAGCCACATGGCCGTCTCCGGCAGGTTGCTGCGCAGCCACAGGATGATGACGGCAGGAAGCGCCCCGAGCCCCAGCGTGACGCGCCAGACCAAATAGTGCGGCATCCCGAGAAGCAGGAATGCCAGAATGAACGCCAGCGCCAGCGCCGTGCCGACGGAAAAACAGAGCATCCAGCGGCCACCCATGACCTCACGCTGGCCTTTCGGCATGCATTCCATGATGTAGGTGTAGCCGGTCGCGACGTCGCACCCGAGCGGCATGCCCAGAATGAACCGGATGATCACCAGCATCTCGATGCTCGTGACGAAGGACTGCGCCAGGCCAAAGACGATGAACATGACCATTGTGGCCAGAAACATGAACCGACGCCCGACCTTGTCGGTCATCCAGCCGCCCAAAACCGCCCCGATCAGCCCGCCCGCCTGTACCCCTCCGGCAGCCAGCCCCAGCATGAGGGGACCCGCGATATAGTCCTCACGGATGAAGATGAGCACCAGCGCAATGGCATTCAGATCCCAGGCATCCATCAGAATCGAAGATATCATCAGCCAGCCGACGTAGTTGCCCTTGGGGCTGTAATTGTTCACGAGGTGACGGACGGCACGGTCCATCACCTCCTGCTGTGAGATTGCCGTCGACACGTCCATTTCTTCCTTTGATCATTGGGGTGAGCGGGGGAAGGCCGGGATGGGTCCGCGGCGAAGAGCATCTTCGGCGTGAGCTGCGGCATCACCCAGGCGCCAATGCCGCCGAAGACATAAACCAAGATAACAATGACCCGACATTTGCCAGATGGGAGGCCCAGCTGCCCTCGTGGCATTGACCCTAATACCGAAATGTTCGGGACCGCAATGGCGAAATGCCCGGCGGAGCCAGCTTTCTATCGAGTCAACCATTGCGGAATACCGAAAGCCGCTGGCAAGCTGCCTTCGGAAATGGGCGGACCGCCGCCCATCCGGGAAATGTCGGTATGAGGCGTCTTCCATGACCCTGACCCTGCCGCCGCTCGATGTCGCCTGCCTGCCCGAAGGGGTGCGTTCCCGCTTCGTGCCGGGGGTGAATGGATTGACCGTGCATATGCTGGAAGCCGGCACGCATGGCCGTCCCTGCCTGTTGCTGCTGCACGGCTTCCCCGAGATTGCCTATTCGTGGCGCCGCGTCATGGGGGCGCTCGCCGATGCCGGCTACTACGTGGTTGCGCCCGACCTGCGCGGCTATGGACGCACCACCGGCTGGGTCGCCGACTATGACGCCGACCTGTCACCCTGGCGGCCAACCAACCTGGCACGCGACGCGGTGGGCCTGATCTACGCGCTCGGCTACCGAACCGTCGCCGCGGTGATCGGGCACGATTTCGGATCGCCCATCGCGGCGTGGTCCACGCTGATCCGGCCGGACATCTTCGCATCCGTCGCGTTGCTGAGCGCCCCCTTCAGCGGCCCGCCCGCGGTGCCGTTCGACACGCTGCGCAACCCGCCACCGCCGCCGCCGGAGGACATCGGCGTGGCACTCGCGCGCCTGCCCCGGCCGCGCAAGCACTATCACAACTACTTCGCCCGCCGCGAAGCCAATGCCGAACTCATGGCGGCACCGCAGGGCCTGCACGCCTTCCTGCGCGCCTACTTCCACTACAAGAGCGGGGACTGGACGGGGAACCAGCCGCACCCACTGGCGGGCTGGACCGCCGAGGCACTGGCGGAGATGCCGACCTACTACATCATGGATCTCGCCCGCACGATGCCGGAGACGGTCGCACCTGAAATGCCGACCCCCGCCGCGATCGCCGCGAACACCTGGCTGGAGGACGAGGCGCTTGCGGTCTATACGGAAGAGTACCGGCGCAACGGCTTCCAGGGCGGGCTGCAATGGTACCGCGTGATGACCTCGGGCATTTACGCCGGAGAGCAGGAACTGTTCACCGGCTGCACCATCGACGTGCCTGCGCTGTTCTTCTCTGGCAGTCGCGACTGGTGCTACTACCAGGTTCCCGGGGCTCTGGAACGCATGCAAACCCATGCCTGCACGCGCATGCTGGGCTGCGAATTGATCGATGGCGCCGGCCATTGGCCGCAACAGGAAAAACCGGAAGAGACCGTCGCCTTGCTGCTGCGCTTCCTGAAACAACAGGCAAGGCCAGGGGCGCTGCCCCTGGACCCCGCAAAGGGCCGAGAGGCCCTTTGATCCCATTCGATTGGGCGCCTCGCGCCTGGCGGAGCGCGAGGCAGCGCCCCGCTATCGATGGGTCAGCACCCGGCAGCTATTTCTATTTCAGCCCATACACCTCGCTTGCCGTCCCGCCATAGAGCGCCGCCTTCTCGTCGGCCGAATAGCCGGCGGTGATGCGCTTGAACGCGTTCCACATCGTCCGGTAGCTGCAGGACTGCTTGTCCGGCGGGAAATTGCTCTCGAACATCGTGCGCTTCACGCCAAACAGCTTGATGCAGGTCTCGATGGTGGGCCGCCACGCCTTGGCGCATTCCTCGGAGGTGGGCGGCAACTCGCCCAACTGGAAGCCGTAGCCGAACCACAGCATGCCCAGCCCACCCAGCTTGACATGGACGTTCGGGCACTTCGCCAGCTCCTGCATGTGCTTCGCCCACACCGCCAGGTATTCTTCGCGATGCCCGGCGTAAGGGCCGACGCAGATCGGGCCGCCGCAATGGTTGATGATCATCTTGGTGTTGGGCAGCGCGCGGGCCATGTCGGTGAGCTCGGGGACCTGATGGAAAAACATCCACACGTCGAACGACAGCCCGAGCGGTGCAAGCTGCGCCACGCCTTCGCGGAAGGTCGGATCGAGCAGCATTTTCGGCGGCACCTTGGTCGAGACGTAGGGGGCGTTCTCCTCGTGCATGTCCCACGCCAGGCAGTTGCGAACGCCGCGCAGGATGCCGCCGCCGGCTTCGATTTCGGCTTCCAGCGTCGCGCGCACCCTGGCCCCGATCTTGAGGTCGACATTGCCCACCATGGCCGCGCAGACCTGTGTCGGCCCGTACTTGCCGGACGCGCTCATGGCGGCGACGCCGCGGACGAATTCGACCTCGCCGACCTGCCGCATTTCCTGCGGCCCGCTGGCGCGGTAGAACGCCTCGCATTCCATGAACATGGTCTTGACGATCTTGTGGCCCCCCGAGATATCAGCCAGCAACTCGTCGAGCAGGTAGCGGCGGCCCTTCGCATCCCACAGGTGATGGTGCGGATCGATGATCGGCAGATCGGGCTCCAGCACTTCCTCGGGCTGCCTGCGAGCCAGCCAGGCGTTCAGGGCGTCATAGTCGCGATAGTGGCTGCCGCGAAAGACGTATGGTTCGGCCATTGTTGCCTCCGTTGTTGGTTCGTGCTGATCCGGCGGCGAATGGCTGTGGCCACCCGCCGCTCCTGAGTTGCGCCGTTCTATGCGGGCCTGGAGCCGGCCATCGAGGGGCGCTCGCCGAACCTGGCGAACCATTGGGCCAGGCCAGGGTGCTTCTCGTGCCACTTCTCTTCCGGCGCCCGGAGGTCGAGCCAGCCGAGCGCGCAGCCGGCCGCGATCTCGCCCATGGTAACGTCGGTCCCATGCGCGCCGAGCTCGGCGTCGAGGAATTCGAGGCACTTCACGACCTTCGCCCACTGCTGCTTGAGCATTTCAGGCCATTGCCGCTCCGCGGGGCGCGACAGCTCGACCTTGTAGAGGATGCCGGCGATCAGCAGGCCATCGCCCACCGCGTTGAGCCGCAATGTGCGGCGCCGAGCGGCTCCGGGAGGGGGGATGAGCCGCGGTTGCGGCTGCAACTCGTCCAGGTAGTCGATGATGACAGACGAATCGAACAGGCTCTCCCCCTCATCGGTGACCAGGGTCGGGATCTTTCCGATCGGATTGAGTCGCATCAGGTCGGGGTTGATCTTGCCATGTCCAACTTCAGTGGGGACGAACTCGACTTTCGACGTCAGGTTCTTCTCCGCGATTGCCACCACGACTTTGCGGGTGAACGGAGATAACTTCGCGTACATCAATTTCATGTTCAACGTCCCTTGCTTGGCCGGACGACGCCCCGGACCCAGGCGAGCCAGTATGACACGACACTCGGTTACGAGCCTAGCAGGCTGCGGAAGAATCCGGAAGCCGATCGCGGCAGGTGGGCGCGGTGCCCTCGACACGGCCATGGGCACGGCCCTGGCATCGGCCCGGCCGGAGGAATAATGCCGCCTGCCGCAGCATCTGCTTCTTGTGTTCGCGCAGATACTTCATATTCGGATAATTCGGCGCTTCCTTTACATCCTTAAGAACCCGTGGTATCAATCCGTCACGGGATCGGTCCATCCGGGCCCGCCGTTAGGACGACCCAGCGGGCCACCCGAGGCGTTATCGAGGGAAATGTCCATGGCAAACCTGTCGCTTACCCGGCGCGATCTTGCGTGCTTGCTCGGTCTGTCCGCCGCCGCAATCCCGGCCTCGCGCGTGCTTGCCCAAGGACGGCGCGATACGCTGGTGATCGGCATGGACATCAGCGACACTGTCACGCTCGACCCGGTTCGAATGGCGGCTTACACCCCGCCGTTGACGCTGGGCGCCTGCTACGAGACCCTGCTGACATTCGAGCCCGGCGATTTCGTCAATCCGAAACCGGCGCTGGCAACGAAGTGGGAGCGCACCCCGTCGGGCAACGGATGGCGGTTCACCTTGCGCCCAGGGGTGAGGTTTGCAACCGGCGCCGTGATGACGGCCGAAGACGTGAAGTTCAGCTTCGAGCGGATGATCAACGTCGGTGACCAGGCACAGCAAACCATCAAGGCGGTCGAGCGGGTCGAGATCGTCGATGCCAACACCGTCGACCTCATCATGAACGACCCGAAGTGGCCGGTCCTTTCCGCTCTCAGCTGTCCCACCAATGGCATCACGGAACGGGCCGTCCTGTCCCGGCACGGCGGCACGGACGCCGCGGACGCGAAGACCACCGACAAGGCGACCGAATGGTTGAACGCCAACAGCGCCGGCACCGGGCCGTATTTCCTCACGCGGTGGGAACGCAACAGTCAGATCGTCCTGCAGCGCAATCCCAACTACTGGCGCGGCCAGCCGGCCTTCGAGCGTGTCGTCATCAGGCACATGTCCGACAGCGCGTCGCAGTTGCTGGCGGTGCGGCGCGGCGACGTGCAAGCCGCATTCAATTTGATTCCCGAGCAGATCGCGACCCTGAAAGGGGATGCCAACGTCCGCATCGAGCGATTGCCGAGCCTCGACTTCGTTTACATGGCAGTGACAGAGAACCCGGCCGCCAATCCGGTGCTGGCGCACAAGGAAGCCCGCCATGCCATCGGCTATGCAATCGACTATGACGGCATCATAAACAATTTGTGCGGCGGTTTCGCCACGCGTGCTGCCCATTTCCTGCCGATCGGCATGAATGGCAGTACCGAGCAGATCGCCCGCGAGATCGGCTTCCACCAGGACCTGAACTTGTCCCGCAAAGCTCTGCAGGCCGCCGGAGTAGCCGATGGGTTTGAATTCGAAATCGCCTACGGCAATGCCGCGGTGGCCGGCGTGTCCTATGACGTGCTGGCGCAGAAGCTGCAATCCGACCTTGCCCGGGTGGGCATTCGCACCAGGCTCAACCCGATGGATCAGGTGAACCTGCGGACCACCTATACGCTGGGCAAGATGGCGGGCGGGCTTCTCACCTTCTGGAACTCGCCCGCGGTGGTGCATGAGCTGTGGGCGATGCCGATCGTGGAACGCGTGGCCAAGCGTGTGGGCTGGACGGTGCCCCCGGAGATGACCGCGCTGGTCAGGCAGGCCGTGCAGGAAGAAGATGTTGCGCCAGCAGCGAAACTGTGGATCGAGTGGCAACGGCAGGTGGTGGATGAGGCCAACGAACTGGTGCTGTTCCAGCCGACCTACCAGATCGCGGTCCGCAACGTCATCAAGGATTTTCCGCTGACCGGGGCAGGATGGTGGGTGGAACTCGGCAGAGTCACGGCGGCGTAGGGCGGATAAGCGAAGCGTAATCCGCCACTGGACCGGCAGATCGGCGGATATCCGTCCTGCCCATTCCGTTTCGGGACGCTTGCCCGGTCGCTCCAACGATCGCAGGATAGCGGACAGGAATGGATACGGAGCGCCAGCCAGGTGTTGCGCTATATCGTCACTCGCCTCGTCACGGCCGCAGCGATGGCAGTGCTGGCCACGCTCATCGTGTTCCTGATCTCGAACGTCGTGCCTGGCGATCCGGTGCTGGCGCAGCTTGGCGATGTCGCGGCCTCCGATCCGGCGACGGTGGCCGAGTGGCGGGCCAAGTGGGGCATGGATCTGCCGATTTGGGACCGCTACGGGATTTTCCTCAGTGGGCTCGCGCATGGCGACCTCGGCGTCTCGATCGCGACCCGGCGGCCGGTGCTGGACGATATCGAGCAATACGCGCCCGCCACGATCGAGCTGGCGACGGTCTCGTTCGCGCTGTCGATCATTGTCGGCATCCCCCTCGGCATCGCCGCGGCGGTGAAGCGCGACGGTTGGGTGGATTCACTGGCACGGGCGATCTCCTTGCTCGGGGTTTCGGCGCCCACATTCTGGTTGGCCTTCATCATGCTGGCGATCTTCTATGGCGGACTGGAATGGGCGCCGGGGCCCGGGAGGCTGGACCCGATGGCGTTCCCGGCCGAGGGACCGACCGGGTTGCTCCTGATCGACAGTCTCTGGCACGCTGACTGGGACACCTTCCGCGACAGCGCCGCGCATCTGGTATTGCCCTCGATCGTCCTGGCGGCGGGAGCCCTTGGACTGATCACCCGCACCACGCGGGCGGCCATGCTCGAAAGCCTGCAACAGGACTACATCCGCGTCTCGCGCGCCAAGGGGCTGCGTGAGTTGGTGATCGTGGTGCGTCATGCGCTTCCCAATGCGCTGATACCGGTGGTGACGCTGGGCGGACTTGCCTACGCGAACCTGTTGGCCGGCGCAGTGATGACCGAGACGGTATTCAGCTGGCCCGGCCTGGGGCGCTATACGTTCCGCTCCGCCGCGGCGCAGGACTTTCCGGCGATCATGGGCATCACGCTGGTGGTGTCGGCAACCTACCTGCTGGTGAACCTGGTGGTCGACCTGTCGTACGCCGCGCTCGACCCACGGGTGCGGCGGTGAACGACGCCGTCGCCGCCGCGCCGCCACTGCTGGTCCGGCCCTCGCGCTGGCGTCGTCGCCTGCGGCGCTACGGTCCCGCCTTCGCGGGCGCCGCCGTGGTGATGGTCTGGGTGCTGGTCGCGCTGAGCGCACCGTGGACGACGCCGTGGCCGCCGAATGCGGTGGACGTGACGCGCCGTCTGTTGGCGCCGTCGGCGATGCACTGGCTGGGCACCGACGAGCTGGGCCGTGACGTGTTCTCGCGCGTGCTCTACGGCGCCCGACTTTCTCTGCTGGCCGGGTTCTCGGTCGTCCTGCTCGGCGCGGCGATCGGCACCACCGTCGGCATCGTTGCCGCGTGGGCCAGAGGCTTCTGGGATGAGGCGCTGATGCGTCTGACCGATCTGGTGCTGTGTTTCCCGCCCATCATTCTCGCGTTGGCGATCGCGGCGGCGCTGGGCATCGGCACCACCAACACCATCCTGGCGATGCTGGTGGTGTGGTGGCCGAAGTTCGCCCGGCTCGGGCGCGCTCTCGCGCTGGTGCAGCGCAGCCAGGAGTACATCGAGGCGGCGACCGTCCTCGGCCTTAAGCCGATCCGGATACTTGCGCGTCACATCCTGCCCAACACACTGGGCCCGTTGGCCGTGCTGATTACGCTCGACCTCGGCAACGCCATCCTCACCTTCGCCGGCCTGTCCTTTCTCGGCCTGGGCGTGGTGCCGCCGACCGCCGAGTGGGGCTCGATGGTTGCCGAAGGACGCGAACTCGTCGAGCAATGGTGGGTCGCCACGTTCCCAGGGCTCGCCATCCTTACCGTCGTCGTCGGTTTCAATTTCTGCGGCGACGGCGTGCGCGACTGGCTCGACCCGAAGGCGCGCACGCGGTGATGGAACGCTGAGATGACTGCGTCATCGACGGCTGCTGCCGATATGACCAAGGGGAGCTTGCCGGTCCTGGAAGTCGAGGACCTGCGGACGGTATTTCTCACCGATGCCGGCGCGGTGCGCGCCGTGGACGGTGTATCGTTCACCGTTGGGCCCGGCGAGACGCTCGGGATCGTCGGCGAGAGCGGCTCGGGAAAGACCGTGACCGCGCTCTCGCTGATGCGCCTGCTGGAGGAGCCGGCGCGCATCGTCGGCGGATCGATCCGCTTTCAGGGGCGTGACGTGCTGGCCATGCGACCCGACGAGCTGCGCGACTGGCGCGGCAACCATGCGGCAATGGTGTTCCAGGATCCGATGACCGGCCTCAATCCGGTGCTGCGGATCCTGCCGCAGGTCAGCGAGCACATCGTCTCGCATGGCCGTCAGCGGGGAGCTCAGGCGCGGCGCTACGCGATCGACATGCTGCGCCGCATGGGGGTCCCATCGCCGGAGCGGGCGGCGACGTCGTTTCCGCACCAGTATTCCGGCGGCATGCGCCAGCGCGTGATGTTGGCGATCGGCGTTGCCAACGACCCGGTGTTGCTGATTGCGGACGAGCCGACCACCGCACTGGACGTCACGATACAGGCACAGATCCTCGATCTTCTGGGTGGGCTTAACCGGGAGTTCGGCACCGCCATCGTGCTGATCAGTCACGATCTTGGAGTCATCGGCGCGGTATGTCGGCGAGTTGCGGTGATGTACGCAGGCGAGATCGTCGAAGAAGCTGCCACCACTTCGGTGCTGAACGATCCGCGGCATCCGTATGCCTGGGCGCTGGTCAACGCAGTGCCGCGGCTGGACACGCCCCCCGGCGTACGGATGACCAGCATCGAGGGTTCGCCACCCGATGCCCTGAGTTCGCCCCCGGGTTGCCGCTTCGCACCGCGCTGTCCGTTCAAGGTGCCGAAATGCGATACCGAGCATCCGCCCTTGATGGAAGTGGCGCCAGGCCGGCGCGCCCGCTGTTGGGTCACCGCCGACGGCCGCCACCTGCCGCAACCGATGGCGGCAATAGCGGGGAGCGTCCACGCAGCCGCCGCCGAGGCGCCGCCGTTGCTGCAGGCACGAGGCCTGGTCAAGCATTTCCCGCTGCGGAAGACCTCGTTCTTTGGTCGGCGGCAGACCACGCACGCCGTCAATGGCGTGGACCTCACGCTGTTGAGCGGTGAGAGCCTTGGCGTGGTCGGCGAAAGCGGCTGCGGCAAATCCACGCTCGCACGCCTCATCACCCGCCTGCACGAGCCGACCGCGGGCAGCCTGCGTTTTGCCGGCCACGAGATCGGGCACGCAACAGCGGCCGAGATGCGGCCGCTGCGACCGCGCTTGCAGATGGTGTTTCAGGACCCGTATGCCTCGCTCAACCCACGCATGTCGGTCGCCGACATCCTGGCCGAGCCGTTGCTGGCGCACGGCCGCGTCGCCAGTCGCAACCAGGCCCGCGCGCGCGTGATCGAACTGATGGACATGGTTGGGCTGAAGGCCGAATGGGCAACGCGGTTTCCGCATGAATTCTCCGGCGGGCAGCGCCAGCGCGTGTCGATCGCCCGCGCGCTGGCGCTGGAGCCGGAACTGGTGGTCGCCGACGAGCCCGTTTCGGCACTGGACGTGAACGTGCGCGCCCAGGTGCTGAACCTGATGCTGGATCTACGGGCGCGGCTCAACCTCTCCTACCTGTTCATCGCCCATGACCTTGCCGTCGTACGGTCGTTCTGCGACCATGTGGCGGTGATGTATCTCGGCCGCTTCGTCGAGGAGGGGCCGGCCATCGACGTGCTGTCGCATCCGTTGCATCCCTACACGGTCGCGTTGACCAGCGCGGTGCCCGGGCCCGGGTACGAACGTGTCGTGCTCGCCGGCGAGCCGCCGTCGGCGCTGGTGCTGCCGAGCGGCTGCGCTTTCCGCGGGCGCTGCCCGGTCGCGCGCGACGCCTGCGCGGAGCCCCCATCGTTGGCCGAAGTCGCGCCGGGCAGGCGCGTCGCCTGCCATTTTCCCGGATCGTTCACTGCTCCGGGGAGTTCGCGTTAGCGAGGCGCTGCCTCGCGCTCCGCCAGGGGCAGCGCCCCTGGCCTTCATCTTGGCAGGGCGGGAGCCGGGGTCGCGGACGCGGGCGGCGTCGTCTCCTCCGCCTTCAGGTCGGCGAGCTCGGGCACGAACGCCTTCTCCTTCCAGGAACCGACCTGGTAGGCCCAGCCGCTCACCCGCGCCGCCAGCTTTTTCGCGGTGTCGGAGTCCCCGTGCACCGCATATTGGGTCCAGATGTCGGGCGCGTCCTTGGCGTTCGGCTTGGCCACCGCGAACACCGTCACGTCAACCACGCTGCCGTCGGCGAGCGTGATCGTCGCGGTGCCGATCTTCTCGCCCGGCTCCTGGGCCACCGGCTTCACGTCGGTCAGCGTCAGCGTCTCCAGCGAGCGGAACACGTCCTGGACCCGGTAGTCATCGAGCTTCGGGTGGTCGGCGGGCGATTTCAGCACCTCCTTGTCGCCGTCGCGGCCGAACTCCAGCGTCCCGTCGCCGCGATGCACCACCACCGAGGCCACCTGCTTGTTGTCGATGTTGGTGATGTCGCGATCGAGCCAGAGTTGCGGGTCGGCATCCGCCGGCAGCCGGCCCTCGGCGAGCCAGGACTGGTTCTCGCCGGGCCGGCGCACATAGATCGATTCCGGCACGTTGCCCTGGGTGCGCACGCGGCGGTGGCCGACGATCAGCTGTGCCAGCGGCTGCCCGCCGGCATCCAGCACCTTCACCAGGTTGGCGGTCGAGGTCGCGCTCATCGGATCGCCCACCCCGAGCCGCTCCCACAGGCTCGGATCGGCGGTGCGCGGCTCGGTGATGCGCAACTCGGTGAGCCCGGTCAGCAATTCGCGCAGCCGGTCCTGCTGCACCGGGTAGTTGCCGCGGTCGGGCAGGCCCCAGAGCTCGCCTTGTTTGGCGATGGCCAGCGTCTGCCCCTTGGCGGTGATCTCGACTCGGGCCGCCGAGGCGAGCTTCGGAGCGAGCCCCGGGAATGCCAGTTGCCCGCGCGCCTCGGTCGCGGATTCGCTCACGCTCACCGGCGGCCGGCTGAAGTACCAGCCGGCGCCGAGCACGATGACGGCAATGGCTGCCAGGATGATGGCGGTGCGGGCCCTCATGTCTCTGTCCTCCCGTCAGGCCCTTGCCCGCGCCCGCCGGCGGCGGCGCGCGATGCCCAGCACCACGGCCAGAACAGTCAACACCGCCGGCACCAGCACGATGTCGGCCAGCCGGATCCGGGTCTCCAGCCCCAGGATGTCGCGCCTGAGCTCGAGCTGCACCAGGCGAAGCCTGCTGCGGGTCGCGGTGATGTCGCGCCGGAGATCGTCGATCGACTGCCGCTGCTCCGGCGTGATCACCGCCTGGGCATTGGCGCCGCTCTCGCCGCGGCCGGTGCGCAGCGCGGTCAGTTGCTTCTGCACCTCGGTGAGGTGGGTCTGCAGCGTCTCCTCGGTCTGGCGGAACTTCGCCTCCGCGTTCTTCTGCATGTCGTCGATCACCTCGAACGGCCGCTGCGCGGTGCCGCGGCTGCGCAGGCCGATCAGCGCATCGCCGCCGGCAAGCGTGCCGATGAGGTTGATCACGAACGGCCCGTTATCGCTGAACGGCGTGGCGTCCTGCTGGCCGAAGAAGTCCTGCACGTGCACCCAGTAGCGGTCGGCCAGGATGTCGGAATCGCCCGCCACCACGAGGTTGGCCGGCGCCTTGGTTTCGGCGATGGTGGCGGGGAAGCCGTCCGGCCGCTTCTGGCCCTCGGCCAGCGGCGGCGGGCCGGCGTAGGCCGATTTCAGCATCCCGCGCACGCGCGCGGCGATCACCCTTGGCCCGCCCTCGGGCTTGAAGCTGGCAAGGATCTTGCCGGGGTCCGGCATCTCCTTCACCTCGTCCACCGGGACCAGCCCGGATTCATCGGAGCTGCTGAGCAACGGGGTGAACTCGATGGCGGCGCCCGGCGCCTTGCCGATCGCGCCGGCCGAAGCCACCGTCACCTGGGTGAGGTCGGCGGTCGCCGGATCGTCGTGGTTGATGCCGGCGTCGCGGATGTTGAACCAGGGCACGTAGTCGACCGCCTGCATGGCATCGCCCGGGGAGGCGCGCACGCGCCAGGCGCCCTTGAGGTCGCCGACGACGTGGGTCGAATCGAAGGTGATGCCCCAGGCGTCGAACAGCTTCTTGAGGTCGCTTTCCGTGTTGGTCGGCGGCATGCCGGTTTGCGTGGGCGTCGCGGCCTCCGCTTCGCTGGCCGGGTCCACCATCGCCATCAGCCGCCCGCCGCGCATGACGAACTGATCGATCGCATAGAGCGTGGCGTCGCTGAGGTTCTGCGCCTGCGCCACCAGCAGCACCTGGATGTCGGGGTCGATCATCTGGGCGTCGGTCGGCACCGTCTTGACCGTGTAGGTCTGCCTGAGCTGCAGCATGGAGACGTACGGCGCGCCCGGGCCGCCCATGCTGGCGTTGTTGCGCATCATCATCATCATCCGCGGATCGCCATCCAGCGGCAACGACGACATCACCCCGATCACCGGGCGGGTCGGATTGGACAGCTCGTAGATCAGCCGGGTCAGGTCGTATTCGAGGAACGGCTCCCGCTCGGACTGGAAGAAGGCGATGGTGCGTTCGTCGTCCAGCAGGTTGGTGCCGGCCAGGCCGAAATAGACCTGCTCGCCGGACTGGTCGATCGGCACCCCCTGCAGGCCGTACGCCATGGCACGGTCCTCGGTGTCGCTGAACGGCTCGGGGTCGTAGAATTCCAGCCTGATCTTGCCGTTGGCGATGCGGGCGTACTGGCGCAACATCTCGCTCACCCGGTCCGCGTAGGCGCCGTAGGCCGGGATGCCGGCGCCGAGCGCGCGCGAGTAGTAGAGCCGGAGCGTGATCGGCTCCTTCAGTCCGGCCAGCACCGTGCGGGTGCCGGAGGACAGCGTGTAGAGGTGGTGCTGGGTCAGGTCGAGCTGGGCGCCGGCCAGCCGGCTGTCGGCCAGCATGTTGACGCCGATCAGGATGGCGGCCACGGCGATGACCGCAAGCGTGGAACTCCAGGTGCGCCGCATCTCAGCCAGCCTTCCGATGCTCGACGATGACGGTGTTCAGGAACAGCCAGAAGCCGATGAAGGAGGCGAAGAAGATCAGGTCGCGCGCCGCGATCACGCCGCGGGTGAAGCCCTGGTAACGCTCCGCCACCGAGATCCGCCGCGCCACCTCGGCCAGCACCGGAGCGTTGCGCGAGAGGAAGTCGGTAACCAGCGGGTAGGAGGAGACGGCGAAGACGAAGCACACCGCGACCCCCAGCACGAAGGCGATCACCTGGTTCTTGGTGAGGGCCGACATCGCCGCGCCGACCGAGAGGAAGGCGCCGGCGACCAAGAGGGCGCCCACGTAGCCGGTGGCGATCACCCCGTTGTCGGGGTGGCCCAGGTAGTTGACGGTGATGACGAACGGGAAGGTGAGGGCAAGCGCGATGGCGCAGAACGCCCAGGCTGCCAGGAACTTGCCCACCACCGCCTGGGTCTGGGTGATCGGCAGGGTCAGCAGCATCTCGATGGTGCCGATGCGGCGTTCCTCCGCCCACAGCCGCATGGTGATGGCCGGCACCAGCAGCAGGAACACCCAGGGCAGGAAGTTGAAGAACGGCACCAAGTCGGCCTGGTCGCGGTCGAAGAAGCCGCCCAGGTTGAAGGTCAGCACGCCCTGCAGGGCCAGGAAGATGACGATGAACACCACCGCGACCGGGGTGGCGAAGTAGCCGCCGAGCTCGCGGCGGGCGATGGCAAACGTATTGCGCATGGTGTCAGGCCGCCCGCTTCGGCGGGGTTACGGGTTGGATGGCGGGTTGGGTGATCTGGCGGAACACGTCCTCCAGCCTGCCGGAGGGGTGCTGCTTCCTGAGCGCGTCCGGCTTGTCGTCGGCCAGCACGGTGCCGGCGGCGATGATCATGGCGCGCGTGCACACCGCGTCCACCTCCTCCAGGATGTGGGTGGAAATGACGATCGCCTTGGCCGGCGCCATCTGCTTGATGAGGGTGCGCACCTCGTGCTTCTGGTTGGGGTCGAGCCCGTCGGTCGGCTCGTCGAGCACCAGCACGGCGGGGTCGTGCAGCAGCGCCTGGGCGAGCCCGACGCGACGCTTGAAGCCCTTGGAGAGGGTCTCGATCGGCTGCAGCCGCACCCCCTCCAGGTGGGTGAGCGCGAGCGCGTGGCCGACCCTGCGGTTAAGCTCGGCGCC
>Ga0326727_10011650_pt1 | contig 20363 bp, 19 predicted proteins | sample MB2enrmetagenome_FD_207643 | JGI IMG/M metagenome (GOLD analysis project Ga0326727, IMG submission 207643) | Lab enriched peat soil microbial communities from McLean, Ithaca, NY, United States - MB29MY | ecosystem: Environmental > Terrestrial > Soil > Wetlands > Peat | place: USA: New York...
GTCGGTATTTGCAACGTGTGTCATCCCTTTTACACCGGCACCCAGAAATTCGTCGATACCGCCGGGCGCGTGGATAAATTCCAGCAGCGCATGGTCAAGACGCAGGCCGCCCAGGCCGCCGCCGCCGGCAAAAGGAAAAAGAAGTAGCCCCCTTTCCATGCGCCCCGCCCGTGGGAGTCCCACCCTCCGCGGGCGGGTTGCTTTTTTGCCGGCGGAGACCAATAATGAACCTGCGCCCCTACATTGAGAAATTCTCGCGCCGTTACAGCGAGGTCGAAGCCGCTTTGAGCGACCCGAAGTTGCCGGCCAACACCGCCAGGTTGCAGGAGCTTTCGCGGGAATACGCCCGCCTCAAGGAGTTGAACGCCGCGGGCGGGCGCTATCTCAAGGTCGTGGAGGATCTGGCCCAACATGCCGCGTTGTTGAAATCCGAACCCCCCGGCAGCGAGTTGGCCCAATTGGCCAGGGAGGAAATCGCCCCGCTTCAAATCGAGGAACAACGGCTGGCCCGGCAACTGCAATTGGGCCTCGCCCCGCCCGATCCCGCCGATTCCCGCAACACCATCATCGAGATCCGCGCCGGGGCCGGCGGTTCCGAATCCGCCTTGTTCGCCGCCGATCTCCATCGCATGTACACGCGCTACGCCGAAGGCCGCGGCTGGAAGGTCCAGAGCATGGACAGCAGCCCTTCGGACTTGGGCGGCTTCAAGGAAGTGATTTTTGGCGTGACCGGCGTGGACGTCTTCAAGCGCCTGAAATATGAAAGCGGCGTCCATCGCGTCCAGCGCGTGCCGGCGACCGAGGCCCAAGGGCGCATCCACACCAGCACGGCGACGGTCGCAGTGCTGCCCGAGGCGCAGGAAGTGGACATCGAGATCAAGCCCGAAGATTTGGAGATCAACGTCTGCCGCGCTTCCGGCAAGGGCGGCCAGGGCGTCAACACCACCGATTCAGCCGTGCAAATCATCCACAAGCCGACCGGCATGATCGTGCGCTGCGCCGACGAACGCTCGCAGCAAAAAAACAAGGTCCGGGCGCTGACCGTGTTGCGCTCCCGTTTGCTGGAGGCCAAAATCGCCGCGGAGAACGCCCGCTATGCCGCTCACAGAAAGGAGCAGGTCGGCACCGGCGAACGCAACGAACGCATCCGCACTTACAATTTTCCGCAAAACCGCGTGACCGATCATCGCATCGAATTGACCCTTTACAATCTGCCCACCCTGATGGAGGGCAACCTCGACTGCCTGATTGAGCCGTTGATGGCGGATGATCTGGAAAAGAGGCTGGCGGCCCTGACATTATGAATTCAACCCTGTTCCCGCAGGCGCTGATTTTTGATTGCGATGGCACGCTGGCCGACACCATGCCGCTGCATTGGCGCGCCTGGCAGGTGGTGGCGGAACGCTACCGGCTGGATTTTCCCGAAGAGCGCTTTTATGCCCTGGGCGGCGTGCCGTCGCGGGACATTTTGAGAATGCTGAGCCGGGAACAGGGGCGGGAACTGGATCCCCTCGCCGCCTCGAAGGAAAAGGAGGCGGCCTACGTCCCCTTTTTGCCGCAAGTGCAGGAGGTGGAAGTCGTGGTGAACATTGCGCGGGAACATTATGGCGTCATTCCCATGGCCGTCGCCTCCGGCGGCATTCAATCGCACATCAACGAAGTGCTGACGCATCTGGGCATCCGGCATTTGTTCCAGGCCGTCGTGACCAGCGAAGACGTCACCCGCCAAAAACCCGCGCCGGATATTTTTCTGGAAGCGGCGCGCCGCCTGGGCGTGGCCCCGGAATTCTGCCGCGCCTACGAGGACACCGATCTCGGATTGCAGGCCATCCGCGCCGCCGGCATGGAGGCGGTCGATGTGCGCCTTTTGAGGAAGCAGGGCTGAATCTTCATTCCGTCGTGACCATGAGATCGGCGAATCGTATGGGCGTGCCGGAATACGGGCTGCCCCAAATCGAGGGCCGGCCATCGCGCAGCGGCGACTTTTCGTCCAGCGAAATCATCCAGTCTTTCGGCTCCGGCCCGGTTTGAACCCAGGCTTTGCCTTCGACCTTCCAGTCGCCGCCGCCAACCTGCCGCACCCGCAGCCGGAACATCGTCCAGGCGCCGGACTTCCAATTGAAGGGCACACTGGCCGCGGAAACGTCGCCCTTGTAAATTTCCAGCGAATTTTTCCCCGGCGACACTTTTAATTTGTAACCGCCCACGCCGTTGAGGCCGACGCCAAAGCTGGGCGCGCGGCGTCCCTTGCTGGTGCCGTAAATGCGGGCGCTGACGCAGACGCCGGCATTGGTCGCGGAGCCAAATAGAACGCCAAACGTGTCCAGCGGCGCTCCGGGCAATTCCAGGACTTTCCCGCCCTCGCTCTCCTTGACCGCAAAATCGCCGTCGAGCACCAGAAAACCGGCCGGGACCTGGTTGAGTTCCGTTTTTGCAAAATCGCTTTGGTAAAGGATTTTTGGAGCGGCCTGTGCCGGACATGAGACCCATGCGGCCCATGCGGCCCACAAGACCCATGAAAGTCCCCGGATGGTTGACAGACTATTCTTCATCACGCTCCATTCATTCATTTCTGAGGGCCGGCAACAATTCTCCGCGCAGGGCCAATCGGGCGGCGGCCCAGGTCCACAATAGTCCGCTGACAAACACCAAACCCAGCGTCACGGCCAGCGAAAGATAACCCACGGGCGCGCCCGATGAAAGCAAGGCGGGCAGGACCGCGGCCAGCGCGGCGACGATTCCCACCAGCAACCCCAAGCACTCCAGCGCGGCGTGTTCGCTCAACACCAGCCAGCGCAAGGCGCGCGGGCGAAAACCCGCCGCCAGCAGCACGGCCAGTTCGCCGCGGCGCTCGAGCACGTTGCGCAACACAACCACCCCCAGGCCCGCGCTGCCCAGCAGAAGGCCCAGGCCCCCCAGCACTTGAAACGTGTCCAAATACGTGTTTTGCACGGCGTTGAACGCATTGAGACGGTCCGCCGCCGGCGTCAATTCCAGGCCGCGGTCCCGCAACGCCCGCGTCAGGACGGCCGACACGCGGGCGGCATTGCCGGGCGGGGCGTCAACAAGAAACAGGCGCCAGCCGGTTTCGTCCGGGAACCGCCGCGTGAAGGCCGCATTGTCAATAATCAAATTGCCCTGCAAAATGGAATTGGCCAGCGCCCCAACCAGCCGCACCTTGAAGGGCCGTCCGTGCCCGTCGGTGTATTCGAGGGTGTCTCCAAGCTTTTTGTGCAAGGCCCACTCGATCGAAGCCTCGTCGCCGACCGCCGGAATTTCATCCGCCCCGGCGCTGTATTTCTCCAGCAATCTCCACGGTTTCCCGGCAAACGACGGGTCCGGCACTTTGGAAAAGGTGAAAGCCCCCCGGCTTTGCAACGCCTCCGGGTCCACCCCCAGCAGGCGCGGCGTCTGGGCGCGATTCAAATTGAGGCAACTGGCATCGTCCCCGTCATGCACGCGGAGCGGGACGACCTGCGCGCCTTGCAGGCTTTTCTCATCCAGCGCAAAGAAATCGCGGCCCGCTTTGCTGTTGAGGTCCTGGACAATCGGCAGGGCGGATTGGCCGATGAAGGCAAAGCCGCCCGTGCCGGACGCGCGCTGGCGGCTGTCGCGCGTGGCATCCAATTTGTTGGCCGCGACGGCCACGATCAAAAAGCTGCCGGCGGCCAGCAGGGCCACCGTGGCCAGGCTGCGGTTGGGCCGGCGCGCGCAACCGCGCCAGCCGAGTCTGGTGAGGGTCAGCGGTCGTGAAGCGGCGCTCCCGGCCGCCGATCGAAATAAAACAGCCGCCGAGGCGATTCCGGCGATCAACAGCAACGCGCCGCCGCCAAAGAAGGCTTCGACGTCCGCGTGGCCGCCCCTGGCCAGCGCCCAGCCGACTGTGCCCAGGGCGGCGGCGCCACTGACGCCCGCCACCCACCCGGCCCAACCACACCCGGGCTTTGCGCCCCGCCATTCCAGCTCACAGCCCCGTTCGAGCAGTTCGCGGGCGGGCCGCCCGGCCTGGGCGCGCAGGGCGAGCCGGATGACAATAGTACTGACAATAACGCCGGCAGCCGCCCCGGCGGCCAGGCTCCCGGCGGTGACATGGAAGCGCAAGGCCGAACCGGCCACGGCGGACCGCCACAGCGTGGCCAGTCCCCACAAAATCCCCTTCGCGTAAAGAACGCCGCCCGCCGCGCCGAGCAATCCCCCCGGCACGGCAATGGCCAGTCCTTCCAAAAGGAACAAACGGCGCACCCGCCGCGGAGTCCAGCCCACGGCCAGCAGGATGCCGATTTCCGCCGCCCGCTTTTCCAGTCCGAATTGGAACAGAAGCGCCAGAAGAATGAGGGCGGCGGCGATGAGGAAGAAACTGAAGCCAAGAAAGAGTCCGCCAAAATCCTCCGCCTGGCCGCTGGCGGCCAGCGCCCGTTGGCGCAACGGCTGAAAAACAAAGCCCAGCGCCGCCGGGTCCAGCGCCGAGGCCAGCCCCTGTTGAATGGTTTGTTCCGAGGCCCCGCCCGCCGCGAACCGCAGGGCCGTGACATCGCCAAACCGATTGCCCCACATGCGCCGGCCCGCGGCCAGGGTGACAAAGGCTTTGGGCGTGCCGCGATATTCTTTCCAGTACTGCTCGTCCTTGGGCCGGATTTTTTGCAGGTCGATGGCAAAGCCCGCGTCCCAGTTTTCCGTTTTCTCCGCCCGGGCGATGCCCGGAAAGTCCGGCATCAAGGTCCGGTCCGCCGCCATGCCTTCCATGGGAACGACCGAGTGAATGCGAAACTGGCTCTGCTTTTCTTCAAGCCGGCGGGCCGCGCCGGGAACATAATAAGTCAGGCGCAACGAATCCCCCGGCCGGGCCTGCAAATCATCGGCCAGCCATTGGTCAATCATAATTTCATCGTCGCCCATGCCCGCGGGCAAAAGCGGGGCGCCGGCCGCCGTCACCATCGAGTACGGCGTCGATCTTTGGCCGTCCCGCAATTCATTGACGAAGTAGGTCAAAAACAATTCCGGTCCGGGGGGGGCGGCGAAGGCTTGCGCCGCGCGGACGATGGCCGGATCGATGAAAACCCGGCCGGTGCGCAGCTCCAATCCGCCGGGCGCCGCGCGCAGCTCCAGGCCGGCATCGGCCGGGGTCCACCGCCGCCGCAGCAGTTCGGCCGGCGCCACGCCCGCCCGCGGCGCTCCAGTCAATAATAAGTTAGCCCTTCCTTCCAGCCCGGTTTTCTCCTGGAGAAAGGCCAGCGGCACAAACGCGTTCAACGGCGGTATCTGGCCGGCCTGCAGGCTGAACCGGCCGAACTGCGCGTCGGAAACTATCCCGGCCACGGTCAGACGGAAACCCGTCGAGACATCCTCCTGCGGCGACAGGGGCGCTTCGAGGGACAGCAGGGAGGGCTTCTGCACGCGCAGCACAATGGCGTCGCCAGCCTTGACACGGAGCTGCCCGGCCAGCGGCGCATTGAGCAGGACGGCATCCGGCTGACGGAACGCCAGGCCGGACGGCTCTTGCGCCAGGGCGCTGAAATGTTCGTCAATGCCCAGGACCTGCACTTGATTGGCGCGGGCCGATTCATCGGGCGTGGCGGCGGTGCCGGGCAATTGCAGGACGGCGGCGGCCAGACCATTGGAAATTCCCGGACGGATGTCATCCGCCAGCGCGGCGCGAAAGAAACGGTCCGTGGCCGCGAGGGCGAAGCTGACCCGGCCAATGCGGGCCAGGGCCATGTCGCGCAAGCTCTCGCGCACGGAATCGCCGACGGCCAAAGCGCCGACGAGCACCGCCCCGGCCACAATGACGCCGAGCAGCGTGCCCAGATGGCTGATCGCATAAAACCGCAGGCTGGGCAGGACGAGATGGCGAAGCGTATATTTCAACGGTTCTTAATCCTAATCCTAATATTAATCTTAATCTAGCTATTCTCGTCATCGTCCGGCGGCGCGGGAACATGGCTCCCGGACGGGTTGGCGGCGGGCGTCGGCATAATGTCGCGCGGCACCTGGATGCCGGCATCCGAGGCCGGGGCGGCCGGCTGAGCCGGCTTGGGCGCGAGGGCGCCCGCGGGCTTGTAGAGAGGGACAGGCCCCGGTCGGGGCCTGGGTGCGACGGCCGGCGGCTTGGCGGCAAGAGGTTTGCGGGCGGGGGCGCGGGCGGGCTTCCGCGCGCCGGCGCGGGCTTGGGCGCTTTTTGCGCGCAACTTCCGTATTTTCTTCTTGTCAGCGGGGGCGTGGCTGGGCTGCCGCGCGCCGGCGCGGGCCCGGCGGCTTTTTTTGCGCGACTTCTGCAATTTCTTTTCCAGGGAGCCGGCTTTGGCCTCCGCCTTCCCGGCCGCAAGCCCGGCATCGGCGCAGGCGCGTTTGGCTTCCTTGGCGGCCTGCCGGGACTGCCTGGCCTCGCGTTTGGCCAGCTTGAGCCTGGCTTTGGCCTGGCGGGCTTTGGCCTTGGCGGCGCGAGCGGCTCCTTCCGCTTGTCGGGCTTCCTGTTCCAGACGCCGCGCCTGCCCGCGAGCGGCGGCAGCGGCCTTTTCCAGTGCTTCAAGTTTCATGGTCTTGTCTTTTCCTTTCGCGTTTGTCGCGGTTGTGATGATCTTGCGGGCAATTGTCCAGAATTAGCGGCGGTTTTGCAAGACCCGAAATGATTTCTTGACAATTCCACCACGCGCAACGGCGCGGTTCAATTGACCCTGTTGGGATGCAGGTCGGCCCGGATCACCGAGCCGTCGGCGGTTGAAATATAAACATCGCCCACATCGACATCGTGGCCGGGATTGTTGAGCTTGGCCGCCCAGAGCTTGATCTTCCATGTTGGACCTGCGTCACCGTGCTGCAGCCAGAATTGCGAGGAAACCAGGGTAAGATTGGCCAAAAGCGGCTGGGACCTGGCTGTCTTCAGCGCCTTGTCGGAATCCACTCTCAATTTGGAGGGATCCAACACTTTGTCCGCGCCGCTGATGGGTTCCAACAGCCGGAATGGCCGCGAGACGCCCATCTTTTCTCCCGCGCCAAATTTCACCTCGACGGCTTTCATTGTCGCGTCCGGATCATAATAGACCACGTACCAGATGTTCGGGGTCAGTGTCCCGACGGATCGTTCGGATCGAATTTGCACCACTTTGTCTTTGCTCTGCTCGCCGACGTACCGATCCCCCTCCTTCACCAGGGCGAAGGCCGTTGGCTCAGCCGCCGGCGCGACGCCGGCAGCCGCCAGCATCGGCAGAATGACACATGCGATTTGAAGTTTTGTTTTCATTTTCCAATTCTAGACCCGAAAACCGGAATTGTAAACGCAATGGATAATTGATAATGGACAATTGACAATGCGCAATGTGGTTAAAGAGAAGTCGTTTGCTTTCGCCGTGCGGATGGTGAACCTGCACAAATTTCTCTGTGGTGGGAAGAAGGAGTTTGTCTTGTCCAATCAATTGCTGCGGTCAGGCACGGCGATTGGGGCGTTGGTGCATGAAGCGGAGCAGGCGGAGAGTAAATTGGATTTTTCTCACAAGATGGCGATCGCGCTCAAAGAAGCGAACGAAACCGAATACTGGATACTGCTGCTCCGCGAAACCAATTATTTGACCCCAAAAGAGAGCCAATCCCTCTTGAGCGATAATACAGAATTGCTCAAACTGTTAACGAGCATCATCAACTCAACAAAACGGGGGACGAGCAAATGACCGCCGCCTTCATCAATTGATCATTGTCCATTATCCATTATCCATTGTCCATTAACACCGTGTATTTCCTGAAACGCATTCTTTTCATGGCGCCGTTGCTCCTGCTCATCAGCTTCCTGGCCTTTGTCATGGTGCGCGTCGTGCCGGGCGGGCCCTTTGATCGCGAACGCAAACCCGCCTCGCCGGAAATCGAGCGCAATCTCCGCGCTAAATATCACCTCGATGAGCCAATCCTCCGCCAATACCTGCGCTATCTCGACGGCCTCGTTCATGGCGATTTCGGGGCCTCGCTTAAATACCGCAATCGTTCGGTGATGGACATCATCGCGCAGGGCCTGCCGGTGTCACTGAGCCTGGGGGCGATGGCTTTTTGCTTCGCCTTGGGCACGGGCATTCCGCTGGGCTTTTTCACCGCCATGCACAAGGGGGCGTGGGGCGATTATTTGGGGAGTTTTATCGCCCTGCTCGTCATCTGCATTCCGGGATTGGTGATCGGGCCGGTTCTCATCATGCTCTTTGCCATTCACTGGCGCTGGTTTCCGGTCGCGTTGTGGGCGTCGCCCCGGCATGCCGTTTTGCCGACGCTCACCCTCGGCCTCTATTTCACCGGCCGCGTCGCCCGCTTGATGCATGAAGGGATGCTCGCCATCCTGCCCTCCGAATTCATCACCACCGCCCGCTCCAAGGGCCTCGGTGAAATGGCGGTCCTGCTCCGGCACGCCTTCCCCATCGCCGTCCTGCCCGTCGTGTCCTATTCAGGCCCGATGCTGGCCGATTTGTTGACCGGCTCATTCATTGTCGAGAACCTTTTTCAAATTCCGGGTCTGGGCGTTTTCATGGTCAACAGCTCGCTCAACCGTGATTACACGATGGTGGCCGGCCTGGTCCTGCTGTATGCGATTGTGCTGCTGGTCCTCAATCTGGCCGCCGATTTCCTCTTCAGCCTGCTGGACCCCAGGGTGCGCTATGAATAGGCCCGAACATCTCAGCCCCAATCAAAAAGCCTGGCGCCGCTTCCGCCGCAACCGGCCCGCCGCCGCCGCTTCCATTGTTCTGGCCTTCCTGGTTTTGGCTGTTTTGGTTTGGCCCCTCTTCAGCCGGCCCGGCATCGCGCCGCTCCTGCCCGCGGCCCTGACCCATCCGCCCGATGCGATTTCCGACGCGCAATTCCAACCGCCCGGCGCCGGGCATTGGTTCGGCACCGACGTCCACGGGCGTGATCTGCTGAGCCGGGTTTGCCACGGCGCGCGCATTTCGTTGCTCGTCGGCCTGGTCGGCGCGGCGGTCAGCCTGGTTATCGGCGTCTTGTGGGGCGCGACCGCCGGTTATTGCGGCGGACGCCGGGACGCGGTGATGATGCGTTTTGTCGATGTGCTCTATGCCATGCCGTCCATCATTTTTGTCATCGTGCTCATCACCGCCCTGAACGCCGTCCTGGAAAAAATGCAATCGGCGGGCCTGTCCGCGGGAGGGGCGCGGTTTCTGCAATTTGCCGGCCTGTTCGCCGGGCTGGGGGCGGTTTCCTGGCTGACCATGGCGCGGATCGTGCGCGGGCAGGTGCTCACGCTGCGCCATCGGGCGTTTGTCGATGCCAGCTGGGTCTTGGGGGCCGGCCACGCGCGAATCCTCCTGCGCCACATCCTGCCCAACGTCTATGGCGTGATCATCGTATATCTGACCCTGACCATTCCCTCCATTATTCTGTACGAATCCTTTCTCAGCTATCTGGGACTGGGCATACAACCGCCGCAAGCCAGTTTGGGTTCGCTCATCGCCAGCGGGGCCGAACAGATCAACTCCATTCGCATTTACTGGTGGCTCATCGTCTATCCCGCCGCGACCCTCGCCCTGACTTTGCTCGCCCTGAACTTTGTCGGTGACGGCCTGCGCGACGCCTGGGATCCGCTTTCGGAGAAAGAGGGATAATCGTTGCAAATGGCGGGCGCAATTTTCAATTGTCCATTGTCCATTGTCCATTGTCCATTGCCCGCTACCCCTTGAAGACGATCATCACGCCGTAATCCTGCAGGAGATGGCGCGTGCTCAATTCCATGTAGCTGTAATTGACCGTATTGATGCTGACCACATTCGCCTGCCCCACCTTTTCCAAAAAAGCCGAAACGATCTCATCAAAACGGTCCTTGTTCACCTCCTGGCAGTCGGTTCGTCTGATCGTTCTTATCCGCAATGTTTTGTCGCCCTCGCTGGCGACGACGTCCAACGGGCGGACGGTGGGCTTTTTGATGAGCGTTTCCGTGGCGTGATCGTGGACGGGCACCGAATAGTGCTTATCCTCCCGGGCCGGGCCTTGCGCAGCCGCCGGAGCCGCCGGGGCCGGCCCGCCCGTGGCGGAGGCCATTTCCGGTTCAGGAGCAGGGACGGTAATCGTTTGGGAACAGGCGGGACATTCGATCTCCGACCCGGCGCCGCTGGCATCGACAGCCAGTTCCTGCTCGCAATTGGGGCAATTGAAAGTGATGTCCATAAAATAGATCCTTTTCGTGCTTTTTCCGGGGGCAGCGTAGCAGCCCCTCCGCAAAAATCGAGTCAAATCTTTCGCCAATTTCGTGCCGGGCGCAAATCCGGGAGCGCGTGCGTCCCGCGCGCCGTGTTTGGCGTCCCGCCAAACACATTTTTGCCCGGAAGCAGCGGGTTGAAGATTTGCCGCACCCGAGGGACGAGGCGCGCGAATTCCACTTCAGCCTTTCTTCATCATTGGCGGACGGAAAACCTGCTTGCTCAAAACCAGTTTTCCGGCTAACGTATCCAGCATGAGCGCGGTTGAACTTGCTGTGAGAAAAGTCAAAAAGCTGTCTCCAAGCCAGGCTCGGGAATTGCTGGGTTGGCTGACCGCACGGCAGCCAAATGGCTCTTCCTTGAAAAAACCGGCCCGGAGATCGCGTCGCAAAACCGCGGTTCGCCAACGCCAGAAGAGGCTGAGGGCGTGGCAGGATTCTGTCCGACTAACCACCGATTGGGAGCCGCCTCGGATGCCAGACGATTTGGTTAAACCATTTCGGCTGTGAACTTCGTGCTGGACACGAACGCGGTCAGCGAGACGGAGAAGCCCCGACCCAATCCCGGACTACTCGACTGGTTGTGCGTACAGGACCCCGCTCATCTTTTCGTCACCACCATCACGCTGGCCGAGGTATGGCATGGCTTCCATCGCTTGGAGCCAAACCACTCGGATTACAATCGCATAAAGATTATTGCAATGGAGCTGCCGCGGACATACCGCGTGTTGAACTTTGATCTGCGTGCGGCGGCGATTTGGGGAGAAATGACCGCCGCCGCGGATGGGCCGCTGCCGTTGCGCGATTCATTCATCGCCGCCATCGTCCGTTCACGCGGCCATCGAATCGTCACGCGCGCCTCTGTTGACCCCTTTTTCTGCATCAAAAACCGCCTCGTACTTTTCCCATTCAACTGCAACTACCGTAGCTTTATCACGGAGGGCTTTTAGCAAACGGAATAATCCGCGAACTAGGGAGCCTGGACCTTTTAAAATTATCGGAGTCTGGTGGGCATCTAGGTGATCACAAAATCCACTTTCCGCAGTGAGAACGAAATCAAGCCGCCTATTATCGGCAAGACCATTTAGGTTTTTCAGAAATGCATTTGCAAGACCGTCTTTCCATGACGCATTCATACCAAGGATTCCCCCTATAATGGGAAGAGCTGGCTTTGGCGGATTGGTTCCAAGATGACTTTTAAGGGGAGCCGAGGTGCGTTGTAACGCACGCAATGAAGCGACCTTATCTGCAGCATATTTCAGGTGGCCTGCGGTGATGGAAGGTTTGATTTCAAAGGTAGCATAGACTGCCTCGGCGGGAACATACAGGTGCTTATCCTTTCCGAAAAGTGCAGGAGTAAAGTGGGCGTCATAAATGAGACAATCGAGTTGATCGGTCGTGCTTCCGAGATGATCGACAGCAAACGCTTTCGCAACCCGATATCGCGTTGGTAGGTATCGTTTAAGCAGTTCACTCCATGCATCTTCCGTTGCGTCACCCAATGTGCCAGAATGAGTAATCGCTTTCTGTCGAATCCTCAGATCCGCGACAAATGCTTCTTCAACATCAATAAACCGCTGTTTAAGAAACAATTTGCCGCGGTGAACAGATTGACCTTTTGCTTTATTCATACAAATTATCATGGCTCCCGAAACGGAGCAGTCGGGCGGATCTTCGTAATCACCTCAAGTGCGCGTTTGAAGACAATTGGGCCATCTGGATAAGCGTCTAATACCAATGCCGGGAGTAGCCGCTGGGTCAGGTCTGAATAAGTAAAGCCATATTCACAACCTTGGACAGGACCGGTGATCTGAACAATTTCGTCCACTTGCTTCCTTGTGAAGGCGGCTTCGGTTAATGCTAACTCTAAAACAGCAAGACGCTGTTCAGAATTAGGTCGATCAAACGTAAATATTTCGGCTGCACGACGTTGGACAGCTGGATCAATCGCGGAGAATCGGTTCGTACACAATATGACGGCAGCCGGCAATTGTTGTTTTGCGAGCCGATCAACACCTCGAATAAATGCATTTACTCCTGCGCGATCTTCGTGATGCATTTGAGAATTTTCGCGGCTCTGAGCGATAGCATCCGCTTCATCGACCAAAAGAATAATCGCGCCTCCGGCCTTGGAACCATGTTTCTTAAGCTTGTGTGCGGCTTTGAACGTTTCGTCAAATGCCAGACTTAATAGCTTTGTCATTTCTCCAACTCTGCCGGAACCACGAGTAGAAAGGCTGAGCGGAAACAACGTCACATCAATGTGTTCTTGACGGGCAACGGGATCGCCCACCGTACTGGCAAGCTCCGTCTTACCTGTCCCGACATCGCCTGCCAAGATGATAAGAGGGGGACGCTGCTCGACAAAACCTAAGAGCAACGAGCTGTCCGGATAGAATCTCTTACCCCATTTGTGCAACCCTTCTGGATTGACGAGTATCCCAAGCGACCTGACGAGCCGTGTTTTCGCATCATCAATACCAACCAGAGCCGCAAAACGCTTTGACGCATCCAGATCCGGAAAGCTGGAGCAACGATCAAAGAGGTTCTCAATATTGTTCTCTTCCATGTTAATAGCGAATTATAATGCTGCGTCCAATCCCGCGTCCTCCAGCAGAATAATTACGGTCGTGAGACCAGTATCCGTTGTGGACAGGAGGTTCAGCCGCATTCACTCGCTTAAACGGCAACGAAGCCTCGAAGGCTTCTTTCTCGGCGGGTGACAGACCATCCCAACGGCTGTTTTTCGTAAGGTATGAGCTAAAAGATTCTCCCGGAACATCGGTGCCCGGGCGGATTTTCCCCGGATCGTCATCTGCCACCAGTGTTCCATCAGGCAATGCGTGGTAACGCAGTGCTTCAACCCACTTCCCATCCCGTTTGAAACCGTAGGTGACCTTATCAAGGTAACCTGCTTTTAAAAGAGCGACAAGCTCAATCTCGTATTTGTTGATTGCATCAAGTGAGGGATTGCGATAAAAACGCGTAAATCGAAGCAAATCGGTCGCCATTTTGGCCGCAATATGCTTTGCATGTGCTATCGTGAACGTCTCCGTTGAATTGTAAGTGTAAGAATCGATCATATAGTTTATGCGTCGAATGTCGACCCAAACACCTTGCGCCAATAGCGCAATGTATCGCCCTTGGTGGGGGCACGCAGTGCAGCGTCAATAGCATCGCCCGCATCCAGCGCAGCCTCAACTATTGCTTGTTTCTGTTCAGCCGTGTAGAGCTTTGCGGTGTTATTCTCGTGATTTACCGGATCCCAAATACGTATTGGGTGCGAAGTAAGCGCACATAGTCCTGGATTATAATGATCATGAAATGCAATTGCTGTCTGAAAGGCATCTGTCGCGATATATGCGAAAATCTCTGCAAGCGCCTCTGGGTAATTATCGACCCTAAGTCCCTCATCAGCAAGATGCGCCACCAGCAGCTCAATCATGAATGATTTGAAACGAAAGTCTGGATTCTCTAGCTTTTGCGTTTGGGCCCAATATTTCAGGAGACGAACTACTTGAGCATAGTGAATATCGTTCGCAGCCTTTCGACGCCGAATGAAATCGAGGTGCATTGGTATGCTGGTAAGTATTTGTTCCCCGGTATCTTTGGATACAAGATGTCCCCACCAATCAGGATCACCATCATAAAAGATAGGGACTACATCGACCTTCAGCCCGCTATTTGAAAATGCAACGGTAATAGTAAAGGGATTAGCGACAACCTGCTCCGGTTTGAAATTGGGAAACGCTAGCCTGAGCCGTGCCGCCAGCCAAGGAAGGAGATCCGCCATGTTCACAGGAGCCTCAGCGAAAGAGACGTAGAGAGCAACATCGATATCGTTGAGGGATTTTAAGGAAGTGCCTTTCGCCAAACTGCCTGATAGCAGCATTTTCCGAAGTTCGAAATCAGGATGTTCCTCCAAGTACGTTTCAAGGCGGTCTCGCAAGCGATTAACCTGCTCGCGTAACTCCTTCGCGTCTTCACGCTTAAGATTCACCCGTTCGTCCGCAAAGCGAACTATATCTGAATGTCCTACATGGATCACGCTCATAAATATGTCATTCGTGGCTCTAACCTCAGGATGAAGGAGGGGGCAGCAACATTCCATCCCAAAGGCGGCCCGTTCTCAGCGCATCAAGCATTTCCCTGTTGATAATAAGGAATTCTTCAGCGGAAACAAAAGAATACGTTTTGACAGTGAATATACTTATGGCTTTGCCGGTCGCGAGAGCACAATGCGCGGCCTTTTCTAAAACCTCTTTGGCCTTATCAAGGCACCCAATACATCCGTAGGCTATGTGTATCGCCTGATACACATTCGCTTGCGTATCGACCGAATTATTGTCGTAGGTGTGCCCTTCATAGTACTCATACACTGCTCTCCATGCATTGTGATCAAGTGTTTTTGTTGCTCGTCGGGATGATTCGGCAGCGTTGAACATATAAACAAGTCGCCTAAATGAATCCTTTGGAAGATTCTCTAGTATTTCGGAATAACATTGCGCTGCTTCTGGATACCGTCCCAATACCATTAAGTCTTCTCCACGCTTTGTGAGAATTGCTGGAACACTCCGAGGATTGTTTTCCCTTGCGTATCTCAATCGAATATCATGTAATTCAAGGAGACGAGGGATTTGCTCCTTCTGCTTATAGTACGTTGCCACTGCACTAAAGGCTTCTGCATGGTTAGGATCGAGCTCAACAGCTTGGCGCCAATAAGCAGCGGCAGTGTCACGACCAGTGAAGCGTCGTTCGATCTGGCCGACTTGGAAAAGCGCATCCGCCCTGTCCGCAAAATCATCCAGCAAGAATTGTTTGATGCGATTAGCAGACGGTTCATCGTCGTCTTCGCATTTTTGTTCGGCTTGTCGTATTAGTGCGTCTAGTCCATTTTGGTCTCTACGCTGAATCTCGTTTAAGAGGTTTTGGTATTCAGTCGCAATGCGAACGGCAATTGGTTCTCCTTCGATGGTAAATAGCTTTTCAACTAGCGCGGCTTCAGGATTATAACTGATGCTGTGTTCGATCTTTATTCCAAGTAATTGCTCGGCTTTATCAGTCCTCTGTTGGTACAAACTGCCTTCGCTCTTAGGTAAATTTGGCACTGGAGTCGCTACTGGTAAGATTTGGGGGGGGTTGGCCTTCGTAGCGCGACGAATCGAATGAAGTACGGCCGCTATGCCTTGCACGTTTTGGTCATTGAGGCCGAAAAGCAGCACCACCAAATCCGGCAGATGAAGAGTGCAGATGCCTCCGATATCCGTCAGACCGGTCCTCGAATCGACAAAGACATAGTCCGGCTTGTACTTTCGACAAATGGCGGCTTTCCAGTTCTCTACGAACAATGCTCCCAAGCCTTCATCATACATGCTCTCCCAGTTTAGTTTCACGCGTTTCGAGTTGTAAGGTTCGTCTTTGCGACCGCTTGGCATTAACCAAACTTTTCCACGAAGTGGAATCTTAAAGTTGCATTCTTGAACGAATGGCTCCAAAGCTGGAGCGACTTGGGTCTCTCGAAACTCATGTGCGTATTCGACTACGCCTGCTTGTCTCGTCTGTAGTCCCAAATCATGAAAGCTGTCCAAACCTGGTGATTCCAGATCAAAGTCGATCATAAAAACTCGACGCCCTTTACGCGCCAGTAAAGTAGCAAGATTCACCAGTGCCATTGAACGACCAACGCCACCTTTGTAAGAATAGAATGTTACCCAAAAGGGTTTCATACAATTTTAGTTCGTGTGAAAAATGTTACTGGATTAAACCGTTTGTTTTCTGCTTCGAGCAGATTGTCTTGATTTAAATCGCACATGGCTCGATTTTCTTGACTCAGCCTTGCAAGATCTGGAAAGCGCACTGCTAAATTCAAACCTTGCGTCGAAAAGATCCGATTGCGTTTGCGCCAACTTCTCTCCCTCAGCCAAACAAATGCCTCAGGAAACTCAGCCAACACACGAAGGTAGAACCCCATCGAACGACTTGGATACTGCGTGCCGTTCAACCAACGGTGAAATGTTTTGCTCCCAAGACCGAGCACTTCAGAGGTCCGCGTTTGGTCGAGGGCAAAACTCTCTGCGATGTCTTCAAGCTCTTTTTTCGAAAGTTGCTCTGTTTGTTCTGCTACCGCCTGGTCGATCTGTTTTTGCGTTTCGGGCGGAATCAGTTCGTCTCCGCATTTCGGACACCGGAGCACCTTCACCTTTGGGATCACGACTTCGACATCGTCTGCGGCTGTGATTTTATAGCGGGTGGTGATTTCCTCGTAATGACCGGCCCCGCACGATGTGCATGGGATTTGTTTCATTGTTTTCATAAGTCATTGTGGTAACGGTGTCGTATAGTGACTGTGGGCTGCCAGGATAACAATCGATCCAAGGTGAATTTGCATTTCAACATATATATTCAAATCGTCGTAAAGCGTCACGTTAGCTTGCAAGTATCCCTTTAACACTTTTCCATCAACATCATGTTTCAGATAAATTCTTCGATTCAGTTCAATGTGCTCGACGACTGCTTCTTGTAGTCGCCCGAAGCCCGTTTGCCATACTTGCAATAACATGCGTTCCGTTAGCTCGTTTTGCTTTCGGCTTATCCATGCCTCTTTTTTACGACAGGCATTCAAAATTATTTTAATGCTTTCAGAGTCGGCTAATTCGAGAAGCCCTCTCATGCTGGCTTCCTTTCCCATTTAATTTAAAGCACTTTATATTATATTCGGATGCTGGTCAAGTGCTTTTTAGCACTTTTATTAATTTCTTTTTCCTTTTCGATCCTGCAATGCAACGGTTTGTGACGGCTTTTGTTACGGGTTTGGCTTTCGTAAGTGCCTGATTGACAACGGTTGTGATCCACCGTCGCCAAGGGAGGCTTCCGCCATCGCCCCTTCAGGTGGAGCTTTGGCGGACAGGATGGCGGATAGGCGGTTTCAGCCGTCGCCTGATCATGCCGGGGAAAAGGAGCTACATGTTGCCGATCTGTTGCCTTTTGTGTTGCCAGTTAAGTCGTTGACTATCAACAGTGTAGCCGATGTTGCCGATTTTTTGGACCTATCTATCAATCTGAAAACCGCGAAGAACCATTGTCCACTGTGCAAATACCTTGCTGGCAACATGTTGTGATTATTTGGCGAATAAAATGCCGAAAATTTCACGGTTTTTTTGCGGGCCAGATTCTCTTGAGAAAATTAAAATCGACCCCGAAAGTAGTTCGGGGTTCGGGGTTGCAGTTGCAAAACTCACGCTTCGCGTATTATGGATTGCAGGGTCTGCTTGAATTGTTCGACCAGTTTTTCGTGGGCGGAATTGACTTCGGCGTCGGTCAATGTCCGATCGGCATTGCGATAGGTGAAGGCGTAGGCCATGCTCTTTTGGCCGGCGGGAATGTTTTGGCCGCGGAAAACGTCGAACAACTCGAATTTTTCCAGGTTGGGCGGGCGGACTTGCTTGACAACATCCACGATGGCTTCATGCGCCGTCGCTTCCGGCACCAGCATCGCAACGTCGCGGCGGATGGCGGGGAACAACGGCAGCGGCTTGAACGTTTTGGACGGGACGCGGCGGGCCAGCACCTGTTCGAAATTCAGTTCCGCCAAAAACACCGCGTCGCGTAGATCATATTGCTTCTGCAGGACGGGCGAGAGCTGGCCCATTTCGCCGAGGGTCAGCTTGCCAAGTTGAACGGCGGCGGATTCAAGGTAGAAAGCGCGGTTGTCTTCGCGCCGCGCCCAAGTCACGCCGCGCACGCCGAATTGTTCGAGGAATTCCTCCAGCGCGCCTTTCAAGTCGTGGATGTCGAATTTGGCGTCGCGTTCTGCGCCGGCCCAAAAGATGGGCGAGCGGCGTCCGGTCAGGGCCACGGCGAGGCGGCGTTCCTCTTTGAATTTGCCGTCCGGCTGAAGGAAGACGCGGCCGATTTCAAAGAGCGCCACGTCCGTGTTCTGGCGGGCGATGTTGTGGCGCAGGGCGTCCAGAAGGCCGGGCAATAAACTGGGGCGCAGCACGTTCATGTCACTGCTCAGCGGATGCAGCAGTCCGGCGATCTGGCCGGAGCTTGAACCGGCCGGCAGAGCGGCGGCCTCGTCGGAAATCAAGGTCTGGCCCTGGGCTTCGTTGAGGCCAAGGCCGGCCAGGATGCGCCGCGCTTCGGACATCTGGTCGTGGACCGCGTCGAACGGATGCGCGCCGATCGCGCCGCGCGGCGGCGTGGACGGAATTTTATCGACGCCGTAAAGGCGCCCGATTTCCTCGACCAAATCCACTTCGCGCTTGAGATCGACCCGGAAAGTGGGGATGCGAAATGTGGCCTCGCCGGCTCGGACCAAGCCGAGCCGCTCAAGAAAGCTGTTCTGGTCGGCGGCGGAAATAACGACGCCCAGCAGTTCGTTGGTTTTGTCATGGCGCAGGGTAATTTCCGCGGGCGCAGGAGGGGCGGGATAAGCGTCGATGGACGGCTCCAACAAAGTGCCGCCAGCCGTCTGGAGAATTAATTGCGCGGCGCGCCGGCCGGCCCACTCGCAAATGCCGACGTCAGCCCCGCGTTCGAAGCGGTAGGAGGAGTCGGTCCGCACATCGAGTTTTTTGGAGGTGGCGCGAATGTTCTGCGGTTTGAAACAGGCGCTCTCGATCAGGACATCGGTCGTGTGGGGACTGATTTCGCTGTTTTGGCCGCCCATCACACCGGCCAGGGCAACGGCTTTGGTTTCGTCGGCGATCAGGAGCATTTGATCGGTGAGCGTTTGTTCCCGGCCGTCGAGGGTGACAAATTTTTCCCCCGCGCTCGCGAGTCGAATGACCACAGTGGGAAGGCTTGAGGCTCGGGCCGCGAGCAAACGAAAGTCAAAGGCGTGCAACGGATGGCCGGTTTCGAGCATCACGTAATTGGTGACATCGACGACGTTGTTGATGCTGCGCAAGCCGGCCTTTTCCAGGGCCGAGCGCAGCCAATCCGGGCTGGGAGCGATTTTGACGCCGCGCACCAGGCGGGCGGTGTAGCGCGGACAAAGATCAGGTTCCTCAATGCGCACCCGGACAAATTTTTCCGTCGCCTCCCCGGCCAATTGCGACACAGGAATGTTGACTTCGGGAAGCCGCAACGGGCTGCCGGTCAGGGCGCTGAGTTCGCGGGCAATGCCAATGACGCTGTTCCAGTCCGGGCGATTTGGGGTGATTTCCAAATCGTAAACCACGTCGCCGGCGGGCCGTCCAAGATATTCGGCAAAGGATTGGCCGACGATTGCGTCGTCGCGCAGAATGAGCAGGCCCTCCGCATCGCCGGGCAAGCCCAGTTCATCCGGCGAACAGAGCATGCCCTGGGATTCGACCCCGCGAATCTTGCCGGTTTTGATGGTCAGGGGCGGCTGGCCGGATTTGGCGGGCAGCGTCCGGCCGGGCAGGATCAGCGGGATTTTATCGCCGGGTTTGAAGTTCTGCGCGCCGCAAACAATTTGCCGTTCGTCGCGCCCATCGTTGACGCGGCAAACAGTCAGTTTGTCGGCATTGGGATGTTTGTCGCGCGTGATGACTTGGGCGACGACGATGCCTTCAAACTCGCCGCCGAGCTTCTGCACACCCTCGACCTCCAAGCCGAGCATGGTTAGGCGCTCCGCCATCTCTTCAGGCGGCCCGTTGAAATCAACGTATTGCCGGAGCCAGTTGAAAGGGACTTTCATCAGCGCCCACCCGGCTTATGACTTGGCCAGCGTGCCGTAAGTGATCGCGCTGACTTTCCTGCCGTCGGCCAGTGACGTGATTTTGCGGGTTTTTTCGTCGAACAAACACATCATGTTCAGGCGGCTGGACATTTCCGCCAGGCAAATGACGGTCTGGGCGCGGATGGCCAGGTCGATGCCGGCATTGGGCTGCTGGTTGTTGCGGATGGAGTCGAACCAGTTCGCTTCGTGCGCTCCGATGTCCTCGTTCGGCTTGAGGCCGTCAAACGTCTGCAAATCAACATCGTCGGAAAAATCCTTCTCCGGTTTCACTTCGACTCTTTCGCCGCTGCTGCCGATTTCCAGCGAAGCATGGTGCCCATAAATGACAAAGCCCGGGCTGCGCGCCGCCACCGAGCTGGACACAATGACCATGGTCAGGCCGCTGGGGAACTCGGCTAGAAGCTCCACCTGTTCGGGACAATCGCGCTCCGGCGTCCCGGTGATGCCGCGGTCGCTGTGGACATTTTTGGCGCCAAG
>Ga0326727_10011652_pt1 | contig 20361 bp, 18 predicted proteins | sample MB2enrmetagenome_FD_207643 | JGI IMG/M metagenome (GOLD analysis project Ga0326727, IMG submission 207643) | Lab enriched peat soil microbial communities from McLean, Ithaca, NY, United States - MB29MY | ecosystem: Environmental > Terrestrial > Soil > Wetlands > Peat | place: USA: New York...
ATGAGTTGGAGACTGCGGAACCGATCGCTCGTGAGGGCGGCGGTGGCGGCGGCATGGGGGGGCGCGGCGGCGGCGGATGGCCCGGTGGCGGCGGCATGGGGGGAGGACGCCGCGGCGGGGGTGGAGGTGGCGGTGGCTACGGCCACCGTGCGGCAACTCTGCTGTACGACGCGGTTTTGCTGGCTTCGGATGAAATCATGATGAAGCAGAAGGGCCGAAAGGCGCTGATCCTTATGTCGGACGGCGACGACAGCGGCAGCAAAACCACGATGCGTAGCGCCATTACTTCCGCGCAGCGTTCGGATTCGCTGATTTATTCGGTGTTCTTCAAAGGCCAGGCGGGTAACTTTGGCGGCGGCGGTTATGGCGGCGGAAGACGCGGCGGAGGGTATCCGCAGGACGACCGGCCGGACGGCAAGAAGGTGATGGAGCAGATATCGAAAGAGACGGGCGGCGCCATGATCGCGGTAACCGGCAAGACGCACGTCGATCAGGCTCTTACGCAAATTGGAGAGGAACTGCGCAGCCAGTATAGCCTGGGTTATACGTCGGACAGTAAGTCGACCGATAGTGAGTTTCGAAAGATTGTATTAGTGGCGAAGCAACCGGGCATGACGGTGCAGACCAGGGATGGTTATTGGTCGGACGGCGAGTAAGTGGTTGGCGCGGAGGCCGCTGGCGAATAAATCTTGCGGACTTAAGGCACAATCATGACGGGCCACGGCGCAAGCGTTCCCGAAACTCCGTCCCGCCCCGTTGCTTCCACCACTAGTTCGTAATTGCCCGGCCGCAATGAGGGCAGATACACCAGCGCTTGCCAACCGCTTTGCAGCAAGTTATCGCGGCCGAAGTGAGCCGCAACATCCGGTCTGGGATAAAAGTCGCGCACGGTGCAGAGTTCCTGGCCTTGTATCTTAAGCTTCACTTCAGTTAGCGGGGCGCCGTAACTGCTGCTGGCGGCCCAACCGGAAATCCAGACGCGGTCGCGGCTGTGCGCCTGGATGAAGAACCGGTTGTCGCGGGCGTCGACGTAGCCGAAGATGGGCGCAGCCGGCGGCGCTTCCACGGCGGCTTCCGGCTTGGCGGGCGCGATGGAAACCAGGCTTTCCTCGCGCTGCGCTTCCACCTGCTTTCGCCAGTACTCGACCGCGGGCTTGCGGAATTCCACATCGTCCACGCGCTGCTGGTGACGATAGCTGGTGAACTCAACGGCGTAATCTTCCAGCGTATACAGCTTGACTGGGTCTTTGTGCATTGGCTCATCGGTCAACGCGCGATACATATCCACGCAGCCATCGCATTGGTGTTGAGGGCAGGGTACGGCCGTCCGGGATAGCGGGGGGATTCCGTCGCGAAACAGGTCCTGATAGGTGTCCATGCAGCCGATGCGAATGGCGCCGTCATAGCGGATGTTGTACGTCATGGCCGGATAAAAGCAGGGCCGGCCTTTAGTCTGTGGCTCCAGCAGCTTAAAATGTAAATCGATCGGCGTGTTGTAGCGGACCAGCAGATCCAACTCGCGTTCGGTTCGTTCGGTGCGGGAAAGATACAGGCCCGTTTGGATCATGACGGAAGCATTGACGCAGAACCCTTCCGCATCCAGTTGCGCGAAGGCGGCTTCAAATGATTCCATGTTCTCCGGCGCCACGATGTAGTTCACCATCGGAACCTGGAAGCCGGAGTTACGAATAGCCAGCAGCCGGCCGAAGAAACTGGGAAAGTCCGACTGCGTCGGGTGGTAGCTGACGTTGAGAAAGATCCCGGACTTGTCTACATCGGCGAAATAGGCGGGGTCCCAATAGCCGTTGGTGTCAATGCCGACGCGGATGTGCTTCATTTCCGCCAAGCCGATGAGCAACGCGCGGAAATTAGCGCGGTCCAGAAAGGGCTCACCGCCGGTGATCTTCAAGTGAATCCGGCTTTGCGGAAATCGGCGGATAGCTTGCAGCCACTGATCCACCGGGTAATAGTCGAACGCGTGTTCCTGCTTTTCGCGCACCGGCGACCGCCTGTGGAACACCAGCACCGGGCAGTACTGACAACTGTAGTTACACCACAGAGTAAGATGCCAGTTGATTCGCAGACTGTCCTGTAACTCGACAGGTAGAGGAAGCAGGGGCTGACTGCTCGCCGGGCTATTCAACGATCCGTACCAGCAATGGACCCAGCGCGCCTGCGGCTCCATCCGGGTCCATCGCCTCTGCCGTCAGTTCATACTGTCCTGGGCTGAGACGGGGTAGGTTCACTGTTACCTGCCAGCCGCTGTGCAGCAGATCCTTTCGTCCGTAGTAAGAGGCCACATCGGGCCGCGCATGGAACTTCAGCACGGTTACCAGTTCCTGCCCCTGCAGGCGAAGCTTTACTTCCCGCACCGGAGCCCCGTGCCGTCCGCTGGCGATCCATCCGGTGATCCGCACCGGCTCCAGGCTGCGACCCTGCACCTCGGGAGCATCGAAGTAACCGAAGATAGGCTGGGCCGGTGTGGCTGCGGGTGAAGCCGCGACGGGGATTTCAGGGTCCTGTTGCAGAACCAGGGCGGACTTTACCGCTTCCAGATCCACGAAGCTACTGAGGTGCCGGTTACGCGTTACGCAATACGCGCAACTGGGATGCACCTCGCCTTTTGCGATCATCTGGCGAATGGAGCGCAGCGGCGCGCCATTCCAGACGCGGTCGATATCTCCTGAATTCAACACCGTGCCCACATCTCCCTGCATCGAACAGCACACACTGGTGCTGCCCCGCGCCGTGACGTAGAGCGAACTCCAGGGATAGACGCAATAGTAAGGTTGCAGCTTAGGTAGGGATTCCGGCGCTGGGGCGGGCTCCGCGACGGGGGAGATGGTGATCAGTTCGCCGGTGTTGAGTTCCCGATCATCATCCGCGGCATCGGAGAGATCAGAGTCGTCGGCGGCGTCCCGGTACACGCGGTCGAGATCAATATACACGCCACACGGTATCCCATACTGCTCCGCCAGTGCGCGGCCTTCGCCGATCAGTTCTTCCACGCGGCTGCGATCGAGGTTAGCCAGAGAGAAATCGTGGTAGAGCTTGCCATACTTGTCTTCAGTTCCGGGAACGTACTTCTTGTAGTGCAGCGTGTTCACGGCCAGGAAGCAGATGTTAAACTCCGAAAGCTTGCGGACCAGCGCGGGAAGTTCGTGGAGGTTGTCAGCCTGGGCAACGAACCCCACGACGATATTCGGTTTGGAACTGTTCCACTGTTCCTTCTTTTCCTTGATGTAGCGGAGGATGTCCCAAATCCTGTCGAGGTTCGCGCCGCGCAGGCGCTGCATGGTGGAGGCTTCGGCGCCGTCGATTGAGAAGACGAGTTGGTCGTACCCTAACTCGACCACCCAATCGATCTCGCTGCGATCGATCACTACGCCGTTCGTTGTACCTTCGACCCAGCATTCGTACTTCTTGATCCGCTCCACCAGTGACTTCAAGCGGGAGAACAGGAACATCTCGCCGTAGCCCGAGGTGCGGACTTTGACGGCGGCGGCGAAGTATTCATCGGCCTCATCCACCACAGCGTCGGAGAGGTTTCGGGGAAGGGTGCGGGCGGATCCGGGTTGGTCATAGCCATGCCCGCATTTTGTGCAGCGCAGGTTGCAGCGGGCGGTACTCTCCAGCCACAGCAGAAGGGGCTTTCCTTGGAACGACCCGTCGCCGACCGCCGGCGAACCGCCGGGCGCCAGCCCAACAGTTCTCAGGATCAGATCCAGATTTTCGCGCTTCTTTTGGAAGTAAATACCCATGTCAAATCGGGAAAGGAAGTCGGACTTAGTTTAGCATCGTTGGCTTGCGCGAGAATGTATTGAAACGCTGGCCCGTGCTGCTAACAAATGCTAATCTTCAAGCCCAGGATTGATTCCGTCAGGCCACATTCGAGCGCGTCCGCGAGCGCCGATGCCCCCGAACTTACGTGCGCGGCAGCTCTCGCCGGCGCAGATTCAGGATTGGAATTCTGGTGGCCTTTGTTGGTCTCCGCGGCGGCGATTGACGCGTTGTTGGAAGCCGAGTCTGAACAGGGATGGTTTCCTTCCAGCCTCACTTTGCAATGGCTCGCCCCGGATGAGCGCATTGATCGAGCTACAGCGACAGCTACCGTCGCCAGCATGGATAAGGAGCACATTCGTTTTCGAGTGGCATGCCCGGGTATCTACCGCGGCGAAGTTAAATTCTCGAAGTTCTGCAATCCGCAAATTACGGACGCGCGAGGCGAGTTGTTCCGCATCGTGAATTGTCCGAGGGAAATTCCGTTGGGTGGAACGGGGACGATTGCGATTGAGTTCCACGCGAACGCGCGGCTCACCGTGCGCGTTCCCTACGGTAATGGACTGCGATTCGTTGCAAGCCCGCCGGGCGAAGTTATGCCCGGGCTGATCGAGATCGCGGTGGCGGCGGACCGGCCGCATGAGGTGAACCTCGGCTCAGCCTGGACGCTTCACATCGAAGCTGGAAATGGCGCAGTGAGACAGACCGCAGAAATCGGCATTGAGGTGCCCGATCCGAAACCCGGAAGAGTTTTCTACATTCTCACGGAGGATTGCGAGACCTTCGATGGCGGACCCCTTACCGGAAACTATGGGGCGGGCGCGGTTTTTGGAAATCACAATAACTTCATGGACCCGCAAGACTATCTTGTACAGATGGTGGAAAAGCCGTCGCGCTTGAATGAGATTGCTGATAAGTACGGAGCGCGATGGACGCATTTCTGGGCCGCGCCGCAGCGCTTCGCGGTGGATTGGGCAAGGCTGCAATCGTCAACAGGCGCGTGGGACCAGGTTGCAGAGGCTCTCGATTCGAGTATTCGGAGCGGTTCCGTGCGGCATGAATACGCGCCTCACTTACACTGCGACTACGAACCTACTTCAGCGCTTCCACCACAGCCGCGTCTTGTGTATGACTCCGCCACCGATGGAATTTTGCCGAATGACTACTACGACCCCATCGAGAATCCGACGCACAAGTATCATGACTGGGACGGCGCGGCGCGGGGCGGGCCGGGAATCAAACCGCTGGGAACATGGGATGACGTCGATACTAAGACGGGCTCACTTTTCAAGAGCTTACATTACATCTCGCAACAGCAGGCGGCTTCGCGACATACGTTAGTGGGGCGTACCGGCAGTTATGATTTTGGCGGTAATGCGGACGATCAAGAGATTAGTACCCGGGCGTACGAAGCAGTGGGGCTGCGCGCCAATTCAGATGCGCGGATTGCATCCGAACAGGCGATTCCCGGCGGTCACATGTTCTGGTGCCGGCGTAGCGATCGCTTGCAACGCATTTCGCGTCTGGAGGACGCCGCCCTTGTTCAACTCGCCGTCACCCGCGACTTTAGCTTTGACGTCATTGAAGACGTGAATGGCTGGTTTGAGAAGCACTGGCCAACCTGTCAGGGCAAAGGCGTGCACGCCCTTTCTCTGATGACCCACGCGATGTTCATGCGCGGGTTTCCCGATCCCTTCACAAGTCTGGAGGGCGGTTCGTTCGAGGTACTGGACCGGCATCTTGCATGGGTGCGGGATCACTACCCACAGATTGAGTTTGCGACGGCGACCGAGGCGGTGACTGAATTTCTGGATTACTACACGCCGACCTTGACGGCGATGGTCGACGCGCGGCTGATTGGCGGCGAACCTGAGGTGGGTCGCTTTGTTTTTTCTGTTCGTCTGTTAGGGAAGGGAATCCGTGTAGATGCTGAACATCCCGCTGAAATTCGACTCATGGCGCCGGCACTCTTCACGCCGGACAAGGTGCGCGAGGTGGTGGCCAGAAACGGGTCGCAGGAGTTAGGCCGCGCTACCGGGCATGTGATCACGATTCTAATTGACAACCGCGATATAGAACTTACTTTGGAAGTTAGGGCGGATGAGTCCGCTGGCTTATTCGGGGCTCCGCCAGTTTTTCATGATCGCCCGGTGAATCAGTGGCTTCCGGATCTTCTACTCGCAAAACGATTTTTTTTGGCCGGCATGAGTACGTGCGGGTATGGCATGGCGCTACTGGGCATGGCGCTCCGCAAGCTTGGCCGATCGCCTGTGTCGGTACTAATGGAATTCGAGTGCCCGGTATCTTCCGGTGTTGACTTTGCGCTTTCATGCGACGGAACGGAGACGACGTTTACAGGGCTTGACGGAAAGCCTCTCGCAAAGGTGTTCATTCGTCCTGATGAACCAAAGAGCCTGGGTGCGCGCGTTCGTGCGGCGCTTCGAATGATTCTGAAATGAACGCTCCGGTCATTCGCGTCCCGCGCCCGCGGTTGGAAAGCGTTCGCCGTCATGTCGCCGGGCGGGTTTCACTAAACGACTGCGGCGTGGCAACGGCCAGCACCGCGTTGATCGAGCTTCTGGAAACCATGACTCACGCCGGGTGCAGCGAAACGGCGGGCTATGATATGCGTTACACCATTCCTTTTCAACTGGGAGCGACGGCTGCCGAGGCAGTTCTTGCGCCGAGCCTGGGAGCCGGGTTTGGGTGGGCGGCCTATCAGGTGGACGCGGCGTGGGAAGCTGTTCCGAAAGCGAATGGGGCGCTCGAAGCAACGGCCAAGCTGCAAAACAACTCGCCCAACTTCGCGCATTTCCGGACCGAGACCAGAAGCGGAGGGATTGTGATTGTCTCTGGGCAAATCCACTACTTTCGCGTGCGCATTGGTGCTGCTGCCCCCTCATCCGGACAGCCGGTGAAACGACACTCGCCCTCTGATGGCAGTTATTCGGGGTTTCTGTTGCAGCTACTTATGAATCCGGTTGGGGGCGGCGCCGAACCGCTAGGCAGAATGATTCACCCCGCGGGGTCGGTACCATTCGGCGCGGCGCTATTTCAGGCGAGGCGGGTAAAGCCGGGCCATCAGATCGCGGCTGCTTCGATGGAATATCACAAGCCTTTCATCCCGGCGATGGGGTTCCTTGCGCAATCTGAGACGGCGGAGGACGGCCGCGTCGTGGTCAATCTCAGGGACTCAACAGGCGCCCGTCTTGCCAGAGCCTACGTGAGATTCGCAGCTTAAGCCACGGGAGCAATGGCGGGTTCGTCCTCAACGCGGTAGAGCTTTTCCTCATCCGCGTCGTACTCGAATAATTGCGCATAACGGCCCCAGTAAATCAGGGTTTGGAACTGGCGCTCCGCCTCGGCCTCGGTGAAGTGCTCATCGAGGATATCGATGAAGAATTCCTTGTCTACTTTGCCGTTCTTCTTTTGGCGCAGTGTCTCGACCACCGTATTGACAAACGGCACGTGCTTCAACATGTGCTCCGCGAACAGTTCCTTACTGCGATCCACGCCTGCGGTAGCGAATTCGGTTCCTTCGGGAGTGATCTGGACGTCGCCGTGTTCCACCTTGGCGAAACCAAGCATCACGGCGGCGTCTACCGTTGGCAGTAAGTCGTCCACCTCCAGGCGTAGCCGCTCGGCGAGTTTGGGTAAGTCTTCGCGGCCGCCCAGCTCATGGACGATTTCCAGCAATCCGCTGATGCCCCCGACGCGTGCGTGCGGGAGCATGGGAAACCGGCTCTGCGGCAGCGGCTGCTCGGTAAAAGCGTTGGCGGAGAATTCGCCAACTTCGGCGGCCGGGTTCGTCATGACGGTATAGATGTAATCCACCAGGGCGGCGAATTGCGGATCTTTGGCTTTACGGGGACGCGGGATATCGACGCGCATTTCGCCGCGAACAATTCCAGGGTTGGCGCCAAGGATCACCACGCGATCCGATAGCATGACGGCTTCCTCGATGTTATGAGTTACCAATAGGATGCTCTTAGCCGGAAATTTACCCTGCTCCCATAAGTCACTGATTTCACCGCGCAGGTTCTCCGCGGTGAGAACATCGAGCGCGCTGAAGGGTTCATCCATCATCAATACGTCGGGGTGCATGACGAAGGCGCGGGCGAATCCGACGCGCTGGCGCATGCCGCCCGAAAGCTCGCGAGGGTATGCCGATTCGAAGCCTTCGAGACCTACCATCTGGAGGGCGGTTTCGGCTTCGCGTGCGCAGGTCGCCTTATCGACGCCGCGCGCATTCAAACCCAGTTCGGCGTTCTCCTGAACAGTGAGCCAGGGCAGGAGCGCGAAGGACTGGAAAACCATGGCGACACCGGGGTTGGCTCCGAGCAATTCTTTTCCGTCCACCATGACGCGGCCGCTGGAAGGACGAATGAGCCCGGCCATGATGCGCAGCAGCGTGCTTTTGCCCGAGCCGCTGCGGCCCAACAGCGCCACCACTTCTCCGGCGCGAACGTTCAAATGCACATCGTGCAAAACGGTCAGTTCATTGCCTTCGGGAAGCGGAAATGCTTTGGCGACGTGTTCGGCGGAGATGAGAGGCGTTCCGTTTGGCGTCATTGTAGTAGTCTAACCAAGCCGGTAGCGCGTCTCGGCGAGGTCGTATAAACGCCGCCAAAACAGCCGGTTCATCCCCACTACGTAAAGGCTCATCAAGCCGACTCCAAGTACGATGCGAGGCCAATCGCCGACGGTTGTGGCTTGCGAGATGTAGGCGCCGAGTCCTTTAGCCGTGAGGGTAGTATTGCCCCAGGGGACCACTTCTGCGACGATACTGGCGTTCCACGCACCGCCGGACGCGGTGATGGCGCCCGTGACCCACGATCCAAAGATGCCGGGGCCGATGAGGAATCGCCACGCCTTGAACCTTCGCAGGCCGATATTCCGCCCCATCTCGCGGAGGTCGTTGGGTATTCCTTGCGCGCCGCCAATCACATTGAACAGCAGGTACCACTGCGCGCCGAGCGCCATGAGCAGCACGCTCCCCCAGTTGAGAGAGATGCCCGCCTTGATGAAGAAGAGCGTGGCAAATGGAAAAACAAAATTTGCGGGGAACGAAGCCAGAAGTTGAATGATGGGCTGCGAGAAGCGGGACAGCCGGGGACTAAATCCGATGGCGACGCCGACTGGGGTCCAGACCAATGTGCTGAAAACCAGAAGGAACAGAACGCGCGCGGCAGTGTAGAGCCCCAGGACCGCGGCGTGGCCCACTTCTTTCCAGCCGACCGAGGAGAGGACGAAGTTGACGCCCAGGTAAAGCAGGCCGGCGCTGATCAGGATCGCAATGACGTCAAAAACGCGGTCGTTGCCCTGGACCGGCGGTCCGGAAGCTTCTTTTGTGTGGACCTTGGTCAAACGGCTGAGGGTGCGGTCGATGTACCCCACGGGAACGCCTACCAGTTTCATGAAATACTGCGGCAGTTTGGCTCTGCGCCACAGATCGTTTACCCAGAAGTGGCGTGTTTCGCCGGCGGAAAGCTCCAGCTTATACATGTCAGCGAGGGTCACCAGCGGCCTCCAGAAGAATTGATCGATGGCCAGAATCAACAGGATCATCGTGAGGATGGCCCAGAAGAGGGCGCGGAAATCGCGAGCGGCGGTGGCTGCCGCGACATAGGAGCCCAGGCCGGGCAAAGTGTAGTTATGATTGAGGACGCTGATGGCCTCGCTGGCAGCCAGAAAGAACCAGCCGCCGCCGAAACTCATCATTCCGTTCCAGACTAAACCGATGACGGAAGACGGCAATTCGAGACGCGTGAAGCGCTCCCATAACGAAAGCTGATAGAGCGAGGACATCTCGTCGAGTTCGGCGGGCACGGTGCGCAGAGACTGGTAGAACGAGAACGTCATGTTCCAGGCTTGTCCGGTGAAAATGGCGAAGATGGAGGCGGCCTCCAGCCCGAGCAGGCTGCCGCGAAACATGGCGATAAAAAACGTGACGGTGACCGAAAGGAAGCCCAGTACGGGCACGGACTGCAGAATATCGAGAAGCGGGATCAACACTTTTTCCGCGCGGCGGCTGCGGGCGGCTGCATAGCCATAGACGAAAGTGAACAGGGTAGAAAGGATGAGCGCGATGAACATTCGCAATGTGGACCGCGCCGCATAATTGGGAAGGTTCACCGGGTCAAGGCTGACGGCCGGGATAATGTCGGGGGGATGAAACCGGACCATGCCCTCGCTGCCCACGCGAGCCACGGCGTAGAGCAGAGCGAGAGTGCCCAGGCCGACCGCGAGATCGGCTGGTCCGAAGGTGCGACGAAGAGTGCCGGTTAAGGCGAGCGTGGATATCTGCGGCTTGCGCCATACTCGAATCACTCTCGGAGAGTAGCGGAGTGCCTCGCGCTGAGGCAAGCAGAATGTTACGCGTCACTTGTTTGTAACAAATGACGCGCAAGTAGCCGACCATCAGGGATGGCTGATGGCCGGGAAGCGCACAACCGAATAGTTGACCAGGTTGACGGTGTCGCCCGAAGCGTTTCCGATGGACGCCTTGAAAGCGATTGTGATGGGCGAGAGAAGGGAATCCGGCGCCATCGACAGTAAGGGAAGATTCGGCAGTACGGTTCCGTAGCTTTCCTCCGCGACCGGCGTGGAAGCACCCGTAATGGCCGCGTCCGCCCTTCCGGAAGCCAGGGCGTCCGCGGTACCGCCGTTGCGCTGCACAATGTTGGTGGCTCCCCAATTGACCGCGTAAGTGAAACCGCCGGCTGTTCCGGTGTGTGAAAAGAGGAACCGGATATCGAGGCGATCGCCGGAGAAAAGGAAGTCGCCGGGGATGGTGCAAGTGCCGAGGGTGGTGAGAGTTGTGGAATTGGTTTGGGTGCCTGTCGCGCTGCAAATTACTTGCGCATTGAGGGTAGGAATGGTGACAGCACCCTGAATGACGGGGATGATCCCGCCACCGCCGGTCAGGTTACCGCCTTGCAGAGCGGGCGTCCGATACCAGGCAATCACGGTATCGGTAGGCTGCGGAGTTGCGCCGGACGCGAACGAAACCACCGAACCGGTGAGAGTGTAGTCAAAGCCCTGCTGCTGCATGATGCCGTTGCGAAAAAGCTGAAGCGATAACGCGGGCCCTGGCTGAGCGGCGAGCCCGAAAGTATAGTTCGATCCATCGACCACGCCAGAAGGAATCTCTCCGTCGGAGTAACCGGGAAGCTGCGTGGCGTCAAAACAAGGGCCCGACGTTCCGTCCACATAGACGCAGTCCGTCGTGTTGCCCACCACGGTGTCGATGGCGCCGGTGCTGTCCACGATGGCGACCCGACTGGTACCGTAGGATGCTCCCTTCAGGGGGCGGGCGGCAAGATCGGAAACGAGGCCCGTGACCTGGGATTCGGGGATGTCGCCGGTTGTGCCGGCCCCGATGACGGGAGACCCGATACCGCCACCGCTGACCGTACTCGCCGGCACGGAATTGGAACTGATGCGGACATCACTGACGCGGAGCGGCGTGGTGCTCGGCGGCACCATCCAGACTTCCTGATATTGCATCAATCCGTCGCTTTCGTAATTGACCGTATAAGGCTCAATGGGCGTCGCGGTTGTATTGGGAACCAATTGGACGTAGAGAATACCGTTGGTAATCTGCACGCTCAGGCTCTGCTGGCCGACGCCGGAGGTATCCGAAGCTTCGAACGAATACCAGGTGATGACGGCGGTGGCATTCATCAGAGTGCCATTCGCCGAATAGAGTGTATCTTGAATCGTTGTCAACTGCGGTTGAGCGAGCGCCGCCGCAGTGAACAGAAGAGAAACGGCCACAAGGCGGCCCAATGACATGCTGATCCTCCAGAAAAGTTCGCAGGAGAACCCGGTGAGGAGCGCCCTGCTGTCAACAGTCTAGGAGCGGGTTGTGCAAATTTGCGGTTTGGGGAGGGTGCGGAACTTTGCCTAAGTGATTGAGGGGGATCGAGTTAGAAGATTTTAGAAGGGCTGTGACCGCCGGTTCGAGAGCAGCAGACCCGTGAGACGTGGAACATTGACCTGGCTAACTAAACGGACTAATCTTGGGATATGCAGGTGAACGTCCACGAGGCCAAGACGCAGCTTTCGCGGCTACTTGAACTTGTCGAGCAGGGCGAAACGGTCACAATTGCCCGGCATGGTAAGCCGGTGGCGGAACTGGTCCGGGTACGAGGCTCTCGCTTCCCCTTAGGCGCCGGACGGGCGGATCAGCTTGTACCTCCGGGGGACGACTGGTGGCGACCGATGACGGATCAGGAAGTAGAGGACTGGATTGACGGTAAGTGAGGGTACTTGCGGACACTCACGCCCTGGTCTGGGCGATCAATAGCCCCGAGCTGCTTGGCAGCGCAGCTCTCGCCGCTTTTGAGAATGAACAGATTGTGGCGAGCGTGGCGAGCTTGTGGGAGTTGTCCGTGAAGGCCGGAAGAAAAAACGCGCTGCTCGCCGACCCGCTCGCCTGGTGGCGAAAGTATGTGATAAACAATGGCGTATTCACGCTGTCAATTCGAACACAGGACGTGATCGTGCTCTGCTCGCTGGCGGAGATCCACAAAGATCCTTTTGATCGCATTCTGGTTGCGCAGTCTTTGTCAGAGGGCATTCCGCTCGTCACCAAGGACGGGCATCTCTCCTTGTACGGGATCCCTACGATCTGGTGATGCGGGTGAATTCGATGGCCACAATTCGGTCTAAAGAGGTTCCGTTAAACCAGCTGAATGGTCACGGCCATCGTCGGGAGGCAGAGTGGGGAAGGCCGAAAGGAACCGCGCAAAGGCCTTATTCAGGCGACAACTCAAAAACCGTGCCGAGCTTTCCCGTTCCCTTGGCATACGTTGTGCCGAAGAAGCTTCCATTGGCGCCCGGGACGAGAGTGACTCCGGGCTCGGCCCCATCCGCGCAGCCGCTTTGCGAGCAAAAGCTGTGCAGGGTCGTCAGATTTCCGGTCGGCGTGACCTGAAAAACCGTCCCGGCGTTGCTAGCGCCGCCCCGCATGGTCGTCCCATAGAAGTTCCCGTTGGCGCCCTTGGTAAGTCCAGCAAATGGAGTCTCGCCATCAGCGCAATTGGGCTGGGAGCAAAAGCTATGGAGCGTGGTCACAGCGCCGGTTGGGGTCATTTCAAAGATGGTGCCTCCCTGGTGGGCGCCTTCGGCGGTAGTGGCGCCAAAGAAGTTCCCGTCGGCGGTCTGGACGAGGCTTCCGTAAGGGCTTGCCCCGTCCGGGCATGCCGTCTGGAGGCAGAACGTATGAAGCAAGGTAAATGTACCTGTCAGGGTTACTTTGAAAACCGTGCCGCCACCACCTACAATCGCCGAGACTCCTGCGTTGGAGGTCGTCCCGTAAAGATTGCCGTCACTGGCCTGGATCAATCCGGCGACCGGTTGGCCGCCATCGGCGCAACTGGGAAGCGAGCAAAAATTGTAAATCGTCGTCGCCGTCCCACTGGGGCTGATCTGAAAGATTGTCCCCTGATTGAAGGCGCCGCCGTTAGAGGCCGTCCCGTAGAAGTTTCCGTCGCTGGCCTCGATGAGACCCGCGTGAGGATTCGTGCCATCCGTGCAACCGATAGGGCCCTCCGGGCAGAAGCTATAAAGCGTGGTCAACGTGCCACTTGGGGTGATTCTGAAGACGGTCCCGAACCCGCCACCCCCGAAGATCAAGGTCGTTCCATAGAAGTTCCCGTCAGTGGCTTGCATGACTCCATTGGGCTCGGCTCCATCCGCGCAGGTATCAGCACAGAAGCTGTAGAGAGTGTTCAGTGAGCCGCTCGGGTTGATCTCGAAGATGCTGCCGTATCCATAAGCCCCGCCTTTTAGGGTCGTTCCATAGAGTTCGCCGTTGGCTGCCCGGATGAGTCCACTTGGTTTCTGGCCGTCCGGGCCATCGAAACTGAACAGGGTGGTTAGAGTTTGCGCCGGCAAAGCGATTAGAGTCGCGGAAAACAGCACGCACGCAGGGAAGAATCGTTTCATCATCAGTCACCTCTGGAAAATGTTGGGACCATGCGCTTCAAACTATATCTGAGATGGCGCCTTGTGGCGCGCGGCGGCCTCATTTTTTACACCCTAAGACGGATGTAAGAAAGTTGGAAATTTGAACTTGTGCGTGGGGTTTCGCGTAATGCCATTCAGGAAGAGGACAACATGACTCTCAGCAGCATCGTCGAACAGATACAAGTAGCGGGAAAAGACCTGGTCGCCCACGTCAATCGCCTGATTAAAGAAGGAAACGTGCGCCGGATCGTAATCCGCGATGAGAACGGCCACACGTTCATGGAGATCCCCGTGACTGTCGCGGCGGTTGGTGTGATCGCTGCGCCGGTTTTAGCCGCGGTGGGGACGCTGGCGGCCATGGCGGCCAAGTTCACGATTATTGTCGAGCGGAATTCGCCGGCGCTTTAGCGATAGAGGTGCTGCCGGCGGATGTATTCCAGTACGCCTGCCGGCAGGTCCGTGATGTTGGCGTCAGCAGCCAGCTCCGCGCGGATTTCCGACGACGAAGTGGGAAGGTTCACGCCGTCTACCCGGTGAACCCGGGTGTCCGGTGGAACTTGATACCCAGCTCCGGGGCGCCCGATAACGGCGAAGGTAACCAGCCTAGCCAAGTCACGCCACCGGTGCCAGCTTGTAATTTCCGCGAAGGCATCCGCACCAATGACGAAGTAGGGTTCCGCTTCAGGGCTATCCTTGAGGAACCGCTCAACCATTAGTAATGAGTAGCTCTTGCCGGGCCCTGCGTCCAGGCGCGAGGGAACCAGCGACGGATTCCCCGCGCATGCGATTTCCACCATACGGTAGCGGTCCTCAAAACTGGCGTGCGCGCCCTGTTTCCGGTGTGGAGGGTTGGCCGCGGGAACGATCAGCACGCGCGACAACCCGCATTGCTCCATCGCCGCGACCGCCATGGAAAGATGCGCCGCGTGGATGGGGTCGAAGGTGCCGCCAAACAGTCCGACGCGGTCCGTTATGCGCGTTATTGCAACTCCATGATGCGGATATCGCGGAAGTAGGCTTCCATCGCGGGGCCGGCGTGGAGTTGCAGGGCGATGATGCCCTTGAGCCGCGCGGAATCGTGTATGTCGGCCGTGACCTTCCCATTCAGCGTGACGGTGATGTGGTCGCCCTCGCAGCGGATCTCGTACGTGTTCCAATCTTTCAGGTGCACTACATCCTTACCGCCGGCCGCCCAGCCATCCACCATGGTGCCGCGCGTGCCTTTTTCCTCGTATATATTGCCCCAGTAATTGGATTCCCCGGCATCGGCCTGGTAGCCTGTGACCACGTAGTCAGGGAGGGCCTCGCTGCGAAATTGAATGCCAGAGTTATGATTGCGCAGCTTCATTTCGGCATGCAGGATGAAGTTGCCGTACTCCTGTTTGGTGATCAGGAATTCGTTATGCGCCAGCTTGGCGCCCTCGGTGGACCCGACAATAATGCCATCATGAACGGACCAGAGACGGGGATCCCCGGTCCATCCATCGAGGGTTTTGCCGTCGAATAACGGCTTCCAATCGGCTGCGGGGCACAGGGAAACGGCAGCCAGACACAGAAGCGCCGCGCGCGGAATCATGCACCGGCCTCAGTTCTTTCGATGGTCACGGAGTTGATTTTTACGGGCGTTTTCGGGCGGTCGCTGGAATCGCGCGGCACGCGGGAGATCTTGTCCACCACATCGTACCCTTCCACGACTTCGCCGAAAATAGTGTGGCGGTTATCGAGCCAGGGAGTAGCCGCAACGGTAACAAAAAACTGGCTGCCGTTGGTGTTGGGTCCGGAATTCGCCATGGAAAGATAGCCCGGTTTGCCGTGCTTCAGGCTGGGGTGAAATTCGTCGGCGAATTTGTAGCCGGGACCGCCGGTTCCAGTGCCGGTGGGGCATCCGCCCTGAATCATAAAATCTGGAATCACACGGTGGAAAATCAGATTGTCGTAGAAGGGTTTGCCGGTCTTGGTCCCATCGGCAAGCGAAGTGAAATTCTCCACGGTCTTGGGCGCCTTGTCGGCATACAATTTCGCTTTGAACTTACCAGCGCTGGTATCGAACAGCGCGAACACGTCTTGAGGCATGCCCGCATTGTATCTTGAAGGCGGAATTTAATCGCTTACGCCACAGCGAGGTCGTCACAGACTTCGTGCCCGCAGTCACACGAAATCTCGACTTCGTCATCTCCCGCGTCCTCGCAATAGGTGCTGCAGAATTTACTGCCTTCAGCGGCCTGGCAGGTGCAAGCGGGATGTGCACACTTCTTGTCGTCGTCAGCCATGGTAAGTCTCCTCGTTTAGCTTGCTTGGGCCACAAGCGTCTCAGGGAACTCTATAGCAATTCGGGTGCCGCCGCCGGGCTGGGAGTCGATCCACATCCGGTAATTGGAGCCGAACAGCACTTTCAGACGTTCCCGCACGTTGCTCACGCCGATGCCGGAATCCAGCATCCTGGCTAGTTTATGCTCTGGAATTCCCACGCCGTCGTCTTCCACTCGCAGGTGCAAACGCCCGCCGGCGACGCGCGTTTCGATCCGTATGGTGCCGCCTTCCACCTTGGTGCTGAGCCCATGCTTCACGGAATTTTCTACCAGCGGCTGCAGCAGCATGCTGGGGATGAACATATCGAGCGTGTTGGGATCGATGTCGCGCTCGAAGCGCAATTTGTCGCCGAAGCGCACCAGTTCAATAGCAAGGTAGTCGTCGATAAACTCGAGCTCGTCGCGAAGCCGGGCCATGCTTTCGTGCTTGCGCAGCAGGCGTCGCAGAATGCTCGATAACTTCAGAATCATCTGGCGCGCCCGGTTCGGATCGATGCGAATCAGCGAAGAAACCGAATTCAACGTGTTGAACAGGAAATGCGGGTTGATCTGGCTGGTGAGAGCTTGCAGACGCGCCTCAATGAGCAACCGGTTTTGCTCCTCCAGTTTGATTTCATTGCGGGTGCTGTTCCAAACCTTGATGGGGAGCGTGACGGCGAAATAGACCGACGCGTAGACGGCGAGGATGCTCCACCAGGTATCGTCGTCCGGAGCGGGATAGAGAAAAAACATGTGGGTGCTCTTGAACCCATGCGCGACGGCCTCACGCAGGAATTCCGCAGTGACGATGGCGATGAGCAGAACCAGGTTGAAGAAGGGTTGAGCGAAGCGGCGCTCGCGGATGGCCTGGAATAAGCGCAGATCGAGCAAAGGGGAAGCGCGCCAGATATCATCCTTGTTTTTCGCGAGATCACGCAGCATTCCTCCGAGCAAACCGACACCCGCGTAGAAAGGAAAAGTGGGGAACTCGCCATGAATCAGCGCGGGCAGAGAGATCAAAAGGCCGGAGATCATCCCGGTGACATATCCGCCGAGAAGACCTGCGAGCAGGCTGCCCTCCAACCCCAGATCGGCCGCATCGTAAGACTTCACGCGGATGCGCAATTCCACCCCGGAAGCGAACATCGCGCAGAACCAGAGAGCGAGTTGCAGGCGCTGCCCGAGAGTGCGGTCTTCCTGAACTAAAAGCTGCCGCAGGCTTTTGAACCGAACGAAGAGGCTGGCGAGAGAGGCCACCACTCCGATGCGAACGAGCAGCGTAATGAAGTGCTGTTCCAACTGCGCCCATTATAATGAGGGAACGTCGGACAGAATGCAGGCACCCTCATCGTTTCGGCTGGTCAAGGTGGCCGAAGCGGCTCTTCCCAGCGAGTATGGACCCTTTCGCATCTATGGCTTTGAAGGATTATTTCCGGGCCGTAAAGAAGAAGCTGTGGCGCTCAAGCTGGGCGATTTGACAGGCCCGCCCCCGCTGGTGCGCGTGCATTCGCAATGCCTGACGGGGGATGTGTTTCACAGCCTGCGGTGCGATTGCCGGGCGCAGCTGGATCTGGCGCTGCGCACGATCGCGGAGGAAGGGCGCGGGCTGCTGATCTACGAGAACCAGGAAGGGCGCGGCATTGGCCTTTTGAACAAGCTGCGCGCGTATGAACTACAAGATGCCGGCGCGGATACGGTGGAAGCCAACGAGCTTTTGGGGTTTGAGGCGGATCTACGCAGCTTCGAACTGCCCGGAGCTATTTTGAACTATTTCGGACTGACTGAGATTCGTCTGCTTTCGAATAATCCGGACAAGGTGGAGAGCGTGGAACGCGCGGGCGTGAAGGTGGTGGAGCGCGTTCCCTGCATTGCAGATCTGGTGGCTTCGCGGGAGGGGTATCTGGCGACGAAGCGGGATAAGCTGGGGCACTTGTTTGAGGGGGGTGGTTAGTGGCGTCGAGACAGCTTGACCGGCTTTGGAGACAAATTTCAGGGCAATCCGAAGCAATAGACGTTTGAATCGTGGTCCACGGCGAATATCTTACCTCCGGAAATGGCGAGGCCGCTGAAGTGCACCCACGATTCCATGGCGGGTCCGCTGTTGAAAAGCTCCTTGCCCGTATAGGCATCGAGCGCCTTCAACACAGCGGGCCGCGTGTTCTTGAGCCTGTTGTCTTCCGGCCCATGCTGCACGGGGTTTTCTCCCGTCGACAAAGCAAACGCGACACCGTTGGCAATTACAACCGGGTCGGGAACATTGAAATCGCCCGACACCCAGGCGGGCTCCAGCGTCGGCCCCTGGGTCCTGGCGTCGGCTACCACCTTGAAGGCCATGATGCTGCCGTGCGGATTCTCTCCATTGGTCATGGGGAACGAGACGCCTTCAGCGGATAGCGGTCCGCCCATGGGAACGTACAGCCAGGTCTGGCCGCTCTCATCGCGCGCCGTGGAGAGGCCACCCCAGATGCCGAGCCCTTCGCAACAGACTCCACGCTCATTTCCCAGCCGCTTCGAGGTATAGAGGGCGCTTTGGTGATCGCTGCCTCCCAGCGAATCGGCGTCGAGCAGATAGAGCACGCCCTCTTTCGATCCACTGGCAACGAGGCTGCGGTTGTGCCATCCGAAAAACACCGGGCTGGATGCTCCTAAATCGAGATCTTTCTTATTCAGATAGGCCCAGTTCGGGGGAAGAAAGTAATCCAGAAGGTTCAGATCGCCTGCGGCCACCGAGATCACCGTGTTGGAATAATCTCCCGCGGCGGTATCGAAGTGGCCGTCGGCTGTGTTGCCGTACATGCGTCCGTTGGTTCCCGCGATGGCTCCGCCGCGGCCCCAGATTCCGGCCGTGTCGGTATTCGACAGCAGCATCTGATGAATCACCGGATGGTGGCGGCTTCGAACATCCACTGAATAGAAGCCTGAAATGCCGCCGCCACAGCCTTGTGTCAGCACGGTATACAGAATCCCGTTGACAAGGTTGAGGCTCCAGTTCTTGGAAAACGGAGCCACCAATTGCACAGGTCCATAGCGTACGTTCCCGCTGCCGAGATCGAGCCCGTAGAGCGCGCCGTCCGAGGCGATCATATAAATGATGCTCGCGTCCTTATCGATCACCGGCGTGGCGGTGATTCCGTTGGGGCAAAGGAACGTGCCCTGATACAAGCCTGTTCCGGGCAGCGCCCGCGTCTTGAACGTGTGCGACCAGACTGGCTTTCCCGTTTCGGCATCCAGCGCGAATGCCGTGCCGGTGATGCCCGCCACATACACTACGCCCCCTGCGACCACTGGCGCGGTAAGCGCGGAAAGCCTGTAAGATTCGTTATGCAGCTTGGCCTTCCATTTCAGAGTGAGCCGCGCCACGTTGGTGGCACTGAGTTTTGATTCTTCAATGGCCCAACCGGTTCGCTGCGGATCGTGCCCGTACGTGAGCCAATCGCCTGCGAAAGACGAAGCCAGGGAAAGTATGATGAGGGTCAACATCTTCATGGGGAATCCGCAGCGTATCAAATTCCGGCTGTTCCGTGGGATGCGCCCGTTTGGTTCGGCGCAAGCTCTTCACGACGCTCTTGCAGGAATCGAACTCGCCGCCATGAGCATCCCGCAGGCCCTGGGTTATGCCGCTATCGCGGGAATGCCCGCCGTTACTGGGCTTTACACCTTGTGTCTTCCTCTTCTGGCATTCGCGACGTTCGGCGCGTCCAGATACCTTGTTGTGGCAGCCGACTCTGCCACCGCCGCGATTCTGGCCGGCGGGGTTTCTCCTTTGGCCGCCGCGGGCAGCGCTCGTTATATGGCACTGGCGGGAATGGTCGCGATGCTGACGGCGGGATTTCTGCTGCTCGCGCGGCTCCTGAAACTGGGCTTTCTGGCAGACTTCCTGTCGCGGACAGTGCTGGTCGGCTTCCTCACCGGCGTCGGAATCCAGGTCGGCATCGCCGTGCTGGGGCAAATGCTTGGGCTGTCGATTCACTCGCATAAGACCGTGTGGCAACTGGCTGAGCTTGCCCGCAGCCTCCCGCAGGTGAGTTGGCCCTCGATGGGCATATCCATATTAGTAATCGGCGGCGTGCTGGGGCTCGGTCGAGCTGCTCCCCGGATTCCTGGTCCACTGATCGCGGTGGCAGGTGCGATTGGGGCCAGCGCTTTCTGGGACTTCGCAGGGCATGGGATTGGTGTCATCGGACCGGTGGCCAGCGGCCTGCCACACCTTGGCTGGCCCGGCGTTACGTGGCTCGACATGGAATCCTTGATCCCCATTGCGGGATCTTGCGTCGTCATGATCGTGGCCCAGAGCGCGGCGGTCGGGCGGGTCTATGCA
>Ga0326727_10011654_pt1 | contig 20360 bp, 13 predicted proteins | sample MB2enrmetagenome_FD_207643 | JGI IMG/M metagenome (GOLD analysis project Ga0326727, IMG submission 207643) | Lab enriched peat soil microbial communities from McLean, Ithaca, NY, United States - MB29MY | ecosystem: Environmental > Terrestrial > Soil > Wetlands > Peat | place: USA: New York...
AAGCTGGAGGGCAAAAAGTCTGGCGTTCTGAGCGTCTCATCTTATCTGGCGGCGGCCGCTTATTCGCGCATCAGGGTTTCAAGACAACCGATGCATTTATCCATAAGTGCCTCCCAGAGCTCGAAAAACTGCGTCCAGGCATTGCGCGGGCTGTGCGGGCGCTGCTTCGCGAGGAAGTCCTTCTGCGTTCGCGGGCGGAATTGTTGCTCGCTTGCCCTGTCATTCCAGATAATTCCAAGTATCCCGCCTATCAGAACGAAGTTGCCGCGTTGACCGAATTGGGAATTGCACGAGTGGAGGCTCCCGATGGCATTATGGAGCGATTATGCCATGTGGGGGTTGAAAACCTCAACGCCCACGCGGTTGCGCTGCGTTCTTATGCGCGGTTTACAACGGAGACGTTCCTGGCCAACGTGCTCTTTGAGCAATTCAGGCGGGAGAATTTCATCTCATGGAACGCCAATGCTTTGCCGGAAAACAGCGCCATGCTGGTCGCATTCAACAATTACCAGTTTTCGGCCACGGGATTTTCTTGGTTAAAACCCATGCTGCGTTTCAATGGCAATGAACAACCAAAATCCACCCCCGTCGTCATGGATGTATTCGCAAAACCTTGCGCGACATACGACGTGGAATCGTTTATCGAACGCATGACCCGTGCAGGCCAAAACAAAAACAGGAAGCAGACATTTCTTGGAATTATCGCAGCATTCGAGTTTGAACCTGAAGCGTGGAAATTGGCCAAATCCGAAGGCTTTATGGCGATCAATCTTAAGCAGCATTTCGGTGACTTTGCGTTTGATGCATTTATTCAAATTCAAGAGTTACTCAAGAACGTTGCCGGCGAGGCAGCAAATGCGAAAGATGATGATTATAAAAAAATGGCAACGGTTTTGGAGCAATTGAAAACGAATCCCTACGTTGTGGACTTGAGATCGCTTGGATTTGAATCGGTATCCGGTTTGATTCTGCGAGCACATGCCTATGAAAATATACAGCTCAACCTTAAGGTGTTGCTCCAATCAGGAGTGCAGCGAGATGCCGACGTGACCGGCGACAAGACCGGAGGCGAAGAGCTTGTTATTCTCGAATGTAAGGCTGAGGCCGGTGATAAACTGCTTGAACCTGCCCACGTGCGAAAATTTTATACTGAAACGGTTCCCGCCTATCTCAGGGCAAGACGTAATCGCCAGATTCGAGAATGTCGAGCAGAGATTTGGACAACTGGGCAAATTGGCGCAGAGGCGCAACAGGCATTGAAGGAAATCGCGCTAAAGTCCATCGTTAAGGCTGATCTTTTGGGCCACAATGAAATAAAAAAACTGATTCCAGATACGTTGGGTTCCTGCAAAAGATTGCTGGAAGCAATTTCAACATATTGACGGATTCGGCTTTCAGCCGACAAATACATTTTCCCCGAGATACCGCTGCCCCGCCGGATGCAAATACGGGTTTGTTCGCCGCGCCCTCTTCCCATTATACTAACCGGTCAAGGTCGTTCCAGCCCAGCCCGGTCGAAGACGTTCCACCGCGCTCGAACTACGCCTTGACTTCGGACGGTTCGTCCGGAGGGCAGAGCGGCGAACGCCCCTCTCGTACAAGGTCGAGTTTTATCAGCCAAAAAAATGACATATCTACAACAGTTTGAGGCGGAACTTACCCCAAAACTTGAAAATGACACGGACAACACCACTGCCATCGTTCGCTGGGTTTCCGAGAAAGTGCTCGAAAGCTACTCTACTGCATCGTCGCGGTCTTTGGCTATATCGCGGCGGCTGGCGGCGCTGCTGGTAGTGCATGCTGGCTGGTTTACCTCGGCTGCGCGGCTGCGGTTCGCCACTCGGGTGATTATGCATGAGGACAAAGGCGGCGGCTCCAGCGATGATCGCCCCGCGAAAAACTTCGCGCGGATGCACGAGGAGCGTGTCCATTGTCCCGATGCTCAGCAATTGATAGCCGCGAACGCGGCGCTGCGTGTTCAAAATGAGAGCCTGGAAACATATCTCCGCTACACGGGCCAAGTCGACGCGGAAGGTCGAAAATTCTCAACGAACACGGAAGTAGACGGGCGTTTTCATTCAAAGTGGATAAATATGATGCCGGACTGGCGGCGCGGGGATACCTCGTGGCGCAACTCATCTACATCCGCGCCGCGATGGAAAAACAACGGGGTTGACCATCGCCGTGCGCGGTGTCAGGATTCGGCCATGAGCCTTATCGACCTCGCAAGAGATACGCTGAAAGAAATCCCGATGGCCGACATACTCCGCGAGCGGCTGTCGCTTGCGCTCGATCAGTTTGCGGAGTCGGTACGCCAGAATGCGAAGCTTCAAGGGGAGATAGGCTCCCTCCATACGCGACTTCAGAATGCAGAGATTGACCGCGACAAGGCACAACAGGAGTTGAAGCGGCTCCAAAAGGAGCACGAAGAAGAGATGGTAATACATAAACTGTTGGAATTCAGGCGAGGGAAGCGCACTCGAAACAGATGGGTGCCATTTTGCTCTGTCTGTCATGCGCCAGCAGGCATAAATCCACAGCCGGACCAAACAATAGCGTTTTGCATTGGCGATTGTTCAAAAAAGAAGGATGGTGGGCTAATCGCATATTTTGAAGCGGGGACGACGCTTGAATCTCTTGTGGCTGAGGTTGAAAAACTGCCAATTTAGGCATGGCAAACCACAGAATTTCAAATTAAGGCACTGCCGGATCTTTTGACCACGGATCGCACTGATTTCACGGATAAAAAGGAAAAGATCAGAGGGTCTTCCGCGTGCGTGACACGCCTTCTTTGGCCACACCATTGCAATAAATGCGAAGTCTTGCGCAAAATCCGGCAAGCCGCATCACCCGGCGCGACGCACTGTTTATCAGGGCCGTATCATGAGAAGTCGAACACCACTGGCCGGGCCGAGCCGGCGCACGTTTCTGCGCAACGCCGCTTTGGGCGGGTTGGCCGCTGTGACGGGCGTGCTGGTCGCGCGCCAGGGCCGCCAGGCCTGCGTCAACAACGGCATCTGCCGTGGCTGCGCGGCGTACGATGAGTGCGGACTCCCCCAGGCCTTGTCGGCCAAACAGGCCGCGCGGCCGCCAACCGGTGAGGTGAAGCATGAGACCTGAATTTGAACTTTACGACCGGCGGGAATTCTTCGGCGTGGTCAGCAAGACTGCCGCCATCCTGGGCCTTTCCACGGGGGCCGCAAAAACCGCCCCGGCGTCTGACTCCGGCACCGCCAATCCGTTTGCTTACGATCTCCGGCGACTGGAGAAAACAGACCCGGCGCTGGTCGCTTACCAGGAGGTGGGGCGTTGGCGCTCTCCGCGCAAGGAACCAAAGCGCATAGCCGTCGGGCCGGACGACCGGATTTATTTATGCGCCGGCAATTATGTCACGGTGATGAGCCGCGAAGGCCAGACGGTTTTGGAAATCGCCCTGCCGGATACGGCTTATTGCGTCACGGCGGCCAAAGACGGCGCCATTTTCGCGGCCACGCGCGACCACATCGAAGTTTTCAACGCCACGGGACAGCGCCGGGCAACGTGGGATTCTCCCGGGCGAAAAAGCTGGCTGACCAGTTTGGCGACGGGAGGGAATGACGTGTTCGCGGCCGATTCGGGCAATCGAATCATCCTGCGCTATGACCGTTCCGGCAGGCTGATGGGGCGCCTCGGTGAGAAAAACGCGGAGCGAAACATTCCCGGCTTCATCGTGCCGAGTCCATATCTGCAGGTTGAGATTCACCGTGACGGGCTGTTGCGGGTCAATAATCCGGGCCGTCACGAGGTTGAAGCGTACACCCTTGATGGGGACTTTGAAGGCGCGTGGGGGAAAGCGTCGGCGGCCATTGACGGTTTCTGCGGCTGCTGCAACCCAATCGCGATAGCGGCGCTGCCGGATGGCCGCATTGTTACCGGCGAGAAGGGGCTGCCCCGGGTGAAGGTCTATTCGGCGGCGGGGGAATTCGAGTCGGTGGTGGCCGGCGTGGAAGGTTTTCCCGAAAACGCCAAGGCCTGCTCCGACCTCAATGATTGCACCCGCGGCGGACTGGACGTTGCGGTGGATTCGCAGGGACGCGTTTACATTGTCGATTTTGTTACCGCCGAAGTGCGGGTAATGAAGCGCAAAAGCTGAAGAACTCTTGACTGGAATGAAGCGATGGTAACCAAGCCGCAAATCGAGACGCCAGTCAGCCGCCGCCAATTCCTGCGCAACGGCGCGCGGCTGGCCGCCCTGACGGGCCTGGGCGCGCTGGCGGGGGTGATGTCCAACCGCGCTCGCGCCGACGGCTGGGTATGGCAGATTGACCCCGCCAAATGCCTTCATTGCGGCAACTGCGCGTCCAACTGCGTGCTGGAGCAATCGGCCGTCAAGTGTGTCCACGCCTTCGCCGTTTGCGGTTACTGCCAGTTATGCACGGGATTTTTCGCGCCGGATCCCAACCAGCTCACCACCGGGGCCGAGAACCAGCTCTGCCCGACGGCCGCCTTGCAGCGGACGTACGTCGAGGACCCGTATTACCAATACACGATTGACGAGAACCTGTGCATCGGCTGCGCCAGATGTGTCGAGGGTTGCAACCGCTTCGGCAACGGTTCGCTTTTTCTGCAAATCCGCCACGACCGGTGTGTCCACTGCAACGAATGCGCCATTGCGCGGACCTGCCCCGGAGACGCCTTCCGCCGGGTGCCTGCGCGGCAGCCCTACCTGCTCAAAACCACGGCCCGATGACATGCCGCGATTCGTTCCAAAATGGGCAATTCTGACGGCGGTTTTGTATTCGGGGGCGTCCGTCTTTGGGGAGCAAAGATTCCCGCCGCCGGATTTTGAAAGCGGTTACCAGCTTCCCGTCGCGGCGACGCCCCCGGCCCGCGGGCTTGCTTTCCAGTACTTGGACGTGGCCGTGCTGGTGGTGGCCTTGGGAGTGGCGTTGTGGCTTATTTACCGGCGGCGCTCGCGCCGGGGCCTGTTTTGGCTCTCGCTCTTCTCCCTGGGCTACTTCGGTTTCTACCGCAAGGGATGCATCTGTCCGATAGGCTCGCCGCAGAACATCGTCCTGGGGCTGTGTAATCCGGGCTATTCGGTGCCGGTGACTGTGATTGCCTTTTTTGTCCTGCCGCTGGCGGTGGCGCTGTTTGCCGGACGCGCTTTTTGCGCCGGGGTCTGTCCGCAGGGAGCGATCCAGGACTTCTTCCTGATCAAACCGCTGAAAGTGCCGGGATGGCTGGAGCAGGGGCTGGGCATAATTCCTTTTCTTTTCCTTGGAGCGGGACTGGCTTATGCGGCGACGGGGACGGGCTTTGTCATCTGCCGGTATGATCCGTTTGTGCCGTTGTTCCGGTTTTCGGGCAGTATGTTCATTCTTTTGGCGGGAGCGGGTTTCTTGCTGCTGGGCATGTTTGTCGGGCGGCCGTACTGCCGGTTTCTTTGTCCCTACGGCGCGCTGCTCAAAACGGCGTCGCTGGTCTCGAAGTGGCGAGTACGCGTGACGCCGGATTACTGCACACAATGCCGTTTGTGCGAGGATTCGTGCCCGTTTGGGGTGATCCGCCAGCCGTCGGCGGGGGCGCTTGCGCCGCGTTTGCTCGACCGCGAACGGCGGCGTCTGGGCTGGCTGCTTGTGGCACTTCCGGTCCTGGTCATTGGGGGCGGGTGGGCCGGCTCGAAACTCGGCCCGGCGGCCGCGCGGCTTCATCCCACCGTCATGCTGGCTGAACGCTACGCGCGGCAGCAGCGGAAGCCAGTTTCTTACGGTGTGATGACTCCCGAGGCCCTTTCGCTGGCCCGAGTGGAATCAAACCCGGAGGCCGTGCTGTCCGAGGCGGCCAACTTGCGGTGGCGAGTGGACTTGGCCACGGTTCTCTTTGGCGGCTGGGCGGGGCTGGTGCTGGGCGTGAAACTGATTGCGTTGTCAATACAACAGAAGCGCAACGACTACGAGCCGGACCACGGCGGGTGTCTGGCCTGCGGACGATGTTTTAGCTATTGCCCGAACGAGCGCGTGCGCCTGGGCTTGCTGCCTGCGGAGCAGATGGCGGATACCGCAAAATAGACCATGCCAACCGCCGCTCCAAATCCGATCGGACAACTTCCCGGAACAAACGACGCCAAACGGCTCCCGGACGCGGCCCGGCGCGCGCTGCGCGCATCGCTGGCCCTCACCGCCTGGGCGGGAGGCGTATTTTGCCTGGTGGTTTGCGTCACGATGCTCTGCTTTCATTTTAGCGGGACGACGAGCGACCCCTGGAAATCGCCGCAATTACTGGCGCTCAAAGAGCGGCTTGTGACCGAGCCGAACAATGAGCAGTTGAAGGAGCAAATCCGGGGGCTGGACGCCGAGTATCGGCGGAAATTCCGCCGGCGGCTCAATCTGGACCATTCGGGCGGCTGGCTGTTGCTGGGCGGAGCGCTGGTGCTGCTGGCGAGCGCGAGAAGCGCGATAAATCTGAACAGGCGCTTGGATATTGTCCCGCCCAAGGCGGATGCGGAGGCGCAAGCCATGCGGCTGGCCACCCTGTCCCGCTGGTCTGTTGCGGGCGCTGGCGCGCTTGTTTCCGTCGGACTGCTGCTGGTTGCGCTGGCCGCGAACGAAGACCTGCCTAAAGCGGAGAACGTCGCGCCGCCACGCGCCGGCGCGGCTCAGCCCGCCATCGGGGCGCCCACGCTGGCGGAGTTCCAAGCCAACTATCCACGCTTCCGCGGGTGGGATGGCGGAGGATTTTCCACCCAGAGCAACACCGCGCTTTCATGGGATGCAAAGACCGGCGCGGGCATCGCCTGGAAAACCGCGGTTCTGTCCCCCGGCCACAACTCGCCCGTCGTCTGGAGCAACCGCGTCTTTATTTCGGGCGCAACAGCCTCGCGGCGCGAAGTGTTTGCTTACGACACGGCCGATGGCCGGTTGCTCTGGCGCCGTGCCATTGAGAACGTGCCGGGAAGCGCCCCCGCGCCGGACATTTCGGAGGACACCGGTTACGCGGCGTCCACTACAGCGACCGACGGCCGGTTCATTTACGCCATCTTCGCCAATGGCGACCTTGCGGCACTATCATTCAGCGGCGAGATCGCCTGGGCCAAGGCCTTTGGCCCTCTGAAAAACGCTTACGGCCACGCCACATCGCTCGCAATTTGGCCGGGCAAACTGCTCGTGCAACTGGATCAAGGCGAGGCCGTGGCGGCCAATTCCAGATTGCTCGCTCTCGAACCGGCCAGCGGGCGCGTTCTGTGGGAGAGCAGGCGTCCGGTGACGGCGTCGTGGGCCACGCCGATTGTCATCGAAGCGGCGGGTCGGCAACTGATCGTCACTTTAGGCGCACCCTGGGTGATTGCTTATTCATGCGAGGATGGCGCCGAGTTGTGGCGCGCGGATTTGCTGGAAAACGAGGTCGTGCCCTCGCCGGTGTCGGCAGGTGGACTGGTCTTTGCCGTCAGCCCGTCGTCCCGCCTGATGGCGCTGCGCCTGGATGGAGCCGGGGACGTGACCAAGACGGCGGTGGTTTGGACTAACGAAGAGAGCGTGCCGGACATTACCAGCCCGGTGAGCAACGGCGAACTGGTTTTCACCGCGACCAGCGGCGGGGATTTGGCCTGTTTCGACGCCAAGACCGGTACGAAAGTTTGGGCGCAAGACTTGCAGATGACGGTGAATGCCTCACCCGCCATCGTGGGCGGGCGCCTGTTCGTATTGGGCCTGGAGGGGGTCGCGGTCGTGGCCGAGGCCGGCCGGCAGTTCAAGGAAATCGCGCGCACCCAATTGCCGGACAGATTCATCGCCAGTCCCGCGTTTGCCAATTCCCGCATGTTTTTGCGGGGGGAGACGAACTTGTACTGCATCGAACCGCCGCCCGGCGCCGGGGCAAAGGCGCCTTGAAGCATGAGCGAAATTGACCTCAGTTTTATCGAGCAGGCCGTGGCTCGGGCCGGACGCAAACCGGAGGCGCTCATCCCGATACTCCAGGCCCTGCAGGAACATCATGGCTGGGTGCCGGAGGCGGCGATGCGGAAGGTTTGCGAGTTGACGGACATCCCGCCGGCGGCGATGGCTGGGGTATCGACGTTTTATGATATGTTTCGTCACAAGCCCGCCGGCAAACACCTGCTCCGCATCTGCCGCGGCACAGCCTGTCACGTCGCGGGAGCGGAACTGGTCGAAGAGGCGCTGAGACGCGACCTGAAAATAGCAGGCGATGACGACACTGATCCCGCCGGCCAATTCACCATTGAGCGCGTCGCCTGTCTTGGCTGCTGTACCTTGGCGCCCGTGGTGAGGATTGGCGGCACAACAATGGGGTTTGTCACCGCCGGAAGCGCGCCAAAGCTGGTCGGCGATTATTTGAAAGACCAGGCCGAGACCGCAGTGGCGAAATCCACCGAGGAACCGGCGCAGCGCAACGGAAACGGTTGCGCGGAAATTCACGTGGGCCTTGGCTCGTGCTGCATGGCAAAGGGCAGCGACGCCTTGTTTCACGCCTTGCGCCAGGGCGCGGCCGAAAGCGGGGCGGGCGTGGTTGTCAAGCGCGTTGGGTGCGTGGGCATGTGCCATCGAACGCCGATGGTCGAAGTGGCGATGCCTGGCAAGCCGGGCGAGTTCTATTCGGGGCTGACGGCGGCGGAAGCTGGGGCGCTCCTGCAACGGTATTTCCGCCCGCCGGGACTGGTTGGGCGGGCGTCGCGGCTGTGGACCCGCGTGCTGGACGGCCTTCTGCTGGAGGAAGGGCCGCCGCAACGGGAGGTCATGCGTTTTTCCATGAGCCGGCGTGAGCCTGGCGTGCGTGCCTTTCTTGACAGCCAGAAGCACATTGCGACGGAGCATTTTGGCCGCCTTGACCCGTTGGACCTGGACGAATACACCGCCCACGACGGCTTCGTGGCATTGCGGAAGCTCCTGGTGGAACACGTTGGCAAGGCGGCGCGTTCGCCGTCGGAACTCATTGCCGTCATCGAGGCCTCGGGTTTGCGCGGGCGCGGTGGCGCCGGTTTCCCAACCGGGCTGAAATGGCGCATGGCCGCCCGGCAACCCGGCGAGGTGAAGTATGTCGTATGCAACGGCGACGAAGGCGATCCGGGGGCGTTCATGGACCGGATGATTCTGGAATCATTTCCATATCGCGTCATAGAAGGGCTGGCAATCGCGGCGCTGGCCATCGGAGCGCACGAGGGCATCTTTTATGTCCGCCATGAATATCCGCTGGCTGTGAAACGCCTGCGGGCGGCGATTGCGGAGTTGGAGCGGCGCGACTGGATCGGTGAAAAACTGCTTGGGGCTGAATTCTCCCTGCGCCTCTCGGTGACGGAAGGGGCCGGCGCGTTCGTGTGCGGCGAAGAAACCGCCCTCATCGCTTCACTCCAAGGGCAGCGCGGCATGCCCCGGCTGCGTCCGCCATTTCCGGCCGAATCGGGGCTGTGGGGGCGGCCAACGCTCATCAATAACGTCGAGACGCTGGCTCTGGTCCCCTGGATTGTGCGCCACGGCGCGGAAGAATTCGCCGCCATTGGAACCGCCAAGAGCAAAGGGACAAAAGTGTTTGCGCTCGCGGGCAAGGCCCGGCGCGGCGGGCTGATCGAGGTGCCCATGGGCATGACCATCCGCCAGATTGTCGAGGACATCGGCGGCGGGGTGGGGGAGGGGCGGCGCTTCAAAGCCGTGCAGATCGGAGGGCCTTCGGGCGGTTGCGTGCCGGCGCGGCTGGCCGACACGCCGGTGGATTACGAATCGCTGGGCGAAGTGGGCGCCATCATGGGGTCGGGCGGGTTGGTGGTGCTGGACGACACCGCCTGCATGGTCGATATCGCCCGCTATTTCCTGCGGTTCACGCAGGAGCAATCCTGCGGCAAATGCAGTTTTTGCCGGATCGGCACAAGGCGGATGCTGGATATTCTTGACAGGCTCTGCGCGGGGAAGGCGCAGCGGGCGCAACTCGAAGAACTGGAGCGCCTTGCCCGCCAGGTCTCCGCCGGGAGCCTTTGCGGCCTCGGCAAGACCGCGCCCAATCCAGTGCTCTCAACGCTCAAGTATTACCGCGACGAATACGAGGCGCATTTGCACGGACGCTGTCCCGCCGGCCGGTGCGTGGCGCTGATCGCCTACCGCGTGACCGCGGACTGCACCGGATGCACGCTGTGCGCGCAACGGTGCCCCGTGCAGGCGATCCCCCTCACGCCGTACGCCAGGCACGAAATCAACCTGGATTTATGCACGCGCTGCGATACCTGCCGCCAAGTGTGCCCCCACAACGCCATCGAGGTGAAATGAACTCCTTCCAGATCACCATTGACGGCCAGCAGGTTGAAGTGCAGCCGGGCCAATCGGTGCTGGAGGCGGCGCGCCAGATTGGCCTGGACATTCCCACGCTGTGCCATCTTGAAAAGTGCGGTCCCTTGAACACGTGCATGGTGTGCTTGGTGAAAGTCGTGGTCAATGGCCGGGGCCGGCTGGTCCCGGCTTGCGCGACCAAGGCCGTTGCGGGAATGGTCATTGAGTGTGAAAGCGAAGAAGTTCATCAGGCTCGCCGCACCGCCTTGGAACTGCTCTTCAGCGACCACGTCGGCGACTGCCTTTCTCCGTGTCATCGGCTTTGCCCCCTTGAACTGAACATTCCGGTCATGATCCGGCAAATCGAAGCAGGCCGCCTGGAAGAGGCGAACAGAACGGTGCGCGACGCCCTGCCGCTGGCGGCGGTGTTGGGGCGCCTTTGTCATCATCCATGTGAACAAGGATGCCGGCGAGGAAACTGGGACAGCCCCGCCGCCATTCGCGACATGGAACGGTTCGTGACGGACCAATTTCCGCGCAGCCTCGACTCCTCTCAGCCATTGTGCCTGCCGCCCTCGGGCCGGGGAGTGGTCATCGTCGGCGCCGGGCCGGCGGGCTTGGCAGCGGCCTATCAACTGGCCAGAAAGGGCTACCATGTGACGGTGGTGGATCGCCGCAGCCGCGCCGGGGGAACATTGCGCGATTTGCCGGAGACGGAATTGCCCGCATCGGTCCTGGACGCAGAAATTGACGTGCTGGCTGGCATGGGCATTGAATTCAAGTCGGGCATCGAGCTGGGTCGTCAGGTCACCCTGGAAGGCCTGATGCGGGGATTTGAAGTCATTCTGCTCACGGTGGGCGAGCTTGCCGAGGGTGAGGGGGAGACGCTGGGCCTGCCTTTGGCTGGCGCCGGGCTGCGCGCCAATCCCAACACCTGCCAGACAATCAAGCCAAATGTCTTTGCCGCGGGCGCGGCGGTCAAGCCAGTCAAACAATTGGTCCGCGCCATGTCTGAGGGCCGGGCCGCCGCTGAATGTATGCATCGGTTTTTGGCCGGCCAGCCCGTGCGGCGGCCGGAGAAGGCCTTTTCCAGCGTGATCGGCCGCCTTGCGCCGGGCGAGTTGCGTGAATTTTTGCGCAACGCCGCCCCCTCCGGCAGGGTCAGCGCGTGCGACCGGTGCGCCGGGCTGACCCGGCAGGAGGCCGCCACTGAGGCCTCCCGCTGCCTGCACTGCGACTGTACGTCCTCCGGCCAGTGCGCACTCCAGCACTACGCGCGGGTTTATGGAGCCGACGCCAATCGCTTCAAATCGGAACGGCGGCAGTTCGAGCAGCAGCATCAACCCGGCGGCGTTGTTTTCGAACCTGGCAAATGCATTCTGTGCGGAATCTGCGTGAGGCTTGCCGAGTTGGCTCGTGAACCATTGGGCCTGACATTCATCGGTCGTGGATTCGGAGTGCGAATTGCCGCGCCGTTTCATCACCAAATCGATGAAGGACTCAGGGGCGTGGCGGAGGAATGTGTCAAACACTGTCCGACCGGCGCGCTGGCCTTTTCCGACAAAGCGCAGCCCGCCGTCCCGCCGATGAAAAGCTGAGAGCGTGTTTTAAAAATCCTTGGAGTCGCCGCGTGAGGGCACGCGGCCTACAGGAAGAGGCCGCAAGTCCGCAGTCCTGTAGGCCCGGTCCCCCGACCGGGCATATTCTAAAACATGCTCTGAGCGCATCGTTACGCCTCATCACGCCGAACACAGAACGCTCGCAAACTGAATCGGTTTCGGACAACCTGCGTCGTTGAAGATTTCTTCCATCAATCCCGTCGCGGCGGGCCGATACGGGCTGGCTGCCCTGGCGGGGCTTCTTCTCAGCGCGGCCTTTGCTCCGGCAGGGCTGGCCGGCGCGGGCTGGGCGGCGCCGGGCCTGATTTTGTTCTGCGGCCTGGGAGGAGGCGCCGCGCGGACATTTCGGGCGGGCTTTGTGGCGGGGCTGGCGCATTTTCTCAGTTCACTTTACTGGCTGCTGGCGATGCCTTTCGCCTGGCACGGCATTCCACTGGCGCCGGCGCTGGGATGGATCGCCCTGAGTGCTTATGGAGCTTTTTATTTTGCGGCGTGGGTTTGGTTTTGTTGGAGGGTTTTTCCAGGGCCGTCGGCGTCGCGGGAGTTTTCGCTCGTCCAGAGCGTCGATGAGTTCGTTGCCGTGCCGTTGTGGAAGCGCATCGGCTGGGCAATCGTCTGCGCCGCGGGATGGACCGCGCTGGAGGTGGCGCGCGGACGGCTGCTGAGCGGATTTCCGTGGAATTTCCTGGGCGTGTCACAATACCGCCTGCTGCCGGTGATCCAAATTGCCTCGATCACGGGAGTGTACGGGGTGTCGTTTTTGATGGTCTGGTTTTCGGTGGCGGTGGGGGCCGCGATGCTGATCTTGGTGCGCCAGCCCGCGGGACAAAGAGTGTGGGGGGATGCCGCGCTGCCATTGCTGGCGGTGTGTGGCGTCGTGGCTTACGGGATGACACAATTCGGCTCCGGCCCGGCGCCGACGCGGCAATTGGCAGTGGCGTTGATCCAACCAAGCATCCCGCAAACCTTGATTTTTGACCCGCGCGAAGACGCGGCGCGCTTCAACGAAGTAATCGCCCTGTCCGAAAAGGCCCTGGCCTCCAAGCCGGACCTGCTGATCTGGCCGGAGTCCGCCGTGCCGGACCTGGAGGCGGAGAACCGGCAAACCATTGCACGGTTGCTGGCCGCTCATCCGGTGTGGCTGATGTTTTGCGCCGACTCGGCCGAGCCGTCGCCCAGCGGCGGGACGGCTTGCTTCAACAGCGCCTACCTGGTCAGCCCGCAAGGCGCCGTGGAAGGCATTTATCACAAGCGGCGGCTGGTCATTTTCGGCGAGTACATTCCGCTGGTTCGCTGGCTGCCGTTCTTGAAATGGCTGACTCCCATCGGCAGCGGGTTTACTCCCGGAAACCGGCCGGTGACATTTCACTTGTCTCATCCCGCCGCCGTTATTTCGGTGCTGATCTGCTTTGAGGATATGTTTCCGCAGGAGGCGCGCGAGCACGTCGGGCCGGACACCGATTTTTTGGTCAACCTGACCAACGACGGCTGGTTTGGCGAGGGCGCCGAGCAATGGCAACAGGCGGCCAGCGCGGTCTTTCGCGCGGTCGAGAACGGGGTGCCTTTGGTGCGATGCACCAACAATGGCCTGACGTGCTGGATCGATGCCCAAGGGCGCATCCGCGAGATGGAAGACGCGGGCGGCAGCATTTACGGGGCCGGTTACATCGCCCCCAAAATCCCTCTGCGTGCTCCAGGCCAGCAAGGGCGGACGTTTTACAATCGCTTTGGGGATTGGTTCGGCTGGTGTTGCTGCGGACTGGGCGGTTTGGCGCTTTTGGCAGGCGGCAAGAAAGGCCCGCCGCGGCATCCGATGTCCAGTGACTCGCAGGGCAGTGTCCAGAATTGAAGACACTCTTTCCGGCGCGTTTTTGTAACCCTTTGAGCATCAACCACGTGACAAACGGGTGGAATGTCGCTTCTCCGCTGGTACGCCATCTGCTTTAAGTTCAGACCTGGAGTCTGCAATGCGAGTAATGTTTTACGTGCGATACTACTTGGTGCCTCAGGCATCATTTGGAATGTTTGTTCTGGCGGAGGCGGTCTTCATCTACGGCCTTTACAGGGCGTTGATCGCCCCTTGATTAAGAACGACCTTCAGAACTGGTCTTCCTTCTCCTGGAAGAGAACGTTGAAGGTCGTCATCGAGCCGTAACAGCGGGAGATGTATTGCTGCATCTCAACCTTCTCGGCGTCCGACAATTGCGGATGTCCGTTGATCTTCTGCTCCAGTACGCGCAGGTTGTTGCGCATCATGACGATCTTGTGGAAGAACACCTCCAGGGGCACCTCTTTGCTTTGCAGCGCGGCGTCTGCCGGACGCATCAGGAGCGTTCCCTTCTGCCAGCGCACGGCCAGTTTTTCGACAACGGAAGGGTCCCGCTCCAAGCCGAGTTCCTTAATGGTGACGGCCACCGTTTCGGCGAGCAAGGTCGCCAGCGGCACCGTCAAGCCGGTCACCTCCGCCTGCGCCTCGGCGGGAGTCAAGTCGCTTTGCTCCGGCGCGAGGGTCTGCAAGCCGGAATCAAATCGAATATCGGCCAGGTGTTCGGAAACGCTTTTGACCGTTCCCACCCCGTAATCCGGGTGGCGGACCTTCATTCCCACGTGCATCGATTGCAGTCTCATCTCGCCTCAAAAACAAATCATTAGGACCGCCGGTCCCTTTGGCAAGCGCGATCTGGCCGCCCAAGCCCCTTCCCCCCGCCCGTTGACCCGGCCCTTCTGTGCTCATCAGTAGTCACAGAGCAGTCCATTGGATGGACTACACGGCGCGCATCGCCGGCCCGATCTTCTCCCTCGCCCCGCGACGAAGGAGCGGGGAGAGGGTTGGGGTGAGGGGTTGCCTCCTGTCGCCTATCATGTCACCGGGCGTGGCAATGAACGGCGGCCGATTTTCCGGGACGATCGGGATCGGGCGCATTTTCTCGCTCTTCCCCATCCTCTGTTAATGCCATCTCCGCGTCCTCTGTGCGAGTCGTTCCCCGATCCCCCAAAAAAATCTCCAAAAATTCCGCGCTTTTTCCCCCAGTCGGTTTTTCTCCCCCGTGAAAATGTGATCAACTCCTGCGCGTTTCCGGGCTTGACCTGCTACGACCCCTTTAAGAAGTCCCTCAAAGCTCAAATGCGTAAAGTTTACTATAATTGACGCTTCCCGTCCCGACGAGGGGGACAACTGTGACAGTGTAGGTGTATGTTCCAGGTCCAGGAGGCAAATCCACTGTATGTAACGCACTACTTGGAACAGCAGCCTCGTTTACGCCGCCAACTGCGTAAATACCAACAAGATTGGTGCCTCGTTGAATCTGAAAGGAAGACGCATACCACCCGGTTATCGGGTTCCCGGACGCTGTAAGGACGGAATAGGATGTAGAGGATTGTCCATCGGACATCAGCCCAACAAACACGGGTCTGCCTGAGGTCGTGATAGTAACGGTCAGATTGGGTGCCGTGTTAGACACGGTGGTGTTAAATGAACCTGAAGAAGGACTGATGGCGATGCCTCCAACAGGCGTCGGAGATTGCGATGTCGAGTTTGTTACAACCAAGCGTGGCGCAAGGTTGGTGAGTCCGACAATTCCATTAGCGACCGAACTGGCAATCGAGGCTGTGCTGGCGTTGACGGCGGTGTTGGCGGTGAACGCGAAGGGAACACTCAACAGTTGCTGTCGCGGCAGAATCTCCAGCGGCGAGGGAATAGTAGTCCCATTGGAGGAAACCACGGTAACGCCCAGAAAGCAGTTTGATCCATTAAAAGCATAGGCGAGATTGTTGACGTTAGGTGTCCCGCTCGGCAGGGAAGAACCGCCAGCGGCTCCGAGGATGACGTTAAAGACACCATTGGATTGAACCGCTATGTTCGCGTATTGCTGGCCCCATATCAGATCACCACCGCTGCCCGCGTTTGCGGCCGTTGCCGAATCCCATAGCCGAAACTGAATTGAATAGGGACCCACCGGCAGAGGCGCGCCGGTTTGATCCGTCAACCGGCCCTGGTAATTGATCAGGGGGGGCAGAGATTGGGCGCCTGCGCTCAGCTCAACCATTGCCGCAACGATGACGGCAGCCGTGAGGCCCAGGAGGACGGACGTTTGATTTCTTTTGTGCATGACTGTTCCTTGTTCTTATTGTTCGCTTGTGCAAGCTTGAGCGGCCACTTGATCCACATAACTGCGGATGCTGAACTGCAGTTGGATATCGGTCAGTTGACTTAGATTGTCCAAGAGAGCCTCGTTATTGGCGCTGTCCGTTTCATTAATGCTCAACTGCCACTGCCCGTTGGCGGGGCTGCGGTCCTCAAAGGCCGCCGTTCCGGCGTTACCGGTGAGATCGTTGTCTGAGGCCGTTATGCCTGCCGCAAAACACGAACCGAAATTAAAGTAACGGAAACCGGGTGATGAACTGGATATATCGCCGAATCCCCGGTCGCGAATGGCGCTGGTCCCCACTTGAGACAGAAGAACGTCGAATCCGGCGGCGGAACCGAGAGGAAGGGCGGTGCCTTGTGTGACAAGACTGATCTGGACGCCATGGGTTTGATTGGCGTTCCCATCCAAGCCCGAATAAAGCGTGGTTCCAAAAGTATAGCAACTGAACAGCGGGTTGCGTTGCAACCCGCCCGTGGTCTGGGCTTCCAGAGAGGTGCTGAAACTGAGCAGCAGAACCCGCTCGCCAAACTCATTTGTGATGACGTTGGCGGCAAGGTAATTGGTCCATGCAGCAAGGCTCCCGGCGGCATTCGTCACTATGGTCCCCCCCTGCAAACTTGGCTCGTAACTGGTGACAACCGTGTTCGTGCCGGACACTTGAGTTTGATTGGCCTGGAAGAAATTGTTGCGAACGGAAAACTGTACCGTCGTGTAATATGGGGAGCTTTGACAGCCCGATGTAATCAATGTATCCGCGCTCTCCATCTCGTTTAGAATGGGCTGGAGTGTCGTCGAGTTTCGTGCCGCAAGGACACGCTGCACGAAGTTGTAAGAACTGGCCGTCGGGCAATTGTCTTTGTAATTGAATGCCAAGGCCGTCAAAAAACACCACTCCTGGGCCAGCGTGAACGCGTCATCTGCCTGTTGAATCGTGTCATCTCGAAGGATCAGAAGGTCACTCGAAAACTCTGGATTCTGCGCAATCAACGAGGCCGAGCGCATCCATTGGTTGATAAGCGAACTGGCCTGCGACATCATATTTGCCAGCTTGCTTTTCTCCTGGTCAAGTTGTTGGGCCGCCAGTTGAATCTGAACTCCCTGCGTTTGCGCTTGCTGCTGAAGTGAAAAAATATCGGCCGAGAGATTCAGCATGGTCGTATCGGCTTGCACGTATTCGGATTGAGCTTGCTCGGCCGCGTTAATCTGTTCGATCTGGGCGTCTAGAGCAGCCAATTGTATGTCCTCGTTTGTCTGAGCATCTGCGATATCGAGGTCCGTCGAAGCTTCCTCAAAACCGCTGGCTATTGCGGCGATAGCACTCGTGATCGCGCCCGGATTTAGACTGGGTCCGTCCGACGACACCGAAACGACACCACCCAGTTGTCCATACGCGTTAATCCCCCCGTCGATCTTTGCAGATGTGGCTTTGAGTTTGGCTATGGCCAGGTCCGCTGTTGCCTGGACTTGCCCTTTTTGAACGTCCAGCGCCGAAATCTGCTGGCCATTGGTGAGCATTAATGCGGCGAGGTTTATCTGGTTGCTGTAAATGGCATTGGCTATTTGGGCTTTCTCCACCATCGCTGCCAAGGTGTTGGTGAGTTGAAGCGATGCAAGTAGAAGGTTGGTTTCAGCGCTTTCCACAGCCTGCCATTGCTGGTAAAGAGTGCCTGTTTCATTGAATTGCAAGCCAATGGCTGAAAGCTGGGCCACCAGCGGATCTCGGCTGTCGGGTGGCAACACAGCGGTGTAAATGTCGGGGAAGGCAATCCCGTTGGTGCCGGTTATCGTGCCGCAAAGGTTTTGCAACTGCGTTAGGTATTGATTCTGCAAATTCTGCTGGTCCGAAGCCCAATCATATTGCCGTTGCAATACCGCCGCAACCGCGTTGCTGGCGCCGGCTTCCCGGCTTGCCGCGTAAGCGGTGAAAGTCCCGGCCAAATTGAGAGCAACGTCAAAAGTCGAATTCCCTGGATTGGCCAACCCGTTAAAGAAGGGAACAAAAGCCGTCGTGAACTCACCGTAATCGAGCGATGGGTCGCCGGTCGGGTCTCCGCTGGCCCCCGCGCTGAAGGTGATCCGGCCCATCACAATGGATTGGTGGAGACGGCGCATATCGTGAAGGATGCTCTTGATCTGGCCAACTGAACTGACGGTGTAAAGCGGAAGATTCGTTTGAAACGGACTGGCCACCAGCAGCATCATTTGAATCTGGCTGACCGTGCTGTCAATGTCGTTCAATAGCGCCTGCGATGGCTGGCTGCCTGGGACGGTTGGATCGTAGAAACTGGCCATCGAACGAAGTTGAAAATCAGCCAGACTGGCCGACGCGTACTCGCCAAGAACGCGCAGGTAATCCTCCGTGATTTGCGCCACCGGGTTGGTGACGGCACTCGACACGGACAGATTCCGACCCTCGACCAAGTCGGCGTTGAACTGGTTGGCAAGGAATTGGGGCAGGATGTTGCAGGCGCTCAGGAAATAATTCCTGGCTAGTTCGACGTCCAAGGTTTCGACATTGGTGCCGTTTTGGGTCAGGCCAAGCAGGCGCGCGTAGGCCGAATAGGCCATCGCCTCAGTCCCGGACCATTCCAATGGGAGCATTTGCTCCTCCACCTGCAGGACTAAATTGGTCGCCGCAAACGTGTCTGCCGGGTTCACTTCCAGAAGCGCCTGAAATTCATAATCGGCCTGCGCGATCTCGCCGGTGATATAGGTGCTCCCCGCGGACCCGGTGTAAGTGGTGCCATTTGCCGGGTCGAATCCACCGGGAAACACAACGTTCCAAGCGACCGCCGGTACTGGCTCAAGACCGAATCCGTAGTTTGTATAACGATAGGATTGGCCGCTAATCAAAATGGCGTCCGCACTATTGGCCAGATCGCTGGCCGCGTTTGGGTAACCGGCCGATTGCGCCGTAATTTGCCCAATGGCCGATTCTGCCAAACACATGCCGTTTGCATTGGGTGAATCGGTGGCCGTGCCGGTATTCTCGTTGCCGCCAGACAAAATCGCACCGGCCGGCGATGCCACATTGATCAGCCAGTCAGATTTGAGAAAAATGTCCTGGCCGCGAGCCGATGTGGCATCGATTACGCACAGAGCAAGGAAAGCCAGGCAAAGGCAGACGCTGGATAAGGTAGCAGGAGCTTTTTGTTTCATTGCGAGCGCGCCAGATTGAGAATGCCGGAGCCTGCGTAGGACACCCCGGAAGCCGTCAACCCGGTAAGGCTCAGGGTGACGGGCGTCGTGAACGTCGTGCCATTGGTCTGAGTGGCGCCGAATGATAAACTGACGTTGAGGTTCCGGCCCCACGGCGTGCTGGTCACGAGGTTCGTAAACAGGCCGCCCGACAGTTGAAAGCCGCTGGCGCTGGCGTTGACGGGAACTGAAAAGGTATTGCCCAGCAGGGCGTTGCCCGTGACATCCAGCAATGCCACCGTGCTCGTGCCGGCCCCCGGTCGGAGCGCCAGTTTGACGGATTGAGAACTTGCGAACAATCCATTGGTGATCGCCAGATTGCCAACAAACACTCCCAGGGCGCTTTGGACAATCTGGACGGTCGCCACGCAACTGTTGGTGATGATCGTGTAAGTCTGATTCGTGATGGGCGGAGCGGAAAGGGCGATCACGATGGATCTGTCAATCTCAATGTCCGACTCGGGAACCAACGTGATTAAAATGTTCGCCGTCGTGGCGTTGCCAACATACACCTCCCCGGCCGGCTGAATATAATCCCCTGTGACGCCGCTCGAGGCCGGTACGGCGGTGCCGCTGAGTTGATACGTCAGCCACCCGGTGTAGGGCTTGCTGAACGCAACTTGGATCGAAGTGTTGGTGGAACCCACGACGACGGTGGAGCTTGAATTCGGGAAATAGGCCAGGGGCAGCGCGGCCAAATTGGTCTGCGTTTTATACACCTGCAGCCATGTAGTGGCGTAGCCGGTGGCAAGCTCATTGGCCACACCCGAAACCAGGGGATTCAGCCCGTGCTGAAGCTTCCATCCATCGGCAACGCCGTCTTGCTCGTACGAATTCGTGCCGGTGAGCGGAAACTGTTCAACCTGGAAGAACATGGCGCCATAAGAGTTGACTGCGGGCTGGAATAGCGAGAAATCGCCCGATCCAAGCAATGCGGACGCGGGGGAGACGGGTTCGGAAAGAGAAGGACTGCTTTGCAGGAAATAATACGAATCTAGCCGTGTTGGAAAATTAATGACGACGGTTCCGTTGCTTAGTACACAGTGGCATAAATAATATGACGTATTTATATTGCGTTTTTGATTGAGACGCAGCAAGCTTGGCGTATGTATGACTGCATACGCCATGCCAAGACATAGCCCATT
>Ga0326727_10011655_pt1 | contig 20358 bp, 21 predicted proteins | sample MB2enrmetagenome_FD_207643 | JGI IMG/M metagenome (GOLD analysis project Ga0326727, IMG submission 207643) | Lab enriched peat soil microbial communities from McLean, Ithaca, NY, United States - MB29MY | ecosystem: Environmental > Terrestrial > Soil > Wetlands > Peat | place: USA: New York...
TCCATGAGCCGCTTTGACGTTTCCGGGCCGAAGGCCGTCATCAACATTTTCTTGGCATAGTCCATGCCGCCCTTGACGACGAACTCCTGCGCCAGGGTCATCTGGTAGAACTCTTCGAGGATGCTGTCGGCCTGCGCGGCGTTGATGTTGGTAATGCGGGCGACGGCCTGCGTGACCAGATTCACCTCGTCTTCCGAGAGGTGTTTGAGAATTTCGGCGCTCGAGTCCTCTCCAAGTGTCACAAGGAAGACGGCGGCCTTCTGGTAGCCGGCGAGCTTCTCGTCCTGAGCGACATTAACGACCATAGGTTCACGCGGAAAGGCTGCGAGTCATTTGTGCTTTGCGCACATGATTTGCAAGCAGCCGGTCTGTTTTACCGATGTGATGGTGCAGCCAATCTCTCAGAAACTCCATGGTGCCCATCGTTACAGTGACCTTCCCTCCGTTGAGGTCGTCCTGTAGTTTAGAAAGCTTCATCATCAATAGACGATGCATCTCAGAGTGATCCGGCAATAGGGGATAATCATGTTTTGCCATGAGCATTTCTTCGTGAGAGAAGTGCCTTCGGATATAATCCGCCAATTGGACGAACAAACCGCTGAGGACGGTTTTCGGCTGACCCGACAGCATGGCGCAATGGAGGCGGTCGGCAAGTTCGAACAGAGTCTTATGTTCAGCATCAATAAGGCCGTTTCCGACTACATACTCGGGATTCCATGTGAATAGTGCCATAAATAGATATCGTCAGAGTTAGGCCGGAAGTGTATCGAGTTCAGGCGATTCAATAACTGCCAGGTGGGCAACACTCGCTCCGCTCGTGCGCTGCGTGCCATTTCCCGGCAGCAGCTTGTTCAAATGACCGCTGTGCCGGTCCCAAATATCGTATTGCGACCTCATTGCGACCTTCTTGAAAGCGTCTCGTTCTTAGGGTTATGTGCAAGTATGGTGACCCAGAACGGTCCTTCCTCGCCTCCAAATGCGACCCGCTCGGAAACCTCCGCTCCACAGATCCGCACAAAATAATCGTCCCCATCAACCACAGATGGCATCGAGAGACGAATTCCCTGCGTTAATACGCACTTCAAATTGCCGCCGATCATATTGGCCAGTTCGCCGAGCACGTCGCGCACAACGTCATCGACGGCGTCCGGTGGGTCCATGGATAAGAAGCGCCCGGCGAACCGGCACGCCTGACACCGGTCGCACTCCAGCAGCACGGCGCCGTTCCAGTGGCCTGCCAGATGCACCGCCGCTGTCAACCGGTCAACGCTGGGGAACCAGGGTTCCTCACACTCTCTGGTTTCCAGGCCCAACATGGACCCGAACACAGATTCCACTATCTGTGCCACTTCGCTCGGCAATATCCCCACGCTTAATTCTGCTGGCATCGTTTTCCTCTCAGCGCGCGACGTACACGATCGCACTTCCCACGGTCTGTCTTTCAAACCATTCCTCGACGCCGAATGCGGTCTCAGCGCCACCGAGCAGCAGCCAGCCGCCCCGAAACAGCGTGCCGTGGAGTTCCTTCAGGATCTCCTTCTTCGTAGCGGCGTCGAAGTAGATCATGACGTTCCGGCAGAACACCAGATCGAACGGTCCGAGGGCGCGCATGCTCTTGCGCAGATCAATGGTCTCAAATTGCACCATCTGACGGATTTTGTCGCTTAATTGCCAGTCGACACCGGAACGGCGGAAGTGCTTTACCAGGAGGGCCGCCGGCAAACCTCGGTTGACTTCGATCTGCTGAAACTTGCCGGACCGCGCCCGTTCCAACACCTGCGAGGAAAAGTCAGTGCCCAGAATCTGAATGTTCCAGTCGCTCAATCCGTTTTCCAACAGAAGCATGGCCAGACTGTACGCTTCCTGCCCGGTCGACGCTGCAGCCGACCAGAAGCGCAACTTCTTCGTGTCCCGCCGGTCTTCCTTCAGCCGTGGCAGCAGGACAGTTCGAATAGCGTCATAGTGGGCTGGATCTCGGAAGAAGTAGGTTTCGTTGGTGGTCATTGCCTCGACGACCTGGCGGCCAACCGCCGGTTCGCGAGTAGCCTGGAGGAGCGCGCACAAATCGTTGATCGAGCCGAGTCCGAGTTGCCTCACAATCGGGGTGAGACGGCTCTCGAACAGATAATGCTTATCCTCTTCGAGCACGATGCCCGCCTGGGCATAGACATGCTGCTGGAGGAATCGGTAGTTATCCGACTTAATCTCGGCGATTGATGTTTGGCTAGGCATCCATCTTCCCTTCGACCGCAAATCCTACGCTGGTCCCGCTATACGCAGGATCTCCGGCACAACCTGATCGAGCGGCAACACGCGGTCGGCAAGGCCCGCATTCACCACAGCGCCGGGCATCCCCCAAACGACGCTTGAAGCTTCATCCTGCGCCAGGACGCTTGCCCCCTGGGCTTTGAGAATCTGCGTGCCGCGCAGTCCATCCTGCCCCATACCAGTCAGAATCACGGCGATTACCGCGCCGCCATAAACCTCTCCAATGGAAGTGAAGAGAGCATCCACAGCCGGGCGGCAGGAATTCAGCGGCGGAGACTGATCCAGACAAACACGCACGCCGCCGCCGTTCGAGGCCACCTTCAGGTGAAAGTCCCCGGGCGCAATCAGGATCTTGCCCGCTTCCACCAGATTGCCCTGGCTCGCTTCTTCGACTGGCACCCGGCAGGTGGCGTGAAGACGCTCGGCGAGCAACCGGGTGAACAGAGGCGGCATGTGCTGCACCAACAGAATTGGCAAGTGAAACCCGCCTGGCAGCTCCGGCAGAATCGAGCCCAGGGCGGTTGGCCCCCCGGTGGAGACTCCGATCACCACCACTTTGGGCCGCACCCTCGTGCCCCGCCAGACCGGCGGAACCGCCGGCACATGAGCAGGCTCCGGCCGAAACACCGGCGCGTGTTGTGCCGGTATGTGGAAGAACTGTTTGATCTTCGGGAGCAGCTCTTCCCGCAGACGCGCCATCGAGCGATCCAGCGATCCTTCATTGGAAGCCTTGGCCACGTAATCGTCTGCTCCAAGCGTCAGTGCCTCCAGGGTCACCGCCGCACCGCGTTCGGTGAGCGTGCTGAACATGATGACCCGAAGTTGGGGGTACTCGCGGTGAACGCGCCGCAACGTCTCAAGGCCATCCATCTCAGGCATCTCGATATCGAGTGTGAGAACGTCGGGATTAAACTGCGGAATCCGCTGCAGTGCGATAGCGCCGTTCGAAGCCGTTCCCACCACCTCGATCGCGGGATCCTGCTCGAGGGCATGGGTGACCAGCCGGCGGATGACCACGGAGTCGTCCACGATCAACACGCGAATCCGTTCCCCTTGCTGGAGCAATCGCTTGTTCACAGCGGCCATCTCTAACTCCTCAAGGATGGATCCCTACAAGCTCGAGCTTCTCCACGAGGATGTCTTTCGTGAATGGCTTCATGACATACTCGTTCGCCCCCGCCTCCAGGGCTGTCGCCATCTGGTCCAAATCGGTCTCGGTGGTGACCATGACTATCACCAGCGAAGAAAGTTCAGGGTTCTGGCGCAACCGCTTGAGCAAATCCAGCCCATTCATCTCGGGCATATTCCAATCCGCCAGAACCAGCGAGACCCCGTTGCGCTCGGCTTCCATAACATCGAGGGCTTCTTTTCCATTTCCCGCCTCGCGCACCTCGAACCCAAGTTCCTTCAGGTTCCTGGAGAGAATCATTCGAACGGCCCTCGAGTCGTCCACAACCAGTGCTTTGGGCATCATTTCACCTGCGCTTACCGATCTGGAGGAGTGACCCGGCGGATGTGTGGCGCCGCCGGGCCCCAGACCAGCGATTCTTCAGACGCTGAACTGCGATACGATCTGCTGGAGCCGGCCCGCCATCTGGCTCAACTCCAGGGACGCTTTTTGCGTGTCGTTGGCGCCCTGCGTCGTATTCTTCGCCGCCACGGCCACGCCGCCGATGTTCTTGGCGATGTCGCCGACCCCTTTTGCTGCTTCGGTCACGCTGCGGCCGATCTCATTGGTGGTCACTGTCTGTTCTTCCACCGCCGAGGCGATGCTGTTGGAGATGTCATTAATCTGGTTGATGATGGTGCCGATCTCTTCGATCGCCTTCACGGCTCCCTTGGTATCGCTCTGGATCGCGTCGATCTTCTGGCCGATGTCCTCGGTGGCTTTTGCCGTCTGCTTGGCGAGTTCCTTTACCTCGTTGGCCACCACGGCAAACCCCTTACCGGCTTCACCGGCGCGCGCGGCCTCAATAGTGGCATTGAGCGCCAGCAGGTTGGTTTGCTGCGCTATGGAGGTAATCACCTTGATCACATTGCCGATCTCCTGGCTGGACTCGCCGAGTTTCTTCACGGTATCGTTCGTCGAGTTCGCAACGCTGACGGCATTCTTGGCCACCCGCGCCGACTCGTTGGCGTTCTTGGCGATCTCGCGGATTGAGGCCTGCATCTCCTCAGAGGCCGAAGCAACCGAGGAAACGTTCTTGGAGACCTGTTCGCTGGCCGCGGAGACGACATTCGCCTGTGTTGCAGTCTCCTCGGCGTTGCCGGCCATCTGTTGGCTCACCGCGGACATCTCCTCCGACGATGAGGCCAGCGCCTGTGCATTCTGACCGAAGTTCCGGATGTTGTCCTGAAGGTCGGCCGCCATTTTGTTGATGTCTTCCTTGAGTTGCGCGAAGTCGCCCTGGTGCTCGCCCTCAACTCGGGCCTTGAGATCCTTGGCGGCGATCTTAGCCAACACCTGCGAAGCGGCGTGAATCGGCTTCACGACGGCGTCCAGCGTACTGTTGATTCCTTCGACGATCTTGCGGTACTCGCCCTCGTGCTTCGATGCATCGGCGCGGGTGGACAGTTTGCCTTCCACCGCCGCCTTAACCAGCATCTTGGTGTCGGCCGCCAGGGCGCTGAGGTTTTCGATAGCCATTAGAAATGCCGGGATCAGTTCATCGTGTTCGGACCGCCGGCCTATGGCCTTCAGACTCGCCAAATCGCTCATGTCGCCCTGCGCGATCCTCTTTAGCATGTCGACCGTGTGAATGATTCTTTCCCGCACCTGGTTCGTAGCCTGCGCCACTTCCGCATAGACTCCCGAAAACTCTCCTTCCACGGGCTTGCTGTAGTCGTTGACCGCCATCCTCTTGAGCGCTGCATCCGACTCAACCAGGCCTTTGAGCCCGTCGATGCAGTTGTTTAGGTTGTTCTTGATCTCGTTGAAGTCGCCGTTGTAATTGTCGGTGATCTTCGGCGGGATGTCGCCCTTGCTGATGCGGTCCACGTACTCCGCGGCCACGTTCAACGGCCCGACCAGAGCATCCAGCAACTGGTTGATGCCCTTCATGAGCTTCCCATTTTGGCCCGCGTACTTGCCGGCGTCGGCCCGCACTTCCAATTTGCCGGCCATCGCCGAGGTGGTCAGCATCTCCAGGTCCTGATTGCGCATCAGTACGACATCGATAAGCGCGTTCAGGTTGTTCTTGATCTCGTTGAAATCGCCGTTGTAATTGTCGGTGATCTTCGGCGGGATGTCGCCCTTGCTGATACGGTCCACGTATTCGGCGGACACGTTCAGCGGTTTGATTACTGCGTCCAGCATCCCATTCAGGCTTTCCATGATGGTGCGATCGGCGCCCTCGAACATGTCGGTTCGCGCCCGCTCCGCGAGCCGGCCCTGCTCGAGAGCGAAGGCTACCCGCAGTAATTCTTCCTGAAGCTGATTCTTCGTTTGCGATTCCTCTGGATGCTCCAAAACGGCGGTGCCGGTGGACGAATTTCGGCCGTTTCCAACGCGCCGGCCGTTAATTGATTGCGTTGCCATTGTCTGCTCCTTGTGTTCCTATTGCTCTAACTACGCCGTCACCGGCGCCAAATCCCCGATTCGCTCTCGCCTTCCAATGGCCGATAAGTCTCCCGCGGCCATCCTCCGCGATTCCCGCAGCCTCTCGTTGCAGCGCTCCGTAAGAGGAGTGCCATGCCCGGGGTAAATGCTGCGGACATCTCGGGCGCAAAGCTTGTCCAGTGCCTGAAGAAACCCGGTCTCATAGGTTCCCGTTGGCGATGTGATCAGCAGGGGCGAGTCGCCCGCGAATAGCGCGCCCTGTTCCTCGTTATAAAGGCAGATCGAGTCGCTGCTGTGACCCGGCATGTGGATCACCTCGAAAGTCTCGTCGCCCATTCTGACGGTGTCCCCGTCGTTCAGAAGACCATCCACGCCATCGATGTTCGGAGAAAACGCCAGCACTCTGGGGTGGAAGGCCTCACGGACCCGCGGCAGTAGTGCACAGTGATCGGAATGGCTGTGGGTCAGCACAACCTGTTCGACAGGCCATTTACCAACCCCGGTGGGCGCCCGCTTCAGGCTAGAAAGAATGGCCGGATCCTGGCCCACATCCACCAGGGTATTGACGTCTTCCAGCCGGCTCCAATCGCCGAGCACCAGGTAAACCTCGGACGTGTACAAATTGCCGCTGTTTTCCAGTCTCACGATCCGCATTCGCTACTCTCCACTTTGCGGAACAATTGCCCGTCCGGAACCACCCGCTCATACAGAGAGGCGGCTTCCCGAGGCATCTCCTGCGTCTGCTCGGTCGCGAAAAAACCGCCCGGGGCCAGGGCCCGGTGAAACATTTTTAGCACCTCGATCCGCTCATCCGGCTGGAAGTGCAACAGTACGTTTTTGCACAGGACCAGCGAGTATCCCTGACCGATCTCCCTGAAAGAGAGAAGATCGTGCCGTTGATACGCGACCCGCCCCCGAACCTTGTCGATCACGCGAAAGTGCCCGGGTTTACCATTCGGTTCGAAGTATTTGTCCAGGATGCCCTCAGGCAACCGCGACAGCTCCTCCCCTGGATACACGCCAGCCTCAATGATTTCGGCAAACCGGCCTGTGTTTTCCATATCGGTCGCATCGATGCGGAGGTTGTTGAACGCGAAGTGTCCCATACTCTCGGCAAACAGGATGGAAAGCGTGTAAGGCTCCTGTCCCATCGCCACGCCGGCGTCCCAGATGCGGGGATGGCTGCGACCAGCCAGGCTGGGGAGTACGTGTTCGACCACCCGCTCCAGCACTTGTTGGTCTCGAAAGAAGAAACTGAAGGCCACTACACTGCTCTCCCGGAGGTGAGATCCACCGTTCGCTCCGCATCGAGGACCAGCAGCAACCGGTCTTTCAGTTTGTAGACTCCGTGAATGAGCTCTCGCGCCGCGGGATCGAGGTTCTCCGGCGGCCGTTCGTAGGTTGCAGCGTCCGCATCCAGCACGTCGCCGATCTCGTCCACCAGCAGACTCACCGCGCCATCATCGGTGCGGACCACCATGTTCATCGGCATCTGATCGGCGCCGCGTGGCGGCAACCCAAGCCGCCGCCGCATATCGATGGCGGTGACAATCTGCCCGCGCAGGTTGATCAGCCCCTCGATGACCTCGGGGGCCTGCGGCACGCGGGTCATGTGCTGGAAACGCAACACCTCCTGCACTCGGAGAACATCCACGCCGAAAAAGAGGTCCGCCACGAAAAACGTGGAGAACTGTCCGCTGGTCTGCGCCTGTTCGGATTTCAGAGTTGCGGTATCGGTCGCCATCCTTATCTCTCCTCTCCCGCGCACACCGGCGCCGCATCGGCGGAGGCCAGCGCGCAGGCCAGCCGCGCCACCGATTCAAGCATGGCCGCGCGGTCGAACTTTGCCTGGCAGTCCTGGAAACCCGCCGCGCGATGGGCTTGTGCCTTAACCTGTTCGGCCGAATCCGCGAGAGCCAGAACCGGGATCCCTTCCCAATCCGGCCGCCGGCGCATGGCGGCGATCAGTTCGGAGCTGCCATTGGGCGGAAGATCCAGCGCTGCTACGACCACGTCCACCGATTGCTGCTCCAGTTCCCGAATCGCCTCGTCCAGAGTCGCGGCCTCCAGGACGCGGTAGCCGGACATGTCCAGGCCGCTCCGGATCAGGCCTCGCGAGAAGGCCGAGGCTTCGGCGAGGAGGATTCTCTTGCCGTTTATGGATCCGCCGGCGCCGTCAAACCAATCCTCCGCAGACGCCCGAATGACCTCGTTGAGATCGAGGAAATCCGCGACAACCTTGCCCACCACCGCCGACCCGAGGAGACCCTTACGGCTCGTCTTCTGGCGCACGGTGACGGCATCTTCCGCAACATCCAGGATCTGGTCGACCACCACACCCAGGCTGCGCTCGCCGTCGTTGAAAACGATCACCTGCACCGTATCGGTCTTCTGCTCATAGTCGGGCGCACCGGGTTCGAGTACGGCCCGGAGCGAAATCAGTGGGAGGATGCGGTTCCGGTATTGCACTACCTGCCCCCCGCCCGCTCGCTCGATGGCCGACTGCGAGAACTCCTCGAGCCTGGCCACGAGAGAAAGCGGAACGGCCAGGCGCTCGTAGGAACCGGCCCGGAACAGGAGCAACCTCTGCCGTTCGATTTCCGATTGCGTTTTCTGTTCCGTCGCGGCGCGCGACTGCTCTCGGGATTCGGCCAGAACCCCGGAACGCTGGCCAATGCCAAGCACGTCGAGAATGAGCGCCACGCGGCCATCGCCCATGATCGTCGCCCCGGCATAGACGGTCAGTCCCTTCAATTGCTTACCCAGCGGCTTGACTACGATCTCCTGGGTGTCGTTGATGCCATCCACCACAAGCCCGAACTGCCGGTCCTCCGCCTGAAGGACCACCATGCTCACCACCTCGGCGTGCTCAGCCGACTTCAGCCCAAGCACCTGATTGAGATAGGCGATGGGCAGGAGACTCCCGCGGCGGCGGTAGACCGGTGTTCCGTGTACGCGCTCGATATGCTTTTCTCCGGAGTCGCCCTCCAGACGAATCAGCTCAAGCAGGCTGACCTGCGGGATCACAAATCGTTCTCCACCGCTTGTAATCACCAGACCGGGAATGATGGCCAGGGTGAGGGGGATTTTGAGTTTGACCGTGGCGCCTTCGCCAGGCCGGCTGAAAACATCGACGGTGCCGCCGATTTTCTCAATGTGGGACTTCACCACATCCAGACCGACCCCGCGTCCCGAAACGTTGGTGATCGTTTTTGCCGTCGAGAACCCCGGCTGAAAGATCAGGTTCAGCGCTTCGCGATCGCTCAGCTTCTCGGCCTGTTCAGGCCGCAGGAGGCCCTTCTCGATGGCCTTCTGTTTCACACGCGCAACGTCAATCCCCGCCCCGTCGTCGCCGATTTCGATGTTGACCTGACCGCCCTCGTGGTAAGCGCGAAGGGTCAGTCTTCCTTGTGGCGGCTTGCCCATTTGCGCGCGGACCTCTGGCGGTTCGATGCCGTGGTCGCAGGAGTTCCGGACCAGGTGAACAAGCGGGTCCTTGATAGCCTCGATGATGGTCCTGTCGAGTTCCGTCTCGGCGCCGTCCATCTCGATCCGGATTTGCTTGCCGAGGGCCACCGCCATGTCTCGTACCACGCGCGGCAGCTTGCTCCAGACGGTTCCGATCGGTTGCATGCGCGTCTTCATGACGCCTTCCTGCAATTCCGTAGTAATCAGGTTGAGCCGCTGCGAGGTCACGTTAAGAGCGGGATCCTCCCGCTCAGTGTTGAACTGGAGGATCTGATTGCGGGTCAGCACCAACTCCCCCACCAAATCCATCAGCTTGTCCAGCAGGCCTACCCCGACACGGATGTTCGCATCCGCCACTGCGGAAGACCTCGCGGTGTCCTCCTCAGGCTTCTGACTCGTCTGGCTCTCGGCAAGCTCTGAGGAGCCTTTGTCGCTTGCAGACTCCGCCGGAGGAGCGGGCGTCGAGCCCGGGGCGGACTGGTTCGTAATGACTTCAGTTGATTGCGCAGCACTGCGCAGACGCTCGGTCAGGTCCTCAAAGCGATCCGGACCTTCCTCCCCGCTCGCTTCGATCGACGCCAGCACCTTTCGAGTAGCGTCAAGCGTGTCAAGGATGAGGGATACCAGGGCCGGACTAAGTTCCCGTCGACCATCGCGCAACTGGCTCAGGAGGGTCTCCGCCTGATGGGTGATCCCTTCCAGGGTCGAAAATGCGAGGAAACCGCACGTGCCTTTGACGGTGTGAATGGTGCGGAAGATGCTTGCCAGCAGAGCGGCATCTTTCGGGCGCTTCTCGAGTTCGACAAGCTCCTGATCCAGACGCGAGAGGTTCTCATGACTCTCAACGAGGAATTCCCGAATTATGTCCTGATCTTGCATGCGCCTCTTCTCCTCAGAACCGACGCTGTGGTCCGCACCGTTCCGCGCAGCAAGCCCTGGACTGCGACGTGGCGTCTCACGTTAGTTGGTTCGCCCTATTGATCGACTCAGCGGACTACAGTCTTTAGTGCGGAGCCATACTTTCTCGTTTTGCGAGAATGATGAACGTACCTGGAAACCCGGGATGAGTTCGCTGTCCTGACCCGCGGCATCCGTTTGTGGCAGGCGGCTTTTTCACCAGTCAGAGGCGCGGCGCCTGCGCAAACGTGGCGCTCCAGCTACGAGGCAAAGAGCAATTCTTCCAGTGAATATCACCCAGCCGCACTCGTTGCTTCCTCACACGGTTCACCGCGACCAACTCGACAACGGTATTGAGATCGTGGCCCCGGTATTGGCGATATTGATTTCGCCATTATCGGGTTCTATTCTTCCTTGGCTGAGCGCACTCAGTTTAATTGTTCCACCTGAAGGCTGCTCTTGGGTGTTTTGGATTTCCAGCGGGATTCCAACCCACGTTAGAGTTTCTCCTGGACACGCTTTCCAGGCGTGCGCCTTCAACCGCCCGGCCGTCGCTCCGGATGTACGGGAACGAACGCTACTCTGGCGCCGCTGGGCGGCCGCCGTCAGCCGGCGAGCCACCCCGATGGCGTTTCGATCAGTTCGGGCGCGTCCACTTCAGCAGCGGCCGAGTCAGAGAGAACTCCCAATAGTGCGCATTCGGGACCGCGTTCTGGAGGCCGAACTGCTGCCGGTATCCCGCGCTGAGCGCATTCTCTTTCCAGATCGCTACCAGCGAGCCGCCATAGTGCAGAACGCAGTTGCCCTGCAGGCCGTAGAAGCCCCACGAGTATGAGTGCGCCGGACCCTGGCGCAGTAAGAGCTGGAAGTTCGGGCGCTTCAGGAGGCTGTGCTCCGTGTACACCTGCGTGTAAATGGCCGAGCCGGTCGGCAGCGTGGATTTCAGCAGGGTCCACGCGCTCTCCGACACGAAGAATGGAACCTTCTTCACGCGAGTTCCATACGTGAGGTTCTCGGCAGTGAGCCAGTCCTTTGCGCCGCTGCCGACGTTCGGCAGTAGCCACCGCTGGAGCCCGGCGGTCAGCGTGAGTGAGTTCGGACCGTAATGCAGAAGCCGGGTAGAATAATTGAGACCGCCCTGCCAGTCGGGTGTTACCGACGGCAGATCAGTGGTGTTCCAGCCGAATACGCTGATGGAATCTCCGTTCCGGAAAACATTGTTCAGGCTTGCGCTCATTGTGTCCATCACGTCAGGACCCGCTCCGAACGATCCCCCAAGGGGCATTTGAAAGGTGCTGGAGAAACCAGCCGTGAAGTTCACGGTGAACGAGAGAGGTGCGCGGTCGGCAGGTCCGCTTGTGGAAGTGTCGTCCGCCATAGCGACGATCGGCAGCCACAGAAATATCAATAGCAATACACGATTGGGCATAAGAATCCTTTGTAATGTACCTATCGATGATCTGATGGATTTCGCGAGGGATATGTCGATCATCTAACGATTTCCCCAGGAGAAGCCATCGGCCGGCTCCGATTTATGTCTTGATCTTGCATGCGCCTCTCCTCCTCAGAACCGACGCGTGGTCTGCACCATTCCCCGCAGCACGCCCTGAACTGACAGAAGCCGAATAAATCGACTGATGGTCTGACCGAAAAGAGCGAGCTACGACACCCAAAGGCGACGTGGCGTCCCACTTAGTTGGTTCGCCTTGTTGATCGGCGCAGCCGGCCCGATCCTTTAGTGTGGGGCTATACTTTCTCTCGCCATGCGAGAAGTTTGGATACACCGAACACTTCGCTATCGGCGGCGCGTTGCCGCGTTGAGGCAGGCGTGCATGGACTGGGTCAAGGAGAATCTTCCCAACGGCTCAACCATACGGGGAGGCATCGGCGATCGGCTGCGCAGCAAGGTTTACCGCATGATCCAAGACCAGCCCCAGTTGAGAAGTGGCCTGGGAGCCTTCTCTCGGTAAGGTGTCATTCTCGTTGTAATTGGTGAATCCGAAGCGGAATTCGTTCAGCAGCGGCGGAGTGAGTGAATAGTTATGGGGAACTACCAGAGCGCCAGGGGCCAGACTGAATTCCAGGCATGGATGAGGAAACAGCCCAACGGCAGGAGGATGAGACGGAGGTCCTGCACGAAGCTAACGACTGGTCCGCTGTCGAGTCATTGTGGCGGTCGTACATATTGCAAATTGATGTGGGGGCACAGTTTCGCCTCGCTTGCTATCACCTTTTCGCAGCTTTTGACGAAGAGCTGCAAACCCGGACGGAGATGCAGAAGCTCCTGCGGACGTGGCTGAACGCAATCGCCCTGATGCCGTTTACCTCAATCTCTTGACGGCGGATGGTGAAACCGCTCGGATCCGCGAAGAAACTTTATGGATTCAAGCCCTCGCTGCTTTCGTTCGAGTTTTTTGGCAATACTTGATCAGGAGCCACCACATGAAGTCCCGATCTGTAGCACTATTCGCCGGCGCACTCTTGATTATCTCCGGCAGTCTCGTCATCGAGCAGAGGAATCTCCAGGCGCAATCCGCCTCTGGCAGCATTGTCGGAACGATAAGCGACGCCTCGGGTGCGGTTGTGCAGGGCGTTACCGTCCGCGTTACCAACCTGCAGGAGAGCGTGACGCGGACGACGCTGTCAGGCCCCGCCGGTGAATACAGTGTCAATGACCTGGCGCCTGCTACTTACGCGGTCGTGGCTCTGAAGCCAGGCATGAATTTCTCCCAGGTCTTTACCCATGGCCTTGTCACGGGTGAGCTGTTTCGAGCGGATTTCAATTCGGGCGCCACGAATGTGAATTCCACGTCCGGGATTGAGCAGAAGCTCGAAGCGATGGAGCAGCGCATTGAGCAGCGCACCGAAAGGCGCATCGAGCAGCTTGAAGCGGAGATCAACACATTAAGGAGCAGCCAGGGCCAGCCGGCGGTTTTGCCTGTACGACAGCCGCACGGGCCGTTGCTGGCCATGAATTTGCCAACGCCCAGCCTGCCACCGGCGCCAGGAATCGTGGCCATCGCGGCGCCGGATGCTCCGTCCACGCCGCCCGCACCTCCAGCCGGAGCCCTGCCGAAAGCACTGGAGGCTCCCGACGCAGGGCCCCCGGTGGATAACGTCACGCCATTCGCGTTCGCCGACTTTACCTGGCTCAACGGCGCATCGCGCAACAAAGACACGGTGCTGGATACGAAATTCTTCACTCCGGAAGCCCGCTTCGACACGCATTACATGGAGGATTTCAACCAGCCGATCGATCACACCATTGTTGGTTCGACGGAGTCGTTCCGCTCAGGTGAGATTCAGGTCGAGCAGGCCAGTGTCGGAGGCGATTTCCACTGGGACAATGTCCGCGGCAGGATCCTGTTCATGGAGGGGCTGTATGCCACCACCACGCCCCGCACTGATGCGAGCTCCACAACCGCTTCGTACCCCGGGAATGCCGGCGCGGTCGGCCAGTGGGACCTCCAGAGCGCTTACAGGTACGTGTCGGAAGCCTACGGCGGCTACCATTTCAACGTGCAACATGGGCTCAACGTCGATGCGGGAATCTTCGTGTCCTATGTTGGTCTGTTCAGTTACTATAACTTCGATAACTGGGCTTATCAGCCGTCGTATGTGTCGTCCAATACACCCTGGTTCTTCAATGGCGTTCGTGTACAGTGGTTCCCCACGAACAAACTGAAGATCGAGCCCTGGTTCATCAACGGATGGCAATCCTACGCCAGGTACAACAGCCATCCCGGCCTCGGCGGACAGCTGCTCTGGATGCCGGAGGAGTGGTTCAAGCTTGTCGCGAACCAGTATGGCTTCGGGCAGGATAATCCAGGCCTTCCCCACACCGAACGTACCCACACCGACGACAGCATCGAGATTCGGTTCTATAACGACCCGGAGAGCACGGGCCTTTCGAAGATAGCGATGTCGCTCACGGCCGACGCCGGGTGCCAGTACGGTGGCGGAATTCAGTGCACCGGCGCACCAAGCAGGAACAAGGAGTCTTTCATCGGCTGGATGGCCTACAACCGGTATTGGTTCCGCAAGAACCTCCTTGGGCTCACCCTGGGAGGCGGAGAAATGAGCAACTGGGGCCGCTACCTGACGCTTCTGCCGCCCATCGACGGGGCCTTGGCTGCATCGGGTACGCCCTACTTTACCGAGAATCCCGGCCAGCGGGCACACATGTGGGATAGCACGGTTACCTTGCAGTACATGCCGAAGGAGTATCTCACCTGGTGGATCGAGACCGGATACCGTCACTCTGATGTGCCGTACTTTACCGGCCGCGGCGGTGTTACTCCTCCCAAAGGCAACAACGGCTTCCCGCAATACTACACGTGCATGAGTGGAACTTCCGCCGGCACCTCCGATCTCGCAGCCGCACAGGTAGCTTGCGGTGGCGCGAGCCAGGTCTGGTTCCCCGATCTCCGCCGCAGCGAAGCGAAACTGTCCGCTGGCGTGTTGGTCAGGTTCTGACACGACAGGCGGACAGGAGAATCCCGACACCTGGACGGCGCGGGTATTCCAACCTCGGAGACCAGAGGCCGGCAGCGTCGCTCGCAGGCTGACGAGATATGTAACGTGCTCCGCATGCGCTTAGGCGATGGAGTATCAGACCGGTGCTTCACCAGCGCGGCGTTTTGGCGGCTTAGGCGAGCATCGGTCAAGGTGCTCAATGTCCCGCGAAAATCGCTGACGCCATCGACTGCGCTCGAACACACCAACGACGCGCCATACGCTCCTGTCCCACATCCGCGGTGCAAGGCACGGTCGACGACGCAAAACGATCTTATTTATCAGCACCCTACCGAGCGCCTTCGTGTATGGTCCCGTAGGCCTATGCGCTGCTATCACGATATAAATTATTTGGATGATACCAACAAATTTTGTGTATACTGATGATGGCGGCTCCCCGGCTTCGACACGAGATCACCGAGAATAGATTACGCTGAGGGCGCTTCCTCCGGGTGCGAGGCGGACCATGTACTGTCAGACAGCCCTGCTGCTGTTGCTTGCCACCAGCCTCCACCCGGCCGACAACCTCGCCGGCAGCGTCGTGGCGGTTTTCCTGAAAAATGACAACCGGGCGCCCGCAATCGTCGTGTCCGCTATGGAGAATGAAGCGGAGCGGTCCCTCAAACCGGCCGGGCTGGAGTTTCTCTGGAATAGCGACGGAACTCGTGACGGTAATGCCTATTCGAATCTGGTAGTTGTTACCCTGGTCGGGGATTGCCGTGCGACACCGGCCTCATCGACAGCAATCGCTGGAACCGTGGACCCTCTCGGTGCCACTCACGTTGTGAACGGCCAGATTCTCCCGTTCATCGACCTTCGTTGCGACAGCGTCCGAGCTCTCTTATCTCGTCACCAGGGGACCAGCGCACTTTTTCCACCCACCTTGCTCGGCCGCAGCCTTGGGCGGGTTTTGGCGCACGAGTTGTATCACGTGCTCCTCCAAACCACCTCGCACGAATCCTATGGGTTGGCTTCGCCGGCCTTTCGCAGGAACGACCTGATTTGTGCGTCGCTTTCCTTCGGCCCTAAAGTGGAACGCAAGCTTCAACAGCTCGCCTGGTCCCCGCCGGTTTTCCGCTGAGCCGCTTGCGTGCACCACGCTCTTTCAGCCGCGCGCTTAAACAAGCCCTGCGAGTTTGAAAGTGAAGACGCAACGCGCTACACGGTCCAGCTCACCGGCATCAACGGCGCTTGTCAGAAGCTGAACTTCAGCGCCGCCTGCATCAGGCGGGGTGACATGGCGTTGACAATCTGTCCAAAGGTCGAATCGTTGATGTTGCCGTCAACCGAGTTCGCGCCGAAGAACTGAGCGTGGTTGAACGTGTTGAAGGTCTCCATGCGGAATTCCAGTGATTTGGACTCGGTGAGATGGGTCTCCTTCTGTAGCGCAATGTCCCGGTTGTCCATTCCTGGTCCATAGAACAGCCGCCGCGACGCGTCACCGGGTGATCCGAGCGCGGGAACGCTGAACAGTGCGGTATTGAAGCAGGGCTGGCCGTTTCCTGGGTTGCTGGTGAGCTGCAGGGGGCCCGGCGCGACGTTCAGATTGGAGAATCCGACGCCGTTCACTCCGTTGTTGAAGCTTCCAATCAGGGCGGTATCGTTGGGGTTGACCAGGGTCACGCGAGCCGCTTCACCTGCTCAGGTGGTGCGGTCGTAATGGGGCGTAAATGACTTGCCGAGTCGCGCACATTGAGTGGCCCGCGCATGCCAATCCTTTGATTGATTGGATGCCGGTAGCCAGGAGATTCTATGGCGCCCTCTAACCGCGACGCTACCGGAACACCTCTAGTGCCTTCCAAACAAAGCGCACGGCAAAGGCACACAACGCGGCTCCGCCGAGGCGAATAACGAGCTTCCAGCCGCGATCCCGCTGGCTGATTCGAGGCAACAGGACGAAGTTTTCATGAATGAAGTGGGCGAAGCGCACAGGCTTCAGAATCATGAACGCACCCAGAGAGAGCCAGATAACAGGCAGGACCAGGTAAAGAAGGACCCCGGCGAGGATGCGATAAGCCACGCGGCCTTTATCTGCCGGCCAGGCGGTCGCGCGCCTGCTTCACCATGCCCAGGTACCGGCGCGCCAGTTCATGAATCTGCTCATCCTTCCGCCGGTTCAGCTTCCTGCGGAATCAACTCCCCTCCGATGCCCAGCGCCGTAGCTCCGGCCAGAATGAAATTGACCGCGCTGGTTTGATTGACGCCGCCGGTGGCAATCAGCGGTATGTGCGGCATGGGTACCTTCAGAGATCGAATATAGATGTGACCGCCGACGGGAGCGCAGGGGAAAATCTTGACGAAATCCACTCCGGCCTTCCACGCCGTAATCACCTCGCTGGGAGTCAACACGCCGGGGAATACGACCACGTCGTTCTTCAACGCGAACTCCACGACGTCCATGACAAGCCCGGGGCTGGTCAGGAACTTCGCGCCGGCATCCAGAAAACGCCGCGCAATCTCCGTGTCCAGAACGGTCCCGCCACCCACCACCATATTCGGAAAGCGCCGCGCCAGTTGCGAAATCACGCCCGCTGCGTTGGGTACTGTATTTGTGATTTCTGCGATGGGGATGCCGGCATGGTTCACCGCCTCCGCGCCAAATATGGCCTGCTCCGGCGAGGATACGCGGAGAGCGGGAATGATGCCGATTTCCTCGATTCGGGCGCGAACCTCTGCTCTTGTCATTAATTCAGGCTCCTGCTTCCCACGGCTTCCTTAAGCTGCTCGACAGCCTGCAGGTACGTTGCGAGCGTCTGGCGGTAAGCGAGTTGCGTAGCACGGTAGGTTCGCTCGGCATCGAGAAAATCGAGCAGGGCTTCACCGCCATGATGGTATGCATAGTCGTCGATGTCACGGCTCCGCGTCGCAGCTTCGAGAGTACCAGACAGATACACCTTCAGAATACGCTCGTTGGCCACGACCCCTTCGTACGCATCTTTCACGTCAGTAAGCGCCTGGCCCTGGGTGAACGTTTTCTGCTCCTGAGCCTGGTTGATGACATAACGAGTCCGCGCGATCTCGCCCTGATTCCGGTCAAAAATGGGCAGCGCAACGCTAAGACTGAACGTAAAGGTACTGAGGCCGCCGGTGTGAGAGTAGTTACCGGAGAAGGTGGGGTCCTGTTTTCCATTCGCTTTGGCCAGTTCATATCCGCTGTAGGCCGCGGTGACCCCCTGCACGGCCGCGCGCAGGTCGGGGCGGTTTTGCAGGGCTTTCGCTTTCAGCTCGTCGAGACCGATCGCCAACGGCTGGTACTCGAAGGGACCCGTTACGTCGTAGTCGGCGGGCACGGATTCATAGCCGAGCTGTTGGCGGAGGTCCGACAGCGCCTGAGCCTTGGCCATGATCGCCTGCTGAACGTCGTTCTCAAACTGCACCAACTGGACCTTGATTTTCAGATAGTCGTTTTCCGCGATGCCTCCCACCTTATACTCGTGTTCGCTGACATCCGTCGTTTTTTGAAAGCTCGCGAGATCCTTCTGCGCGAGCTCCAGCGTGGATTGGGCAAGCTGCACGTTAATGAACAGCGTGGCTACCTGAAACGCGAGGGTGCGCTCATTATCGTCGGTCAGCGACCGCTGCTGGGTGGTGACGTCCTTTGCCGCCTGAATGCGGCGCTCGCGCTTGCCCCCGCGTTCAAACAGGTAACTCATGCCAATGTCGCCTTCGGTTGAGCTTTGCAGGTAACTGCCAATGCCACCGGCTGGACTGGTAAGGGGCAGGTACTCCCAGTCTGTAAAGAGCGTCGGGTTGGGGCGGAGGGCCGCGGTGATTTCCAGCGCCTGATCCTGCTGGATCTGCGTTCGCGCCGCGAGCAGGCTATGGTTGTGCTGGATCGCCATCTGAATGGCGTCGTCAAGCGTGATGGTGACCGGCCCTCCCGAAGTCTGCCCGAATGCGGAACCCGGTACCAGCAGGCAAGCCGGCACGAAGCAGAGAATTGCGCACCTAAGCTTCATGGGACTCCTCCGGTTCCGGCAGCTTGTCTCCTTCGCGTGCCATCCAGACATACAAAGTGGGCAGAAGATAGATACTCATGAGCAGGTCGGAAATCAGACCGCCAACAATCACGATGGCGAACGGGCGCTGCGAGTCGGAACCGATCTCATGCGACAGCGCTGCGGGCAAAAGTCCCAGCGTCGCCACCAACATGGTCATCATGATGGGCCGAAGCCGGAGCACGGCGCCTTCCACAGCCGCGTCGAAGATTGTGTGACCTCGGGCACGACGCTGATTGATGTATTCAAGCATAATGACGCCGGTCTGCACGGAAACGCCGAACAGGGCAAGGAAACCTACGCCGGAGGCGACGCTGAAGTTGGTGCCCGTGATCAACAGCGCCAGCAGGCCGCCCACACGGGCTAGAAGCACGTTGACCATGATCAGAATGGACCACTTGAACGAGCGGAACATGGTGTACAGAATGACGAAGATCAGGAATATGGTGATGGGCACGATGATCAGCAGCCGTGCTTCGGCGCGCTTCTCGCTCTCGTACTCGCCCGACCACTTCAACTGATAGCCGGGCGGCATATTCACCGTCTTATTCACCGCCTTGATCGCGTCTTCTACGGTGGTGCCCAGATCGCGGCCACGAACGTTAAACGTGATGGCATCGTACCGGTTGTTTCCCTCTCGGAAGATGTCATATGCGCCGTCCTTGACCTCCACATGAGTGAGCTGGGCCAGAGATACGCGCTCCCCTGAGGGTGAGAGCAGGCGGATATTGGCGATTGCCTTCGCAGTGTCGCGGTACGGCGTCTGGTATCGCGGAACGACATCGTATACCTCCTCGCCGATCAGCACCTGGCTGACCGCGTTGCCGCCGACCGCGGTCTGGATCGCATCCTGTATGTCGGCCACGTTGATTCCGAAGCGGGCGGCCGCTTTCCGGTCAACGGTGAAATCGAGATTCGGTTGACCGAGGGTGTGAAACAGCTTGAGGTCCATGATGCCGGGAATGCTCCTCATCGCGGCGACCACCTCGTCTCCTTTCTCGTCCAGAATCTTTAGGTCCTTGCCGACGAGTTTGAGCGCGAGCTGTCCCTTGGTGCCGGTTACCGTCTCGCCCACGTTATCCTCAATGGGCTGCGAGAAATTCCAGAGAGCCCCGGGCAGCTTGGTGAGTTCACGATTCATGGCCGCGATCAGTCTGTCCTTGTCCTTGTGGAACACAGGCCGCCATTGATCTTTTGGCTTCAGGTCGACAAAATACTCGGTGTTGCCGAACCCACCGGTGTCTGTACCGTCGTCAGGCCGGCCGGCCTGTGACACCACCGTGGTCACTTCCGGAAATGAGGCGAAGATGTATCGCGACTGGGTGGTGAATCGCTCTCCCTCGGTCAGGCTGGTGCTGTCGGCGAGAGTGCCGCGCGCCCAGATCGCGCCTTCATCCAGATGGGGCAGGAATTCCGACCCGATCACCCCACTGAAGGCCAGATAAGCCGATACCGCCAGCGCAGCAAGGCCGAAGCCCAGCGTGACCCAGCGAAGCCGAATGGCCACCCGCAGGCTCCTTCGGTAACCCTCGATCAGGAAGGCCATCACCGGGTTGCGCCACTCCTTGACGCCACGGCGGAAGAATACGCTGGACAATACCGGGGCGATGAGAATGGAAAACGTCATGGCGCCTAACAGGGCAAAGGCAACCG
>Ga0326727_10011657_pt1 | contig 20356 bp, 22 predicted proteins | sample MB2enrmetagenome_FD_207643 | JGI IMG/M metagenome (GOLD analysis project Ga0326727, IMG submission 207643) | Lab enriched peat soil microbial communities from McLean, Ithaca, NY, United States - MB29MY | ecosystem: Environmental > Terrestrial > Soil > Wetlands > Peat | place: USA: New York...
CCGCCCTCTCGCAGGGTATAAATAATCTTGTTCTGGTTCCGTTCCGTTGGCCGGTTTTGAAGTGTCCACGTATGGCCGGTTTTCAGATGTCCACCGAGGCCAATCCGCACCGAATAAATGATTTCGGTACAGGCGTGTTATCCGAACGAAGTCCTACGCCTCGGTCTTTGAAAGCTCTATTCCGATCCGGAGAAGTGAGGGCGGTGGTACTGGGCGGAGCGCCGGCGGGGTCGTTAGACGAGCGGACGATTCGGGAAATCGTAGGAGAGCGATTCCCGGTGCCGGGCCAGCAGAACACCAAGACGAAGGCTCGCGCTGCCCAGACCTCCTAGATCCTCCTAGATCGCATTCGGCGGCTGGAGGCAAATAGACGCTGATGTCGGATCATTCGCTGGCCCCCATGAGGAAGACTCGTTCAATGCCCTACACGAGATTGAGGGTCTTCGAATACTCAGGCTGTCCATCGGCCTTATCCTGCCCTCGCAGCATCCAGAAGAATAGGATCAGCACGCCGCGTTTCCCCTGGAAAAGGCGGTGCCACGAAGCGCGAGTAATGTGGATGCCCGCACCCTACGCAAGCCACCCCACTAGTCACGGCCTTCACCGCCTCGCCGAATCCATCCGGCAATTCGATCTCCTCTCCGGCACGCGTGAAGAATTGCGGCCGCACGCGCCCGCTCAAGTCCTTGTCCCCACCCCAGAGCTCCAAAGCCAAATATCCCTGCCCGCCGCGAAACAACTCTTCGGCGCAGAGCTTCGGACGATGCCGAACCTCCACCGCAACCGGACGGTGCCGCGTAATGCACAGCTCGTAAGTTCTCCCAATCCGCAACATCTCGATCCGCGTGACCACCGGCGCGATCACCACTGCATGCGGCCCATTCACCGTCAACGTATCGAGCGTCTGCAACCAAGGGATGACCTCGCCGCGCTCCCCGGCGAAGCTGACGTAATATCCAACTTCCGCCGTCGCTCCGCCCGATTCCACGCCGCGCACAACGTATCGTTTCGCGCGCCCCTGATGTTCCAGGCTCAACTGCGGTTGCCCGTAGATTCCAACTTTGCGCAACCGGTCAATCACTGCCTGCGGAAACGTCAACCCCCACCGGTTCAGCCGTCGATCGGACTCCATCGCCATCCGTCCTTTCCTCGTCATTCACAATCGTTTCGAAGCGTTCACTCCGCGCGAGTGCAACCAAAGCTACCGTGACCTCATCCGCTGCGCGCATTGCCCGAAGGAGCGCCTCGTGATCCTCCGCGCGCCAAATTTGTCCGACCCGCTCGGCAGACACATCCCCAATCCATTTCCGGACCGCGACCGGTTCCAATCCATCAGCCGTGACCAACGACTGATCCAACACTTCAGACATCGCCACCCTCCATAACCCGGCGCAATTCCTTCTCGAAATCGACGCGCACGATATCACCGCCTTGCCGGACATAGCTGCACCCTGCCGCGTCCAGGACCAGGTACCGCATCACCGCCTTGCCGGACATAGCTGCACCCTGCCGCGTCCAGGACCAGGTACCGCCGCGTGTCGATGTGCTTGTAATGTTCGCGCCCGTTCTCGCGCCACATCCACATGAACTCCGCGCACCGCGTTCCGATTCGAAGCTCCAGCGGTTTCCAGTTGGCCGGCTCAAGCTCCATAAACCGACTCTCGCCTCTCTGGAATCGGACATCCGAGCGACGCGCGAATCATCTCCTTGCTGCACCCCGCCCAGCAGATGTACTTCTGAGGTTCGTCAACCGAGATCGCCAGATTGTCACCGCCTCTGTCTCGACCCGACGCCGCGCACGAAGGACATCGTGCAATCCAATTCCTCCCGGTCTTTCGCCGGACCTCGATGTGATCCAGGATTTGGAACTGTCGCTGCTGCGCAGGATGCTGCCAGCGTGGCGCCGGCGCTGCCCCCCTCTTTACCGGCTCGCTCAACTGTCCCAACTTCTGGAGCAGAGCCCCCAATTGTTCTTCGGAAAGCTTCGCCACCCGTTTCAGGAGCCCCAGTTGGTTGTCGAGAGAATAGTCGGCGCCGTAGAACCAAAACCGCGCACTGATTGCCCGGTGGATTCCCAGCGGCCCACGAATGGCATTGCCGAAATCGCCATCATTCAGCTCATCATGTTTCGGAAAAATCTCGATTCCTTCTGCAGTGCCCGAGCCCTTCACCGGAATGCCGAGCTTCCCGGCCAAGCCGGAGATCAGCAGGCGGCATTGTCTGGCCAGCAGCGGTTGCTCGCCAAAGATCCACAGGTGCGCACCGCGACGGCTTTGTTCCAGGGAAGCCGCAACTTTTTGTCGCTGCAGTTCCCACTGCAATTCGCACAGGTGTTTCAACGACTCCTTGTAATCGCCGTCCATGGCAATCCATTTACACCGTTGCGTCGCCGGATTCATCGCGTACACGCCGAGCGTCATTTCACCTTCGAGATGGCGCCGGATTGTCGCCTGCGTCAAACTGAGCGGGTTTCCATTCCGATTCGCTTTGGGCCGGAAATAGTAATAGCGGCCGCTCTCGGGGTGCGGCCGCATCGATTGGAGGACGTAGGCGCGCCGGTTGACGAACAACTGCCAGTAGTCCTCCACATTGGTGGAAGTTGCCTGATGTCGCTTCTCCATGGTCGGGCCTCCTTTCGCCCTGTCATTTTGATAACCCGAATTCAAAACCCGCGCAAATGAATCGGGATTCCTAGGCTCGCATCCGCTTCAGCAGCCACGGCCGCTGAGCGAACCGGGAAATCCGGTGCGTTCGTTCCAGCACTTCGTACTCGGCCAGACTGTAGCCGCCCCAGTTCTGATCGTCGAAATCTACGGAGTAGAAGACACCGCTCCGCCGCTCAAACACGTAGACCGCTCCTGATCCCGGGTCGCCCGGGACCATGACCAAGAACAGTGCTCCCGCTGGAAACTGAACCCAACGGATGATCTGAGCTTCGGAGCGCTCGGCCAGTCCAAGGCTGGCTTGCTCCAGGCTGGCGGTTTGCTCCAGACCGAGATCTTGGAGCGTGAGGATGGGATTGGCGGAGAATGCCGCCGGTTGATGTATCTGCACGTTAAACCTCCTGCTATCAAAAGCTCGTGCGCACCGGACGATTTCGGGCGGCTGTCGAATGTTTCGACGGAATGCCGTGTTTCCCAGATTAGTCTCGATCCAACCTACCAAGCAGCGGACGAAGCACTATAATCGTTGGGGGCTGCTTTTGGATGAGCAGAAAAACGCGACTCTTCGGTGATGGCTTACCATTTCGCTTCTCTACTCAATGAATTATCCGGGCAATCGCGGATCGTTGCCCGTTATGAAGAACAGCGCGGCCGAGAGCTAGCCCCGCGGTTCAACGTGCTCAAGTACATGGGTGAAAACGCAGTCACGTCGATCTTGCGCGACCTACTTGACCCACGCGGAGACCATGGACAGGGAGCGCTCTTTCTTAAGAAGTTTCTGGCGATGCGAGGGCTGAGTATCGATGTTGGAATAAATGCATTATGGTCCGCAACGATCAGAACGCAAGAGTCAACAACGAATGGTAGGCTACTGGACTTGGTCATTGACCTACCAAACGGGGCGTATTGCGGACTCGAAAATAAGATCGGCGCCGCAGAGCAACCGGACCAAGTAAGAGACTACATCCGCTTCACTCGGGAGAAGCGGCCAGGGAACTGGAAGTTCGTCTTCCTTACACCATCAGGCACGGCACCCCGAGGATCATATACGGAATCTGCTGTCCACAACCGTCCGAAGACCTGAAGCAGAAGGTCCTGGAGATCAAAGCCAAAGGGAATTGGAACGGAGGAGCCGGTTATGATTGGCCTTTGTACAGGCTCGTTCCGCCGCTCGGAGATCTAGGTGCGTCCTGTTGGGACCACAAACATACGATCCTGGCGATGTGTGACGCACAGAGGAGGATCTCGTTATTGGCGCATTTTTTTCAGTTGTTCGAGGAGCTTCAGCAACTAGCGTGCAGAGCGCTCGAAAGCAGGCAATAGCAGCTAGCTGCTAAGGTAAGCCGCAGCCAGTCGCGAGTACTCTTGGGATCGTTATATTCTGCTGAAGGCTTGGATTGAAGCTATGAGTCCACGTGTTCCAAATGCTAGTGGAAGTCGCGTCGTGTCTATTCAACCCCGAACATGTGATCGTGCTTCCAAAGTGGGGTAGTCGGTACAGAAGTTACGCGCTTTGAATGGCCTGCGGATTATTCAGTCATGCATAGAAGCGCCGATTAGTCTCTCAAAATGACCGCAAGCGCTTCAACTCCCCTTCACCGATGCCTGTAAGTCTGCGACGGCTGCTGGAGAATAGCCTGAAATGGAATGTCACGTTGGCTTGTTCCCGCGATCATTGCTGGGGTAGTCAGAAAGCTCTCCATAAAGTCAGCAAACAGCGCAACACACACCTGGAGTCGCCGCGGCGTAACGCAATCTCGGATCAAACAAAGTAAGTGATAGTTGGAAACCAGGTACAGAACCGTGTCCACAAGCGTCTCCTCGTCCAACTTCGTTGCAATCCGCCGGTACGCGTTATAAGTCTTGGGCGTGCGCTCGTATTCGAGCCCAAACCGCATTTCCCTGCCTTCGCACTCAACCGACACGACAGCGTCGTAATCCTTCGCGTACTTGAACTGCGTGAGGTCATTCTGGGAACAAATCTCAGAAGCCGGCGTCCATCGCGTCAGCAGGTGCGCCTTTGCAAGCGCAAGGTGCAGATCGTTCAGGTCCAGCCAGTGCGTGCAACAGCGCCTCGCGGCCTCCATGCCAATCCGCCCGGCGAACAGTTCTCCACAATCGATAAGTATTGAAGCGCCTTCCTTGCTGATCACGTATACCTGTGGACGCCCCCGCGCCGCGCCCAGATGCTTCTCGATCAGACCATGAGCCAGCAGACGCCGCAGTCGGTGATCGAACGCTTGCCGCGAACGCTCCGATTGATTCAGCAGCATGAATTCGTAAAGCTGATCGCTCGTCACAAATCCGGAACGGAGCACTTGCTGCAACAACGGAATATCCCGCGCCTCACTGATCTGGATCGTTCCCTTTCCGTAGCGCATCGTTGGCCCTCTACGCTCGTCCCAGCCGCAAATCGGCAGACCAGAATTGTTTCGTCGATGGCTCGACGTAGAACGTGCCCAATTCCCCGCGCACCCACGAGTACGCCGGCATCAGCAACATCGCTTCTTGTTCATCTGCGTGCTCACTCAACGCAACAACCTGAACCGAGTCTGATTTCCAGGGCGAACCGATGTCCAGCCTCCCTATGTTCGCGGCCGTCACCACGAACAGGAAAAAATCCGGCCGTTCCGGACCAGCCAACATTTTCTGGAACCATACTTGAGTCCATACTCCGCGCGTGGTTTCGGGCTCCTTGCATTCGAATACACGGTTCAGCGAACGCGATGTGTAGCTCGCATTGAAGCCTCCGCTACCGTTGAGCCGGATCTTTCCGCCGATACGCCACCGGTAACGCATCTTGCCGCCGACCACGACTCCGGTCGTGTTGTAGAAGGCGGTTCGTCCAGGTTCGTTTGGGGCAGCAGGATTTTTCGAAAGCCTCCTCTCCCAAACTCCGCCGAATCCTCTCAGCGTGACCAGCACAGCTACGCTCCCTTCAACGCGCGATTCCTCTGCTTCTCCGCATCCAGCTGTTGCGTGAGTTGATTGATCCGCGCAACGAGTCTACCTTCGGATTCGCCGCGATTCCCTCCGCCATTTAATTCACCCTTCTCAAGCGCACTCAGTCGGATCGACAAATCATCAACCAACTTTTCCTTCTCGTCCAGCTTCGCCTTCAGCAACTTCCGCTCGCTGTCAATGCTGTCAAGTTCACTACGAACACGGCTCAGCTCATTTCTGGCGTCGGTGGTCTCAAGAGCAGCCGGGCTGAGACGCCCGCTCAACTGCGCCTCGATCACCCGATTGCATGCCCCCATGTGAGAGTTGTGCCGTTCGATCGCGCCTTCCGCCGTCGCGCGCGCATACTGCGCGTCATTCCAAACATCGGTAAGGATTTCGGCAGCGCGCCAGAGCTTACGCTTTTCGTCCATCACGCGCACACCGTAGGCGAACATCAGCACCATCACCAGCGCCGTGGTCAGCGCACTGTACCAGAAAAATGGATTGGCGGCGCTGGATTCCAGAAATGCCTGGCGACGCCGTTCGAGAATCGCCCCGTAATCGACGTTGCTCTTGTTAACCAGCTTGGTGGATGATGTGAAGAAGTCTTGCTTCTCCCCGTGCGACTGCATTCCGCTGGCCAGCGCAGTCAATACCACAACAGTGATCACGACGCGCGTCATCATTTGTGAATGCCTCCCGCGTAACGATTCGGAACCCGGTACTTGCGCGCCAGCTCCGGATCTTTGAATCGCAAATTGGCGCCACTCGATTCCGAGCGTGAGTGCAACATCCGGGGATTGAGTGCCGGCTGGAAACCGGGAACCGCCACCTCTTCAGGGGGCCGAATCTGCAGCAGCGAATGCAATGTCCCGCGCGTGTCGTCCGACATCAGAATCTCCATCTGTCCCTTTGGCAGGTTCTTGATGGACTCATCCTGCGATCGGGTCTCACGATCCTCGCTCTCCGTGGCGCGTCCTGTTTCCTCGTACTTTCCCCAACCGAAGAACCCGCGTTCCTTTTGCACGCTGCGGCGGGTCACTACTTGCTCGGCTGACGCTTTAATGAAATACTTAGCCGTCTCTTCGTCGCGTGTTCTGAGCGTGATTGTCGTATTCGGGGCGGAAGTAACCTCCTCCTTGAAACCGCGGCCAACCTGCATGAGCTGCGGAAGGCTCTGCATCGAGAATAGGAATGCAGTATTTGTACCCCGCGCGGTTTGCAGGATCTGCGCGAAATTGCGATATCCAAATGGCGCGAACTCGTCGAGCACTACGGAAAAGATCGGGCGATTCTGCCGCCGCCGGTCCGCCTGATCCTCGTAACGCTTCCCGACCGTGAGTTGGATATTCTGCAACAGCATCTTCCCAAGCGAGCGCACCGGCTCCGTATTTTTGTTCGCGTTCAGGCTCACGAACAAAATCAGCTCCTGGTCGATCACATCTTCGATTGACAGAAGATCGTCATATTGTCCGGTCACGGCAGACAGCTCGTCGTCAAGGAACGTCATGCACTCGTTGATCAGACCCTGAATCTTCGGGACACGCTCGCGATCTTCAAGCGACTGCATCAGGTTCTTTACGCTCATCTCGAAATTCAGCCGCTGCTGCGCCGTGATGCTCCCGTCTCGATCCAGGCGGTGCACGGCTTTGTCAACTTGCTCTTTCAGAATGTCCCGGTCGAGCAGCATTACGATCACGTCATAGAAGTTGTACCGAGCGCCGGTGTAAAACAAGATCCGGACAATGTCGCCCAGATAATTCAACTGATGCTTGGCAAAGAACTCATCGTGCAGGTTGAAGCTGCCGAAGATCATGTTTACCTGAGCCATGTAATTGTCGTCGCGTGTGAAGAACGGGTTGTAAAGCGCGGAGTGCTCGGGTCGCGAGGGATTCAGCAAGCGCAGCTGGTGAAGTCGCCCAGCGCGGTGGATGTGCGGCAGCAGTTGCTCGAAGAATTCGAGATCGCCTTTCCCATCGAAGACGACGATCGGAATGCGGTGCCGATCCTCAGGCGGTCCCACGAAGCGAGCGATGTCCTGCGTGATGATGTTCTTGAGCAGCGTGGTTTTCCCGGACCCGGTCATGCCGAGCACGATCCCTTGCATCACGCGCACTTCGTCCGGCCAGATCCACGGCTTCTCGTCCATGTCGTATCCGAGTAACACCGCGTTTTGATTCCAGGCGGCTTCAATCGCCCGTTCGTCCTTGCGCGCTGGGATGACAAACGGTGGACGCTTTGTGCGCTCTCCGTGTTTAGAGAACTGACGCAAGACGGGTGCTCCAAAGGCGGCGGTAATGACGAACAGGTCCAGCGCGGCCTCCACCAACTGTTCCCTGCGAATGTGATACCGGACGACCGCCAGGTAAAGCGCGAGCGCGACCAGGCCGAAGCCGAGTACGGCGCCGACTACGCCCGCTTCGCCGTTGCTCATTTCGCGGCGATGGTTTTCAGAAGGAATGGGCATGGAGGCTGAAATAGAGAAAGATCAGCACAAGGACGACAACGAGGCTCGTGCCGATAGCGACGGTCGGTTTTGGCCGTCGCTTGTTCACCGGCTCAAACGGGTTTCGTGGCTGGAGCACTGCGTCATTCACGGCAAGCCGAAATCCCGTGTCGTTGCGCTGACGGATCATCAACAGCAGACGTTCGTACATCTGGCTGACCGACTGGTATTGGGGTTCCATTGGTCGCGCTCCGAAGAATCTACAGCACCAGAGTGGCGATGAGATTTCCCGACTGATCGACCGGGATCTGAATTTGCAAAACGGTGGGTTGCGCCTTTTTTTCATCCGGCTTCGCTGGCGGCAGTTCCAGCGCTATCACGCCGATACGGACCTCGCCTGGCGCTAGTTCCGCAACCGCAGCCTCGGCTTGCGTGATCTTCACCGGAATGGGCCGATCATCAGCCCGCAACCGAGAGGCGATGTCCGCGCCTAGTTGCGAGTTCTGGAAGGTCCACAGCGACCGGTCGAATTTCAACCCGTTCAAAGCAACCGCCGTTGGACGGGCTGTCCGGAACGTTTGGCTCGAATGGTTCTCGATGGAATAGCGGACGAAAACCTGTCCCTGCCGACGGTAGATATCTCGAATCAGCACATCCAGACTCCCATTCGAAGCGTCCGCCTTGCCAACCAAACGAACCGGAGTGCTCTTCAGCAACATTTCGGGGGGCACGGCGGATTCCGCGGCGTCCGGTTCGGATGCCTTTGGCTTCGCGACCTGCGCGAGCGGTTGAGGCGGATTGTAATCGATCGCAAAATCCATCTGCCCGGCGTCATTGATAGCCGGAACAAGTTCGTAATTGAGCCGGCTCGAAGCCGTCCATATAAATAGGTTGGTGGATACGCTCTCGACCAGTGGCTGGATGAACACCCTGTTCTCCCGCCGCTCGACCTTGAAAGACTCCGGGGAACCGACGGCCACAGTAGTCACAGGTTCGCCCACTTCAATAACGGTCAGATGGTTCATTGCGGTCTGCACCCGCACCACGTGTTCGCGCGACGGAGTTTCATTTTCAATTTTCTGAGCTGACATCGGCGGAACTGCTAATGCCAGCGCAAGAAGTCCCACCAAAAGATGCTTCATGTTTGCTCTCCTGCATTGAGAATTGCCAGGGCCCTCTTTCGAGGAGCCCCGGCGAGTTGCTCACTGTACTGGCGCTCCCTGAAACGACCGGGATTCCCAAGGGCGAACCGGCGCGTATTCGAGAAACGCTTGCTTCTTGGCATTGGTATCGAGTTGCCGGGTGCTCTTTGGATCGCCATCCACGAACACCGAAAAGCTCGATCCAAGGGATTTCTCGCAAGCCGCCAGAAACTCTCGCCGGTCTTCACGACTGCGCAGAACTCTGGCCTTGCGAGAACGCACGGTGGGGTGTTGTCGCAGATTCGAGAACGTCACCATGCCATTCCGGATCTCCCCAGATCCTTCCTGCATGGCGAACGGCTGGACGGAATCCACGCGCGTTCCATCGAGAATAATGTTTCCCTGCTCCGTCATCTGGAAGAGGAAAATTCGCCGCTCCTGCACGAGCCCGCCTTGGAGTGGTATCCGCTCCACCCGGTACACATTCCCCGAGTCGTCGAACACAATCTCTCCATCGGGCAGTTCAGGCAAATGTAGCTGAATCGGGTGTCCGCCGGTTTCTTCGAGCAGCTTGTCGAGAGTCTCCTGCGGAAAGGCGTGAAAGACGATGGCGCCTGTTACTTTGCCTTCTTGCGCGTTTCGCGTGCTCGTCGCGATCGAGTGCAAAGCCTGGCACCAGCCTCTCCGGTTCTCCCGCTTGCCGTTCCCCCAGTCTGCGAGGAAACGGTGGAAGTCTCGCATCTCTTCCCGGCAGCGCTCTTCGTTGTCCCGAAAAGCCGCCTTTACCCGGTAGAGTGCCTTCGAAGCCTTCTTGCGAACTTCGGCGTTCTTGTGATCCTTCGCGGCGTCGAACTTTGCTTGTGCCTCGCCAACTGCGGCCTGGCACTTCTCAGTTCGCTTCCGGAGTTCACCGACGAGACTGCCAAAAGTCTTATTGATCTTCCGGCATTCCTCGTACATATCCCGGTCGAAAGTCTCCCCCCGAATCATTCCGCCAAAATCACGCAGCGGAAAAACATCCTGGAAGAGAATGCCGATCTCCTTGCGGACGTAGTTGTAAAGCTGCCCCACGATATCTGAGCTGCTGATGGCCACTTCCATCGGCATCTCTGAGATACGCTTGGCCTCCTTTGTCGCCAGCCACGTTGCCTTGGGAACCTCGGCGCGAATCCGCTTGATCACTTCCTGATCCACCTGCACGTTATGCTTCAGGCTGTCCAGCGCGTTTTGCAGCTGATCCACCAGTTCGTAAGCGTAATCGTTCCGTCCCGATGCGATACAGTCGCTGATCAGATTCGTGATCCTGCCGATTTGATTGCCACGAGCTTTCATGGCAACATCCGCAAGGTTCCACCAGGGAGACTTGATCTTAGTGTTCTTGTCCTTCTTTTTCTGATAGCCCTCGCGCATGTCGAAACGGCTCTGCACAAAGCGCGGGAACTCACATTCTTGAAGAACGGCGACGAGGTCGAAATCGAAATCGCCTCCATTGCGTTCCGCGGTCTTCGAGTGTAGCGAGAAGGTGCCGGGAAGCGTCAGTTGGCGTTCGACTAGGTCGCGAATGTTCGCCGAATCCATCCTGCAGCCGATCCCGCGAAGGACCTGCTCCAGGAGATTTGAGGTTTCTTCTAACGAAAGCATCCGGATTGGCAGCAGGTCTTCCTTCATCCGGATGGGATAACGTATCACCAGACCTCGCTTCGTTGAAAGCGAACTGATGCTCGAATCCTCAGGAATCCAGTCCGATCCTGCGAATATCTGGCCGTTGTCCACGAACAGGTAGCCATCGTCCGCCAGCGCAAACGCCGGCATCCGAAAACCACCGCCCGTGGATACCTTGAACGCCCACTTCGCCAGCAGCTGTTGTAACTTGCCGTTGATGAAGGGATGTTTCACTAACATGCCGCTGCCGTCTGCTTTCAAAACGGCTTCGACGATGCTGTGCTCATAAGAAGTAAACTCTTCGTCCTCAGAATCCTCAACCTTGGGCTGCACCGAAGACGACCCAAGCGCTTCCAGAAGCTTTTGGTAGTCGCCGGACAGGGCGGAAGTGACCACGTCGCGGACTTCTTCCAGCGCCCGAGGAATGATCTCGGTCCTGAGAGAGTCGAGCGGCGCGTGTTCAATCAGCGTGTAACTCGATTTGAATTGCAGGTCGCGGGAGTAATCCCGGATTCCCAGAACAACGGGGGACCGAAACCGCACTCCCTGGATTCCACTTGCGAAGCCGGCAATCCACTTCTGACACTCGTTCAGGAAGCCCATCTCAAGCCGGGGCTTGACCGAGCTTTCAGGAAGAATTACATCGGCCCTCAATAGATCAGCAACATCATCTTGCATGACCTTGAAGGAACCTTTGGCTTGGGTCCGGTCAAAAGCGAGGCGAAATTGGTAGAACCGATGATCCGGCAAGTTGAGCTTGCGGAACAGTTTCTCCGATATCCATCCGCGGCAATCGTTGGTTCCCAAAGCGTGGTCTTCGACCACCAGTATGTTGACGTCTGGCTCCTGGATCACGACCTTGCAGTCGGAAACTAGAATGCCGAAGTAAGTGATGGCAGCTTGCGGCCATTTCTGGAATCGATCGGCGATCAGCTTTTCATGCTGTGCATCGACGGCATAGAACTTTCCGTCTTTAGCTGAGCCGCTGGCGCCGATGAGACAATACTCCCGGCCTTCGTGAAGCACGCGCATCAAGACCTGGCTGATCCTTGCCTGCTCGTAGGCGTCCAGAAGACCTCCCGGCACTTGCATCGAGAGAACGCAGATCTCCGGATGCATCGCGAACAGCAGCGTATTCTTCAACTGCCCCTCCGCGTCGATCCGGGGAAATCTCTTCGTCACGTTACCGTCCTCATCGATTGCGATCTGTTTCACGCGCAGAATGTCTGTCGCGTGGTTCGTATAAGGCATCTCAAGTTCTCCTTTTCTCTGGTCTGGTTGGTTATGACAGAGCAGAGGAAGGAGCCGCGCTCCCTTTCTGCCCTGCCGAAAACTGTCGAAGTTCCCGGCCTGGCTCAAAAGAGCCCGACCACCTGTTAATGCGATTCAGTAAACTAAGCGGCTGTGTTCATGCCTCTTCGGTATTCTCGAACCGAAGGCCCTCCTCGCCGTAACGAGAACAGCTTCCAGATACATTCATAAATCGTTGGTTGGTTCTGCAGCGTCCATAGCAGTGCTATTCCAGCGACGATCTTCAGGGCCGTGGCTCGGTCGACGAACGCCCCAAGTACGAGCGCCACGATTAAGACCACGACGATTTGGTTCCTTTCCGACATAGGCTTCTCCTTTTTGACTGCAAGTGAAGGTGTGCTGATCCTTTTGAGAACAGCAGTGTCCCAGAAAGTCTGGGTGCTTCAAGGAAATCGAGGTTTCCTTTGTTTAAGAAGCCGGATTATTCTTCTTTAGTCCATCCTTTCGTAAAATCGGTTCTCCGGACGGACCGACATCCGCCCGTGTTTGAAACTGGGAAATTCTGTAGAAGGTCACGCGTTCACGAAACGCATCAATGATGGCTTCCGCTTCGGAGTTACACTCGCGACCCAGCGCCGGGACGGTACCGCTACGATCTCCGCTCGCCAGGAAGAACCGTTCTTCTTCGCTCACTTTTGAATTATCTTGGCGATCACGGCGTCGTCGGGGCACCGCGCCTTTCGGCGCCGCTGCCTTCGAGTCCGCAGCGGATCGCGCGCTTCGCGCATCACCAGTTGGGAACTGGGCATTCTTCGATCCTGCAATCGCATCTATGCCGTTTACTGACATCGTTTGCTTCCTTTCGCCTACCTATTGGTTCTTGCCCGTTGCCTCGCGCGAGAGTTCGTCAGGCTGAGAAAGACCGGTATTCTTGTCCCCCACCATCTGCTGCTCCCAGTAGTCCGCCACCAGCAATCCGCTCGGGTTGTACTCCGTTCGCCGGTCGAGCGCCAACCGGACGTTATAACGGCCCACGATCTGGTCCGTGGTCTCCTGCTTGTTTTTCAGCCGGTGAATCTCCTTCACCCCAAAGGCGGTGAACGTCAGCGGTGACCCCTGGACCATGGCAATCGTCCGAATAGTGAAATTCGTGACGATGTGATCGTCCTGAATCTTATTGATGGTGTCCTCCTCGCGGAGTCGGCTGAGAACCAACGCCTTGAAGTTTCCAGTCATCATGTTCAGCGCGTCAGCCATCTGGCGGTCCACCGTCGCCGGCGTGTAGTTCAAATAGCGGTCGAGAAAGCGCCGGATTACCGCCTTGGCCTCCACTTCCGTAGGCGCGGCCTCCGAGGCTGACGCCACGAAGTTCAGGCCACGGGACTGGCCAGGGACCGAAGTCCCCGAGACGATAGTCGCGTCACCCTCGCTATCCACTCGGATCACCGTTGGCGGCTGCAAGCGAACATACACGGCGAACGCGAAAGAACAGAGGGCGATCACAGCGAACACCATGGCGAGGACCATCGAGCGATTCGCATACGCCCGCAGCATCCCGTCGTGCTCGTAATAGCGCGAGTAGCGGGTCATCTCAGGAGAAGCCTGCGTGTCAGTCCCATTTCCCATCTGTCACCACCTACTTGCCTCCGCCAGCAGCGGTTACTGCCTCGGCGCTTCCCTTCAGCAAAGACCCAACGCCTTTGGCCGCGACCACGGTTGTGCTGATCACCGCGCCCATCGTCTGTCCCACATCTCCCTCCACAACCCGCTTTGCAAGAAAGGGAATGAGCGCGATGCAAAGGGACAACAGAATGCTGGCGAGGCCCAGGAGCATCGATCCGGTCACTCCATTGAAGGCACCGATGAAATTCCCGCTGTTGAGCACGGTGCTAACCGAGTTCATATTGATTGCCGCCATCAGCGCTCCCAAGATTGCGTACAGCAATCCCCAGGCGTTGAAGATCATCAGATTTACCAGATACTTTCTTGCCATCACGCCAAAACCGAAGCCAGGATAGAGCGCCAATACGAAGGGGCCCACCACATACAAGATTGAGCCATAGAGCGTATAGAACAAAGAGAACAGCGCGTACGTGACAGGGAACAGGATGTATCCAACCAGCAGCAAGAGCGATTCAAGTACGCCGGAAAACGCTCCGGTGATCAGACCCCACAATGCCTGAATGCCGTTATTGTTGTTCCAGTACGTGGAGAGATCAGCCATCCACTGGCTAAAGACATCGCCTCCTCCCGCGGTGCTAGTATCGATGAAGTTCGCGACATTATTGAACATGCCGTTCACATCTCGGAACGCTGAGCCGTAGTTCAGCATCACCAGGCCCATCGCGAAGAACCGAACCGCCGCCGCACCCAGAAAACGCGTGTCTCCGCCGCGAGCCCAAGCCTCGTAGATCCCAAATAGGAAACTCGCCAACAAAACGTATTGCGCGACTTGAACGGCGCCGGCGGTTGCGCCGCCCGCATCGATTCCGCTCATCGCCGTATTGAAGAGTTGCTGAAAGTAGAACATTTTATTTGTGCTGCAGCGTGTTCGTGATGTTCTGTTGGGCGGTCACTGCCCACGCACTGCCAAACTTCAAGTTGGCGCCATTATTCGAAAGGTCAATCGCCCGTACCCTCATGAGATCTGACAGGGCCGACTGGGTATACGCGTGCGCCCGAATTAACCAAGCGTCCGCCTGAGCTTCGATGATCGGCGCGCTGCCGGGTGTCGCGCTCTGCACGTTGGCGTTGATCTGCGCGGCTGCGGCCAGTTCCTGGTCGGCGATCGCATCGATGGCGATAGCGCGCTCCATCGCATCTTGAGCGACGGCGTCCGTCATATCAATGAGGTCCCTGACCGGCTGCGGAGCATTCTGCGGCGTCGGGACAGATCCGTAGACGGCCGCGTACGCAGCGGTAGTATTCGGAATTTGAGCTGCGTTTCGTGAGAGCAAAATACTCTCCAGCTGCTGCGGACTCGGCAGCGTCGCCGTGGCGATCGGGATATTGAAAATAGTGGAGATTTGAGAATAGAAACCTTGGATTTGACCAGACATGCCAAGGGCCTTTGTGATGGCTTGCGTTGGCCAGACCACCGTCTGTTCAAACTTGTTGATATTCGACAAAACCGTGTTGATGGCTTGCAGGCCGCCGCCGATAACGCTGCTCAATGTACTGTTGATCGTTCCCAGCCCGACCGAGAGCACCGCGCAGCATGGACTGACCTGTCCTTGCACCGTTCGCGGCAAAGTCAGAGATGCCAGCAGCAGTGCTATTGCTGCCAAGATTGCGTGCGCGCGAATCCACCGAAGCGCACGGCGACCTGTTAATCGAACTCTCCTTATCCACAACTTGAAGCGGTCACTCATTTCATTTCCTCCTTCACTGATGCTTCAGAACGTTCGTCATATTGGTCTGTAGTTGGCTGGCGAACGTAGCATTCCGTTTTCGCAATGCGTTGTCGTGCGACACGCGCCCGGCCTCCTGGCGCATCACTGCGGCCAGCATCTTCTGCATGAAGGCCTGGCTCTTGATCTCCGCGGAGACTGCGGTCGCTGTAATGAGAGCCGACGAACCTGGCGCCGATAGGTTGATATTGGAGTTCCCCGCAAGGCTCTCGATCTGATTAGCTGCCTGCAGCTCAATATCCTGCGCCTGGTCCGAAACTTTCAATAGCATCAAGTTGTCCTGCGCCAGGGCATCATCCATATCCGTCATGTTTTGGTCCTGCGGCGCAATCGTGCCAGCCTGCGGTACCGGCCGGAACACGTTGACGTAAAGCGACGGTACGGAAGTGAGATTTCCGCTAGTCCGGTCTCGGATGATGGTTTCAAGCGCAGACGGATTCGTCAGCGTCGCCGTGTGAGGGTTGATTGTCATGATCGACTGAATCACGCCTCGGAATTGAAGGATGATCGACTGGATTTGGGACTTGGCCAGGTTGATCGCGCTAATCGGCCAGATTGCCTCCTGGTAAAGTTTTTGGATACCCGAAACAACTCCCTTAATCAGGCTTAGCCAATTACCGATCGTCTGGCTAATCGTCGTGAGCACCGTCTGAATGACACAGGGCAGACAGAACTGAGCCTGCGCCGGTGGGGGCGAGACGCCGAAGATCGCGATGCACCCGATAAGAAAGATCGCGATCACGCGACGTCGGCTTCCCATACTCAGCAGCATGAGACCACCAAAAAATCCTGTAAGAATCCACATAAGAACCTCTTAGACTCGCTTCCCACCACTCATATGGACAGCGCCCGACAGCTCCTCCGGTAACTGCGACAGAGCGGCGAGTCCCTGCGGGAACTTCGTCGCCAATTCTTCGTAGCATTCAAGTAGCGGCTGCTCCGGATTCTGCTTCAGATACCAGGCCCGATACGTACGCTCGCGAGGATAGGTCGTGCAGATCCAATAATCAATCGGCGTCGGAACAAGCCGAATCGTCTGCGTCGTCTCTGCCTTCTCCCCGATCACTAGCAACATCTCCGCGTACCGGCCCTTATGAGGTGAACTGAATCGCTTGATCGCGGAAAGCGCAACGTCGTTCAAATGCAGCTGACTCTCGAGCGCACTCATGTCTCCGGGCTGCTGACCAATCAACTTTGTATTTGCGTTCTTCACGATGCCCGGTCCATGAGGGCGCGGCTGCGTAGATGTTCCAACGAAATCTTCTAGCGTCTGTGAGATTCCCCACACGCTCGAATTTCGTTTGCGCGCGGTCCGAAAAAGTTGAACCACTTCGGGAGCCAGCACAGGTGAATCCAGCAATGACCAGCACTCGTCCAGAACCGTAATGCTCGGGCGTCCGCTCCTACCTGAAGCGCGGTCCGCCATCGCATTCGCAATCAGCATGCTCATCGCGGTTTCCAAATGCGGGTCTGATCCCAATCCCTCCACATTGAAAAACAGCCAATCGTTCTCCGTTCGGATGCTGGTATGCCTGTCGAATAACTTGCTGTAAATGCCCTTCTCGGTCCACGTACGCAACTTGATCGCCGCCAGCTTCGCTTCATCGACCGCGCGCTGCATTTTCTCCTCGTCCTGCCATTGCGCCAGTTCATCCCGAAGATCTGAGAACGTCGGCACCGGATTCGCATAGCGCAGCCCCACGCGTTTGTAAGTCCGCCCGATCGCCTCGCTAATGACGTTATCGACCAGCGTCGTATCCGACCCCGGTGCATCGCCAATCATGTGCCGGGTCAGGTTTTTTAGGAACGCGATCTTATCCTTAGAAGGAGTCCTTTCGCCCACCGGTAGATCCCATGGATTCAGCGTCTCGTTTCCCTCCAGGTTTACCTCGATCACCCGGCCACCCATGAGTTCCACAAGAGGCCGGTACGAATCGCCGCGCTCCAGAATAGAGATCTGCGCGCCAATCCGGCCCAGCATGAGTAGCAGCAGCTGCGCCATGAAGGTCTTCCCACCGCCGCTCTTTGCCATGATCAGCATGTTCGCGTCTCCCAAGGCGGCATCGAACGGCGAGAACGGCACCATCTGTCGGGAGGGTGTTTCCAGCAGAATCGCCGTGGAAGTCAGGCCCTGCCAAGGAAGCTCGGCTGGCAATAAATCAGCCGCATGTAACGTCAGGCACTCCTGCTCACGCTTCGTTTGCTCCGACATCCCCGGAAGCGTCCCGACGTAAATCCGCTTCTGGGCAAGCGTCTCCGGGATACCGCGCGCGCCGTTCATGCGAGCTACAGCGTGCAAAACTCGCTGACGCCGGTCGGCGAGAAGACGCTCGGCCTCTGCCCGCTCCATCGCGTTGCGGATCGGATGAGACGTTCGAATCCCAATGAGCAAACTAAGTTGGCACACCTTCAAGGAACTGGAAACAACATCCTGAAGAGTCTGGATGAGCTGTTCCTGTGCAATCTGCGCCTCCACGTTGATCTTGAAACCGCCATGGATATCTCGCTGCGCCGCCTGCATCCGGAGAAGCCGGCGCTTATAAGACCGCATAATCTTGCTTTGATCCGGAATCATGATCTCCGCGCTGATCACCAGCGGAAACTCCTGTCCAACCAGCTCGCGCGTGATGCCTGGAAAAGTCGCGTCCGGCATTTCCTTCACGCTGACCCAGGTGTACAGAAGGCCGCCGACTTTCAGGTAGTCATCCTGTTCGTCCTCAACGTTGACGTTCGCGATTTGCGCCCGCGCGCTCTCAAACGCGAGCCCCGGCTTATACGGCCGCGCATCGCACACGAGAGGATTCAGCGCCCGCTTGACTTCAAGGAACATTTCGTGATCCGTCATCCGCCGCGGTTGCATCCCTGTCGCCTCCAGCGTCGCCTGGGCGCCAGCCATCAAACTCTCAAACTCTGCCAAACAATCCTCGTGCTCGCGCAGCGTTCGCTGAATGCATTTGTTCGCCGAGAGGCTCCACTTATTCGCCTTCTTGCGCGTCTTCCGCCACTCGAACTCCGGGTTATCGTGGTGAACATCCGGATTCCAAATGAAGTAAACATGCAGCCGCCGCTGCAGATACTGCCCCTCCTGCTGGCGCTTGTTCCACAACCGGAGACGCTCCCGGTCAAGGGCCTGCAACACCGGGTTTTCGATTCGCTGCTCTCTGACGTAGCGCTCCCGCAAGTCGCCATGACCATCCGTCACTTCATAGCGAACCTGCATCCGCATGGAGCGCTCGGGCAACGACCGCACCTGCGCCTCGAGCAACTCCTTCGTTCGATTGCGCGTCTCATCCGCATGAAAATAGGTGCTCAGTCCGGCTGCCTCATAGCCTGCCACAAAACATCCGTTTGTCCGGATAACGCAGCCATCCAGATAATCCCGAACCGGCAGTAGTTCGCAAAGCGCCGGCTGGCGCAGGGAATCTTCCCATTGGCGGATCGTTACTGGCATTTAGGATTCCTCCCCCTTCAGGTACTCCATCCGCTGCTCTGAGTCAGGCTCCAGCGCGCAATAAACATGCGGCTTCATATGGAAGGTGATCCAGTCCCTCAGGTATCCGCGCGGCTTCCCGTACTTAAAAAGAATGAGCACCGGAATGCTCAGAACCGGAACAACATACTGCAAGAAAACATTCATCGGAATCCCGAACATCTCCCGGCGCAAGAACCGGCCAAACATGTTCATCACAACCGCGAGGCCGAGGATGACGAATAGATCCTCGAACTCGAGATAGAGAAAGGTCACTTTCGTCGTAAGATTCCTTGGAACCGGTGTCACCGTCAACGCCATGAAAATTTCCTCCTCATCGAACGCCTGCCGTGCCTTTCGCCACGAAGAATTCTCCAAGCCGGAGCAGCCCCGAAACCATCAGGCACCCAAGCGCCCCGACAAAGTGCCGCGTATGGTCGAACTGGTGATGCACCTGTTGCTCAAAGAGTCCACCGAACTTCAGCGCCCCCACGGTCACATGCATTGCCGCATACACCGGCAAAATCACATTGGCGAACCAATCGACCAGGTTCAACATCGAGTTCCAGTAGAGGTCCGGGTCATTCCAAACAAGCTGGCCAGTGAACTTCTCGAACATGCGCAAAAGCCCCGAAACCATGAGGCACATCAACCCGCCGTAAGCCCACGTCGAGTACAGATGGTGATAGCCCCTTGCGTACTGGATCACTCCGATCGCAATGAACAACGCGCCCACGGTCGGCATGATGACGTTACCGGTCCAGTTAGTCAGGTTCAGCAGTCCATCATAGAAAGACATGGTCGCTCCCGCTACATCATTGCCGTGATCAACATCCACAGGGAAGAGACCGTCAGAAGCCCCACGATAGCACCAACCATGGGCATCACCGGCCGCCGGGAAATGAAGTTCCAAATCGCTCCGATCACCGCCAGCCCCGCGGCGATTGGGCAGAGCGTTCCCGCAACATAGTTCCACAAGCTATCGAGCACATCCGCGGTAGCGTATGCCGTGTAGGTGTTGTAGCTATTCAGTAGATTCAGAGTCGTTTGAATCGCTAGGAGAAACATTGCCGCCAGAATCGACGGAAGTGGATTGCCGCCCTGAACCGTATTCAAGATCGCGCGCAGGACGAAAAATGCCGCGAAGCACGTCGCGAGACGGGTCAACACAAAATTCTGTACAAAGTTGGCGAGATCGCTTTCGAGGCTTGCCAGCCACGCGGTGCTGATCCCTCCGCTTGGCAAAGAAGCCGGCACTCCAAACGTAGGGAACCAGCTGATAAGCTGCGGCAGGGTAAGGAACACAATAGCCCAGAACATCCATTTCGCAAAGCTGCCGCCAACCATCGCGTCCGGAATAGATCCCTGCT